>Ga0116231_10002953_pt1 | contig 35522 bp, 20 predicted proteins | sample S1TSphgellanicum_2_FD_89695 | JGI IMG/M metagenome (GOLD analysis project Ga0116231, IMG submission 89695) | Host-associated microbial communities from peat moss isolated from Minnesota, USA - S1T2_Fd - Sphagnum magellanicum MG | ecosystem: Host-associated > Plants > Peat moss > Unclassified...
TGAGATGAGATTCAAAAACAAAACATATGGGTTAAACTTTTTACTTTCACCTTAGTTCTAAATTGAGGTGTAACTACACCTTTTTCTAAAATCCAACTTTAATTAGTAATATTTTTATCATATTATGTCCAAATGAAACAATTTAAACTTCATCCTATAAGGTTTTCCAAAATCTACACAAAAATTTATAAAAATTAGTTTAAAAAAAAGTAGAATTGAAAAAAATTGCATGTAAATCTTACAATTCAATGCATTTCAATTATGATGTCTTGAAGACATTTTATTTCTTTAACCATCATTGTTTTCCTCATATTTCATCCAAATGAAAGAATTTTTTTGTATTACATAGTACATTTTAATTATGAAATTTAATAAAAATAATTCATAAAATATGATGTATCAACACATAATAACATTATTATCAAAACCATTCAATGTTACATAGAGGAAAATACAATAATTCAAATATGGTACATTAAATACATACACATTAACTTTTATATTATAATAAAAGTTTTATTATATAATTATAAATTAATTTGAAATATAAATATTAAAAATAAAATATCTTATAAACTATAAATAAATATTAGTATATTAAATTTATTCATAAATAATTTTTATTAATATAGTATCTAGCAAATGAATATTTTCATATATTATATAAGTGATCTTATATGATAAAAATATTCCATGAAAAATTTTATATTTTTATGAATGAATAATATGTTTTACATTTCCATGAAGTGAAACATAAAATATAATTTAATTTAATTAAAAGCTTTATCTATAATATGTATACATAATTTTGTATGTTAAGTATTTTATATCTTATGTATACACACATGGTATATTACATATTATTCATTATATATTTCTATTTTTTTATATTGATTTTTTTCGTTTTTTTTAAACGTCTTTTAGCATTTTATTAAATAAAAGAAGAAATAAAATCTGACTTAATTTTCAAATTTAAAATAAAATGTTATTTAAATGAGACATAATTTTCATTTAAAACTGAAAATATATATGCAGAAACTAACAATAAATTATATCATTAATTGATATAATAAAGAAATTTATATAAAAATATTTTACATTAACTTTCAATACACATGGTAGATTATATTATTATAAATAGTATGTTGATCAATAATACAAACTAGTAGAATAATTAGTAATTTATTTATTTGATATAATCCGAATATAAAATAGAGTATGTTTTATTTTAATTGTATATATATGGAACATGTAAATTTAATAGTATTGAATTTTTATAATGAAATATATTTAATTTAATTAAAATAAATATATCTTAAATATTTTATTATTTAAATATAAATTAAATTATATGATTATTAATAATATGCTAGTTGATAATAAAAAATATTGAAAATAAATTATTAATAGTATACCAATGAATTAATATTAATGATTAGTAAAATTAATAAAATTTTCCATTTTTATTTATTTATTTGGAATTTCATTGTAGTTCATTTGTTTTTAAAATAATGGAATAGGTTGATGAATTATAAATTAATTTATATGATAAAATATTAAAATATTTTATAAATTATTACCTAATATAGGTTAATGTTTATATTATTACATCATGTTAGTGAAATATATTTATATGTACAATAATAAATGTTATCACCCAAATAAGTATGATTTTTATATTATATTGCAATACATTATTCATAGTATACTACAATATACATATTTATATATTAAACATATATCAATTTATATGATTAAAATTGGATTTTCATCTTTTGATTTGTGAAAAATGTATTTACATTGCAATAAATGGAGGTCTTGAAATAATATATGGCAGTTAAATTCAAAATTTTATGTAAAATAAATTACTAAATTAGTTATAAGTTGGTTCAAATCACCATTTAATATGTCATATTGTAACTAATTGATGCAATAAAAGATTATGATAAATAATCTTACACAATATAAATTAATTATATTAAATAATGACTAGTATAAAATTTTATATAACATTGAAATTATCATCTCAATAGGACCTAAAATGACTTTAGAAAATGATTTTGACTACAAGTGAATGTGTGGTTAAAATTTGAATGAAAGTGAAATGAAATTAGGGCATGGTAAATTTGGTTCACTTTTACAACCTCGTAGTGATTTAGGTTAGTGGATTTTGATTCATTATGTAGTAGTGATAAAAGTTTGTTGAAAAAACATTATCATTTGAAAGGTAACAAGAATTATCTTGGAGGCTTTATGTTAAAAATCCATTTCATGTGTTTCGCAAGATGCCAGATGAAATGAAAGAAAAATTAGCCCCCAAAAACTTCTTTTTTTTCACAAAATGTACCACCTAATGTGGTTTCACCCATTAGCATGTAGTTTATGTTTTTGGACTACTCAACAACATAAAGAAAAATTATATTATCACATAACAAGAAACCTTAACCATGGTATTTGCATTTCACAAGTTTAGACATTACCTATTCATGGATGATGAAAGTGGATTTTAAAAGTGGATGATCATTAAATAAAATGAATGTTGTGCATCACATAAAAGTATTTGGATGAATTTGAATATCTTAATTTATAATAGACACATATAATGATACCTAAAAGGAAAGTAACTACACATGAGACATGAATTAAAAATGGATGTGTATGGTAATGTACCATGGAGATGGTAGATAAAAACTAGTTGAATGAAAGTACTGCGGAATTTATTAACAATATGTTGCACAACTTCTCACGAATATGGTATAAAATGGATTAACATGGATTAGAAGGAATTGAAGGGGATAATTATTAACTAGATTGGAATGGGGGTAAAATGTAGTATCAATGATTATCACAAATTAACACAAATATTTATGGATGAGAAAAAAATTGCATTATCATGGAGTCTAACAAATTGGCATGGATATTGACTAATCATTATGAATTACTTGAACATTTGGTTATCATGGATTTTCACGAATTTCAATAGGTAATGACGAATGATCACATATATGTACAAAAGAGGATCATGGATAAAGATGATTCATCATGTACATTTGAAAATTGCATTATTGAAGATTAAGATAGATTTACATGTGTAATGACAGATTGTCATGGGTATGATCAAAACCAAAGTACCATAGGTTATGACGAAATGATAAAAGGAGCTTACAAACACCCAAGGATATATAAAATATGAATTTTTTAGATTGGATAATGTTGGATAATAATAAGCATGAACATATATTAAAAATTATTATAATGTGTACAATGTACATACATCTGCAAATGACCATGCAATATGCATTCATTATTACAAAATGTGGGTGTAATTCACTAGTCCCCATTCACTACAACCAATGAATTCACTCAAAATCTTGTGAAATCACTTGGCGTGCAAGGACACCTTTTGTTGTAATGATTTGTTATGAAGGGATAGTAACATGTTTTAATCATGGGTATGTAGCTAAATCCAAATAATCTTGTTAAAAAATAACTTGAGAAGAAAGCACGAAAGGGGGTCAAGAGATGGATTCAAAATTATATTGAAAAATATAATATGGTACATGCTCCATAGGCATTTACTACAAATTTATTGACATATAAATGAAATAAGCATAGTGTTAAATATTGAATTTTATTAATATATGGTAATGTATTAAACATTTGAACATATTTTCTGTTTATTATCACAAAATACTTTCACATTTTTTAGTATAGAATTTTTTTATGGCACTCCAAAATAGCTCTTTATATTGAACTTAAAACATATTGGGATAAAAAAAATCCATTGAATTACCTTAAATAATTCCATAAATGTTGTTGTAAAAAATTTATTAAGAGGGAAAATTATTTTGGTAAAAAGTTACATTTTACATTTACATTTCAAAATTACCAATAAAACGAATATGGAACTGGCCATTAAAAATGGAAACATGGAAATGAAAATTTAAAAATCTAAAATAGGCAATAAAAAATATGGAGTCAAAAGGAACCATTTGAATTAATATCTTTCATTCCACTTTTAGCAAATGCCATAGAAGAAAGATGAGAATGCTAAACCAAAAGCCTCCAAGGTGGAAGTGAATTTCTTACATGTGGACAAATTCCAAATAGCAACAAAAAATAAAAGCGATGGCCAATGGTTGAAAGCAGGTTTTGTACATGTCACAACTTGAAGAAATCGAAAAATATTTATGTTTTTATGATGTGCCACAATTTTGGTTTGAGCTTGTTGTTCAAGAATCATATGTTTAATGGAAACATATATAATTGCACAAAGGTAAATGCTTTTAGGGTTTTGAGTGCATTTTTCAATGAAGGTGCTTTCAAGGTTCCAAGATGTTTAAATGTGTGTTCTTTGTCATTTCAAGTTGAAGCTTTTCCAACATGATGCAACATAAACATTAAGGTATGTCTCCACTGTAGCTTTTGATGTCATGATTTTAGGACTTGATTTAAAGTTGTAGAAAAAAAACCAAACCACTTTCAGCATCAAGGGACGCAAGGGTGAGAGCTCCACCAAATTGTGTGGAGCTCTTGGCCTTGCAACCTTTGTTGCAAAAGGTAGCTCTACAAAACTAAAGGCTTGAAAACCTTGAGTCCTCAAAAATCTAAACTCTCAAACATTTTCAAGTCTTCAAGAACTTGCCCTTGGGCGCTTGAATGCACCTCCTCCTTCTTCAAAGGAAGGAAGAACTTGAAGCCTTGAAACTATCGGTCCTTTCCACCCCCCTCTCTCACCTTCTCTGCCTAACCACCATACTAAATGTTCTTTTTGTTGAAGATGCAAAGTTAGGAGCTTTGGGGCTCCAAAACTCTCCTAGTGATGGTTGTGGCTAAAGTACCTTTGGCATTGAAAGTACCTTGGATAACCTTGGACCTGACCACCATGGCAAGGAAATTTTGTTGTGCATTTGAACATTCAAAAGTTTGAACACTCTCAAGTCTTTCCTCTTGGGGGGTACCCCCCTTCAACAATCTTGAACAACTGACCACCATGGCCGAATGTTTTTTTTTATGTAACAAAACCACGAGAGCTTCAAGGTCCCATGTAGTTTTTCTTTTGGGGTACCTTTGGCATCAAAGGTACACCTTTTTCACCTTTTGGAAACCTAGCCACCATGGCTAGGGTTCTTTTGTTTTGCATCAAACACCTAAGGGTACCTTTGGCGATGAAACTACCCCCTTTTGAGCGCCTAGCCTCCTTAGCTGTGGTGTGTTCTTATTGCAACGAGAATTCGAAAGTTCCAAGCTTTCGGGTTTGTATTTCTTAAAGTCCCTTCCTTTCTTCTACAAAAGCTAGTCACCATTGCCATGATTTTTTGTTCTTTGAATGAAGATCACATGAATTATTCTTTTGTCAAACCTTGGTGAACACATGAAGTTTTGTTTTTTCCCCAAACCTTATTGCATCCTAGAACCTATCAAACTAGAATAGGTCAATGATTTCTTAAATCATGATATTTTCTTGGTGTTAAAACCTTTTCATCCATATCTTTGTGCTACATATACTCATGTCAATTATCTTTCCTTTCATAATGAAAAGATTTCGTGTATTTCAACATTGCAAGGATCCTTGTGTTGTTTCGTTATGGAATTGATGATAATGATAATTGATTGATGCATGATTTTGCATGAAGCCCACACACTTGTGGATCGAGCTTCATCTCAACAAGCAAGTGTGACAACAAGCCTTGAAACTAGAGACAAGGTCCAAATTTCCCTTAGTTTGATTTTTTCCAAATCTAGAATGCTTGGATTTTTATTTTTCATGATTATGTTTATGATGAATGATGACATTGAAACATTGAATTAAATAGTGGGAAACTAAGGGAGGAACTATTTGAAATGACATCAAAGGCTTTTGACTACTCCTAAATATGTTTTCCATGAATTGAAATTTGTTTGTTAGCTTGATATTTGTCAGAAACTTTATGTGGCTTCTCGATATCATGTAAGTGGACACCAATTCACAATCAACAACATCCTTTAGATAATCCTTACTAGCTCCAACTTATTGTGATAATGTCATTGAACTTGTTGATAATTAAACAAAACTCAAAATTATTGATGTATTGGACCACCACAAAAGATCTCCCAAAGGGATGTCAAGGATGAGGATACCTCTTTACCAATTAATATCCATGCTTATTGTGAAACCAACATAAAGGATTAACATCTTTAAAATGGAACATGCATTCCATGTGGGATACCAAGATGGTGATAAATCGTTTTATGTATCACCAACAAATTGGCAACGCCACAAGGAATCCTTTCATGACCATGAAGCGAATTGGGATTAACATTGGAAAGCAAACAACCAAAAGTTTGAGGATATTATTTTGGCAAATTATGATCTCCAAATGTTATCAAAAAAAATGTTCTTCGTTTGGGATGGAAACCATTACATGTAGGTGTGGCTTCCATACATCAACAAGGTCCATGGAGATGATCCTACCTAGCATATTTCAGTGGATTCAATTATTCTTAACACCATGTGGGTTTTGTTGAACTTTTGACAGCAATGATGAATCTTATTAAGTAAGTTCACCTTGTAATATGAACATTTCAATTTTATTTGAACTATCTAGGAACAACTTCTAATCAAGTGACTTGGATTATTGAAGGTCTATTAAATTTGACCATGTTTGGCCAAGCTTTGTGCAAGACTTTTTCCTATTCAACAACATTGACAAGATGCCCCTAAATCAATTCAAAGGAATCTTCCTAGTAGATGATTTCAAGAAATGTGAGACCAAGTCAAAGAAGACTTGTATTCACTCACACATTAGGCCTTTTTTGAATATATGTACAAGGTACAAGTATTACCCAAAAAAACTTAATTCTATAGGTTACAACTTTAATGGTTGCATGTTTGGATAGGGATGTGGGAATTTTATGGCAAGTTCCATAATTGCATTGTGTAGCATGAGCTTTCCATAACATCAAATGTTATTGTCAAGTTTTATTACGAGGAGAATTGTGATACTTCACTTTGGTCTCCAACTAGGATGCATGAGTTCATGGAAAAAGCTATGTAATAAATGTGTAAGGAGAATTATAGCGTTTTTTAAAAACATCTACCAATTTGTGACTTGGGCTTTTGAAATGCATTTTTAGTGCATGTTTAGAATCATTATGACATGAATTTTGAACTAGAGATGTTGACTAAAAAGTTGCAATTATTGGTCACATTTTGTGTGAATAGTGAACAAAAGGCGAAGTGGTTGTAATAGTGGAACCAATTTGCTATATCATGAAAGGTTAACAAGTTCCTTAAGCCTAGTTTCTTCAACCTAATTTGTGCAAAATGGTTGCAAAAAGCAACCTTTTGGTGTCAAGTGGGTTGAACATGCTCCTTACTTAATTGCATTTGTTGAATGAAATTCAATTTGAATTAAAACACTTGTTCTTTTTTGGACCCCATTGTCCTCAACACCTTGGATAAATCCATTCCCCACATGCTAAAACTTTTATAAAATCCATTTCCATGTCCTTTGGATTTAACTCTATCAAGTAATAAAGCAACCCAAAAATAATGATGATCATTCAAGTTTGTAGGTCTTCAATAGAACCAATTATGAACTTTCAATATCAAAAGTACTTCCTAATCTCCTTGCAACAAGACATGTCACATCATGTTCTTGAAGGCACTGGCTTAGTAATCAAAAAAAATTGTCCATCAATGTATATGAGTCCCTACTTTTGATGTCAAATGTAAATACTTATCATAGAAATATTTCTTTCCTATCAATTATCAATGAACTTGTGAATGAACTTCTTGATGTAATTGTGAATGTACATTTTAATCATTATATACAAATATCAATTCTTAGCTTTGGTTTTATCCAATGTGCATTCCAAGTTTTTGCCTTCAATTGGCCTTTCAATCTAGTAAATTTTTTCCTCACTTTCGATGCTAAAAGTAAGTACATATATAAATGAAGCTTGGGATTTATTCTTTACCCATTCCAACTTTTTGTTTTCACTACCCCATTCCATCATGAAATGTAAATAGGAATTTGTAATTTCTGTCCCTACCCACCCTACTTTCAATGCCAAACGTAGGTATTTGTCAAAACATAATTTGGATCTTAATCGATAACCATTTCTTTTTTTTGTCTCCATTGTACTTCTCCATAAGTAAATTTAGATTTAAATTGCTAATTTCCATCCAAATTTGCCCTACTTTTGGCACCAAAAGTAGGTACTTAAAGAACCTTATCTTGGGTTCTAACCTATTTCCATTCCAATTTATTATGTTCCATGGAAGGATAAAAAATCATGTTCATCAAAATTCAACCTTATTCATATTCCAACGTTGAAAACCAACTCCATTCATATTGCAAAGAATGTAAGTTGAGGTAATTGAACATGATTTCATTTCTTTGTTTTTTAATTTAATAAGGTCTATAATACCTACTTTCAATGCCAAAAGTAGGTGTTACGAAGTTTAGTATTTGTCTATCCTCCCTTTGTTAATCTTTTTATGCTATTACATCCAAAAAATTTCATTAGATTAATTTTGTGTTTTAGAATTCAAAAGTTTATTTCCATACTTTAGTACTTGATACAATGTCTTCATTAATGTTTAATTCATCAAATGGTGCAGTTGGAGTTTTAGGTCAAATCTTTAATGCAATCAACAATCAAGGACCTCATTTTCACTATTCATCCAAGCCAGTATATGGTCTCCCTTCCCGAATGCATTAAAGAGTGGAGGTTGACATTATGGGAGTTTGTTTTTTTCAAAGAGTTCAAATCCAAGGATGGAATTTGTTAGACTAAGTCTTTTGAACAACAACTTGGTGGCAAGGAGTTGTGAAGTGAGTTTTATTTAGGTACATACCTTCCATTGGATACCATTTGCCATGAACTTTTTGTTTTCCTTTCTCCCAATGTTTTGTGAAACCTACATTTGTTTTTGTGATGTGAAGACATTTCAATTTTGTCCTCTTTGCTTAAGGGGCAATTGAAGCCCTCTTGTCCTTGCAAGTTGTTTCTCATTTAATGAGACACAAAATCTAATAATATTATGTATCAAAAGGACCTTCAAAAGGACTAGGCTACTTCACATCTCATTGAATTTCGCTAGTATTTGGATTGCTTTAAGGATTACATTTTGGAACAAAAAGTATATTTGTGTTAGAGATTTGAAACTATTTTCTTTGAGAAGGTCTATGATGTCCAAGTTTTTATGCCTATCAAGAAGTCTAAGGAAGCTACAAAGAGGAAAGGAAAGGAGAAAGTGGGACCTTCTCAAATAAATACATTATATGATCAACCTTTTGTATAGTCTAATTTCCAAGAGCCGAAACAAGATGACATTGTCTAGAAATAGCCTTGGTATACATAGGAACAATGGGTTCACAATCCTATTTTTGCCACTCTATCTAGGCCCCCACCTCATACACATGTTTCCAGGGATCCAAGAAAGAGTTGTGGCTTCTCCAACGGACATTCACTATCTCATGGCATGTTGTATGTGCTCGGCTAGAATCAAAATCTTGGTTTGTAGAACATGAACATATATTTGCCATTTTGAAAGAAGTACGTTGAATCCCCCCAAGTCCATTGTTTTTCATATTCAATTGAACCTCATGATTTTTTCCTCACTATCTTTGATTTCAATCACATGTGTCTTCTAAAGGCATAGTTGATCTTTTGGTTGTGGACATTCTTGGAGGCGTCCCTATTCCCTTTGTTTTGGAGCCATCATCATATATCCTCTTTTGGAACACGAGACTTGAGGATTATGTCAAGCTTGTGTTCAATTTTGCAGACCACTTCCTATTTAAATAGGATGTAGTTATTTTCTTATTTCTTGATGACCTTTGTGTTCTCAAAGAAGTTTCCTCCTTTTTTGATAGTTACAAATTCATTATCAAGATGAAGTGGGTGTTCATTAATTTGTTTCCATTGATGAGCACCAAAGATAGGAGTCAATGACGCACTCCCAACTCCTTGAAGGACTCAAATGTGAATCCAAATAAAAAACAGTGGAAGAAGGAAAAGTCGAAGCACACTCCCTAGCTCACAACACTTTGAGGGGTGGAAGTGCGTGTTAGAGCTCTGGGATGGGACTAGGAAGAGTTGACAAGCTTCACTCACCCAAACGGGCCTACACACAGCCCACACAAAGTGGTTAGTGCATAGTTGAAACACCTTTGGTGCTAGGACGAGCCACAAGCAACACGGACACATTAGACTCACCACGGCCCGGACTTGGGGGAAGCCACTACCTTCCCCCCCTTATAGTATATATTGTGGCTGGTCATAGAGCCCACATCCAAATGGCTTTTCTCTCCCGAGACTCTCGAGCGAGAGTCCCGAAATCGTGCCAGTTGGAACTCCCACGACTTTGGAGCCTCGTAACTTTGCGAACAGACCTTGGATCGAAATGTAATTTGAAGCAAAGTTGTAGCTATCGTCTAGAACTTTCCAACGATGTATCGCATGCCCTCTGTAGCCGAGTAAATCGGGTCGATTCTTGACTTTTTCTGGTCAGGAGTCAAACTTGCAGTTTGACTCCGAAACCTTCTTTTGGCCATAACTTGTGTTTTAGATGTCCAAATGAACAATGGGAGCCCATTTTAGACATCTACATTCCAAGAGCTTTTCAATGATATAAAAAACGTCACAAGTCATTAAATTATGATGCCTAAAATTGCTCTTTGAAATTTTGGGAGTCCACCGGGACTCCATCTCCCAAAGTGGGAGTTGCCTTGGGAGCGTGAAGGTTCACTCCCTCATACTCCCTCACATTTTCTTACACTCCTAGTAGTATGTGATGCAACTTTTGGGCTTCTTCTTGGCTCGCACCCTTGCGACCTCTTTGCCTTGACTCTCGGGCTTCCTCTTGGCCCGCAACCTTGTAACCCCTTTGCCTTGGTTGCGAGCCCAAAGCTAGGGTTGTGACAATCAACATGTTTTCCCCATACTCCTTATTCACTTTAATTCAATTTTTTTTCTATGTGGATTTCATCTAACATATCTTCATTATTCTCTTGTAGACTTTCATAAATCAAGCCATTATTTTTGCATAGGAAGGGTTAAATGTTTTGTTCCATCCACTACTAAAATTCTTAGTTTTTCAAATGGTTCAAATTCACTAATTGGTTTTTTTTACTAATGGACACGTCCAATTGGACTAAAAGTTTGAAACATCTTATTTTTTACCAATCAAATTGACTATAATGACCTATTTGACCAATACATTGAATCAAGTTAAACAACCTTAATCAAAATGGCTAATGGGTTTTAATCAAATGGGACATCTAATCAAATTGAACATAAAAAATTGACATCATTATTCAAAATTACCAATGTTCTTTGATCAAACATCTTATGCCTATTACATACCTACCTCCTACCTCTCACTTATAATCTTACAACCTACCTACCTACTTACATACATGTATTACCTACGTATCCACCCACTTATTTACATACATACTACCTACCTACCCACCCACTTACCTACATGCAATACCTACCTACCTACCCACCCACCTATTTACATACATACTACCCACCTACCCACCTACCTCCTACAACCTACCTACCTTTATACTTCATAATCTTGTAATGATGTGTTGAAATAAACATGTGAAATAAAAAAACTTGACAAAAATTGAACGCCTTTTGATGGTGTGGTCCATTAATTAAAGACTTGGTTTATCATTAGGGGGTTGCATAAAAAATGCTCCAACTATGCACCAACCAACTTATTATTTGATTTGTGCATATTGACATGAATAATTGACACACTTACCATTTGTCTTAGTTCCCATCCCAAAGCTCCAACATGCCCCTCTTACTCCAAAAGTGCTACAAACTAGGGAGCGTGATTTAATTCCCTCTTTTGTTGTTTTCATTTTGGGATTCACATTTGAGTCTTTCAAGGAATTTGGGGGTGAGTCAAAAGTGGTCTTTTTGACACGTCCAAATTGGGTATTTTTTTATTAAATTTGCTAATCAAGAAAATTAGGAATTATACTAATGATATGTTGTTGTGGTTGCTAAGAGGATTCAATTTTTTAAGGAGGATGTTATATATAATTGGATAACATGAACATCCATGATTATGTTTAATAGTGAATTGCCATTCCAAACAATGAAAAAAATTCATCCTATCACATTATAGGCATTGGTTGAAATGTGCATTCCTTTGGACTCATTAGTTGTTCACTTGGATTCCACTACATGTGATTTCCTTGCCATCTAAATCTATTTTCTTTGTCATTTTTTTTTGGGATTATGACTTATGTTTGGTGATAGGTAACATTATTCATGCCTACGAAGCCACTAGAAGACTTGTTTTTGCACTTGAGGTGGATCAAGTTTCTTTTTGCAAGGCCCTCCTTCCATTGGTGAAGGAATCTAAACCCAACAATATTAAATTGTCAAGTTATAGTTTTAATTTGGATTCCCCTTCCAAAAAGAAAACAAAAAAAATGATTAGATTGTGAGTAAATTGTTACTAACCCTATTTTGAATTCAATCCACATCTTTCAATGTATGATGTTCATCCACATGTTGTTGTTTATATAGACGTGCCAACTTCACACCCTCCAAGGAATATTCCCTTTTTCATATGTTAGCCTAGTTCTACCTTCATATGTTGAAGCTCAAACTAAAATTTTAACGAATTTTCAATCTAGCCCAAATGCATTATTTGAAGACACTAACATTGATTTGAAAGTTCAAGCATTTTTAAATGAATTTGCTTTAGACAAGTGACTTTTGTTTTATTTGTTTTCTATTGTACGTGAACTTAAAGGTCGACAACTATTTCATACAAGTTGTTGTAGCGATGGGTGGAAAACTTAGTTTCTTGTTTTATCCATAAATATTATGGATAGTAGAATTCTGTTTCATGTCATCATTTTGTTGTGTGTATTGGGATTTTGTACTCTCTGTATTTACCTATACTTGGGAATTTTTTTCCTTTAAGAAACAACATTTTTTAAAAACAAATTTTTACCCTGTTCCATGGTTGTTTCTAATCAAGCCTTTGAATATATATTTTTTTACAAACAAAAAGTTTTTTGCTTAGGTAAGTAAATACTAATGATTCAAACAAGTTCACATTTTTCAATTAGCAACAATAAACTTTTAAATAGATAAAATTTCAAATATCAAATTTGATGTAAAAATATTCCATACATCACAAACTTAGCATTTGATGAATTAATAATAAAAATTGTGCAAAATTCATTCATTCATAATTCATACGTTTCACACATTGATATCATGCATTGAAAACACATTTAACATTTATGAATGATTTATAAAAATATGTGAAATTCGTGTGACATTCATTCATTCATAGGTTTGTATTTCATCTGTCAACACATTTATCCCTATGTCAAATGTGTTATTATTGCATAATATTATTTGTAAAATGTACGAACCTATGAATAAACAAATTTCGCATGATTTTCATTATTAATTTGTTACATGTTAAATTTGTGATGTATTATTTGATAATTATATATCAAATTCTACCATTACAATACGAGATACAAACTAATTTCTACCCCAAAAAAAAATTGTTTGATATGCTAGTCATATAGAATAATGTTTTGGTATCTTTAACATGAGAATATAAAAAGATTATTTATTGAAAGTAAAAGAACATTTTACATCCAAGGGTGCCTTTTGGAACTTATTAAAAAGTCTATATATTTTGACATGGAGTTTATTCAATCATTGTCAATCATCATCTATTGAACCAAAAAAATCAAAATTGACCATGTTCAACCAAAAATTGACTAGGATTTACCATGTTGACCAAAATTTAAACATAACAACATGACCATGAAGTTGGAAATTTGAATATTGGTATGTACTCAAATAGAAACTTGGATTCAAACCAACTAGGTAGTCAAACCATAGCTTTGGGGTTGGGCTTCTTCCCTTCTTTTGTGTTATTGGATTGCTTATTGTGGATTCTACAATGTTATTTTTCTTTGTTCCCAACATTCCATTGTTTGTAATAAATATCTTAATTATGTGTTTATTTGCCCAGTCGTGTTTTTATTATGAATCAAACATACTAATGACAAATCTTCATATTAATTTTCCATTGCTTTGACTCAAAATAAAGTTTCCCACAATCAACTTTTTTATTTTCTTGATTTCAATGTGATTACAAATTTATAACTACACATAAACTCATAGTCATTTCGAGCACAAACTTTCAACAATTCAATCCATTCATTAATCACACAAATTCCATTTCTACAAACCTCAATGTATTTTTTTTCAAGCCTCAAAAGTTATGGGTCCAAACCCACATCTTCACTCGTAGACATATGGACTTTAAACCCTTATGTTCATTTCGTTTTTATATCTTTTTTATTTCAATGATCTTTTTGATTTTTGTTTCAAATGTACTAAACAGAACCAAATCCCATGTGTTATGGTGCACGTCATTGGAACCCATTTCCAATCTTGGTGTACCCAATGGCGTGATTTCCTCTTTGTCTTTCATATCCGTGTTTTTGTCTTTTTGCATGTTAAGGAATTTGACTTTGTTACCTTGTTGGGGGTAATACTACATGTTGGCACTAGTTAATCCATCTCTCTCATCACAAACAAACATCTTTATCATTGTCCCATATATCTTGTAATCTTGTAAATGATTATATTTGTGATATTAAAATTTTAATTTTCTTTTGTTGGAGGTTTTGGGACAATAGAACAATGGAGATTGGTATTTCTAAACTTTAATTTAAACCCCAACAAATGATGTATCTTTTTAAATAATTTAAGATTCATGTTTAGGGTTCCTTTTTTTAAATGTCATATTGATTTAGGTTTTTTTAAAATCTGAAATAGGATTTTTAGAGGTTTGAAATAGGTTTTTTAAAGTTGATGTAGGGTTTTTTGGAAGGTTTAAAATACGATTTTTTAAAAGATTAGAATAAAGCAAAATCAAATGTCTTCCAAGGTGGCAAAAGGCCATTCAAGGTGGTCACAATAGCTACAATTTTAGAAACCCTAAACATGGAATTGCATGGCAATGGCAAAACAATTCTAATCTTCCGTAAACATTTCATGTAGATTAAGGTTTTGAAATAGATTAATTTCGTATTAGTTGAGGATTTTAAAAACATTGCAGTAAATTATTTTTCTTGAAATAAAAGTTAAAGTTCTTCATTTTTTTAAATTATTGATTTTCATATTTTGGATTTTGAAATCAAAATCAAAGGTTACCTAGAACTGAAGGTTATTTAATTAAGAACTGGAATGGGTGTAATTTGATTTTTTTATTTTTTAAAATTTTGAAATCAAAACCAAAAGTACTCTCCTAATATATAAAAAATTGAAACTTAAATCAGGTCCCATATTTGAAATAAAAAATAATTAAAACCAAATCAAAATTGATCCCTTTCAAAATGTTAGGAACTAGAATCAAGGGTCCCCTAGAACTAACCAGGGAACTGGGCAACACTGGTTAAGGTTCTTACCTACCAAAATGGTTACCCACCCAACAACACTAGTCAAAACCAAATTTGACTAGTTATGGGGGGGAAAAAAATCAGGTTATCAATCATGGTATCAATTCCAATATTAATAACATATCAACCAAAATTTGAATTTTATGATAACCGGTTAGTACCCTACCTGGTCAAGTATATAAAAATTATAATAATTGTGAAGAACTTTAACTAGTGGTTATTGAAATTTGAAATTTTGATAAATTACATGAAATTTGAAATTTTCATCCAAGTAGGTTAATCAGTATTTAAACCCTAAAAACAATAACTTACTTGGATGAAACATCCCAAGTAGACTATTAGGCAGGTTATTGTTAAACCCTAAACCCATTAACTATAAATTGCACAAAAATCCCTTCCCATTTGGCACAACAAAAAAAAAACCCAAAAAACCCAAAAAAAAACGCCTGTAAAATCTACCCTACCTAGCCAATATCAACCCGGTTATCGGGGCGGCTTATTTTATACCCTTACACATAATAGGCAATTTTATTACTCAATAAAATAACCGGCTAAATTGATAATTGGAGTTATTGAGAATTTTTTTCATATTGATAACATGTGTCATCCCCCCCCAATATATATATATATATATAACCCTACCCAACGGTTATTTCAAAAAGAAATAACCGGCCAACACTGGTCAGGACCCAAAGGGCAAATTGATTATTAAAAAAGAAAAAGAAAAAGAAAAGTATGTTTCATCATCCTCAGAATATTCCATCAATCATCAGGACTCAAAGAGCAGATTCATTGAAGAAGAACAAGATTCCATCAATCATCAGCACCCAAAGGTTGATGGAACAACAAGAATATTCCATCATCATCATCAGAAGACCCAAATAGGAGATTGATGATGAAGGAGAAGAATATTCCATCATCATGATCATCATGATCATCAGAGATGGTCCAGACTCCAGAGATCTGTTCCCCCCCTATCACTTTTGGTTTGAAGTTTTTGAAAATCCATGAAGCAGCATCAGCAGCATTACCACCAGCATCTGATCTCTCTGCTGGTTGTTTGGTTGGTTAAACCCACATGACTTGGGTGGAATTTTTTTTTGTGTTTTGTATGTGTTTTTGTGGGAATTAATGGCCATGAAAGTTTGTTGCAAATCACTTTGGTATGCAACCTGAGAGATCGAGAGAGAGAGAGAGAGAACAAGACCCACCACACCCAATGAAGCTTCAAATTGTCATTGTGGGTTTGGGTTTTGTGGATGAGCATTAGGGTTTCTGTTGTGGGACTGATTCTTGAGAGCCATTTGTTTGTTGGAGTTGGGTTTTGTTTTTTGTTTTGTGTGAGAGAAGAAGAAAAACAACAGAAATGGGTGTTCTTGTGAGTGTGTGTAGATGATGTTGATTCCCATTTGGAGCAGAGAAGAAACCAGAAACCAGAAAGAAAGAGAGAGAGAGGAATGGCTGGTGCTACAGTGATGGTCAGACGCTCTGCTCGCTTGCTTGCAGCTGCTACTCTCGGTAGTAGAAGTCCAGGTACCTGAACTGAACCCCATCTTCCTTCATTTCTTCTTCTCCATGAAGCTCTGCAATTGCTTTTTCCCTACTTTTTTTACTTTCTTTCTTTTTTTTTCCCCCCCCTAATGGCAGCTCCAATGGTTTTTTAGAAAGGGTTTTGTGAAGTTTCAACAAGTTTCCACCTTGCCATAGTAGTAGTGATTTTGAAGATTTTTTTTTTTTTTTCTATCTGGAACTTTGCAGAGAAAGTAGTCCCACAGAAGAGGATCAAACTGGTTCCTGCTGTTAGGGTTAGGTCCAGGAACTGTGAGACCCTCTCAAAGGATGAGATTTCCAAGAAGGGAGATGGTTTGGAGAAGGAAGCTAAATCTGAAGACACTAGTAGTAGTAGTGCTCTGGATGCTTCTGCTGCTGCAATAGTGGCAGAATTGCCAACAGAACTGACCATTGAGCTTCGAGAGCTCAGAGTCAAACAAGTTGCACTGCGGGTACGATCAACAAAAGCAGAGAAGAAATTACCCAACAGAGAGATGGAGGTAAACTGATTCTTTTCATTTTTTTCCCCCTGTTGGTCGGTATTTCAGGAGCATCAGTCAATGCTATTCTTCAGTTCTGTATTAGAAACACTTGCATTCATGATGTGAACAAATGTGGACAAGAAGCTGTTCTTCTTTGATTTTAAAAAGATAGGTGAAAGACAGTATTGCCAGTAAGAGGAAGAAACACCAAAGGATTTGGAGCTACTACACACACCATTGGAGTTAGTGTAGTTTCAGAGGGTTCTCTTGCTGTGTCCAGTGAATGTCAGAGCTCTCAGAGTTTTTTTGGGGCAAAATGTGATGTCAAAGCTTTCTGCTTAAATGCTTTGCAGTAGTTTTGGTTCAGATGAAGCTGTGGGAGCTGGGATTTAGGCATGTGGCGGGTGTGGATGAGGCAGGCCGTGGTCCACTTGCTGGCCCAGTGGTAGCTGCGGCTTGTATCATCCCTGCCTCTGTCATGATTCCAGGCAAGAAACTGTCTCTTGCGAATCCTTTAAAACACTAGTGTTGTTTGCAACCCTTAGTTTCTCCACCAGTAGGGCAGATGGGCAATGCTCATTATATTGCACCTTTGTGAAGCATTTCAAAGAAGTCTAGTCATGTTGGGCTGCATATATATATATTGAGGATGCAGTATCTTGTGGTGGCAATGTAGGTGTCAATGACAGCAAGAAGTTGACAGAAGGCAAAAGAGAAGAGCTTTATTCTCAAATCATATCAACACCCGGTGTCATATATGCAGTATGTTACAATCTTCTCAACATGCACTTGCTTGCTTGCACTTTTGTTTTCTCAACGCAGGCACCATTTGCTTGGGTTTTCCCAGTGGGTAGTCGTAGGGAGAGAGTATGTGAGCAGATTGTAAGTGGATCACTATCAACCTCCATGTGTGATGTAACTCCTTTACAGACTCATTCAAAAGCTTTTGGGGTTTTCATCTGTTTCTGTACACACTTGCACTTTTGTACCTCAGGTCCATGTAATTGATGCAGCAACAATTGATCAAATCAACATTCTACAGGTGATTTTCTGTTTCTCCATTTTGCTGCGAAATTTTCTTGATGGTGTTTGAAGCTCAGATGTGTTATTTTGCATCATTTAGATTGATTTTTTTTGCCATAGGAAAACACAATGCTGTGCATGAGAGGATGGATCATCAGTATCAAAGACTATTTGGAGTGAGTCAGTCCTGCTTTCATCAGATCAGTTTTTGGATTTGGACTCTTCAATCTCCAACATTTGCAGGCATGTCATCATTGCCTCTGTACAGTCAGGGGTGTTGGTGGAGTTGGGGGTGTAGGCAACCCTGCAAGCAATGGTCGGCTGTGTGAACAAGCTCACCTCCAAAAAGACTGGGGAGTCAGTACCAGATTATATACTTGTGGATGGCAACCGGCTACCAGACGGATTCTCGGAGAAAAAGGCACAATGTGTTGTGAAGGTGCTGCACTAATTGCCCATTGTTGATAAGAGTTTTGTTGCTTCTGTAGATCTCTTGAATCTAGAAATTTCCTCAGGCATGATGCAATAGAAGATTGCTTGAAGGTCTAAACCCTAAACCCTAAACCCTAAAGTTATGCCTCCTTTGAGGAGTTGCATGCAATGGAAGATTGCTTGAAAGTCTAGGTTACTTTGGGTTATAGAATCCCCCATGTTTACCTGTCTCTCTAATTACAGATATCCGTAGAATGGAGTCTCTGGCATCTACTTTGTTGCTGTTGCAGGTATTCATAGGTTTCTGACAAGGGATTTGTGCAGTGCAGGGGGATGCAGAGTGCCATGTCATTGCAGCAGCATCTATTTTAGCCAAGGTCACACGTGACCGCATGATGTTGGCCTATGACAAGTGTACATCTGAACTTCACCCTTATTATTGTCTTTTGTTGGGTAGTTGATATCAGGTTTGCTTGCCAACTCTTATAGTACCCATCTCTGCTATTTTTCTAACATTGTCAGCATTTTCCTCCCCTGAAAATGTGCTACAATTGTTTGTATTTTGCTATCAGAAAGTGGCCAGAATATGGATTCAAAGCACATAAAGGCTATGGAACATCAGCACACATAGCAGCACTTCTGAAGAATGGGCCCTGTGACATTCACCGGCGCTCGTTTGCTCCTCTCAAGGACGAGACCCTTATTACTGACAATGATGTCATGGGGTAAATCTGAAATGACACCAAGTTTGGAGTCTGGTGAGCACTGAGGGTGTGGACCATTGAGCTTTCACTTCCAGAATTTTCTAACGGGTTTTGAAACCCTAAATCCAAAGATGTTCAGGTTTGTGAACAGTTTGGAGGGGTGCTTGTGGTATGCGAAACAGGAAAGGGTGCAGAACTCCCTCCCATAGTTGTTGGATACAAGCAAGCACCCTTGGCTATCAGGCCAGGCATGCAACTTTAAATGAGAAGTGGGAGTTATTCAAGGGGCTACTCAGACCTCAAGGGCTGCTAAGTGAGAAGAATGGGTGCTCTCAAATCACACACAGATTCTTGTGTTGTTTGAAAAAACTGGTTTTGTACCTCTCAGAAATGTCTGGATGTGCATATGCAGGACCAGAACTTGAGGAAAAACTAAAATTTCTGTGGGCAAGCAAGTTACAGTCTCTCTACATTGGCACACCTGCTGTTTTGAAAGGTGGAAGGTTTCTTCTGACCAAATGAAAGCTGGAGAACAGAAATGTAATCAAAATCAGCTAAGCATGGAATAAAGCTTGTTTTTCATGAATTTATGATGATGATGATGACAACAATTTCAGGTTGAGGAAAAGATGAGACCAGAGGAGAAGATCAACAATTATTGGATACCATTAAGTAAGCATCTGCCATGACATTGCTTTCTATTCTCAAATGGGTCCTTTTCTTTTGTAGGTTTTCAACACTTGATCTGGGTCAATTTTCAATCAAGAGCATTTGATATCAACTAGGCTGCTCTTGCCCAATTTGGGCAAAATTTAGTACTCCCGACAGAAGTGATGTATGTTAGATGAGTTGAAACATGTAACATGACATGCATGAGTATTTCTATTGATGCTTGTTATGTCACTGGCAGTATTAATAACAGTATTTATCCTAAATGTTATCTGAGGATTTCTAAACTACTCATGTTACATGACTTGCAATGTTTTGTCTAAATACATACATGTACATGACTTGCAACATGTTACATGAAATAAAACTAGCAGCACATAATTTTCCTTGAATCAGCTCTTCAATCTTGCAACCATAGCATGTGCCAATGTCACAATTATAGTGCTTGTATTTTAGTAAGATCATAAATCTACCACTCAACATGAGTCGTGTACAAATTGTGTAGAAAGGAGTTCTAACAATTGCTACATGAACTAATCCAAAGTTTTTGTTTGTCACAAAGTTTCCCCCACCTTTGAAGCATCCAAACTAGTCACGAGTATACTAAACAACATTGTAAGCATGAACTCCAACTTGAGCATTAGCAAATCTCATGCTCATCATCAAGCACATTGTTGGAGTTTTGAATATTCTTTGGACATGGAGAGGATTTTTGTCACACCTTAAGTATGTCAAAGTAGCATTGGTGGTAATAAAACTTTTATCTCTCAATTATGGTAGTGAAATGGAGATCATAGGGTATGCTCTTGTGGTTGAACAAAAGGGATGAAGGCAAGAGTTACAAGATGAAAACAAGGATGAGTAGACACTTCTAGTCAAACTCATGATCACATCCAAATTTACATCTTATAGTCCTTGGAAAAAACATTCCCAATTCGTGTCAATATTTTTAATTAAACATTTGGTCCTTCACATGATAATTTGAAAGAAAGAGAGTTGAATTTTCCCTCACACTGTTGCATTTTTTTTTGTAAATGGTCATAATTTTTAGCCATTACACCTATTTTGGCAATGCAAGGGCATCGTATTGTAACTATTGTCAAGAACCTTTTAACAAAATTTGATTCCAAAATCTTGTTCCAAAACATCTTTCATCAAAATGCACTTGGGAATCATAGAAGGTCTTCCCTTACATTCCCACACTTTTCATTCACCTTGGGAATCCGTTTGGGCCATGTCATATGACAACTTCATTCTCAACATGTTTTCATTGTTTTACCCCAACTTTGTAAATGAACCCAAGGTTAAAGGTCTATCAATTATTGACTAAGTGCTTGTGATGTTATTTTTGACTATTGATACACAAAGTTAGACTCACATTTTTCACCATCTCCAAGAATTGACATTAGTGACAAAGGTCATCGTGCATGTCCAACACAATGTCAAATACACCTTCCCAACACCTAGAATTAGAATTGGTATTAGTTTGTTGGCACCTTTTTATTGCGTCAACAAACTTCACATTGTGGATTTTATAGTATTTTTTTGTTGAAATGTTGGTTAACTAAATGCACTTTCTCCACCAATTCAATTAGAAATTGCATGTGTAAGCATCACCAATTTAATTTCATTAGCGTTTTTTTAATTTTTTATTTAATGCATGATAACATTCAATTTTACAACACAATCAAATAAGTTCAAGCTCCAAGTTTACTTAATTAATAACATGCACCCAACTAACATCCATTTTTATATATTTCAACAAATTATAAGTAGAAATGATAAATGGGTTTTTTTGTAACGATACATTTATCATTGCAATTTTGAAATTTGCATAATTTTTTTGTGTACGAAACATCCCAAGGGAAAAAGAAATCTTATGTACAACAAGCACAAACTAAAACATGTCCCTCACATTTTTCCCTTCTATAATATTATGGTATAAAAATATATATGGCAACATATTCAATAACAATGGGTTACCTTTGAACATGTGATAAAATGGTTATCATTTGCATTTTAATGTAAATTACATCCTATGATTATTATAGTTGGATTCTTTGGCTATGATTAAGTTTTACATCAAAAGCTCTCGTTGTGCATCCTAATACTTTGTTAACTCATCTTTGGCATTCCTCACATCAAGATGATCCATGTCTGCACACAAATCGTTCAACTTTTGGTCTTACACACTCTAATTTTTGCACCTTTGTTACTATAACCACAATCACAATTGTACTAGCTTATAATGTGTGGAAAAATTTGTCAATTAACGAAAGACAATTCACAACTACCTAGTTTCTAGGTTGAAAAAAAGACATTTACCAAAATTCCTACACATACTACCATGATACGTCCTAGATAAAAATATGACACAATATGTTTATTGTATTTCTAACCCAAATGCAACCATATGTGACATGTAACTTTGTGTGCAAACATTTAAAAATTATGATTTGTGTGTGACTTGGGGGAAGGGGGAGGGGGGTGGGAGGTGGAATAATGCACTTGGTGGTTCAAAACCAAAAGCAACAATATAAATGCACTTTAATTTTGACTATCAATTTGAAGTTTGATTCCATTTCTCAAATTTTCAAAAAATAATAATAAATTGTCATAATGTATACCATATGGAAAAAAAAGCCATGTTTCAACAAATACCATAAACTTGATATGTTGAAATTTTCACAAGTTCAGTTTGGTCCATGGTATTACTATATTAACATTGTCAAGGTGATGTTTTCATAAAAAAATTTAAAACAACGTCCTAGCCTTGTAAAAATAAAGTAAGGAAAAAATTCAGCAAATATACGATTAAAAATGAACAATTATTTAATTATAAAATTGATTTGCAAGCCAATACATAAATTAAACTTCACATAACCCACAACTTGTGTTGGTGAAATTGGGGAACATGCGCCCAATGGCCTCTATTTATACTTGTTTATGAAAGCTTCTAGATGGTAGGTCTTTTTAGAAAGTTCCAAACTTGTTTTCTTAATAAATAAATTAAAAATAAAAATATCTATGAATCTTGTTTATATATGGTTATAACTACTTTTTCTATAAGGTATATATTATACATGCCTAACAAACTTTACCTTATTTTCACACATATTTACACAATACATCTTGAATCTTCATCAAATCATGTAATGTTTTAAAATGAGGTTCAAAAGTGCACATTAATTGAAATTTGTGTGCTTTAACCCCTTTCAACCCAAAAGGGCTTTGTAACATGGTCAATTTGCAAAAGATATCAACTTATAACATGTGGCACTAAAATTGAGTTTCCACCATTTTCAGTTTAATTGAATAGACAAGGATAAAGGTTCACCTTTAAAACCTTACAAATTCATGCAATTTGTAAAAAATTGACAACATGGCAAACTATTTTTAGCATAATTACCATGTGAAATTTCTACCTCAATTCCAAATTTTTGTGGGTGTTTTGGTTTTTTTGGCTTTCACCAAGACAAAATGAAAGATTATTTATTATATTTAAATGTCCATTACAACGTAACAAAATATGTGCAAGAAACCTTACAAAGAACAAGATGGTGAATTTATATGCAAAAATTATGACATAGTTCAAGAGGCAAACATAGAATGAGCTTACATAATTTTTTTGATGTGGTTCAAAAAACAAAAGGTGATTTAACCTTGGAAACGTCATTGCTAGTATTGGATGCATTGTTAATATTGAAGCTTCTATCACAATAGAATGATTCACAAAAATAAAATCATGAAGCTCATGCTTTAAATTGATAACAACCAATTTCCTCCTTTCCACCAAATTTTTCAAATCAACAACATTTTTTTTTCTTAAACTACATGCTCAAAACCCTAATAATAATCTTGCTTGCATATTTGAATTGTTGGAAAAGGTGTTGTCTAAACAAGATTTCCATGTCTGAAAACAAATGTAGCACTCTTGGAATTTAATAGATCAAAGAATGTGTCAAACTACTTGTGATCATTTTACCAACACATATTTTGTTTCAAGGATTGGACTACCACTTTGATTATGGTGATCCTTTGATGTTATTTGTAGGTGTTGCAAAATCAACCCATACTCATAACTAGGCTTTAATTATGGTGATCCTTTGATGTTGTGTGTAGGTGTTACAAAACCAACCCGTAAGCATAACTAGTGAGCAACATGCATTAATTATCTACACAATGCATTTTATCTTTATTAGGAAATTGTGCAAACGTTGCTTAATTCACCTTGACACCCTTCCTTTTAGCCACAATCCCCTTTGCAAACATCAAGCAAATTACAATATTTGTTTGGCTTCTTTAATATATCACACTATTAAGCTATTTGATTTTCGTCTTTATTTTTGGAAGGTCACCATTTACTTTAAACTTAAAACCATTATGCCTCTCCTTAATTAGGACCCCATGGTTTCATGCATTATGCATTTGTGGTGTATTTGTTAATACCAAACTTTCTTGAATCCAAGCCCTCACTATACAGCCCCAAAACAATCTTGAAATGCTTGTGTGATAGAACATGACACATTATCTTTTTCGAGAATAATTTCAAACATTAGTTCTTGTAGTTTCATTATAGGTTCCATGGACTTTGAAACAATTGATGTGTGTGCTTGCAATATTAAATGAACATGAAGGACCAAATGTTGAAAACAAAATAATCATAAAAAATTCACATCAACACGCACAACCTACCTAATGAAACCAAACAACTAACAACATAAAAACTCAAAATTTATAGATTGAAAAGATGATAATGAACTACAAACAAATAAACAAAACAAATTTGAAACATTGTCGAAATTGCATGCACATCTTATAGTTTACAAAGGAAAACATAAAACGTATATCAATGACCACCAATTATGTTTTCCATGTGATTGATGACCATCATTATATACACTCATCATCACCTTATATTTATTAGTTCAATTAATGGTGGATCTTAGCAGTAATACCACGTTTCCATAAAGGATCAAACTTCCACTTTTTAGAAATTTTGAGCATTTTATCCATGTTCACATTGTTAGGGGGTACTAAAACCTTAAATGGAGACTTGTAATTCTAGTTTGTGGCCCAAACAAGATCCCCAATTTCATAAATATGTATTTTTTATGATTATTGCAATTTATTTTGTTTGTTACACCCAAACACCCACATTGCAAAAAATGAAATAGAACAATCACATTTCAAGAAAATCCCATGGACATTGGGCCTTTTTCAGGACAATAAACATGTCCAAAAATTATATGTGCTCAATCATGCTTTCACTTTATAATATGAATTTGTCCTTTTTTCTTGGGAAAAAAACACATTTTGGCCATTTTGAACCATGATTTAATACAATTTCAATTTCTAAATGTTCTTAGATTCAAATGTAGAAGGTAAGAAACCCAATAGTGTCTAGTACCTACAATAGTTCATTCAATGTTTAATCTTTTTTTGTATTTTCATGAAATGAAATAACATGGTCATTCTAGGTGCAAGCTCTTTGTCATTAATAATTTCAAGTGTTGTAAAATGATATTTACAAAATTTATTAGTGTCCATTTTCATAAGATTGTTCACATCTAAAATTTATGTACATCATTTCGCTTGGTTTATAGCACTCACCCCCATTACTCTTGATTGACATGATAATTGACCACTAAACTATGCTCCTTAAACTCAATTACAATCATTATTGTAAAATTCCTCCACAAGTTTTTCAACTATCAAATGTTAAAGGTATTATCGTAATAGTTGTCTTTTTGAATTCAAACAGGGTAAATTTAATACCGTAAAAAAATCGAATGCTTCACATGACAAAATTTGGTTGTCAATTATTAGTGAAATTAGAATCCAACATATATATGAACAAATAATAAACCTATGGAAGGTTTCCAATAATGATTAAAATTTGAAACCTAAATATTTAATATCATCATCTAAGGTAAAATTCAACACATTCAAAATGAATAATTAATTATTTTCAAAACATATCATTCATTTCTCCCCCCAAAAAAAATTGTTGATGGGAATTTAAAATTCTAATGAGGATCATTCAAGGTATGAATGCATGTAGCTCAAACACATGGATGTATACATTTTGAAATAATTGCATTATGTTAAAATTATAATCAAAACCAAGATTATTTTATCAAGATCAAAAATTGATGTTACATCTTCCTAGGTAAAGGTGAAAACAAAACAATTGTCTTATGCAATATTTTTTGAAATACATATATGGATTGTGAAAGTGCATGAAATTGTGCAACATTTTTTATTCAAAGCATTGTGGATTTTTTTTGTTGTAAGTAGAGTTGTATATCATAGTATTGAAGAGTCATGGCTTCTCAAACTATGATCTTTAATATGTTCCAACATATAGGAAGAAAGGAGCATGAAGCATTGTGACATGAACAAAATAGTTGGTAAAAAAAAATCATAGAGCTAGTTTGCAAACAATTATGGAAAAAGTCAAGCATTCAATTTCATAGTTGAAGTTACAACCTCAAATGACATTACAATCATTCAACAAATGCATCAAGCAACATAGTGATGAAAAGACACAATTGAAAATCCAAAAAACATCAAAGAGGTACTCACATATAATGGTTTCCACCACATTTTTGGCCTCACATTTGAACTACTATTGATAGGCAATGTGATGAATGTTTTACATAGAAAGTTTGGGGAACATATAAGTTGACCATTTGGAAATATCAATTTTTTTTTTAGAAGAATCATTTACTTTAGATGGAAAACACAAACTAGGGATTGAAAAATCAATAGAGGCAAAGGTTTTATTATCACATAACAACATTTGATCAAATATCATAATTGAGATATGAACTCTTATTTTTATTGTAAAATTTAAACCTTTGAACAAGCCTTTTTTAGATCCATAGTCCAACCCATCATCTAGGGATTTTTTTGAGCTTAGATCCCTTGAATTATTAAGTACTTCATTCAAATTTTCATTGAAATGGGTTATAAATTTCATGAAAGTCAAGTTGGGTTGGTCTTGTAAGATAGTTATCACAAGTGTAGGAGAATTATCATCAAATTGGGTTTAAATTGATAGACATAGATGGCATATAAGTTGGAGTATCTTGTAAAAGCTTACAATGTCCTTACATCATTTGTTATAAAAACATCATATTAAATAGGGATTCACCTTATATTTGCTAGTGGAGAAAAAACATGAGAAAGGAAAGGATCAAGGAACGTACATGTTCTAAAGGTTGAGGATAAGCAACATATTATCATTGTAATATCCTTTAGAGTCGATAAAACTTCATTATATTTATAAAAATATATTTTAGGAATAATCATAAGATGTTTTCTTCAAAATATTTTACATAAAGTATCATGTTTATTTATAGGGTTTCAAGAAACATGTTTTTGTTAATCATTGGTTTACCTTATAAACTTATCAAAATATTGTGGAGAATATTTTAATTTATTGCTGCAAAGATTAAATATAAGAATTGAACTTTTCATTGAATTAAAAAATGATTTAGTTAATAGATCGTTGGTTTGTTCATACAATGGATCAAAACATCCACAAATTTGTTTAGTATTTATATTTACAAATTTTATTTCCAAGTTTCAATTTGAAAATATGATTATCCATCAACCATTTAAATGTGTGAATCAATTTCATATATGGATAACCTACACCATCAAAGATTTATTTTTTAAAAAACATTTATTACATATCTTTCACTACTCCTAATGTTAGATCTAACGAGAATAATGTATTTATTAACATTTACTTTCAAATGGAATCATTATAGGAATAAATGGTATATAAATATTTATTCTCATCAAATTTAGCTATGGAAATAAAGATCAAATATCCAAATGACCACAATGTAAACAATTTGGATCTAGATCTTGAAGTAAATATGAGAATTATAATGCAACAATATTTCAAATTGGATCTAAAACATTTGGTACTAAAACCTAAACCTAGTGGTATTAGTAACATTTTAATCTTAAGGATCTTGTTTAAGAAAATGAGAATGTTATAACATTCTCCCACACCTATGCATGTTGTGAGATGTATCAAATATATAAATTTTATGTGTCATTTTAGTTTGAATTACTTGTACATAATATTGATATTAGTTGTTTGATGACATTTTTATTATATCCAACTATGTGATATTTTCTTACATTTAGTAAATTGCACAACAATAATGCCCTTGATAGATGTAATAATTACTTTGTTATAATGTCCATCCTTCACAATATATAGAAAATGTTTTATATACATACTAAAATGTTTTACACACTAAATTTATATGTTTTTATTCATACAAGTGGGCCACATGTCAAATGTAAATAATTGGTTGAAACATAATATATAATATATATGTCATTATATGTTCAAATCTTTTTTCATTCTTCATCCACAAATAGAAACATTACATACATTACTCAAGCCTCTTAAAAAACCCACCCAAAATTCTCATTCATATGCACATGTTAGATGGAAAAAAAAAACACCCATTATACTATGGAGTAAATGAACTATTCATAAATGGTTATTTAACACCCACCCAATAGTTTGAAGTGCCATTTAAAATACCCACACCTATTTCTAAATACTTTGATGTTAAGGCCATGGTCAGAACTAAAATGCAACAAAACACAACCATTGCGATTTTTAACACAAGGTGAAACACATATGTGAAAATGTGAAAGGAGTTTTGGGTGAAATTGGGAAACAAATTATTAATTTTAAGTTTTCATGGTTTCTCAAATTATGTCACATCAACTTTGTGTCCAAATATTTTATCACTTGAAATGTGAATTTATCAAAGATCTTGACACTTCAACATTTTTTTTATTAAAAAGTTTGTTAAGGTGTGTTCATAATCTAATGACACATAAAATGCAACCATTATTTAGTTTTTCACATTTTAATCTGGCAAGTCAAATCAAGGTTTACCATATGTGGTGTATTGATACAAAAATGTTTCTAATATATTATGAAAAAAATTGGTTATGTTTGAAATGAATGTAATGAGTATAGAATATTCAAATTTTTTTAAAGCAATGTAACTAGTGCTTTTACAAGTCTATTAAAAAGACTTGAAAAGATTTGAAAATGACATATTTCCAAATTTAAAAAAAATGATCAACCTATAAAAAATTATTATAAGAATATTCTATTTGATAGTCCAATCTAGTTATGTCATGCCATCTTGACTAACTAACTCATTCCTTTTAAGCAAAACACTAAGGAGTTGGTGTGAATCATTTGATTATGAATGCACTTATTAAAGGTTTTTAATAAAAAGATTGAATACCAAATCGGACTTTAACATAGATTCATAATGATAATGTGGGGTGATGCATATATAATCAAAATAAGGTGAGATGCCTTTCATTTAGATGTATTAAGATATGTATTGACTTTAGGCACCTTTTCCTATCCTCAATATTTTATCATAAGATTTAATTATTATATTCATACCAAAAGCATGTGTTTTACATAACAACTTTAAAAACCAAATGTTTCACACTTGAATTTTCATGTTAACTATATCAAGTGTATCCCTCATACATGTATAAAAAAAAACTATGTTACAAGGCAAACAAGATAATAAAACTGAATTTGCAAAAAGTTCAAGAATCTTGTTTCCTTAGTATAAGGGGAAAATAAGTTTTCAATTCATTTGAACTTTGTGCAAATATTACACACTTAGGATTTGTTAAAATTTGAGTTAGAATTTAAGATTTCAACTATGAAGTCTAGTCGCATCTTATCATTGTTAATCAACATTATGCATGATTATTGTCAACATACTTACTTAAGATGATTCATAATGAAACAATAAATGTCACCAAATGCACTTACTTTCACTACTCAATCTCCATATGAAAACTTGAAGCAACATAAGTATGATATTTTGAGTGTTGCCAAATGCACTTTAGTTGAATAAATAGGAGTTATATCACCACGTACACACACACACACACACACATATGCTGACATTCAATGGTTGTGAAACTAATTCACAATAGACATGAAAATGGTTGGATGATATATTCCTTGTAACAAACATAAACCATCATATATGTAGTTAATATGATCATGGTGTTTAACACATTCCTAGATGTGAGTGAAGGAAATACCCCAATTAATGAATATCAAGATAAATAACACAAGAATTTTTAAGATCGTTTTTCAAGACATGTCATAATGTTTTTCATAATACTTATGTATGCTAACATATTGATACAATTAAAGACATATTGTATGGATTGCATTACAACTTTAGATATTATAATCATGATATGCAAACCATAAGATAAATAAAAAATAATTTAGAATGTAAGAATCCCAATTTAAAAGTTTATTGACCTGTCATGACTTTCCCAATTATATGGCCATAAGACAATGGAAACATTGAAAATGAAAGGGAAACCTAAGAATCATAGTGTAAAAAAAAATTAAAAATAAGAAAATTTTATACTTGCCATAACTAAATTCACAAAAACTTGAGAATTTTTTTTTCACTGAAAATTGCTAAGAATTTCACTATGTTCACATTGTTGCTTTGAATTTCAAAATCATAATTAACATTCATTACTTTAAAATGGGTTTTTCAACTATTTAGGCACAAGTCTAATTTCCTATTGGAACCACAAATCCCTAAACACTTTAATCATTATCATTGATAACACAATTTGAACAAAGAAAAGTGATGAGGATTTCATATCTTTTATCCTTTAACTACAAACACAGGTTTCTTAAAAACCCATCGAATGTTATGTACCTGGATGTCATGTGTACATACAACATGCATGATGTAGATATATATCTTAAATCCCCATCATGCAAACCACATAACATTAAATGTAACTTGAGGTTATATCACATATCTAACCTAACACTCAAGATTAAAAGTGATGTGGTCTAACAAGTCATCCCCTTGGTTTAACATGATCACACACCATTTAAAGGTCTTCAAATTTTCCCCAATGATTTCAATTTTACCCCATAACATTTACATTTATGAACATATACACTGTGAGGGATTTGGGTGGGTTTAAAAATTGACATTAATATCAATAAGCCATTCAAACTTGCTCAAGACCATTTTTATTTCTTCAAGCATTTAAAAATTGATGGAGATCACTTTTGAATAATTATGTTGATATGAATTCCCAATTAGGTTGTGTGTAGTGATATCATGAATATAAGCAAGTTGATGACCATTGTGACCTATGTATAAAGTAAAATCCCCATGTGGGGGGGGGCATTCACAAACTAGGGGGCCTAGGATAAGGTAGTTGCCAAATTTGACTTTACATTTTTGGAATTTCTTTCGCATGTGAGCTTTACCCATTGTACAATGTGAGGGCAATGTTATCATGAACCTAAACATTCATAAATCATGAGGCATAAAAAGGGGAGGGTTCTTACTAGTGTGAGGCATATGTCATACTAAATTCAAAGATTAATCAAGTTTATATAGCTAAGACTTTGAATGATCTACTATGAGTCAAGTTGATGTAGGTCCAATTTTCAAATGGATAGGTACTAGGTTGATATAAATACATTGAGTGTCAGCATAACACTTACTAGTAACAATTATTGTGATTTTTGAAGTTTGATACCAACTAATACCAATATTGGTTTTAGTATTTAATGAGGACATCTTAAATTCATTGAAAAAGTGAATTTCATTTGAATAATATTTCATGGTTTTGAAAGGAAACAAATCGAATAAAAAAATACTTAAAATTTGAAGGGGAAAAAAAAACTTTTTAAGTTTTAACCTTGAGTTTCAAATCGTACATAACAAAATCCAATACTAAAGGAACTACTTATAGTTGTTTTGAAATGGTGACATTTTTTACTTGACATAATCAATTTGGAAACATTTCAATGAATTTAAGCTGTCCTCCAAAAAGTTTTTCAACTATAGATAACAAACAACTTTTGAGGCTTTCCATCTCACTTGTCCATTGAATGGTCAAAAGAGGTAAGGAAATATGGAATGTTACTTTTTGAAACTTTAAGTTCCCTATGGACATTGCATAACACTCATTAATGATAAGAGGCAAGTATTGGTTTCAACCTATATATTCAAGAGTTAACTACCAAACATGTTGGTTGTCAAAAAATAATAATTATACCACCATATGGTGTAATAAGGGTATCATACAAGTATTACACCAACTTTATACAAATGTGGTTGATTTTTGGATAACATGATCAATACCAATTTATATACCAATCTTGGCTAGTTACTTAAGTGGACCTAGTTATCCAAGCCCAGTTTCAATCTAGTTTTGGAATTGGAATCTAAATTGGGTTCCATTTATAAAACTAAATGGATTTGAAACTAAATAAAAGGGGGGTTGGTTATGGAATTAGATTGGAACTGCCCTTCAATTACGGCATTAGAGGTAATTGGAAATGGGCCCATGGTTTGATTCCAAATTCATTTGAGAACTAGAATCAACTCAAATTTTTAAAAAAATCTGATTTCAATTTTAGGGATTACAAATTTTTTTCTTTTTGAAAAAGTTGAAGCTTATTTTTCATTTTTTGGGGAAGCTTAAGGTGGAGCAATCCAAAGGCATTAATTTGAACTTGCCTTGTGTAAATTGGAAAAAAAGAAGGTTTGAAGGAGGTTTGGGATAAAAACATCTAAATGGTCCAATTTAGGTCCCTTTTTATTTTCCATTTAAAAAAGTAGGGTTTCACCCAATCCAAACCTACCACGTGTATTTTATTAAAAATGTTCCTCATTTTTCAACTTTTTTCAAAAAATTCAAAAGTTTTGAACTTGAGGTTTGGGAGGGGACATGTTTGACACCAATTTGAACATGCCACATGTCCCTTGTGAAAAAAAAGGTCTTGGAGGGAGTTGTTCATTAGTGAACAATAGGGCTAGGCTAACATGTTTGTTGGTGAAAAGTTGACAAAGAAAGTTATTTATTGATGAACATTCATTCAAAGGTGAGAACAATCAAAGGTGTCATGGTTGTTTGTGATCAAACAACACAAGGTTGACATAGTATTCATTGTCTTTAATAATTAACATGGAAATGTGACAAGGTGTTGGTGGGGGACTATTCATTAGTGAACAACCCACCAAGTTTGGAGTTGTTCATTAACATTTGGTCAAAAGTCACAAATGAGCTTTGTGATTTAACATGTGGTAGGTTCAAACTTGTTTCAAATTTGACTTGAACATGATTTCTAGGTCCAATAAATTATTTTAAAAGAAAAGAAAAAAAAGAGGTTCAAATTGGACCTCATGGACACCCTTTTTTAAAACCTCCCAAACCTCCCAAACATGTTGAACTTTCCCAAACCTTGAAGTTTTAAATAGTTTCTATGGTGGATGACAATTGTGCCTCACTATCCTAAACCTCGTTGCCCCCTCCTCCTTTTGCCTCCCTATTTGTAATTGTGATTATGTTGTTGACACACAACATCATGATGCTGATAACCTTTGCAATGTGCAACATGTAATGTACAATAATGGCATTTCTCCATTTCCTTTGTAGCTCTTGGTGTTGTGATTATTGTGCTTCCAATGACAACATAGAGAGAGAAAAAAAGGGAAAGAAAAGGAGAGAAAAAAATTAAATGAAAAGGAGATGGGGTTGTTAATCATGGTGGGAGGGTCCTCTTCCTTGCTTGCCTCTTACAAACTTTTCTTCCTTTTTTTTAACAAATAAAACACTTCCTTTCACACTCCACTAGGGTTCAAATCTTTACGAAGTGATATGAACACAAATCAAAATGAAAAACAATACTCCACCATTTGGTGTCCAAACAAAAGTTCTAGTGCAAAACACAAATTACAAACCCCAATGCTTACAAAATTGAATCTAGTTGTAACACATCACAAAATTAAATAGCACTTTTGGTGATTCAAAAAGATGTATTCACTTGTAACGTGCAAGAATCCAAGCCCAAACATAATGCTCATAAAAATTACAACCCACATAAACACACAACAACTATAGAAGAAATCAAAAGCAAGGTGTTAGAATCTCGAATTGTCAAAAGTGATTTGTGATTCACAACGAAAGGGTTTTGATCCCATCAACAAAATAAATAGAACTTGTTCACACCATAATTAGTTCCTTGTTAATCAACCATATTAATTAGGCTAACCCAACTTAACATTAAACTAATCGCAACTGAATTGAGAAACCAACATAACACATTTGACATAATTTTTTTTCTTCCTTACAATAAAAGTTCAAGTTTTTATTTATTTATATTTATTTTTGCATTGTCCATTTGGATATTTTTGATGTCAAAATTGGAACTGGAGGTTACCAAAACTAGGAGTTATTTAACCAATAACCAAAACCAATCTAACTTAGAAACAAGAAAAGAAGTAGAACCATTGCCCTAGTTAAAAGATCGGAACTAAAACTTGATCCCATATTAAAAAAAGAAAAAGAAAATAGAGCCAAATTAGGATCAATCCTTTCAAAAATGATAAGAACCAAAATTAAAAGGTCCCCTTAGAATTGGACAACCAACCAACTTCATTGCTATATACCAAGGTTTCATTAATATCCATGCCCAACACTAGTTCTTATGCATTTCGTTATGCTTCATTTTCTTTGAGAAAGATATTCATGGATACAAGGTGTTTTTGAAATATAGTTAGAAAATTTCTCTAAGCGCTTTACATAAATAAAAATAAATAAATAAATAAATAAATATATATATATGTGCTATCAATTTGGGCTTCATGTGACTCCGCACTACTACGAGTGACAATCAAATTTAAATCAGGTTAAAATATTAGTATAATTTTAGATGAGATGATTGAGAGAATTGATGACATGAAAAGGCAAATATGAAAAGATTTCAACATTGAATTGTCTTTTGAAACTATTTTTAAAAAAAAAGAAAAAAAGAAAAAAGGATGACCATCAATAAAATCTCAAGTTACTCCTTTAAATTGACTCCGATGTACCATTGTCATTGGAATTTTTTTTTAAGAGGTATTTATAAAATTTGAAAAAAAAACTAATAAAAAAAACAACTAAATTTGAACTAACAATTAAAAAAAAAAAAACTGATGTTTGTTATAAGTCTTTGTAAGAACAAAATTGCAAGAGAACAAAATTTTCAATTTTTTTTTCACAGATTTCTGAGAGAGTATGTTACCTAATTAGGTCTCTTTTGGAGGAAAAAAAAAAAAAAAAAAAAA
>Ga0116231_10002954_pt1 | contig 35514 bp, 29 predicted proteins | sample S1TSphgellanicum_2_FD_89695 | JGI IMG/M metagenome (GOLD analysis project Ga0116231, IMG submission 89695) | Host-associated microbial communities from peat moss isolated from Minnesota, USA - S1T2_Fd - Sphagnum magellanicum MG | ecosystem: Host-associated > Plants > Peat moss > Unclassified...
CCAAAAGGGTTCAGAGCATTCAAAAAATGCAACAATGCCACAACAACTCACAGAACCACTAAAATGACAAGACATGCTCATATTCTCTCCCAGGCCAACAAGGGACTCTTTTCAATCTTGTAACTGCACAAATCTTTTTAGTGTATTGATGATAATACACTGGACAAAAATTCCTGTCAAAGTTGCTAACTTCACCGGTCATGATCTCATCAAAAGTACGAAAGAAAATTCAGTAGCTGCAAAGGATATTGTGGTTCGTTCAATGTATCATGCTTGTCTATCAAGGGTTGTTTGAAGAGTTGATAGACTAAAACTTGGAAACAAAGGACAAACCTGAGCTGCAAGCAAGGACTCCCTGGTGATGACCTGTGAGAACACTGAATGTACAAAATCAGAATTGCTGCCATACAATATCCAAAGCAATTAAGTGCTGGAATCAACCCACAATGAAACACTATTGTAATGACTCCATACTCATGCAGGAGTGGCAACATAAAAAGCCTGATAGCCATCATGACATAATGGATGTCATGAACATCCTATTGCTAATCCATGCCGGGACTGAAACTTTCCAAAAGGACATGAAAAAGACAGTAATCAAGATGCTCCTCCACAATGTGACACAGAATGTGACAACACCCTTGTGAATGTTGGATGATTGATGCATTTACATGAAGTGATCTTTCAGCTGCCAGAAGTACTAAAGCAAAAAGAACAGTGTGTGAAGTATCTGTCCCTGCCAGAGCTGGGATTGTTTGAAATTTGTAGCACTATAGTCAATTTCATTGCAATGACCAGGCCAGCACCTAGACAAAGCTTTTGCCACCTTCGTCAAAGGGTCTCTTCAGAGCACACAGAGAGTAGGAGGCACAGAAACGAGAAACAACCAAGGTAGAAGAAGAACTAGCACCTATTGCTTGTGCGAATGAAGCTGCAGCATTGGCAGAGAGTCCAATAAAAGAGAAGTGGAAAAGCAACAGCACACCTTGTGGCAAACCTCAGGCTCCTCCTGATGCGCTACAATCTCTTCATCCTCCCCACCGTAATCCTCCTCTTCAGATTCTGTCTTCGCACACTCGCTCGCATATGTAATAGATCCGTCGTCGCTCATGGCTTTCCGCCTCTATTTACACAACGCGCGTCCGTCCTCTCTCTCTCTCTCTGTGGATGCACAATAGCTAGATCCCGCTACTGACTACTGACCTAGCCACGCCCGGCTCTCTTCCCCGCTTCCAGAAGGATAAGCTGGATTTCGTCCGTCACCACCGCAAGGCATCAAATTGGTAGCATCGTACAAGCCATGAAAAAGAACCTTGCTGCAACGAAACCCCACCACCCTAGAAAACACACAACAGGAGGAAAAACGAGAGACTTACCGATCCTCAAAGCTAGGAAAAAAAGACGCGAACGGCTGCTGCTCCAGCAACTGTATACACGCACACAAAGGCGCGGCCGAAGCACTGAGAGACAGGGGGGCACCCCAAAAAAAACTCGTGAAAAACCCTAGATGATGCACTAGAGGGTTCAACAACGCCACCACAGCAAGGAGACACACAAGAGGTGCAGCAAAGAAAGAGAAAGAAGAAGAAGGCCTTCTTCTTCTGCTGCAAAAAAGAAGAAGAAGAAGGCCTTCTTCTTTACTGCGCTGCAGCTGAACTACAATGCAACAAATAAAGAGAAAGAAGAAGAAGGCCTTCTTCTTTGCTGCGCTGCAGCTAAGTTGCAGTGCAGAAAAAAAGAAGAAGAAGAAGAAAGCGATGGCAGCCGTCGCCTTCTTTTTCTTCTGCTGCAAAAAAAGAAGAAGACTTCTTAAGCCTTCTTCAAACAAAACAAAACAAAAAAAAAAAAAAGTAAGCATCTTACCTTTTCGTGGGCGCGTGGGTCTCGCTCTAACTCTAGAGCTCCAGCTCCAGCCGCTCCAGCTCCCGCTCCACAGCCGCTCGAGGTCTCTGGAGCTCTGGCGATGGAGTGAGAGGGGGGTGGGGTTGGTAGGTGGTAGGTAGGAGGGTGGAGGTAGGAGGGTGGAGGTAGGAGGGGGGGTGGGCTTGGTAGGTGGTAGGTAGGAGGGGTAGGTAGGAAGGGGGAAAAAGAAAATTTCGGGGCAGAGAGGAGGTGAAAAAAAAATCTCGACGGGCACGGAGGATGTTCATCCGCAAAACGGGTTGAACGGGCTCATCCTCAACTGGTGCATTGGTGGCTGCTAATTCACTCCAGCCCTATTCAGGTACCCTTTTCAGTTTTCCCTTGGGTGGTACTGGCATCATCAGCTGGTTCCACTTAGTTCTGAAGTTCCATACCATAAGTATGTCTCATGTTCAAAACTAATTAAATCTTAAGTGGGCTAGGGGGGGGGGGGTTGTGGCCGGGGAACTAAGATTAATTTGTCAAAATTTTAGAAAATTGAACTCAGTTCAAACACAAGATAACTTTGAAACTTAGTAGTGGATTTAGCATATTTAGAGCCTATTGTTGGAAATTTGAAATATTCAAATTGGGGCTGGTGGGCCTTTTTTTTCTTTAATTAATTATTTTGACAAGATTTGCCGAACATGGGTTGTAGGTATGGTAATGCAGATATAGGTCAAGAGTGGGGGAACACTGGTGATCACATAAGCATGCACACCCTAGGACTTGGTGTGCTAGGACATAATGTCTTTAAAAGCCTAGGACCATAAGGTTTGAAGAGCTAGGACAGCAGGATTTCAAGCCAAATGTCCTAAGCCCTAAGCCGACTGCCCTTAGTCAAATCTCCTAAGCCTTAAGCCACAAACCCCAAGCCCCAAGCCAGATGTCCTGGGCCCTAAGCCAAATGTCTTAGGCATTAAGCCACAAGTCCTAGGCCTTAAGCCACCAGTCTTAGGTCTTAAGCCAAATGTCTCAAGCCCTAGCCCTTATGTCCTAGGCCTTAAGCCACAAGTCTTAGGTCTTAAGTCAAATGTCCTCAGCCCTAAGCCAAATCTCCTTGGCCATTCACAAAAAGTCCACTGTAACACCGCCAATTGTCCTGAGCCATTGCTTAGCCGCATGAACTTGAAGCCAAATTTCTTTTGTAAAGACATTAAGCCAAAATTACCATGAATGCCTCAAGCCAAATTTCTTTTGTAAAGACATTAAGCCAAAATTACCATGAATGCCTCAAGCCAAATTTCTTTTGTAAAGACATTAAGCCAAAATTACCATGAATGCCTCAAGCCAAATGTCTTGTAAAGATGCTAAGCCAAAAGTCCCATGAGCACTGTAAACCAAAAATGTTCTGAGCACCCTAAGCAAAGGACTTTAGACCATAGGCTCAAAGTCCTATGAACATCCTAAAACAAATGTTTTGCAAACATGGTTAGCTCAATGTCCTCAAGACCAATATGAAATAACCATAGGTCATAATTTTTTTTAATGAGGTAAAAAATTAATGTGTTTTGGCCTAGTGTTAGACCCTAAATCATGAAGTTCAACCCCAAGCCAAAGCACACTTTGGCTTGGGCATTTGGCTTGGCAAGGGGAGGGCTTGAAAACCTCTAAACAGAAGGTTAATGTGATTTATTAGGACATTTAACTTCAGAACATCAATCCAAATTTCTCTTTACTCTAAACTGATCAGTGATTATTTTGGTGGCAAAATTTCGCCATTTTGACAGAAATATTTCCAAAAAAAGGATATTCTGTCAAAATTATTTTTTTATGAAGAAATCATTGCAAAACAAATTTGCCAAAAATTGTCAGAACTGCCTACAACATGAAAGCATGCTTAAGATTTTTTCTACTTTCATATATTTAATAATCCTAAAATTTGCTAAATCATCTTATGGATGATTGCCACTAGAGCAACATCACAAAATTGAAAAAAAACAAAGAAAAAAAAAGAACACTGAAACTGATAGACAACCAAAATTGAAAACATTATTTCTTCATTTGTGCCAAAAATAAAATAAAATTTGAAAAGATATAAAGCTCATATGAAACCACTTACCTAAATGCATGAGACTATTTGATTACCAATTATGTGAAGGGGAGGTTCAGAGGGGATTATGTTGTTTGAAAGCATTGCAACAAACCCAAGTTCCCAAGCCTGGGAACAATGTAACCACTCATATGACCCGCCGTTCCTCACTTTAAAGCTGATATAATTTGAATCTGCCACCTTGCCACACATTTGCAAGTTGCTTCTAAGGCTAAGAGGAAGATTATGCTTTGTAAGTTACTTGCACATACACAAGAAGCTTACAAGTTCAGGATTTTATGGAAATTAAACTGCTTGTTGCTAAACACTAATAAGTGACCAATTTGAGCATTGCTAGGAAAAGATTATAAAATAAAGGCAAAACAAATCAACTCAAATTGGTGGACCATTTGTTCCTTTGAAAAAGTAAAAACTGGGAAAACCAAGCATTCGTGTGGTTGATATGGCCCCCTCCCCTTCCCATGGCATGCAATATAGAAATGAAGAGGGGAAACCATTGAGGACTTGGGGACAACAATCCAAAGGGATCTTACTTATCTCTCTCCTTTGTACACTCAACATTGGGTTGACAAAGCTGACTTGATATGGACAAAAACTATTCTAAGCTTTGCACACTTGCTGACTAGATACTGACAAAAACTATTCGAAGCTTTGCACACTTGACATATAGAGTTCACCAATGTGAGTGGCTATTGACAAAACCATTCATTAAAATATACGGTTTCAACTTTTAGTCTGCCAATTACACATTCGTCACTACTTACATGCATTTCTTTCAACCATATGACCTTAGTGGTGATGAGTTGAAAGAACGAAGCACCTTTAATGGGATTCCTTAGGTCACTACTACTTTCATGCTTTTCTTTCAACCATATGACCTTAGTGGTGATGAGTTGAAAGAACAAAGCATCTTTAATGGGATTGCTTAGAATGGAATGAGCAAAGTAAGCGCTCAACTTTTGCTTGGAGGCTCATGAACTGGGGTGCCATATATTTTGGAGTAATTTGTTCTAGAGGTGCTAGGGTATGGATAGTTTTTAATTATGTCTTTAGGTTGTGTTAGCACACCATTATAGGCACTACAAAGGAGCACATTGAAATATATAAACCTCTTGGTCTGCTTACGATCATATTCCATAAAGACACTTATTATAATGAAAAAAATGGGAATTTTATTTGGGTGTACAAAAAGAAAAAAAACTATATAATGAGAACAAATCAGGGTGTTTTTTTTTTATAGTCAATTTTGTGATGTAGCTGAAGTGGTGTTCATCCATAAGATGATTTAGCCAAATTTGGCTACATACTAGATATTAAAGTAGGGGAAAAACAGAGTCCTTCAATATTCTTGGCTACCTACTGAGATTTTTCTAGATGGCATCCACTATGAACATTAACTCTAAATTAATTAATGTATGAAGTATAATTTTACTTTGCAACCATATACCAACCTAAAAATTTTACTTAAAGTTTAATTATCCTTGAATTATTATAGGGCCAAAAATGAAACAAAACTATAGGATTCGATAAGCTTCACAAACCTACAAACTGATTAAAATTAAATATGGGACTCAAAAGAGTTCACAAAAGAAATTGAAAAATAGATAAGATTCAAGTGAGCAAGCCAATGACCCTAACATATTCTCCTATGCATATTATGGGCTTATTCACCTGGGCTAATACCCCTTCTTAAGAATTAGGATACCTACCTATTCATCCTTCTTATTAATTAGTTGAGGGGTGTGCCCAAAGCTTATTTTTTTCCCTTGAAGGAGCCACTTTGATTGTTCCATCACAACTTTTTTTTAAAAACATTGGGCACTACCAACTAGGCCCCCCTAGTGCATGTTGAGCCTACCTTCCAATTGGCTACATAAAAAATTTATTTCCAAAACTTTTTTGTCAAGATTTTTGCCTTGGGCCCAATGGAAGGAAAGGGGAGTATGGGTGTAATAGATTCTCCACGTTGTCCCAATGCCACAAGGAGAGTCCACATGGGATCTTGACATGTGAAAATTGTGAAGGAGTGGGTTGTCAAAGGGTAATTCGTTGGCCAACTAATCAAAACATTTTTTTTGGTCAACCTAGCAAATTGAGCTTATAAATAAGATGGCCCTTTTGAGGCTTTTTCCTAGGTGAGACACACCCCATCTAAAGGGGCCACTTCCCAATAAGACAAAAACCCTAACTTAGGCATGCTCCTTCCATGTGCTTATAATACACCCGTACTACCCTTTCCCTCCATTAGCCTAGGTGGAAAATGGTGACAAGCAGTTTAAAGACCATAAACTTTCATGCAGCCAATGAGAAGGCTCAATATACACTTCAGCCCAATGTGTTCCCATCAAGTTCCCAAAAATGTCCCCATCAAGTTTCCTAGAGATTCCCAAGTTCCCAATGTCCTCCTAAAGTTGTTCCCAATAGCACCACAATTTTATCCCATAAGCTATGGCCAAAGTTGAAATTCTGTGTATATAAACTATAAAGGGAGCAACATGTAGGTGCCCAATGTTTCCCAATATATATATATATATATATATATATATATATATGTAGAATTTTTCCTAAGATATTCACATATCCAATGGGTATAACAGAAAAATAAATAAATAAATGAAATGCTGGCTGGAGTGGGCATTTTGCTTTTCAAAATGCTTAGCACTTTGCCGAGGAAAAATTTGGCTATAGATAGGGTGCCCTCCAAATATATTAGAAATTTTCTGTTGGTGCTTTATCATGAAGAAGACATAATCAAGAATAGGAGCAGTAAGGAAGGAAAGGCGTGGGTAATGAAAATCCAAAACTGAGATTTGATCTCTTGTGAGGGCAAATTTAGGTGAGAAAAACAGTTTGGTCCTCCCCTTACCCTTACCCCCTCCTTTTTTCCTTCCATTGTTATGTTTTTATGTTGACCTCTGATTGCATCTTCGAATTGGAGTATTTTATGAATAACTCTAATGTAAATGCAACTAACCATGTGGTTATAAGTTGAGTCCATTAATCCAAATTAGACATAGATCTAGGAAGCTAGTGACCAAACACTTAAGTTCTTAAAGAGCTTTAAAAAGCTTAGATAGTGTTCATATTTTTTGGAGTTCAAAGACATTATGTAAAGCTTTGCTTTGCATACCCATAGCTCTATGGTTCCTTCAAAATGGACAAGAAATGAAGATGATATGATTTTTCAATTTGGGGGGGGGGGGGGGTGTTGACTTGAAAAAAACTAATCCAAACATTTTGTGATGTTTGAAAATGCAATTTACAACATATAACCAAACAATCCAATGCTTACAAATGCACACCATCTACCTTATTGATCATGTTCATGTTAGTCTTGATCATGTTCAACTCATAAGTGCTTGACTTGCATTACAAATGTTTGTGTTCATGTTGTGTTGTGAGTGGTGGTGTTCTTGGTCATGTTCATGTTTTTCATTTTCATAGTGATTTTTAGTTCTAGGTGATCATGTTCAAGTTTTTTCTTTTTAATCCTTCCTTTTTTAATCATGTTCATGTTTTAGGTCATGGATATTAATATTGGAGGTGACACATGATGAATAGAGTTCATTCACATGTATTTTCATTTATAAGTTCATAATTTATTCATAACCCATTTGAAGTTAACTTGTAATCCATTTATAGTTAGTTCGTAATTCATTCCTAAATGACTTGTAATTAATTTTAAATTCAATTTCAAATACCTTGTAATTCATTCCCAAATCCTCCTAATCATGAGTTAATTTTTAATGAACTCACATTTAATTTTTAGTTTGATTTTAATTACTTTTTAATTAATTCATAATTAATTTGTAACTAATTTTTTTTTAAAAATGTTTCCTTGGTTGATGGGCATTTGAAACCTTTATATAAGTTTTTTTGAACTAGGTCACCAAAAGGGTATAAATAAAAATAGGATTCACATTACTTTCAATTTGTTTAACACTAATTGTAGGTATGATCTTGTTCCATGGCCTTGTTATGTTCCTTTCGTATTTATATTTTCATGTTTTATCACAATAAAAATTTATTTGCACATGTCATGTTTTTGTTTTAACTTCTTATGATTTCACATTGGTTTTTATGTTGTGTTTGGATTTAGATTTAGATTTTTCTTTTCATCATTCTCATAGTTCTCATGCATGTGACATTCTTTTCCTTCTCGGTTTAAACCTTTTCCAATCATATTTATGTTATTTTCTTTCATAGTCAAAACCCTTTTGATCATGTTTATGTTATTCTCTTTTTTGGTCTTTCCCATTCCCAATTGTGTTTGTGTTATTCTTTTTCTTGGTCCATCCCCTTCCCAATCATGTTCATGTTATTCTCCTTTTTGGTCTTTCCCATTCCCAATCGTGTTTGTGTTATTCTCCTTCTTGGTTCATCCCTTTCCCAATTATGTTCATGTTCTCTTTTTTAGTCGTTCTTCTTTCAATCATGTTTGTGTTCTTCTCCTTCTTAGTCCTTCCTCTTTCAATTGTGTTCTTGTTTTTCTCCTTCTTAATCCATCCCCTTTCTAATCATATTCATGTTCTTCTCCTTCTTAAGCCTAACCATGTTCTTATAAGTCTTTTGTTGTAGGTCATGTATGTGATCATAATCTCTTATCCCTCCCCCCCCCAAAAAATTGTAAATGTCTATGTTGATTGGTGCAACCTAACAAAAATATGTCTTGCAACTAACATTTGAGCTCTTGCCTTCTATCCAATTAGTTTTTGAACTTCAAATGTGATGCCCAAATAAATACCTCAATATCTTAATGGGTGATCTTGTGAACTTGCTTGAAAGTTGTAATGGAATTGATCCCTTTTTTCCTTAATATCCCTTGCAAACCAAGGTAATCTAAAATTTGATCTTGTTCATATTTTGGCATATTTTAGTGTTGTTTGTTGAACCATGATTAGGTATTTAGATGTAATCACAATCAAATGAGCCAATGGTGACAAAAGACTCAACCACAATGGGCCTTTTAAAATATTTATAATTCCCCCAATAAATTACATGATATATGAATTGTTTAAAGTTTACAAATTTTGCCAAATTCTATGTTTCATTTTGAAAAATGATCATAATTTCAAATCGTGCTAAAATATGATAATTACTTTAAACTTTTATTTTTTATATCATAAGTCACAACTTGTTCATATATCATACATATTATGAACCATTTACATCTAATAAATGATTTTTGAAATTTGAACATTTTGAAATCATACTTTAAATTTTTTAAAAATTCAAGTACCGCAATAAAATTAATATTACCAAATTATGACCCAAGAAAATTTGCAATGAAAAATTTCATCCACTCTTAGGTCAAAATTGAAAATTGTTTGTCTTTATTTTTATAGTTGTGAATTAGGATCATCTAGGTGGATTACATGTTCATTGATTTATTTAGACTCTTATTCTATCACAATACAATTTCTAAGCATATCCACATAGTGCCAATGTTAAAGCTTTGATCCATCATTAATGTCATCTCCAAGAAATGCATGGTGAAATGTTCATGTTATATAAATAATTTTGCAACAATAGATTACTCCCCCCATTGTTGGGTGAGATCAATTCCATCATATAATGTGTAATCTTTTTCATTTTCTTTGTTATTATACACATTTGCTAGTGTGTATAATGTGCCAAATCTTTTCATCCATTTCCCTAAGAATAAAAGGCCATAATCTTGTAACCTTAAACCTTAATTTTATTTTTTGTTTGGTGAGTGATTAATTTAAGGCCTTATTTACTGAACCAACTAAAGCATTTAAAAAAATTTATTGTAATTAATTCTAACATTAATCCCAACTCTTTTATTTCTTAATGATGTTTTGAAAAGCTAAAACATATGAAAAAAGGATATCGATTTTTTAAAAAATATCAAACATATGAAAATAATAAAAAATTGAAATGGGTGAAAGTATGATAACAAACCTTTCATCCTTTTTGCTACATTTATAATTCTTTTTAAAAAATCAATTTTTAAAGTAGACAAAAAATATTTTCATTTATTTAATGGTAAATTTGTTGTCATTCGGGAGTATTCAACACAAAATACTTAAAGAAATATATTTATCTTGGTTATGATATAAAGATAATTGTATTCTTGAGTTCCCCATCTAAAATTTGTTTCATTTTTTATTTGTTAAAATGTACATAACATGTATTTAATACAATTTTTCATTTTGTAAATCTAGTTGTATTTTGAATAACCACTAAAACCAACTTTTACAATGCAAAATTTGAAAATTAATGTACAATAGTGAAGAACATTCAATATATAATAATTTTATGATGGTTATTATCATTATTACTATTCTTCTTTTATTTTGAAATAATGTTGACCTAATTTGTATGAGATCTACCTATAACATGGCTATTGAAAGTCTACATGGTTCAAAACAACTACATTGGCATCCTCTTCTTTTGTTAGCACGCATGGTACTTTTTTTTCATACATCTTGTCTTATCATTTAGATGATCCAAAAAGGATGTTATGGGTATGTTCCATGACTTGTTTACCTTCATCAATGAACATGCCCCTTTCATTATTGCATCCATTGTTTCCTTTATTGATTCATTTGTCTGTTTGCATCTCCTTATTGTAATGACTTTACTAAACATTGTTGCCTTATAAGTCGTGTGTAATGTCTAATCCAAATTGAACATTTTTTTGGTCCATTGTTGGTTGGTTGAACATGCCACTTCGTTGTTTACAAGGCACATTTGATGTCATGATTGCCGCAAGCCTCTTAGCCTTAGCTTGCAATTTGGTCTGACAAGGGTTATACACTTATCTTTCTTGTAGTTAACCCAATAGATTAGAAACCATGTTAGGGACTTAGGTTTGTTTAAAATGCATGTGATTTTAGTATTTTAGTGTTAAAAATTAAGGTGCAGTTGTTGAAAGGTCCTTCCACACTAAATTGAGATTTATTGTTGTTATGTAGATTGCACATGTGAATTTGAATGTGCAATGAATTGGTTTGATTTGTGATTTTATTTATTTTTGTTCTCAAGACTATTGCATTATCATCTAGTGTTTAAAAAAACAATTGAAGTTCATATCACACACTTGTTGTAAAAAGGACATGTTAAGGAATAGATAGAATTGAAAAAGCTAAGGGTCAATTATATTTAGATTTTCTCTTATTGCTTGTCAATGTGTTGCTTTATTTTGGTAGGAATGTAATGTGCCCAAAATATGGGGGAATCTGCAAGATGCAATCATAAATGTTTCAATCTTTTGTATTTTAGGGTAGGATTATTTATTGTTATGTTCAATTGCATTTTTCACATTTGTGCATTGGAACATAGCTAAGGTTTTTACACATTTATGTTCAATTGTCTTTCATTTAATGGGACCCCCAACCTCCATCACCAAACATGGCTTTGCACAACTTGCATTGGCATCTTTAAAAGTACGACAAGACACACCCATAACAAAACATTAAAAGAACCCCCCCTCCTACTTTTTGCAAATTTATAATAAGTTGTACACACTTTCGTGTTCCTTGACCCATTTCACCAAACATCATTTTGGCCTTGCCTTGGTAGGCAAGGATGTTGTATTTAGATTCATTATAGAGTATAGTAACTTAAGGGATTTTGGCCCCTAGGTAAGAAGAGGATTATCGAAACTTGAGATTAGTTATAGAGCTATAATATGTTGAAGGATTTTGGTTTCTTTTAGAGGATTTTTTTGAAGATTATATTTTTTGCATGGTGAAACATTTTACTTTCCCTCCTAAGTCTTCATTTGCCTTTAAGATACTTTTTAATGTAAATGGCAAGGCCACAGTTGTGACACACCCCTTGTTTCATAAGGGTGGAGATTTTTTTTCATACTTACCCAAGTTTATGCCCATAACCAAACACAATATGGTTACCTATATGAGGCATTTGGTCATATGCAGTGGTCTGAACCGTGGTAAGGTCAGGCCTGCTCGATTACTGGCTCAAACCTATACACTATTCAGGCATTCAGTTATAGACCTGTGCTTGGTGATGGGCCTGCTTACCCTACTGCCTGTCTGTCTCATGATTAGCACAGTTCAAAGGCCCACCCAAAAAGGGGCCTAAGAAAACTAGGTGAGAGACTCCAGATAGACCTATGGCACCTTTTTTAAAACGGTGACAAGACGGTGACAATTGACCACTTTCTTTTATTTATGATACCTAGGTACTCATAGCCCTCAGATTTCTTATCGAAGGTGCAGATTCCACGGTTTAGAATAGGCATTGAAAAAGGGCGAGTAAGCGGGATTCCCGGAATACGGGAGGCTGGAATTGAGCCCGTGTTCCACCGGCCACACGTCCAATGGTCGAATACTTCCAAGGATTCAGACTATTTTATTTAAATTTTTCCTTCTTTTTCTTGGCGGCGTTGCGGGTAGGTTTTAGGTTTGGGGGGAGGTGGGGTGGGGGAGTCGTTTATTTTCACTGGGGGTTTTGTAGTTTTCTGACTCTTTTAGTTTGTGGGGTTCAAATTCGTCTATGCAGCATTCGTCTGTTGGGGAGGGGGTTATGGTTTTTGGATTCTCCTGGAGTTCACCAATTCAGCTCATCCCTTCAATCAGGACTTTTTGATGATGAAACCCTGCCCACCATAAATTAAACAAAGCAAAGCACCCAAAAAAAGAAGAAGGGGAAAACAAGGAAAAAAATGGAAATACCCATGTCCAAGACAACAAATGAACCACCTAAGAGGGCCCCCACAAGGGGAACATCAAGTTCCCCAACCCCCTCCTGTCGCAAGAAGCATATCAAATAAGGAAAGGGGACTTTCTTTCTTTGGCTACCAGGCTTGGGAAGAAACAAGTAAATACTACCCTAAGCTCAGGTCAGTTTTGTCATGAAATAATCCTCAAAATAGTGAAATGAATTTTTGTGAAAATATGAAGTTGACATGTTGGAAATGATCATAATTTATCATACTCTGCACTCTGAATAACTTTACTACTCATGTGAAAATATCATAATAGATCATGAAAAATCCAATAATTTCAATTCATAAAAGTGAATCGATTTTTTGAAAGAAAAAATTATCTGTTTGTCAATGTGTAAACTGACTCTAGATTATGGTATTGGGATCAAATTGGGTTTTTGTTATTTACAAAGTTTTCAAATCTTCAAATCCTGTTATGTTCATTTCATGTACATATGGATATTTGGACTTGCTTTTGTTTTTATTCATTCTATTATACAAGCATTTCAGTATTGCAACTTACCACCCAAAGACCTACCAGACTTCTTTTAGTGTATTTGGAGGTAAAGTTACAGAGCCAGATTTTTTTCATTTGTGCAAGGTGACCCAGTGTTTTGGAAACAAAATTTCAGCCCTTGAGGAAAAAAAATGATTTTTTTTTTTTTCGTAGTTCTTTGTGAGTTGATCCCCTTGGAGTGGGGTGTTCCCCCTCCCACCCCAACACAGCTCTGCCTCAGGTGAGTGCTTATTTTGGGGAAGCCCCGCTCTGATGGCGTTACCCTAAGAGGACGATTGGTTTGTTCACAATGGACAATCCACCAATTGTCTCCCTCATGCTTTCAGAAGAAACAATGTTCCTGACAAAAAAATTAGTGTTGGCCAAAGGCAAGAAGATATTAGAATAATTTCATTTGAAAAGGGGAAAGGATTGAAATAGTCAACATCTATAGCTGTTGAGATTAGTAATTACTAAAGTTCCCAAGCAGGAGATTGACTGATGAAACCCTGGCAAACTCCATTAAACAAAGCACCCAATAAAGGGGGAAAGAAAGAACAAAGAGAAAGGACTCAAGTCCAAGCCAAAAAAGAAAAACCCAAAGTGGGTCACAAAGGGGCAAATATTTGGTGAAAGTGGGATTTAAGACTGGCTCTACAGTTGGATCAGATTGTTTCAAATGTTAGACCTAATTTGCGGTTTTTGTGAGCTATGGGCACACTTTTGGACAAGTGGGCTATAGACTAGGACAAATCTAGAGTTATGATTGCTTGTGAAAGCATGATGTCAAAAGGCTATGGTTCTCTTGTATTAAATTTTTAAGAATTGTTGGTGGGTTATGTGACATGGGGGGAAGAATACTTCTTGGACAAGTGGGTTACACATTAGGTGGAAGCAGGAGATTCATGGCTTCTCTCTGGTGAATATTGTACGAGAGTTTCCTGTATGAGTGGTAGGCCCAGGTGAAGTGTGAGCCAGAGGGTGTTCCCAAACCTCACAAGAACACAACCTCTGCACACATAAACAGCTCTCATTTTATGGGAACATGGGAACATATAAAAGTAGGAGGGTGCTTAGGGTTCTTCTCCTGGTGGAGATCCCTCACAGAGAAACAAAAAGAAAGTTGTGTATGTAGGATTTCTAAAGACTTCTGTTTCTTGTTTCAAATTTTAGGGGAAATTGTGGGCTAATGTGAATTGTGTCAGAATATTTTTCCCAAATCAAGTGGGCTACACACTAGGCCGGCTTTCAATGGTTCATGCAACTGAGGGACAAAATGACAAAAATAAGTGGCTAAGGACAATCACAAGTTAGTTTAGGTGTTGGTGCCGTGTAAGAATGGAGAAAAAATTCAATGGTTTCAGTGGCTCAGGAGTCACCAGACTTGTTGACGACGCACACATGATGAAAGCAAAAAAGAAGAGTGAAATTCGATAAGTGGCCCCAATGACAAACTGATGGAAAATGAAGAACAAGGGGTGTGTCACATTGTGGCCTTGCCATTTAGATTTAAAAGTATCTTAATGCAAAAGAAGAATTATGAAAACTCAAATATTTCACCATGCAAAAAAATAATTTTTAAAAATCCTTTAACACAAAGCGAAATCCTTCAAGATATTACAACTCTATATCTAATCTCAAGTTTCAACACAAGCCAAAGTCTCATCTTTCAAAAATCATCATATAAGAATAGACCTATGACCTAGGGGCGAAAATCCCTTAAGCTACTATACTCTATAATGAATTTAAACACAATAAAAGAAAATCAGAGGTCTTTCATGTAGGGTAACGGCCCAATAGCGGCAGGGTGTTCTAGAAGAAAGGCTTGATCCCTCAGGCCAATGGCAGGCTTGCCTTTTGAGAACACCTCCCTTCCAAGGGAACTATTCAACGACAATATTTGTTGTTGTCCTACTATGATTCATGAGCTCTTCTACTCATATAAAAGGCATTATAATTTGGTATGGAAACCTCTTTTGCTACCCAAAAAAAATAAAATTGTTGTACAAAAATTCATAATGCCCTCCATATGAGTAGAAGCACCTACCTTATAAGGCAGTGAACATGTAACTTGATGTAATTACACAATTATTTAGGTAATTGTTTAAAGGGGTAAGTTGAGTGGTAAGATTCCATAATTTGGTCATGGTGCATTGACTTTCACATCTTAATTTATGTGAAAGTCATGTGCACCATGTGATTATGTTTCCTTGTGATTAATTGTGGAATCACATGGGGGACCATGTGATTATGTTTCCTTGTGATTATTTTATGTGAAATCACATGGGGGACCATGTGATTATATTTCCTTGTGATTATTTTATGTGAAATCACATGAGGGACCATGTGATTATGTTTCCTTCTGATTATTTTATGTGAAATCACATGAGGGACCATGTGATTATGTTTCCTTTTGATTATTTTATGTGAAATCACATGAGGGACCATGTGATTATGTTTCCTTTTGATTATTTTATGTGAAATCACATGAGGGACCATGTGATTTTCTTTCCTTTTGATTATTTTATGTGAAATCACATGGGGGACCATGTGATTTTCTTTCCTTTTGATTATTTTATGTGAAATCACATGGGGAACCATGTGGTGGATAAACTTTAGGAAGTTTCTTGACTAGTTTCCTTTAAGTTGGTATATAAGTGAATGTTTATGACCTTGAAAAACACCTTCACTTGTTACAAAATTGTTGTACAAATGTAAAGCTTGATGGAATAGAATTGTGAAAGGCTTCGAACTTTTGGTTTTGAATGGTTTTTGGTGTTGTTTGTGTTTAGTTCATGGTAGGAGAATGGTGAGGCTTGCATAGACAATAGAAGGGTGGGAGAATAATTTTGTAACCAAGAACATAGATTTCATAACTAGGTAGTAATCATACATAGTTTCGGTCCTAAACCCATTTGTGTTGTACAAACACACATAATGTTAAGTGTGGTAAGGTGCCCTCCAACTACATTATGAAAACTCTCACATGTTTTATGAATGGGCTAAATTGACAATATTATATATCCATTGCCCAAGTTATTCTTTCAAGTGACCTTGATAATACCAAAGGGATAACAACCATAGTGATGAGAATTTAAACACAGCTTTCAGTTTACTAAACAGACATTGGTTTTGCTTGGAGGCTCATAAAGTATATTTATTCATTCCCAAGATGGCTGGCTTGAGAGGTTGGTTCCAATTTCATAAAACACCTCGAAAATTTACCTTGTGTATTTGAGAGGACATCTTATATATATTTAGAGCATCTCAACCCCAAAATTATAAACAACTCCTTTATGTTGAAATAGAATAATGTTTAATAATCATTGTCCCCACTAACACAAATGTCATAAAAGTCCCTTTAAACAGTCAAAGACCATTTATATTTTTACATCTGGATGTGTAATAGTTATTCTCCAAATCCATAATAGAAAAAAAATTTAAAAGATTTTAAAATGGACATCAATATAGGAGCATAGCAGGATTCACGTTATCCTAGTCCAAGATTTAATGAAAAGACTTGTTTGCAGGTGTGGGGTGGAGATGCCCTTAGAGCATGCCCAACAACAGCCCTTTATTAGTATTTATCACATCCAATCTGCACTGTTTTGTTTCTCCCCCCATGATCCATCACATCCACCCATGAACTTGAAAAGATGGATTGTACAAAGTAAGAGATTATTGAACTCTCACCACCTAGGCCAACAAGAAACAATCATCTATTGCTGACTGGTGTTGGTTAAGGTTAATATAAGATTTATAATGTGTTCAATGTTTTTTCTTTCCCTCAATTTTCACATTATATTTCTTTCTTTAAGGGGAAGGTTCAAAGGTAGGGTGCCCCTCAAGGAGAGGGGAGTTACCCTACATAAAGGACCATAATATCTAAACTGGGGATACTTATTCTGTTTCTATTAATTAATTGGGGTGCATCACAAGTCCAACTTTTTTGTTGCAATGAGCCAATTTGATTGGCCCATCACAAAAAAAAGTTGTAATTACAAAGGCTCCCCAAAATAGAAGATTTTGTGGAAAGATGGAGTGCCTCCCCCTTTTGGCCCACCTGTATAGGTGAGAAAGGGAGGACTTTGGGCAAAACATATGGGATTAGAACGAGGTGTTATCGGTAACACCCTTGGGGAACACATTGGGAACCTAGGGAACATATTAGGAACTTGATGGGAATTCATTGGGAACTTGAAGGGAACATGTTGGGAGCAAAGGAAAAAATAAATAAAAAATCCTTCCCCCTCACCACCCAACCCAAAACTTAAAAGGGAAAAAATCAAAGCACTTTGAGTGTATGTTAAATGTTCCCCTTGGTTGCATGAAATTTCTATTTCCAAAACTATTCGTCATCATTTTTGGCCTGGGTTAATACCAGTGTTGTCTGGTTATCCAATTTAATCAGGTTATCAATATGTATAATTAATGAATATGTATATATACATATTTGAAACTTGTGTCAAATTTTTAAATATATGAATATACATATCTAGTGGATGGATATTGATTGATTATCTATGCATATCCATATTCATGCCCTTCATAATATATGTTTATGTCCATATATGTATTTGACAATATGCATATCCAGATTTTAAGGTTTCTGATTTTCTTAGGGTTGAAAGATATGCATTCAAATGCTTGAGGTTTTGCAAGTTTTTACTATCTCAAACCTTAAACGACAATAAAGTTGCATTTTCCTTTGTGTTTGTTGTCATTTTGATGGAGCTTGATGTGGTAGTGGGGTATTTTTTTGTCCATGCATTCCTCTTGTTCTTGCAAATCTTATGAGCTCATATGAGTTGTTCATTCCTTTTGCAAGAGCAAGAGCATGTTTGTTTGTCACTATTCCTATAAGTAAACTACTTGGCTACTAAAGACTACAAGAGCTCATATGAGTTGTTCATTCCTCTTACAAGAACAAGAGCATGTTTATTTTGTTGTCGATGTCAAATAGACTACTTGGTTGTTGAAGATTACAAGAATTCATATGAGTTGTTCATTCTTCTTACAAGAGCAAGAACATGTTTGTTTTGTTGTTGCTACCATAAGTAGACTATTTCATTGTTGAAGACTACTTGGTTGCTAAAAATTACTTGGTTGTGTTTGAAGATATTGTCATTTTTGTTGAATAATTGGTTTTTCAAGTGATTTCAAATGGTCACCCACCTCAAGAAAATTAAATGTCAAGCTTATGTTATGTGTGGTAATCAATTCATGCACATAACCTTTCAATTGGCCCTTTTGCAACTCAATTGATTGTAGCAATTTGATGTTGGGTGAATGAGTAAACAACATGATTTTTCCATTGAGTTCTATATATGTTGATGAATATTGTGGATGATTAGGGGTACACATAATATGCTTTCAACATGACAACTGGTTCTTTCCAGTGGGAACTCTTACAAAAGGCTAGGTGCTCTATCTAACGTCTCATGCTCTTCTTTCCTCCCCATTGCTATTCAATATGAAAGTTTTGATCAAGTTCATTCACTATATGCAAGAGGGAAACAAATTTATGTTCCTCAATATTTAGTTTTGTGCAAGTTGAATATTTGAAGTTATGTCTAATTATTTTTATATGTGGGTACTGGGTCTATGCATTATGACTACTATTAACAATGGGGCATCAAAATTATTGATAATTAAGTATGACTTACACTCTAAAAGATCCTCCAGCTCTTGGTGTTGGTTGTCTCTTCGTTTCTTATTTCTTCATTCATTTCTCTTTTGGTTTTTCCTTCATTTTTGTGTCCTAACAAACTAGCCAGCATCATGGCTGAGTCTTCCAATTACTATTGGTTTATGACAAAACTTATGTATGTAGCTTCACATAGGGTATTGACTATTGACCCACTGCAGGGACTTGACATTGGGGATATCATGGTATTGGTGGTCACTAGCATAAATTTTATTGTTGAAATTAATTGAACATGCATGTGATTATCAACATTGTTCAACATGCTCCTCAATTGTGTCAACATTTCTCCAGGGTTGGGGTTTCATCTTTTTATGTTTTTTGATATGTTGTTGGAACTAAAATTTCAATAACCTTATTATTGGCTCCATTTATCAATTCTATTCAGTTTGACTAGGATTACCTCATTTCTGTTTTCTGATCTTGTTTTTTGTTTTAAAATTCCAATAACCTTGTTAATGGGTCATCTCTTCTATTCAATTTGAAATAAACCTTAAATATGGGAAATTTAGTCACTACCTTTCATGTAGGCCTCTCTATGCCTTTGGTTTACATGTTCATTTGTATAAATGCAAGCTGAAATGAAGTGAAGCTTACCCTCACAAGCTTATTGTGACTTGAATGAAGATTCCACTGAATTTTTTAATTAACTACAGATCCAAAAGTGTTATCTAATGTTGTGATGGAGCCTCCTTTAACTTCTAGAAATGTGACAAAAACTTGAACTTTAGGTTTTTATATAATCTTTTGCCTTATCATTTTGGCATATAATATATATCACTATACATGCACTGTTAAGAGTTGGTTCAATGGGGGGTTGCATAATGGCAACCAATCATTGCTAGTCATGATGATTGGTATCATGTTGAGATTGGGTGGTTTTTCTTTAGACAAAGTGAATTGTTTTGCCAAATTATTTCATGAGTTTGTTTGTGCACTTCTTATGTACCCTACCTAGCATGGAAAATTGCTTATATAGGCTAGCAGGCAACTAGGACAATTCCATTGGCACTTACATAATAGCTTGACTAATCATGTCTTGATGTTGGTAATACATTTGATGGGATTGTAGGTATGTATGATAGGGCCAAGTTAGGTGATTAAAATTTGTTCAAATGACTGCGCAACAACATATGCGCATGGCACATGGGTGAGTTTGTAAATTCTCAATAGTAAATAAATGTTTTTTTTCCCTATGTACCATGTTGAAGTGTTTTTTCCCGCCTTATTATATTCCTTGTTGAGTACAATCTATCTTTGGGTGTAAAGATCATCATTGAAATGAACATGGCAGAAAGATCCACATCCATCTTGATACTACATAAAATTTGATCTATATATTTGTGAAAGAAGAATGAAGATAATGGTCTAATATCTTGTGACAATTTGAGGTTATGAATTATGATAACATTCATTCTTGTTACATTTTGGTTACATTGGAAGTTACATAACATTTATTTGCATGTTTTTGTGGAGTTTATTTTTGCAACCACTTTGACATATCATTTAAATTTATTGCAAGGTTGAAAGTAGAATTAGTCAGCTTACAAAGATTAAGTCTTTGCTATTGACCAATTATCTTTTTCCTCTTATTGCTGGACCCTTAAACTTTATTATTTCTAGGAACAACCTAGTTTGAACTTCTTACCCACATGGTTTTTATCCAAGTGGAAAGTGACAAACAAGGAGTTGAGTTTGGCGGCTTGATGAATGCACCATTGCAACCAACACCCAAGAAAAAGTACCAGGTAAAACCCTTTGCATGTTTATAAACAAACATTTTTTGTGCAATTAGTTGCAAGAGTTCATTAAGTTGTAATGTCCTTTCAAGACAAATATAATGTTTCTTTACAAGGATTTGAATAATTATTTATAACGAAATACAATATTTGCTAGCCCTTTTCTTCCTTTGTGAGATTTAGGGCTCTTTAGATTCATATGGGATGGAGATTTATGTTGTTATTTGTTATTGCTGAAATACAATGGAGTTATAGTAGACCTACAACTGGTGTTAGACATCATACCAAAGCTTCAAATAAGCATACTCTATCAATGTTTTTCATTCAAAAGTAGTGCAAAGATGAATAGACATTGTGTAGTTTTTTAGCTTTGTCAAACCAACATCCCAACATTCTTGCAATACTTTGCACCATCACCCATGATTTGAAGTGCATGTTGTGTGCTAATCTTTTTGAATGACTAGGTCATTTTTTGAGGTTGTTGGGTGCAAGTGTCAGTGAGAGTAGTCTTTTTTGTACATCAATGCATGATAATGAAAATGAACTTGGGCATGATTTTTTTCAATTATGCAAGCATCATCAACTTGTCTACTATATACTTGATAAGCATGAAGACAAATACTTTGGCATTGTGTGTACTTTACATTTTTTGGATGGAAATAAAATTTGTGTTATTTTTGGCTTGTTCATCATAGGTTAGCTATGCATATTGGTAGGGTTTAAGAATTCAACCAAAATGCTACTACTACACACAAGGCTATCATTCCTGGGTATGGTGAGGTGAAAGTTTGTTGTTTTAATGTTCAACCATTCCTTGTGATCCACATCGGGAAAAATTGTTAACCTTTCTTTTGTGCAGAAGCCATAATTACAACTAGAGTTAGATATTGTATTAATATCATTGTTGTTGTATTTCCTCTTTGTTGTTTATGATTTTGGAAGGTAGGGTGTAAAATTTTCATTGTGCAATGGTTGAAGGATAGAAAAAGGAGCTGCATAGTGTTGATGTTGTTGAAAGTGTGGGCGAGATTGACTCCAATTACTTTGATTTGACAACATAAAATATTGTTGGTAGCAATTTAAATGTTGAGAACATGGAAGTTGGTAATTTGGCATCTGGTCATGTGGCAACAATAATAAAGGTTGTGAAGCTTACAACTATAAAAGCTCAAGTTGCATTGTGGAAGCTTCACCATAACTCATCCATTTGTTGGGGTTTTTTTTGTTGTTAATGATAACCTCCTTGTTGACATTGTGAACCCACATATGTTAAGATGCATTATCTGTAGGTCTAAATAAGCAAGTGAAAATGTTTTGATCGAAAATTGTTCTATTATAAGGAAGGGGCTTATAAAATACAACAAATGTAATGGTGTGATTCCTATGAAAACACACATTGATTGTGCGCATCTTAAGTTGCTTGGTACCAAGAAAAAACAACTTACTAAAGTGATTCCGTCAGATCATATTCAACAACCAATAAAGAAAAGGGTTGGAGTTACTAGCAGTGCAATCATTGATTTTTTTGGGTTTTCAAATCCTTACAAATAGTCGGATGAACAACAACAAAAGTGTTTTGAAGATCTAGTCCTATACATTTGTAAAGGCTACATTGTTTTGTCCACTTGTGAAAATATTTGGTTAAGAAGGTTAGTATTATGTTAATGCCCTCGTGTTTTATTTCCATCTTGCTCATAATTTGTGGAAGAAGTGCTTCTTGTTATGGTTACCAAATCTATGGACATTCATGTTTTGCCAAAACTTACAAATATAACAACTGTCTCTATTTTGTTTGATTTATGGATGTCTAGAGGATGCATTGACACATTTATTTTGGTTATCAACTATCTCTTTAAAAATTGGGAGCCTATGCATGCTATTGTCGACTTGTTTGAAATAAATGAAACAACTTGCTCATGCATGGCATGACAATTGTAATATTTGCTTGAGAAATTTGGTTTCATTCATCAAGTTCTTACTTTTGTCAAAGATGAGGGTGACAACTTGGCTTCCATGGCTACAACATTAGGTTCCATTGTTGATTGTGAGTTGTTAAACCTTATTCAAGTTTATGAAGGCATTTGTTTTGGTCATGTGTTGTTTAAAACATGCAATATTCTACAAATGAGGACAAAGTTTCTATGGAGCTAAAGCAAGTGATTGTGAAAGATGCCCAAACATGTTTACAAAAAACAATTATTTGGACAAAAAAATTTGAGAAGGGTAGGCAAGACTAGGAGAAAGCTTGTGTTGAAAGCGGGTTGCTGCCTTGTAAGCTCAAGACACTTGTCAAAAGAAGATTTGCAAGCAAAATCATTATGTTTGAAGAATGTATTGAATTAAGAAAAATTCTTTGTTATGGTAGGAAGAAGACAATGACATTACAGTAGCAAATTCCTAAGGACCAAATTTGGGCTATTGTAGAAGCAATTATTTCTTGCCTGAACCCTATTATGATTGCACGTGTGATGAATCAAACAAGAGGACAATGTCTCCTATCATATGCTTTGACTACTACTGTTAGTATTTCAATCAACATGGAAGTTGAAGTTGTGGGACTTGGTGATGAGTTTGAAATTATAGATGAATTTGATTCAAAGCTTTTCATTTTGCAAAAGAAAATGTAGCAGGAAGTCATTAAAGTGATCAAACCTTTCTTCTTGTTTTTGAAAACATTTGATCCACATAGTGTTCACAACATGTTTGCCATCATGCTGGATCTTCATTTCAAATATATACAAATTATAGAAAATTATGTGAGCCTTGGTGTAATAATTTGTCTTACTTTTGAATATGATACAAAAATAGGGATTCCATTGTTGATGGTTTGTTTTGACTGATTGAATCCTATTTCCCAAAATGTGCAATTGTTATTGATGTGTTCAATTCCCAGTTTGAAGAAGAAGAAGAAGAAGGTAATATGTTTGGTGTTGGAACATCCATGGAAAAATCCTCTCGTGCTTTTGTTATTGGGGATTTTTTTAATCTAAAAGGTTATTTATCCCTGCATCTACATGTGCAGATCCTTTGTCTTGGTGGTGGTGCCATGAAAACTAGTTTATGAATGTTGGCTTTTTATCCAAATAGATCCTTGGAATTATGGGTTCCCAAATTGAGACTCAACATGTTTTTAGCCTTTCTGGTGTGTTGATAACCTTGCATTGTCGCCTACAAGTGGAGAATTTAAACTAGATAATCATGGTTGTAAAAAATTGGCTAGATGATTCACGGTTGAATTGCACGCCTACTAGTGCTCTTAAGGATTATATAAAAATTGAATGTCTCTAACTTGAAAAAAATCATGATTTAATTGAAAAGGTTGATTTTTTTGACAGCTCGATGTTGATGATGATTATATAAGTCAAATGGCTATCTTATTTTGTTATTTTCTTTTTAGCTTGAACTTGCACTTTGATTTTTTTTCATCATTGTGATTGATTTTAGTTGTTGTGTGCCGGTTTTATGCATGGATTATGGACTTCTAACTACACTCCTCACCAACATCATATGTTGTTGCCCAAGCTTTTGATATTATCTTGGGCTTTTAGATTTTGGGTGTTAGGGTGGTTTTTGTTTTTTTTGGAAGCAACTTGTGTGACAATGAGTAGAGTTTTTGTTTCATGAACTAGGGTTCAATTCCCCCATAAGTTACTTCAATTTGTAAAGTGAATTGGTAGGGTGTTCATGTTTGTTTTACTACACTTATAGGTTTTTGTGTAATATTCATATGTTTTATTCATATCTATAGTTTATCAACATTTGAATTCTAGTTCATTCATAATTAGACCATATACATATCTACAATTTATCAACATTTGAAAACCAGTTCATTCATAACTAGACCATATATATATATCTATAATTTATCAACATTTGAAAACCTGTTCATTCGTAACCAACAAATGGAAATTAAAATGGTTGAATACATAACTGCCTATGCAATTGATCTCCTGAATTTTAAAAATACATATCCTGAATTCTTTTTTTAAAATAAAAGTTTGTTATGTTGATATCTGGAGGTTTGTCCTAAAACTAGATAACCGAATAACACTGGTTAATACCCCATTATAAACTGGGGGTACTTATTGATTTATAATAAGTTTTCAAATCTTCAATCCAGTTATGTTCATTTCATGTACCTATGGACATTTGGACTTGCGTTTGTTGTAGGGGAGGACTGCGCGCCCCCCAAGGCCTTTAGAGGGGGCTGGCTTGTGACTCTTCCTTAGCGTGAGATGACCAGCGTCTTTTCTCTTCTTTAAAAAAAAAAAAAAAAAAAAATTACAGAAAATAGGAAAGAGAAAAGAAAAACTTGAATGGAGCGTGTCTGTAGGGTTGTATGTGCATCAAGGAATCAAATATATTTCCTACGAAGAAGAACACTGAAATAACTTGTCATCGGCTAGTGATTTGTGTAAATAGCACATGAGATGCACATTTAAAACATTAAATCTCTCCTCCAAAAAAGGGGCATATTGAGTATATGCTTTGTAAGACGGTGATGTTCACCATAAAAAATGTTATGGTTACCATGAGGTTTTTTCTCTCATGAGGGTAAAACCTCATGATGGGGGGAATTCCAAACATATGGGGCCTAGGATGCAGTGGTAGGGCCTTACATTTCAGGAATGTCCACCACTTATGGGCATTTTCCAATGTAAAGGGTGAGATGAACCTTGTCTTAAGTGTAAGTGTAAACATACTTCCATCACAAAAGACTAGGAAAGATCTTATTTCTACAATTAGGATTGAGAGGGACCTTATTCTTAGGTACAAATAGGTGTAAGGTCCCTTCTACTTCTATATGGTAGGTAGAAGATCCCTTTCCAGGAGCGATCTTCATGTACATTAGGTGTCCTATGAAGACATGTCCTAAGAAATTTCTCCAAGTGCTTTATGACAATACTCAATGTTTTGAAGCTTTGGAACATACCTTTGGGATACTCACTAAATTCAAAGCCCCTCATAAGTTACACAACTGATCCAAAACACTTGAATTGAATGAAGGATGAGGAGTCCCAGTGATTTTTTTTTGGGGGATAACTTTTGTTGTTTATTTTTGAAATGTTTTTTTGTCTAGAGTAAATTCGGCAAAATTTGCTAAATTTTTGGAAAACTTCACCAGATTTTTTGGCACCTATCACAAAATTGTAAGAAAAAAAACCCTGGTGAGGAGGACTCACCATTCATTGCTTGAAGAAAATCTTCCCATTCCTTCACTCAACTATTTCTCGGAGGTGGGGTGCACCAAATTGAAGTCTCAAAATTGGGGGTTTTAAAAAAAAAATTCAAATTGTTTAAAAATTCAAACTTTCTGTTCCAAAACAGCTGTTAGAATTTTACATTGCATTAAAAAAAGGCGTGTCCATCATTTTTTGTGTAGAGCTACTAACCAGCCAACCTAATTTAATTCCACAAAAGAATGCCCCAAAAAAAAAGTGGGGGGGGAGGGGGTAGATGTACCTATTTATTATTTGGTTGATAGGTAGGTGGGGTCACGAGGTACCTATACGAGCATGTGAGAGCAGACTGCTAGAGCTTTTCTCCACCGTTGCCTCTCCTCTTTGCTTTTCCTCGCGTCTTCCCAACGCGCCCACCTACTCCGCGTTTGCTCTCTCCGCCACAGCCTCCTGCCCCGATCTCGCTACTAAAGAGACAGGATCGCCCGTCTGCCTTACAAATGGCCTTCAGTTTCTTGCTTCACAGTATCCGGGGCTTCACAATAGTGTTTCGCCGGTCGGCCTTCAGCGTGGGATCTTGACCCCGCTGATCAGAGAATTTTCCGAACGGTTCAGACAATCTGTGGCTTAATTCCAGAGGATCCGAACCGGCTTTGGAAGTTTTTTGTGTAGCGGCAACAAGCAATTTGTTGCTGGCATTTTGGATTTTGGTTTTGTTTCTTCTTTCTTTTTTTCGAACGGTTGTATCTGCTTTCTGTTTTTTTCTTCTACTCCCCTTGTTCTTTTTATCTGCTGTGATCTGCATAGTGATTGTTATTAGGAGAGTCCGAGCACCAGTTTATTCCACTCGTGTTGTTATTCAAGTGCTCCTTGTGTTGGTTTGTGCTGCCAAGTAGTAGTAGCAGTAGTACTGCTTGAAAGACGTAATTTAATTTCCAGTTTAGAAATTTTCAAGCTGCCAGGGGTGATTTCTCTTAAGAGGCTTACGATATTCGAGCTCTCGAAGGTCGACGTGCTATTTCTTCCTCCTTGCAGTGGATCTTGAAGAACATCTTCTTGTGTTGGCCACGGTTGGAACTGCGGGAACTAGTACTGCTGCATAACAACGCGATCACCAACGCTGCAGCATAAGTACTGGACTTATTTTCTCACTCCCTGAGGAGACCTTGAAGAAGTAAGAAAAGCGTTTGCTACTGCGTTTGATGTATTATGTACCGCATGCATTAGACAGTAAGAAATCGCTACGCATACGCACATGAGGTTTCGCATTCTGTAAGCCTTTTTGCTTTTCTTGGAGCCGATTCAAGTTGATAAACACTACAGTAGTACACACTACTGCGTTGTTGTCGATCGCTTTTCTTGGAGAGAAGAATGGCGACTAGAAGCTTGTCATTGAGAGTGGCATGGAAGCAGCCATCATCACGCCAGCCTTGTGCAGCGGGACTTGCGGCCAGGGCGCAGCAGATATCACTGCCGTCTCCCGCAGACAGAGATGGCAATTTGGCAAACAGCGCACCGAGCTTGAAATGTTCCACACCGGAGCAGAAACTAGGCAGACGAGGTCGACCGTCTGTCTGCAGCCTTTCGCAAGCAGAGACAGTGCAGTACTTGCGAATAGGAGTGCATGACTTTGAGGTCGAAGAAGCTGATCGGTTTCCTGCAGCTCCGGAGACGACTGGAACCCGAGCCGCTCTGCGAGGATCGTTCGAGACGCAGGCAGCCGTTGGTCGCGTTGAATGCACCGGTAAAGGATGCAGGCCTATTTTCGACGAGCCTTCGACCGCATCAGTGTCGCGTGATGACTGGTTCTCTCGAGAAAACGCCTTCGATGTCCTGGAGTCTCGCACGGCTGCGTACCACAACAGGAGTAGGAGCAGAGATGCAGAGATAAGACCGAAGCCTCATTTTCCTTTGGATTTCGCCGAGTTCTTGAACGAAGTGTGGATGGAGAACGGTGCAGCGGAGAAGTACTTCGAAGCGGCTTTGCAGGCAGATCCTCGTGATCCAAGATTACTCTCAGAGTACGCTTTGTTCTCGTGGAAGTCGCTTGGAGACGCTGACAAAGCTGAAAATCTGTACAAGCAGGCACTTGAACAAACGCCTGACAGCCCTGATATTCTTGCAAGCTACGCTCTGTTCTTGTGGCAGTGCGACGAGTGAAGCTCAAGCTCAAACTCGTCAGTTGTGAAACGACTGTCAAAAATTTCTCATAACGCAGGCAAGCTGCTGCTGCTGATCCTTTGTGCAGTACCAATCTGTCCGTCCCACAGCCTTCCGCAAGAGGCCAAGTAAATCCAATCTCTTCTGGATGGTTAAGATTCTCCACTAGACTACAGCGGCAAAGAGTCTGGTTCTTGTGCATATTGCCACATAGCCAGCTCCCAACAAGCATTATGGTTATCATGTCATGTGCAAGAGAATGTTTAAGCATTCTGGATGTTCTGTGTGAGAGAAAGAGAAAGCATTCTGGTTGTCAACATAGAGAGGGAGAGTTTTCTTTAATACCAGTAAAAAAATAGTGCTGGTCCTTGTACATTAAACTTGCGTTCTGAAATCAAATCTACTGCTGTGCTTGTGCAGCATATTTTTTGTTCCTCTTCACTCTTGTGATTCTAAGAGAACGCTTTCAATCTTGGAACTACATAGTTTCTGCAATCCTTTCTATCTTGCAGAATTCTGTAGTTTGCTATGAATTACTGTGAAGTGTCCACAAATTCCAGTTTCAGAAGCTTCACATGCTATTATCCAAACTGGAATAAGTTTCCATGCGATGACTCAATTTCCATGCTATTACCCACAAACCTGCAGGTACTTGTAAGGTCTCTAGCACAATCCTTCCGGATCTCAGAATTGCAATCTGATGCTGCCATATTACAGGAATTAAGCTATTGAACACATGGGTCATCATTGTCAGGACAGAAATCCAACCTCTCATCATCATTGGAGGATTGATATCCAAGCTCACCATCATCATCAAGAGGATTGAAATCAATTGAGCTAGTGGATATCAAACTACAATTGTAACTGTTGCTGATGATGTGCTCGTGACAGAGCTCAGCTGAATCCGCCTCCTTTTCAGGTCCTTGGTCTTACTGGTCTTCCTAGTCTTTGTTTCTATCTCAGATTTCTCCTGTATTTCCACTGCAGTTGGTGACCTGATGATCATGTACGGTTCCACAACCTGCATCTTGAGAGCCTGCAGACACTGCAGGTGCATTGGACTGTGATGATGATGCTCAGCACCTGATTGGGGTGTCAGTGTGGATATGATGAAGGGTTGGTTGCGAAGCAATGCCTGCTTGGTCATGTTGTCAAGAAGCTTGGTGAGGCATTTGTGTTTTTGGACCTCTTCTTCAATGACTGTGGTAGTGCTGCAAGAAACTTCTTCTCGGCTCCCACATGATATTTCGGGTGTTGATGTTTCAAGGTTATTGCCATCAACACTGTTGTTGGCATCATCCAAGTGCACACCCTGCAATCCAATGATGGTAAACTTTTCAACCCAGACAATTTATTAATCAGAAGCTGATGAAACAATGACAGAGCAATACAGATTGATCAGCAAACACATTCGATGAAACCCCCTCCAAAGATGGCAGGGACAGATTTCAAAGGAATTCTGTACACAATCTCAGGTCAGGCAACAAACCATACCTCACTGTCTGAGAGGTACCCATCAGGCACGACAAAGCCATCTGCTGCATCTTCATCAACTTCATTGTCAAGCTTCTCCATATCATCCTCTTTGTCCTCACAGTCTGACAGGCTTTCCCCTGGATCCTCCTGCAGCGCCCAAGTTATGGCCCTTTTAGATAGATAATCAATGCCACTTCTATCAATAAGGTGTAACTTCTTTCTAACTTCTTTCTCTCTGATGAAATCTATGACCATAAGACATATCACAACAACGGTGTTACATATCACATCACATTCTTCTGGACTGCTGATTTGGTGTAGATCAACATGGAGCCACACATTGGCTGTTGCTTTGGAGAACCTCAATAGGTATCAAGTTTATCCAACCTACACAACCACATGCTTCTGGCATACAACCCTTGCTTGCTGCACTCTCAGGACTCAGGGGCTACAGTCTGCCAGTCCATCTGTCTTACATGTCTGGCAAGTCTCAGCACCTGAATGTTTTATGGGATGTGCACTCTTACATACAAATCACAAAAACCTGGTGTTTCTTTCTAGCATTTGCAGCTGGTCTGTTAAACCACAGTTTGATGTAACATCATTTTCCTTGATGCCGTGCAACTCTGGCACTTCCAACTAGTGTTCCTTACATCATCTGTACACTCTGTTAGCATGACTTTGAAACTGTTACAAAAATGTTGCTATAGTTTGGTGGTTTTCAACAAGCATATGCACAGAGTTAGGTACAGGGGAAAGAGAGGGTGTTACCTCTTCCCATTCCTCATCACTATCCACCTCATAATTTAGTGATGGATCTCTCTTCAAAGGATGCCGAGGTCCAATTGTTGTGCTGTAGAAATTTGACAAAAAGCGCAGGATTTTAGTAAGATGAGTACAATGTGAAAAGGATCACAGTTTGTGTAGACAGAATTACATGCGTAATTGCTTGGCGTGAACACAGCAATGTTTACATGACTAAAAAACACACCCCACCCAGCACACAAGTGTTGCCTTTTTCAAGCCATCTTTCAAGGAGAAAGACTATACAAGCCAGGAGGTGCAAATTTGAAACCTTGTTTTTGAAAATGTGCCATAGTAAGCTGGACGATAGCTCTTGTCAAATTGTAACAACTTCCATTGTTTGCTAAAAAGCTCCTTCCTTGGGAGCTCATCTGGGTCCTCAATGACCATACAGTTCTGGTCCTCCCCATTCACCTCGACTTTCAGCTCCTCGTCCCTTGGAGCTTCTCTCAATCGTTTGATACTCGCAGACAGTGTTGTTTTTTCTGATGTTATACCATCACGGTTGCCGTTGCTAGCTCCAGAATCAGTCATCTGGGAAGTTGTTGCCGCTGCTCCTTGCAACCGCAATTCTCGGTAAATTGAAACCTTGGGTTTGCGGCGGAGTCCCCATCTTTGAGGTTTTTCCAAGGCTGTGACTTTCTTAAGACCCTGCCACGCAGTTATGTGCGATCTGCACACACATAATCCAATCTCGCACAAATCTGAGCTTTGCAGCAAATGCGGGACTCTTTGTCTTTCGATGTTGTAACTGAGCTCAGAAACGAACTAAGAATGAAGAAGAAGAGAAGAGAAAGGAGGGGGAAAGGCAAACCTCAGGAGTTCTTCAACACTCCTTGATTGTATGGCAGTAAGCTCTTGATCCATCTGTGCTGTAGTCATGTGTGTAGCAGCAGGGTTTGAACAAGCATTGCTCCCTGTGATGCTTTGTTCCAAGGTAGACAAGGACTGCTGGCTCTTGTGCATCTCCTCTGCTCCTTCTGTTTGTTGTGCAGGTGTCTCGGGTTCTTTGCGTCGGAACAGTTTGTCCATGATGGTGGCTTGCTTCTGTATGACAAGTTGTTTCTTGCGTTCTGCAGCTTCTTTCTCTTTCTTCTTCTGTTCTTTCTCAGCTTCTTCCTGCTGTTTCTTCAGATCCTTCTCTTTTCTCTTCTGCTCTCTCTCTGCCTCTATAGCCTCTCTCTCTTTCCTCTTCTGCTCTTTCTGCGACTCCACCGCCTCTTTCTCTTTCCTCTTCTGTTCCTTGTCAGCTTCATCCTGTTGCTTCTTCAAATCTTTCTCTTTCTTCTTCCGAATCCTCTCCAACTCCATAGCTGCTTCTCGTTCGTTTCTTTTCTGTTCTTTCCTCTGATCTTTTTGCTGTCGTTTCAGTTCTTTTGCCACCTGTTCCACATCTCCGAACAATTCATGCGATTAAAAGCACTTCAAGCAAACAACTTAACAAAAGCAAAAAACACATGAAAGATATCATCACTTCTCATGCAAACACCGCATGCACCATCCTTCACATCAGCACCTTGTTCTTTCTTGCACAAAAGACTGTGGTGAGAAGAAGAAGACTTCATTCACACATTTTTGTCAGGAAAATTTTCTTTGCCACACACCTCCAACTGCCTGAATCTTTCTTTCTCACGGTCGGAGCAAGGCCGATAATTGATTTTATTCATCTTCGCACAAAGATCGACAGAGCTGGAGCCGGAAGCTGAAAGCACCAACAGATCCGCTTCTGAAAAATCCGCTACTCCTCGGCACCGATTGCATTTGGCCGCGAAGAAATCGCAAGCATTCAGGGTCCAAAAATACTTGGATGAACAAAAAAAATACCAACATTTAGACCTCTAGGAAGAACTCCCAAATTCAAAACTGCAGAGATTCGGAATTCTGGCGCCAGATCGGTCCTCTCTCCTGTCGCATTTCGTAATCCTGCGGAAACCGCAACGCGCGCGCCGCGAACACTGACCTTCCCGCCACCATCCAATTCGATTCGGTAACAACTTACAAGCTTTTGGTTTCATCCATCCAAAAGGGCGTAGGGTTTAGACCAGTGTTGGCCGGTTATTGAGTTTTGACCCGGTTATCAATAACCTGCCAGCAGGTTCTTGATTTTCTTGATAACCAGTTAAATCTAACAACATACCTGGATGACCTGATTATCAATCCAGGTAGATTATCAATCTTTAAATAATTATTAAAAATCAGAAAACAGAAAAAAAAAATCACTTATTTATTTATTTTATTTGTACAAGAACCTTATAACTCTTTTATAACCGGCAGGTTAACCGGTGGTTATTAGGTGATTATTTAATAACCGACCTGACATTCACCATTGTCACCGTGTCGAGGTAAAATGTCAACAATTGACACATTGAGTTCAAAGATGGGTGTAAAGTGCACTTTCACATTTGGGGTTAACATTTTATTTTTCCTCATCTTCCTAAACATAAACAAGCATTCCATTACATGGAACTATACAACCCACTTGTCGAACAACAATGTCATGCATGACACCACAAACATTGACACAAGTGTCACAACATGTTCGACAAATTAAGTTGGGTTCTACAATTTTTCTATCTCCACTCAAACTTCAACACAAAAATAGACACCCTTGACTATGTTGGTTTTTACACATTAAAGCTTCAAGAATATAAAATAAAAAAGGTTGGGGATTCACAAAACTTTCAACTTTTAACCCTTTGACCCTTGAATTAGGTTCAAAACTAATCCCAAAAAAAAGAAAAAGGATACCTCCACTCCCATAACTTTAATCAAACCCCCTTGACTTTGTTCATATTTAAATGTTCATGTTGTAAAACTGAAAAACTAAAAAGACAAATTGATCGAATCAAGATACCATAGAAACAACATACAAATGCAAATTAATTTGTACAAATGTTCTAATATGATAATATGCATCACATCTCATTGTTGAAACTATAACATGAACATAACAAAAGAAAAGCACAAATCAATAAAAATTTGTGAAGCTCTAGAAAGTTCAATTTTTTTTCATTTTTTGTATCTCCCATTTCATTGTAGAGGCACTCTACAATTTGTTGTCAATTCCCTAGGCAGCCCAAATACACAAAACATGATCTTTCTTAACAAACAAGCAATTAGTCCACTTAGCAAATATAAAGTAAAGCAAGTGCATGAAAAACAACAAAGTTCAACAACTTCAAACAACAAAATGTCACTTTAACAAACAACCAAAACATTAATTTTACCTCTTTATATGAGCTTTGTGTAACTATCTAGATCAAAGTTGTTCCATAGTCTATAACTTTCAACACTAAGTTAATCCTTTCAAACAAATCATATTTTACAAGTAGTTTTTCATTTTTTTCAAACATCCAAGTATTCTTCCATCAGCTTGGCCCTTGAACCAACCACACACCTTAATCTAAGGTCATTTGGTCAAAATTTCATGATCATGATTAGATTGTCGAAATTCTTGATTCCAAAATGACAATGCCTCAAACTTATGATAATATTGAACATGTTAAAGATCCTTCCTATTTTAATCTATGACCCAACAATCCCCATCACGTGACATGCAAGAAAATCAATATTTGGGAATTAGTGTTCATGTTTTGTCCACCAATTGAAAGGATTGAAAACTTCATTTGGCATTGTAGTTCATTTATAAAATGACAATTCAATTCTTAGAAGCCCCATAGTAACTTCTTCTATTGAAGTTAAAGTTCCAAAAATGCCCAATTTTGGTAAACCAAAATCCAAAGGTTCAACAACAAAGGGGGTTAGTGTTCAACTATTGTGCATAATTGATAATAGTGGCCCATCAAATTTTCATAATCATATTTTGCCCCAATTTACACTACCATTTCAAGTTCCACATAATCCCAAATCAATTGTAGATTTTTCAACCAAGGGTCCAACGTAAAGACCAACATATTATGTGCATTATGAAGTTAAAATGAAAATGCAAAAATTAGAAATGGCTTCAACAAAATCATTGCTTCAAACCTCATGCAATGGTTGAGATTTAACAACTTAGAAGTTCAAAAACATCAACAAAAACCAAACAATAAATCACACACTTGCATTGGTTCATTTGCTGCAACATTATTGTTTTCCATCATACAACACATGGCTATGACAATAGCAAGCCCACATCTATAGGCTAAAAACTTTGTTTTGCAAAACAATTGTTTGCCTTGAATATCATAAATTGATTGCATCCTTAAACTCCAAAGTTTTTTTTTTAAAAATGACTTTGGATGCACAACAAATATTGACAACTATCTTTTTTTAAAGGAAAAAAGATGCATTTCTACAAGCTCTTTCCTACTATTTCCTTCCTTTTCCATTTTTTTGTCCATGTCATTTTTTTTTACAAAAATGCTTGTGCATCTTTGATTGATATTTCCCTCATGGAAAAACTTTCACATCAGTAGTAACATTTTGACAACACTTGAATATAACATCCATAACATTTGCTAACATATGTCATATGGTTGTGGCAACATTAATGGAACACATGACACAATGATTGTTAAGGAATTTGTGAGAATTTCAAGTTAGTGCCTTTGTCCTTCACATAAGCTATAACCTTGTCGCACAAATTAAAATGAAATAACAAATCCTTGAGTTGCAAAACCATGGTGGTTTTTATTGTCTTTTGAACCTCAAAGATCCTTGCAATGATGTGACAAGGAGCCCCACTCTTGTTGATGTAATTTACCACCAAAGTAAATGTGTCAAATTTGTCTCATGACATCCATTTAGCTGATTGAATGTTATAATATTTGTGGTGGCTTTTGCAAGGCCAAGAATAACATGACATTCCATGGTCTTGTTGACCATGGCAAGTATCACTTGATTGCAAAGTTGCCACCTATTTGGAAACATAACCCTTCCACATTGTTGGAAGATTTATTTATAAACCAAATATTTTTCATAAAGTTCAATGGGCAATACTTTTTAATGATATAGAGATACAAATCCTCCAAAAACGACTCTTGTGCAAGGTCAAATTTCTTGTACATGATTCCAAAGCAAAAAAATTTAGCAATAGAATGGGCTATCATATTTTTTTTCTTATCAAAAGTGACGCGCTCCTAAGTCCTTGGTTAGTCCCAAGTTGGGACTAACTTGCTCAAGTTGCGAAACTGGGAAAGGACTCGGGGCACACTCCCAGCTTCCAGCACTAAAGGGTGGGGGGGTGAAAGGGGCATGCTGAAAGCTTCGGGATTATACTAGGAAGAGGGACAAGCTACTTAGTTATTCGGTCCTGCATCCAAATCCAACCAACAAGTTGGTTAGAACTCATTCTGCACAC
>Ga0116231_10002956_pt1 | contig 35508 bp, 40 predicted proteins | sample S1TSphgellanicum_2_FD_89695 | JGI IMG/M metagenome (GOLD analysis project Ga0116231, IMG submission 89695) | Host-associated microbial communities from peat moss isolated from Minnesota, USA - S1T2_Fd - Sphagnum magellanicum MG | ecosystem: Host-associated > Plants > Peat moss > Unclassified...
GAAAATGGCATCATGGATCCTATTCCCATCCACCTTGCAAATAGTTTGGGAGTGGCATTTCCCGCAAAACCCCCAATGTCAGGACCTGCAAATGGTTGCCCACTTAATCCCTGCAAAACCAAAGTGAAAAAAACCCACGATCAATGCTTTGTGCAAAAGCAAACATATGCCTTTTGCAACAGCGGAACAATATTGAACAGGCCAATTTCTGAAAGAAAATTACACACATAATTTGTACCAATCCATTCAGGATAAGCTAATAAGAGAAGATACCAAATTAATGGCCATTGGAATGCTCATTTTCAAGTGATCCCAAGTTGCAAGATTGTCACCAGTCCATGTGGCTGCATATCGATGACTCCCAAGGAACCCAGCTCGTGTCAAGACAAATGGTCTTTTATTGGGATTTGCAAGCAACATCCCCTCAAACGTAGACCTTGCCTGCAACATACCATACACCTGCCAACGAACACACACACACACCCACCCAAGAAATTTTGAACCTTGATCCACGAATGTGCTGCAGTTACAATCCACTAAGACACCAGAAAGAAAAATGATAAAAAGGATTGCAGAGTGCACATTGTGGTAGTAAGAGTGCGATTGAGGGCCACCCAGGTCTTCGTCTCCTTGGTGTATATTCGACTCTGGCATTGTCTTTGATACTGTCTGTTCATCACCCACACGCAGCAACCCTCTTTTCTATCACAACATTGGCACAGACCACATGCAGCAAAACCTGACAATCTACAGCCATACAAAGAGAGAAAATAAGTGATTTTGTGCTGATATGCCATATTTTTCTGGAGATGTACACAATTAGAAGAGATGTGCTTGTGGGTAATGGGATTAAAATTTGTGTCACCTTGAACACTGTAGGTTCATTCATATCATTCCAGATTCCATCAATATCATTGCCAACAAACTCTTTCATCAATTTTGCCCACCATGTCTGCACTTTCGACTGTGTAAAATATGGGAACACAATTGGTCCTGGCCAACATTCACCTACAGACGAAAAGAAGAAATGAGAAAGAGATTGTCCATAGGAGGTCAACACACACAAACTTGAACAACAGGAGGATCGGCTTCACACCTTCGACTACATTGAAGGCTTTGTGGTGATGAACAACCACGACCCGATCAATGGCTTGAAATCCATCCCTTTCTCGTCTAATGCAAATCAAACTGTGAGCGCCATGAGCAGTAGCATGTTGCCTACAGCAGTAGCAGCTTCCAACGTGTTGTACTACTTGGAAGTTGTTGTTAATTACAACCTCGCAGATGTTGGTCCGACTCTAAAAAACGAAAAAACATAAATAAACTTGATGATTCTCAATTCTATTGTGTTTTTTGTTATTGTTCCTGTAGTGGTGCCTGCAGAAAGTTGAGAAGATTTGACTCCTTTGAGCTTCATCTGGTCACTCCTATTCAACACAGACATCTCCTACTTCAAGTTTCTGAACCGAGTCCACTATGTGGAGCTGAGCTTGTGTGCACAACAACTATGGGATGTGCCGCACCCTTGGTTGAACATCTTCGTCCTTGCATCTTCCATGACCACTTTCGACTCCTTGGTGTTCCAGCAGCTTGTTCCTGTGGAGTACGATGGACCCCCACCATGTATTTGAGATTCTTCTTCAAGGCATGAATGTTTTGTGTCTTATGGGTAGACTCCATCATTCCCTCCAAGATGATCTTGGTCACAATAGAAGCTAGCTTCTATCACAATGTAGTGCATGCAGGGCCTGTAGGAACGTGATGATCATGAGATATTATGTGGTCGTCCTACTGCAGGTGCTTGATCATGAAATCATCATGCACCACCGCCGCGTGCTGCTACTGCTTTTCCTTCTTCTGCAACTGCTTTGCATGAAGAAGCTCGACCTACAGGTGGCGCTTAGACTCGTGACCAAAGAAGAAGTTGGAAAAGAAGGAAGCAACGCGGTGGAAGAGTCTCTCCAAGAAGAAAATCTTCTCATTCAACCTCTCCTTGATCAAGCTGAGGTTTGCATTACCGTTTTCTAGCAGCTTGCAGGTTCGAAACTCCAAAGACGATGCATAACCACTACACCACCAATTGTACCCGCACGCTCGACCTCTTGATGTTCTCCTTATGTAGCAACAATAGCAGTAGGATCAGAACTTGTGTGGATAAACTGTTGTCGCCACCATGAGTCGTCGTCATCCTCCCGTTCCTCATCTTCTTCTTCCGGGATGAGGAACTTCCGGGACGGATGATGGGACGGATGGATGGAAAGAACGACCACCCAAGGATATTATATAAGTAGATGGTATCTTGAAGGATTTTGGTTTCTTTCAGAGAATTTTTTTGAAGACTATATTCTGTCATGGTGAAATATTTAAATTTTCATAATTCTTCTTTTGTCTTAAGATACTTTTTTAATGCAAATGGTAAGGCCACAGTGTGACAGGCCCCTTGTTTTAGAATAGATTGTCCCCACCCACAAACGTCATAAAAGTTCCTTTAAACACTCAAAGATAATTTGTGTCTTTATATTTTGACAAGTAATACTCATTGTCCAAAATAACTTCTAAAGGGGTTAAAATGACCACTGCAAAATGGACCATCAGTATTGGAGACCAGAAGGATTTGCATTATCCTGCTACAAGATTTAATGAAAATGGGTGTTTGCTGGTATGTGGTGGAGATCCTCTAACATTTGGTTAGTCATTCCCCGACATGAGATGTAGCCCATTTTGTCATTAAAAAGTTTTTACATGTTACCACAAGGGTTGACTAGAGGGGGTGTGAGACGCCCTTCTAGGTGGACCCTCAAGTGTGGGGGTTTGTTTTGTCGGGACTCATGTTTAGACCACTACAAGGTGGCCCCCGTGGTGGCTTAGGTTACAAGTCTAAGTGTTGAGTTGGGTTTGACTCCCGGGTTTGACATACTCACAAGTTGCATAGCAGTCAGCAAGTAAGGGTTTGAGGAAGGAGGCTTGGGCCATTGGTCCCAACGCACGAAGTCTTTGAACTTAGTTAAATCTACAATTAGACCGAAAAATAGGAGATGGTAATCCTAAGTGACAAGGCCTTGGACCACTTGGGAAGTCCATAGCAGATATTAATCTTGCCCGTTTAGAGGTTGGAGTTAGCCCAAGGTAATGAAGTAAACCTGAATGTCGAAGCTTCACCAAATGTGTGGTTTTCCATGTGCAAGTAGTGTAGGTGTTTAAGGAAGCATGAGAATGAAACGGGGCAATGGTGGAATGATGCCAAAGCATAAATGTGTGTGATAGGTGGTATTAGAATAGGCTCCCCAAGTCAAGTGCGAATTCTTCTAATGCATTTAGGGGAGGTGAACAATTGAAGGCAAATGGCCTTGGATGAACCCCTACCCAACACACATGCTATGGTGGAACCCAAGGCCAAGAAAAAGTACAAGACCAAAATGAAGAAGGAAAAGGATGTTGCCATAGAAGAGTTAATGATAACAGCTTTGACCATGGTGGGGGAGGGGCTTCTTGAGGAAGAAGCCCAAAGTTTGAAGGAATATGCAGAGGAGGCGACAAAGCCTACTCCATGAAAAACCAAGAAAAATAAAACAATGAAGGATGAAGCGAATCCAAACAAGGTAAAGGCCCATGAAAGGATTCTTTCTTTTGTCAAGCAAAGGAAGAAAGAAATCAAGGTGAACATGGGTTCATGAGCAAAAACTCACAACCCCCGAGAAACATAAAAGGAAAAAAAAAGTTCTTGAACTAATTGTGGAATTAGGTGAGCATGTCAACTTCCACTCTTCTGAGTTTAGCAGGGATGTGAATTCTTGGACTACCCCTTTGGATGGGTTAAAGAAAGAAAAAAAGGGCAAGCAAGCCCTAGAATGTTTTGTTATGGACGAATTTCCTGAAAAACATGAAGAGTTTCTAAAGGTGGGGAAATCATCCAAGGAATTTTTGGTTCTTATGGACGCCTTCTTTGTGTTTGTGGTCCAACAAGGGAAAGTCACAACACAAAACCAGGAGACAAGTTAATGAACCGCACTATGGAACAGTTGGGTGCTATCGACAATGCCCCAAGTGGGGGTTTTGCCAAGGCAACCATCAAGGTGAGGTTGCCGGACTCTTTCATAGGGAAGGTGACCAAAACCAATTGGGTGCAACCATGGTTGCACCAAGTAGAGGCATACATGGAAACATAACACCTTGAAACTAACAAGAAAAGAATTCATTTTGTTCAAACCTTATTGAAGGAGCACACGTGGGAGTGGTGGATGTCTTAGAAACAAGAAACACCCAACCTATTTGAAACCTTCATATGGGAAGAATTCAAGTTACAATTGGATGGAAGGTTCATGCTGCACCACTTGGTGCTTTGAGATGGGATGGAGCTCTTGGAGTTCACCCAAGGGGATGATAGGGACTCATTGGCCACCTATGTCTAGGATTCAATTGCATGCTGATTATGGCCCCTTTGAAGGATGAATATGCTCGGAAGTTGATCTTCCCACATGGATTCAAGCCCTAGGTTCAGAAGATAGTTTACTAAAGGACCGATAGTCTGAAAACATGCCAAGGGTTGATGAGATGGTGTAGTGTATGGAGGATAAAGCTTTTGCACATCACAATTTTGAAGCAGTAAACACATATTTTGATGTGTTGTCTGCTTATGGTCTTTCATAGATTGACCAAGGCCTCAGGATTGGGAGCAAGTTCCCATTTTTCAACCATCATCAAGTTACTTGACATGGTTCATGCAGCTGCAAGAGGAAGACCGGCAAGATTCTGAGAAACCTCCTCTAGTGGGGGTGGTCTATGACCACTACGGAGGTTGCATAGGAGAACTTGCAAGCTATGATGCCTTTACATTGGGGGCTCCTTACTCTGTCGGTGAGTACAACATGGGTGAACTTGGGGCTGCACACAACTTCCTGGAGATAAGATGCTGGAAAGCAAATATTTCCTGTTGATCACAACATTAGTCCATTTTGCAGCTTGCAGCTGAAATCCGAGTGCCAATCAGGAAGACCCAAACATATGGTTTTGTAGAATATGGCACTGATCTTGGAAGCTCAAAAGATGTATAAAGAAACCCAAGCTAGTCATGGAGCTTCCTATGGCATTGGACTGTGAGGGCTGAATATGCCAGGGATTGCAATGGAGGTACAGGTACAACAATTATTAGATTTAGTGAAGGGTTTTAATTTTGTCGGTTAGTGAGCCAAAGTTATTGGGTAGGTGTGTGAGATCATCATTTTGTAACCAAGGTCAAAGTTTACAAAAACTGAATGTTAGACATGACTTTCATCATGAGCATGATGGGATTGAGTTGGGGCTCTGACCAAGCTCCATTTGATTTGTAGGTTTCCGTGACACATCTTAGGTCGAGTTGAGTTTAGTCTATAAATTACTGGTCTTTCCAGATTGAAGCACACATTTTGCTACAACAGAAATAGAGCTCATCTTATTGATGAACAAGCAGTTTGATGGATTCGGTTACTGAATCCATTTCATTTTATGGATTATTTAAGAATTCTCTGTGGATAAATGGATGAGATATAAGAATTCTTTGAATTTATGGATCAATTCAGACTTATAACATTGACTTATTGCAAATCAACTCTTGCAATATTTGATTTGTACTGAAAGAGCAGTTTGAATTGTACTGAATCTGCAAGCGAGCTCCATTCCTGTTGTATCCATTCAGCTACTGGATGGAGTTTGAATTGGATTGAATGAGCAGTTCTAATAGATTTGCAATAAGCGGATGTTAGTGCCACCATAACATGCCCATGCCCAGGATTGCTTGATGATCACAAATGGACTCACAAGGCCAAGTGGGTTCTCTCTTGTCAGCATTAAAAGGACAATGTGTACAGTATTGGAATAACTATCCTGATATTGACACAATGCTATGCCTTTTAATTTCTCTCTCCTTGGGGTAATAGCATTTTATTCACGAAAGGACAATGGCTACTGTGAAGAATCATCTGAGGATGGTGTTGATCATCTACAACTGATGTTGTGTGCACCTCATTATACACTCAAATCCAGCTGTGACTGGATCCATCTGTTTTCTTCACACCTGTTTCATATTCTCTGCAATTCTACACTCTCACAGAGATCCCAGTTGCCAGCAGTAGCATACGTGTTCAAAAGTAGTACAGAGCCTACAAGATTTTTAGGCCACAGTGCAAGAACTTGTTCTTGAATGCATTCTCCCATCACCAACTTCCTGTTAATACATTTACCAGGAAAAAATTCCTTGTACAATTTCCAAGTTTTGGACTCCTGTATGCAATTCTGTGAAGCTGGTATTTTGCAGATATACTTCAAGTAATGTACACTGTTTTTCTCGATTGCAGTGCCTGCCAAAGAAGACCTTAGCACAGGACTCCTACTACAGCTTTAGTTCTTGCTGTTAGTAGAGGTGGTTTGTGCTTGTGTCTGACATTCCTGCAAATGCTTGCACTGCTGTAGCAACAAGCATTTGCAATCACAAAGTTCAAGAATTAGTGTGACAGCGGCTAAATACTGCATAGCCATGACAACACAACACTCAAAGACAACTTCCATGAAGCAAAGTCCCACTTGAATCCATAAGCAAGTTTCATGTCCCTCTTACATTGCAAAGCTGGAGAAACTGTGATGGAGGTGTAAAAATCTTTTACAGTTTGCTGCATTCTCATCCAGCCTGCAAGGCTTGATAGTTTGTCTCATCTGGTTGTGACCAAAATCTATAATTCATTGCAAAACACACACTATGATGTGTATATCATGCTCAATCCCAATTGGAACTCTTTGTAAGATTCCTTCTGCACACTGACATGGGCGGTAGCTCAACTTGCGAATCAGTTGACATGCAGGGCAACATTCACATCCCCATCACAACTGGAAATGTGAGGCAATGGCAGAAGCCTGTGCAAAACAGGGAGAGCTCTAATCCATTCCTAATAGAATCCAATTCAAACCAACTTGTACCATAACAGAACTTGTACCCAAACTTCACAGGTGGCAGCTTACACGAAGTGAGATCAAATATGTATTGAAATCTAAAATTGACTTGGAAAGAGGATTCCATGAGCAGGAATTTTCATGGAGGTAAAATCAGCAACACAAGTTCTGATTCTGCCAGTCAAATGTTATAACATCATCTCTCAGTCTGCCTAATGCTTCATTTTTCCCGTTCCTAGAAACTGAGACATTGGGCTAGCAAGCCAGATGCACCAATATAAAAGACAGAGTGAGGGCTTATTCCTAATTCTTGCCAGTGTGCTGAGACTATGGATCAAACAACTGGCAAGGATAATCTGGTAGTGAGATGAACCAGACCAAGTAGTATCGCACATGAGAGCCTCCTTCTCAGCTAACTTGGGCTCATTGTGCATCACATTGAGCTCTTCAACTCTGCAGTCTAGTCAGTTCTTCGGAGGCACAAACTCTTGTCCTTTTGCCATAACAACACAATGCACTTTGAGATTATCCGAGGCGTGTTGCACTTGGAGATTACCCGAGGAACTGCAGGACGTCGGCAGTGCTGCTGCTGGGTGCATCGATTTTTTTCGTCACTTGTGAAGGTTGTGTGTCATTATTCTTTAAGTTCTCGAGTAGTTGTTTCAGTTGGTCAAAAGAAAGGTTCGACCATATGGTAGCCTTGCTGATGTTGAACTCAACGAAAAATCAGGCCATCTGCTACAACGTTCAGGTGTTAGGCACGATTTTGCAGGTCAAGTTTGCGGCCATGTACATCATGAATTCATCTTCGACATCCACATACAAGATGTGCAAGGCATTCATGAGCCACTTCACATGTCCTGAAGTGGCAATAACAAAAATAAAATGAATGCTTATATGAAAACATAATTAAAAAAATGAATTGGCAAATGTGGGAAAGACGAATATTGGGTGTCAACATTTTGTTGTGTTGTTCTAAAAAATTGGTTTTCTTCATAACATAGCTATCCACAAATTGGTTCACTTCCATGGAAGATGTGAATACAAGATTTGCACATTATATCTTTTGTAATCGTGCACATCCAAGAGTTGCAGTTGGCTATTAGTCAAATAATAAGTTTGTTATCAATATAAAAATGCCACGTCTTTAAAAGAGGTGGACAGATGATATGTGACAATTTGTTATTAGTGGCATTCATTTGGCATTGCATGTGACACTAGAGTTCACAAGCTTGGCAACATGCTCAGCCTTTGGCATTTTTGCATCAAATAGGGGGGGGGAGGGGGAGGAGGGTTTTATGGTTAATGTACGAATTTTTTTCATGTACAATGATTTTTTTTCATTTTTCCGTTTCTAGGTTAATTTTGTTATGCTTGTATTTGTAGAAGTTTAACAACATTGAGCGGGTAGACATGCCAACTTGTAATCTTGTTGAGATTGTGCATAACATTTAGTTGCAATAGTCAAAAAAATGCAACACCTATTTGTACACAACAATGTGCAATGACTATGTTCAAGCTTTTAAACAATCCACATTATATTGACAATATTACTTGTGAAGTAGTCCATTTGGCCATGGTCTTGATAAGAATGAATTATTATTGAAGAAGGCCCACATGTTGGGGGATCATGCCAAGGTTGTGGCATTCGTTGCAAATTATGCCTTCAGATTTTCGTTCACGACACAAACTTTTCACCTTCGAGGTGAGTAGGTGTTTAATTCAGCCAAGTATAAAATTGATTGTTTTCTAAGGGCAAATATTGAATTGCATAGGTTGGACCATGTTAATTTCTCTCATCTACGTGTCGTTGTTCCCCCATGTCAACCCAATAATGTTAACAAATTGTATATCCATCAGCTACCATTTAGTTCACATATTATATGTTGTTTGTAGTTTCTCAAGGTGGGTTCGAGGTGATAGAAATTATATGTGGGGATGGCATGTGGCATATTGTGACAATCCAATATTTTGCAAATTACAAAAAAATACAAATGTCAAGTGCACATCAAAGATCAATACACATAAAAGGACAAATGGGATTCTAGCTGGACATGTTATTCCAAATTTTGGGTTCAATTTTGAAGTGAAGCCTGGGAGCATCATAAACATTAGTTCTATCATGATAACTTAAGTCATTGTGTGGGTGGGTTGCACGAAATTTGTTATTGTTTAACCAAAAGTTCCAATAAGGAGTCAATTTGATTTTTAAAAAGGTATCATGTTTGGAAGAGGCTAGATTTTTCTTTGACTCTAAATGCAAGAACAACCTTCAGAGTCTATTTGGAGGTTAGTTTTCTACTACAAATAATTGCCAAGTGCTTATTTTCTACACACAAAATTTCATCAAGCTTGCAAATGTAAGTAATTGGCCCACAACTCATTGTGGCAAAAAGGTGAAATGACTTTCAATGTTCAAATTAACACAACAACACACCAACAATTGGGAGGTTGGTAAATTACGTATCCCTATGACTATTTTCTACCCTGTAAATGTCCACCCACTAAAGTATGGACAAATCTATAACATATTTTTTAGCCATAAACGTTATGATGTGATAGTTGGAAATTACCCATGTTGATCATACATATATTTTGTCATAATGTCAACAACTTCTTTGGGTGGGTGTGGGGCATGGGTGCAATGTAAGCACCTATATAGGTGAAAGCACACTATGGGGGGGGGCCCAAGATTGTTGTCACATTGTATTATTTTTCAAGGGTCCTAGGTTTGAGTTTCAACCATGTCATTATTATGAAGGATTTTCACAAGTTTTTTGCATATTATGGTAGGTCAAAACCCAAAGAAAATTATGTTAAGAAAATTTCACTTTTTTATTTCATATGATGTGATGCTAGGATATATTTGTGCCAAAAAAAATACGCCACATAGTATTAAAAAATACAAATATATTCATGAAATGATTGAATTGATTTTTAATCTTTAGGAAAGTTGTAGCATCTACTAAACATTGTGATTCCATATGATTGAAATAAGTTTAAGAGACATGTGAAAAGTTTGACAATTATCATATCACAAATGGGTATTTTTTAAGGATGACCATAAATATGTGGTAGATTAAAATTTTGACAAATAATCATTTTCAAATGGAAGATGACAAGATATGTGAGGTGGGCCATTTTTTAAATTTTAGTACAAACATTTTTTGGTTGAGTAATTCAAAGCAAAACCTAGTGCAATTTTAAAATAGAATTGGGTTCTCGTATACTACATATATCATAAATATAACAATTTTTTTGAATTTAATATTTTAAATTTATTTCTTTTTCCAAATAAAATTAGATAACATTAATTTTGTGAAAGTCAAAACATAAAGCCCAAACATTAAAAATGAAACCAAAAATTAAATGCAACACATTTTGTAGGTGTATATTTTACATACATGTTATGAAACTAATCAAATTGACCCCCTTGTAATGTCCTTTCACCCATATCATATCAGGTATAAAACATAATGTATTGTGGGGAAATTAGAAAGTTCATTCATTATCCCAAGTGGAGTTAAGACAAGGTTCAACATTTGTTGGCGCATGCAAAAGCATGTGAGAGCCAATGATATGATAATAAGGTCCCACATTTGCATCAATTCTCTTGTGTCTATTTCATTTACATTATTTAGAAGAATATGTGTACAAAAATATAATTCACATTGCTAGAATTAGTAGATAAATTCAAAAGACTTTGTAGGAAGAACTAATTTAATGTTACATGGTCAAAAGATTCAATTCTAAATTATGTTATAGTTCCATCATTCTTGGAGAAGCTATATTGTTTCAATTGTGGTGAATGTTTCAAAGGTGGCGCATTTAGTCTCTACAAAAGGATTTGGTGATATTGTGAACCCTTTTACTACACTTGTAATCAAATTTCATTTGTTTGGAATCTTTAACCCAATTTAACATTTCCATTTTTCAAAACCTTCCCATGTTAATGCTATAAATCACAAGCATCATTTGAGCAAATAAATACAATGATTGAAAAATTAGTTTATGTCTTCATGTTGGATGCTTGTCCACATGGCATAATATTTTGGGCTTCACAAGGAATATTTTGTCACTTCACAAAAGGCAATTGACATGGCATGAAAATATTCCAAAAATATTCAATGATGTGGCATGAAATATGTTCCAAAGATTTCTTATTGCTCCCTTGAGCCAACTGACCGATTTGCCACTTGTTGTTTGTTGTTCACCTACTAGCATCATTGATACCTTTTATAGAGATTCAATTCAAGTTGGGTTTAGAATAACCATGTTTGTGAACACAATTGAAAGACTTCTACCAATGAGACATTAGAGTTATTCATAAAGTCATCATGTTTTTGGACTTATGGTAAGTTTGCATTTGTAGTTTTGTCCTTAGAAATTAGTTATTTGTAAGTCACCCTAAACATGGGACCAATGTCAAAACATAGGATGAAAGCATGAAGCAAAAAAATTCTAATGGTTCCTCCTTCTTAATTAAATTTGCATAGATTTTGTTCACAAAAAAAATATGTATGTTTATTTTGGTGCTTGAGCTTTACAAAAAAAATGATTTTTACAAAAGTAGTGTGATGAATGTAAAAAGGAAGAAACAAACAATACTGACACACAAGTGTTGCATAGATTTGTGAAACAAACCAATGATGCATGTAATACTCTTCTTTTGTGTGTTGTCATAGTTGGCTCCTTTGGTTCCTCTAGTTACAAACAATATTTTTTTCGTGTGTTCTTCTAGTCAATTCCTTTGCTTGCAAACTAACAAAACTCCAAGCAAGAAGTAAATCACGGTAAAACAAACTAACAAAACACTAGAAAAAAGTGCAACAAAAAGCTTGTCACAAATAAAGATAATGAAAACAAGACAAAAGAACTGGTGCAATAAAAGAAATAACAAAAGGGAACACACACTTCTTTGCAATTTTCAAATGTGAAAATTGAAAACTTGCATTACACTTAAGTTGTTTACAATTTCAAATGAAAGTATGCTAGAAATCACATTGTGTTGTTTGTAATTTCCATTGTTATCTTCAATTGTGTTGCATTGTCTTTAATTTTTAGATGTGGAATACCATGTTGTTATTTAATTATTTTCAATTTCCAATGAAATCATGTTGTGTTGTTTGCAATTTCCAATTTACTTTTCAATTTTTTGATCTTATCTCCAAATTTTTTAATTTCGAAATGGGTGCAAGCAATATATTTTGACCTTACTTGTTACCTTGGTTTCTATTTGTAAAGTACATGAAAAAAAAAATTCAAAACTTTTAACCTTCTTCATCAATTTATCTTTTGAAGCCAATGTCAACAATAGTTAATAAAGAATGTACCCAAAAATTTTGATATTATTTTCACAAATTTCATTTACTTGTTGTACCTTCTTTTACAAGACCCCTAGTTTTTACACAATGGAACTATTTTTTGAGCTACTTTATCATGCTTTCACCCATATGCAATACTCTTCATAAAAAAATGGAAATATTTTCATGCACATTATTGTGTGCATTCCAAAACACAAGGTACAATATGAAACTACAATGACCATCAATTTTGGTGATCCTTGGAGTTTGATTCATTATTATTTTATTGCACAATGCATCCATTCTACCTCTCGTCCTCTATTTCAACCAAATATATCTATAGCATTTTACGAATAATTCTATTCTAATATTTTTATGTCTTGCAATTATTGTCACTTGGACATAATAACATGGAATTAAAGAACATGTCCAAGGTTCAAGAAGTTCCATGATGTGTTTGTATTAAGGATTTACTATGAATGTCATTTGACAATTGAAGGGTATGACATCACTAAAGATGTGTCAAAGGCATCATTTTTTTGCCATGAAACCTTTGAGTCAAGTGCAAATAGTATGAAAGAATTATTATTTTTGATAATTGATTCAATTTGTCATTAGGATTTATTGTGGCCTTATCATGAACTAAATCTTTCGAAGTGAAATTTTCCTTTATGCATATAATTCTATAGGTTCTTTTTTTTTTAATCAATATTATTTATTCTTCTTCATTAAATTTTCATGTTGCTCACAACTATTATTCATAACTCATATTTTTCCATTCATTTGTTTATATTACCCTTCTTGTCATATTTTATTTACTAATTTTCATTCATTTCATATTTAGTACATCGGAGTCCATCTTTCCCATCCAAGATCCTTTCCCCCCACCTCCCAAAACCAAAAAAATTGAAGAAAAAGATGGTTGAAGTTAAAGGGAAAAATCAAGATTGTTGGGTATGTTGGATAATTGATATACCTATCAATTTTGCATTAAGAAGAGAAGAATGAAATGAATTTTGTTGTTATCAAAATGTGATGAACTCATTTCATCTTTAGAGTTATTAGTTATCACCCTTCTTTTGAAAAGGTGGACAATTTTCTAATTTTCATCGCCAAGAGCAACAAGGTTAGCCTATTCTCCAACATACGAAACCCACCATAGTTGGTTTAGTTGGTTTGATTATTAACATCAATCACAATCTAGTGGAGAAGTGAACCCACAACATGGTCACATGGGATGGACATAAAAGCCAAACAAAGCAAACAACACAATGCACAAGGGAGTGGTGGAACACACAATTTTGGAGTCACTTTGTTTCAAGTCTAAACATTGTATATTTGTTGAGTAAGTTTGAATAGGTAGTATGTGGGGGTGCTGGTCTGTCTGGGACCTCCAAACCCTAAACCAACATAGACTTCCTTTTGAAAAAGAGAAATGCTCAGATGCCTAAGATCAATCAAGTTTTGTGGATCAGATGAGTAGGTATATCCCAAAGCACCATTCCTCTTAGTATAGATGCTCTTGAAGGTTTGCTATAGTCAAAGATGTCATGAAAGTTGATGGGTGGGGGGGGAGGAGGGAGAGGTAGCAAAATAGTCTCCAAACTCCAAACCCTAAATTTCCTCTTTATATATGCTTTGTGCAGTACTGGGCATCTTCATCTTAGGACCCACCAATGTGACAAATATCAACAAAACTCTGAAGTGCACATTCACTGGTTGCTTTTGAGTTGTTTGTTGATGTTGTTGGGTGCTTGCTTTCATGAGAAGGAGTGATAAAGGAGTGATAGCTCTTTGTAATTCCTGACAACCACTCAGTTTTCTTTGGGTCCACAATCATCTCTATCTACCTTGCTATTTGCTACTTACTTTTGTGTTGTTGGGCTCATTTTTGTTTTTCTTTTGGGAGGTGGGGAAGAGGGTGATTATATTGTTGATTTATCGACGTTTTATATTATTAATTTCAGTTACATGTTTTACAACTATTTCCTTTTTCTTTTCTTTTTTGGGTTTTTTTTGTTACTCTGAGTCAAACCACTGATTTTTTATTCAAAGAAATTCCTCTTTTTTTTCCAAAAAAATTTGGGAAAAATTTGGGATTTTGTATTTTTCTTGTGTAAAATCAATTAATTTTTCTGTTTTTGGAGGACTGAAAAAATTGCCAAAATTTCTATATTAAAATTTCAAAAAAAAAAACCCTGAATCTGACATTAAGAAACCATGACACCCAATCATCATAAACAAAAACTCCACCCCTCTGAGCAAATTCAATAGAAAATCCCCCCCCCAAAAACAAGATTTCCACTTCCATTCCTGTTACATATTCACATCTAATTAATCCAAGAAAAATTAAACCCTACTTTGGACAACATAAAATATGGTTTTTAGACAATGTTTTGGATGAAGTATAATTTTTTAAAGAGCATGAAAGTGAGTTTGGACCTATAAATACACATAAAATACAATGATGGTAAGAATGACTACTTTTGATTGGTCGATCATTGTGATTTTGCCTAGGTGATGGCATTTAAATAATCTCTCATTTTTTTCATATTTATATGCGAGGAAATCGATAATTGGCACTCTATGTTGGATGTGGGAAACATCGTGTAGAGGCCGAAATAAAGAGTGTGGATGGAGAGATGCTTCCTTAAGTCACAAATCTCTATCACAAACTAGAAATCCATTCAAACAAAATCATAAGAGATGGATAAAATTGTCTATATAACTTGGTTAAGTAACACTTGAATGCAAAATGAATTTGATTAGCCTACTCACAACTAATATTTTGGAAAATGAGGTTAGGCAAATTCAAATTAAATTTTCCAAAATTTTCAACATATGAGGAACAAACAATGCAAAGTAGTATGGCTTTTGATGTCCATTTGTAATAATAATAACCCAATGGTTGGGACAAAATAATAAATAATTTTTCACAAGTTGAGAGTTTGATTCTCAACAATTTTGACAAATTTTAATAATAATTTCCCCTTTTTAAAATTATTTTGTGCTGAACATCAGTCCTAGGGAAGGTATAAAAAAAGGTATCCTGAAGTGCACTACTGCTAGATTTCCAAGTGTCACCCATAAATTGATTGCCAGGTGTCTCCCACCCATTGGTTGACAGCTATAAATATAGCCAAAATGTTCCAAAATTGGAGCCAAAATAGACATGGCCAAAATATTCCAAAATTGGAGCCACAATAGACTTGATAGCCAACATATTCCAAAATTGGAGCCAAAATCGACATGGCCAAAAATATTCCAAAAATCAGAGCCCAAAATATTTGGACATAATGGAAACTTGAACAAGGGATGTCTCACATTGTGGCCTTTGCCATTCATATTAAAAAGTATATTAAGGCCAAAAAGAAGAATTATGAAAACTCAAAAATATAATCTTCAAAAAATCCTCTAAAAGAAACCAAAATCCTTCAAGATAATATAACTCTCTATAACTAATAATCTCAAGTTTCAACACAAGCCAAAATATCATCTTTCAAAAATCCTCATATAAAATTAGACCTATTATTATTATTACCTAGGGGCCTATAAAAATCCCTTAAGCTACTATACTCTATAATGTATCTCAACACAATATCCTTGTTGCCTTGGTAGGCAAGGCCAATAAACTAAGAAGAGAATTTGATCATTAGTTTATCACTGGGATGTTTTTCTTGTAGTTATAATCACCCATTATACCCAATCTCCTCATGATGATGAAGAAGAAGACCTAGTCAGTTTGCTTTTTGTTGTAAAGACAATTTTCAAATTGCAATGACAAAAGAAAACAAATTTTGCAATAATATTCTTACATAAATGCTTGATTTTTTATCCAAAAAAATTTCTTAAAAAACATGGGGAAATTTTTGGTTTTTGAAGAAATATCACCCCTTTTGGATTGTCCCCACAAAGTATGGTGTCACTTTATATTGTTGTTTTGAGAAAATTTTGGAATTTTTAATAAAAATTATCATCAATAAATGCTAAATCTACCTTAAAATGCTCACTATCTACTTCTATTTCAAAAGATTGGACCTAATTATTGGATAGTATACATTCATGCAAAAATATTTTTTCATTATGTAACAATGCATTGAAAATCCATAGTCATTAGTAGTGCATGAGGTAATGCATTTTCTTCTATAAAAAGTGCTTTTTTGAGAAACACTTGGTTGGGTAGTGTTTGAGCTCCGAGTAATTTTCTCATGTCAAAGTGCATAATAAAACATCAAGTTGTTGGGTAGTAGGCTAGTGTTGGAGGTAAGGAAAAGAAAAACTTTTTCTTTGTCTCAAAGTGGAAAATAAAACACCTAGTTATCAGGTAATGGTACCTTAGCCAAGGGTCAGCTTCCACATTGACAAAATGAATAATTATATATTTTCAAAAAATCGATGCATGAATTAAAAATTAAAATTGATTTATTTTTCTTGATTTACATTTGTCTACTATGAGATTGCCATATAATAAGAGTGAAATTATTCATATTGAAGCACAGGTAATAAATTTGATGGTTTTGCAACACCTCAACTTCATGAAATATTTTCAGAAAATTTCATTTCAATTTTTTTAATGGATTAATTAATGACAAAACTAACCCTAGGGTAAGGTATAGGAGGTGGGTAATGTACCCTTTTTCTTATGCAAAAGTGCATTAAGAATAGACCTAGTTGTTGGGTAAATAAAATAGTGTTGGTTTTTTTTGGGTGTGTCAAAATGCATTTAAGAAAAACACAATAATTTCTCAACTTTGCAAAAATGTTGTGACTTTGATCAAATCATGTCTTGGGTGTCTCTCTTGCAGAGAAAAGATTGGTGGGGGAGGGCAGCAAAGTAGATGATAAAACTCCAAAGGCTTCAAACAAAAGATAGTGTTACACAGTTGTGGGAGTGTGACAAATTTGAAGCAAATTTCAAGTACCTCTCTTTTTTGCTGCAATTTTTTTGGGTTGCAAAGTCTCTATTTTGCAGCAATTTGTAAGTACCTCTTGTTTTGAAGCAAATTTGCAAAGTACCTCAGTTTTTTGCAGCAATTTTTTTGCAAAAGATCTGTTTTGAGAGGCAAGAGCTTGTCCATCTACCATCAGCTGACATGATCAGTAGTTTCATGGTTTGAAGCTAAAAGCTATATTTTGTGATTTGCATCAAGAAATTTTATTGCAATTTTTCAATAATCTTGCAGTCTTTCTTGTCAAGGTCTTGAAATTCTTTTTCTGCCCTCCGTCAAGCTCTCTCTGTCTTTGTGACAGGTTGTTGTTGTTGCAAAATTTTCTGATTTGTGTTTTTTGGGCTTGTGCAGATTCAAAAGCCTTTTGGTTTTTCACAAGCTTGCTTACTGAGAGAAGAAGAAAAACCTTAAAAGGGCTTAAACCAGCAATGGAGTTCAATGGAGCTCCACGCTTGATGATTGTCTCAGATTTGGACAACACCATGGTTAGCCTCTTTTCCCCCATGTTTTGGTTTTCCCTCTTCCATCATTCCATGCATGTCTGCATTTTTGGTAGCAAAAGTTTTTGGGTGTAAGTTCTTTTGTGTGGTCTGCTGCTTTTGTCACAGTTTTGGTTTTTCCCTTTTGTTTCTCTGTTGTTGATGAAATGGGTATCTTGTATTTTAGGGCAAATTGGCAGAACTGAGAAGTTGGGTGAAATCTCCAAACTTCTTTGTCACAATTTTGCATCAGTTCTCTTTCTTTATTGAATTAGAAGAGATTGCAGACTTTTGGGTCTTCTTGTTTGCCCTTTGCATCAGTGTCTCTTGCTTTGGTTTTGTAAATCTGGTATTTCTGGAATGCTGCCCTTATGTGATTGCGATGGTTGCAATTTGACAAGGACCCAGAAGCTTCGTTTTTTGTTATACCTTCAATTTATCATGAATACATTCAACCTTGGTTTCAATAGCAATTCTCTTGCAGAAATGAATTTGGGTAAATGCCATTGATTTTAGGTATCTAGTGAGATTTAGTGAGATTTGGTGATGGCATGTGCTTTGCTTCTCAATGATGATCATGATGATTATGATTTCTTTTGAGGTGATAAGCTTGATAAAAAAAAGCACATAAGAAAAAGGGGGAAGAAAGAAATGAGATTGAAAACCCATTGCACAATTAGCATACCTCCATGTTTCATAGAGAAGTTTTCCTCTTTAGAGATTGTGTATCCTCGAGAAATTCAACCCTAACAAGGGAATGTTTGAACGTTGCTACATGTTGCCCTAAGAATATGAGGAGGACCCAAAAGCTTGCTTTCAAATTGCTTTTGAGTATTCTATTCTCATTAGATTCATTTCAAATTCTTGCAATAATAAAATAATGGAAACATTGTCCTGTAAACACATTAAAAACTTGCAACAATATGTAATTCTTGATACTAAAACATGAAAGAACCAAACATTGGTTACACTTGTTGCAGTATGTGTTAGTGCCACTACACCCTGGTAGTCTACTTCAGCCTTGGGTGGAGGAGGATTTCCAGATTTTCTAAGTCCAATGATTGAAAGGGTTGGGATGCTGAGTGCAGGTGGATCACCAAGACCATGAGAACAAATCATTGTTGCGCTTCGATGCATTATGGGAAGCTGAGTACAACCATGATTCGTTGCTGGTGTTTTCAACAGGAAGGTCCCCACATTTATATTTTGAGTTGAGATCACATGTACCACTACTGACCCCAGGGATTGCCATCATGTCAGTGGGTACTGAAATCAAGTATGGTGAGAGCATGGTGCCTGATCATGGCTGGGAGCAAGAGCTGAATGAGGGTTGGGACCGTGATGCAATTGTTGAAGAGGCTACCAAGTTGAATCTAAAATTTCAGGTGAGTTTTCAGTTTGTTTGAAGAGTTTTTTTACTGAATGTAGCAACTACTGGTTACCAGATCAAAACAATGTGAAGCAAAGGAATGAGGTCAGATTCTTCATGGAGATCCTTCTATGAGCAGGCAAAAGCTTTCCGGCTGCAGATTCTCAGAAAAATGGACAGTGAAAGTGCATCTTATGCAAAGAAAGACTGAATTGCATCAGTAACCTATTTTCCACTGTCATTGTTTTCTTGTGCAGGTGGAGTCAGAGCAGAGACCACACAAAGTGAGTTTCTATGTGGAGAAAACGAGTGCTCAAGAAGTCTTAGCAACATTGAATGAAAGGTTTAAGGCTCGTGGGGTAAGATTTGAGACCCACGCATTGATCTACTGACTGATTTCAGAACTGCCATTGCAAACCTTCTTGTAGTCTCACTCTCTCTCGGTACACATTGAGAAGGGCCTTATAATAGGTACCACTTGCATAACTGAGTAAGAAAACCTTCAGTTCAACAAGGTCTTTTCACAGGGCTTTTGTTTCTTTGGGAAGTTCTGTACTGTTTGCATTTTGAGACAGGATGCTGATTATTGGGTGGTGGTCGGGGTTTTGTGATGATGGGTCACAGCTAAATCCAAAGCTGATTTACAGTGGAGGTGTGGATCTTGATATACTTCCGCAAGGTGCCGGTAAAGGCCAAGCTCTGGCATATCTGATGCGCAAGTTCAAGGCCGAGGGTCGTACTCCTGGTCACACTCTTGTTTGTGGAGATTCCGGCAATGATGCTGAGCTTTTTGCAGTGGCGGATGTCAGTGGTGTGATAGTAAGCTCCCATGTTAACTTTAACACCTTCTGAAGCTTCCATCCAAAGAGAAGCATGGTCATCAGAAAATGTGACAGTCCATATATGCTTCTGTCTTGTCCTCTGTGTTCTTCGTCTTTCCAAACCTCACCTGTGACCTTTTTTTGGGTAGGTTGGAAATGCGCAGGAGGAATTGCTGCAGTGGCATGCAGAGCACGCTGGAGACAAGTCCCACATCTTTCTTGCAACTGAACGGTGTGCATCCGGCATCCTGGAGGCCATGAAGCACTTTGATCTGCAGCCCTACGTGTCTCCTCGGGACCATCCAGTGGCTCTTTCATTGAATGACAAACAAGCCCCGAAGATCGGTGCAGTGGCTGCAGCTCATGAAGTTGTTGAGTTCCTGCTGCTCATTGAGCAATGGCTACGTGGTGATGTCCCAAACTCTGATCAAGTCCACAATCGCCTCAAGTCCGTGTTGGTGGGTGTTGTCTGGCTTACTCCCTTGTACCTTTTTTCTTTTCCTTTTTCTTACTTTCTGTGGGGGTTTGTCCAACATCCATAGTCTGATACAGTGAGCTTGTACTTGGTTCTCGGGTTTTACCATGTTGATAAGAGTCATAAGAAATTGCAAGATTTTCTGGACATGTCATCTGATGAGGGAATGTGGGGGTTTGCAGGCACCAGATTCTAGCATGGTTCATGCATATGGAATCATAACAAACCCATATGAGGAAATAGATTCCTTTCACTCAGTGTATGGTTCTCAGAAAGGAAAGACCTTCGCAATCTGGGCTGATCGTATTAGGACTCTGGAGATTTCTGATGACTCTTGGGTTGTAAGATATGACAAATGGGAGAGGACAGGTTTGACTTTTTTCTTCTTATGTCTTTTCATACAGGCGTATGTATGTCAAGCAATTAGGTACTTCTTTTGTACAGGCATATGTATGTCAAATACTTTTTACGTATTTCTAAAAAGAATAAAGTATTCCTGGTGAGGAACAATCGTAATCTACAGTACCGTAACAGCTCCCAACTGATTGCAAAGTGTATCAGTCTCATGAACTTGCATGTCTGACAAGACACATCTTGAGTCTGATGGAAAAAAAAATCTGTGGAAGAATGTGTAAAGCTCATTATGTAGGTCCCTGTCGTAACTGTGATGCAGAGAAGCAATTGACATGTGCGCTAGAAACTGCACTGTTCCAAGCAAATGTAAGCTCTCTGTTGTCCTTGTCCACAATATATTTTGAGATTCAGAAATGATGATTGCTATGAACTGTACAATCATGTGTACTTCAGATGTGTGCACTTCAGCTACCCAATGTGTATACTTTGAGAGCATTCGGCTGTTGGGTTGGGTTGGATGAGCTTTAATTTTTGCCAAGCTGTGTGGCACTAGATTTCTTTGCAAATTTTGTGCCGACTCTTGGTCATGATCTATGGGAAAGGGAGCATAGACATTTTGTGTTGACAAAGTTCTGTGTTTGAATGGTGCTGGGATCAGGTGGACACTCCAAATGGGTTGCAGTGGAAATTGATCCATGAAACATGGCTCAGTGGGTATTCTGGTGCTGCTTCCAATAGTTCTTCTTGATGTGATTTTACACTTAAGGAGGTACACCCCCATATGAGACTCCTCAATTGCAATTATTATCCATAGCACCTCATGGACTCTGCTTCATTATTAAACCCTAAACCCTAAACCCTAAACCCTAAAGGCAGTGAAGTGAAAGCGCAAGAAGGTTTAGTAATCTGAGTAGCAATTGACTTACTGTTTACAACCCAGGAGCTCAGGACCTAGAAGAAGAAACAGTTCATTGCATGGTTTTTCTGAAGAAAGAACTGGTTCATTGCTTCTTCTGAAACACTGGAGTTGGGATTTTTATTTTTTGGTGTGTTTTTGAAGTTGTTTCAAAAACGACAATTTCACAAAGAATGGCGCAAGTCTGAATTCTGCATAATCCTACTCATTTAGTGGATTTATCTGTTGGTTTTCCATGATTGTGATGATTTTTGAGATGTTTTCTTTTATGCATCCATTAGGTTGTTAGACAAGCAGAGGGAGTAATCATCATAAGAATTTGCAGAATGACAAATCTACGAACTCCAATGGGCTACATACTTGATGAACTGAGTGTTATTTATTATATGGGGAATAGCAATGCTCATCTTTTATCAAATTTCTCAAGTTGGAATCTTCCCTTTATTATCATCATTCTTCTTGAGGATCTTCTCAATTGCTTGCACTCATAAAGTGTGCCTTAATCTTGAGTTTCAGGTTACTTAATGAGAGTTGTTAGTAGTGGGTTTAAGCAGAGTTTGTGGATTGAGCTTTTACATAACTGCTCATTTACAAATTACCCGTGATCTTCCACTGGCCAATTGGGAAAAGTGATAACTAGTGCTGGGTGGGTATGTGATTTTTTGAGATAAAAATCAGTTCTAGGTATTTGAAAACAAATAAGATTTAAGAACCTCGTGGGTCTGCAAGGTTTTTGAATTTTTGCATTATTTTGACCTGAAAAATATGATTTCGACACATACATAGGATTTTTGTGGAAAAAATGGCCCTAATTTTGCCAGGTTTCAATAAAGAAATAAAATTTAATTCACCAGATTTCAACAGCAAGTTCCAGCAGGTAGTCAAAAATATAAAAGGACTCTTAAAATTTTCCACCTTCAGATACGGTTTATAACCAAATTTGGCTAAATCTTCTTGTGGATGATCACCAGTTTGGCTACATCACAAAAATTGAAAAACCAAACTCTGCCAACTATTGAGTCCATGTCATCTGGCCTGAGTTGTTTGTTGCATCAACCTAATTGTAAGCTGGATGTACATTGATCCAAAATACATCATCATTTCTCCGAAGAGCCTCTGGGTAAAGCTTAAGCTGGATGTACATCAATCCAACATACATCATCATTTCTCCAAGAGCCTGTGGGTAAAGCTTAAGCTGGATGTACATTGATCCAACATACATCATCATTTCTCCAAGAGCCTCTGGGTAAAGCTTAAGCTGGATGTACATTGATCCAAAATACATCATCATTTCTCCAAAGAGCCTCTGGGTAAAGCTTAAACTGGATGTACATTGATCCAAAATACATCATCATTTCTCCAAAGAGCCTCTGGGTAAAGCTTGCATTATCGAGCATGGTTTTATTGCCCCGAAAGAGGCGAGCGTTACCAAAATAAAGGCCCATGCAAGGCAGAGCTTAGGTGTGCGCCCAATTCTGCTAATGTTAATGGCTGAGGCCATTATACAGTGTAGAAATTGTGCACCTTTATTAATTGAATTTTTTGTCCTGTCAATTACCTGTCAGATGCCCATTGGGTATGATGTGAAAAAATGTAAAAGCTGATGAAGACTTTACAAAAAACATAATTACAAAACACGATGGTTTATGAAAACCTAAAAGACCTCCTCCTCCTTTGATTTCTCTAGTCTATCTAGAAAATGTAAAAATCCAATCAAGCTTTTTGAAGATGGAAAGTTCCACTCGTGGGAGCATTCTGTGTAGGGTAAAGCCCTAGGGTGGGGGCATTCTCAAAATAAGGGGCCTAGGACAAGGCGATAGCCAAGTTCAGCCTCACATTTTGATTTTGGGAATGTCGCCCCACCCATGGGCTTTACCTATTGTAAAGCTTGAGGCAAAATTCATCATGAACCAAAAAAACCTATGTAGATCACAAGGCCATATGAATGGGGGAGTTCTCATGCTTACTCCTCAATAGTGGGAGGGTTCTTACACCTACAACTAGGCATAATTCACCTCCCATCCTCGAGGATTAGGCATAAAAGATCCCTCCTAATTTCTAGGAGGGCAATTGATGGATATAAGGTGCCCTCCACATACACTACAAATTTTCTCAGAGTGGAGTGGGGCCCTTCTTATTTTGGTAATACCCTTGCCCTTGCTTAGACGAATAAGTATACATGTATATTCTTGCATAGACTTGCGTGTTCTGTGTGTAGAAACGTGTGTTATGGGCAATGAAATTGTTGGATTGGGTGGTCTGAGTTTGTTTAGTTAGTTATTTTGAGTGAACTAATAATAGGGTTTCTGTCTAGGGTTTTTGTCTCTTTGCAGACAGGGTTCTGTCTAGCACATTACTTGTGCTCTTGGATTCGGTAAGCGGATGCTGTTGGAGCACATTGGTGGTGTGTGGAGTTGAAGAAGACGAAGAAGAAGAAGAAGAAGAGATGGCGACGGTTTCGCAGGAAGGAGGGCCGCCTCCTGCGAAGAAGCAAGCAGAAGTGAGGCTACAGCAGCAACAACAGCAGGAGAAACAGCTCTCCACAACAGGCAGGTAAGCACATCTTTTGAAAATTCGCACCCAAGAAAGTTTTCCATGTAGTCAGGCTCGGAGGTGTGTCTTGTTTTGAGCATGAATGTGGTCTTGCTTTCTAGTACAGTAGATGTATAGGGAAGCCTCAAAGTTTTACTGCAGGATATGATGCTTTTATAACAAGTGGTCAATATGGTTCTGTCTGGCGTTTCTGTCTAGGGTTTGTGGAGGTAGAGAAGGAGCCATAGCTATATTTATTTTGGTGTTCAGAAGAGTGAAGTGTTCTGAAGCTGAGCTCTATTGTTGCTTCAGAACATTGAGAAGCTTATAAGCAGTTATACTTTTGCAAATTTTAGGGTTTTCCAAGGTTTGCCAGAAATCATCATTTTACTTGTATGTAGACTGCTATCTATACTTTCTGTTTTGCCATGCAATCTTTGAGCATGCTGCTGCCTTGAGGTGCTGTAGAGGGGTTGCAAAGCTGAATGAGACTGATGGTGGACGACAGCGCTTTATTCTGGAGCTGGAGTTTGTGCAATTATTAGCCAATCCTACTTATATTCACTGTGTGTTCTCTCTCCTACCTTCTTTTGCCTTTTTCTTCCAGCTCCTATGTAATTTCTGTATTCTGCTAGCAGTGCAAATTATTTATCCTGCATTGTCAGCTTGAAAGCTACTGTAGCATCTGGATTGAGCCCCAGTCCAGACATCTGTGCCCTTTAATAGCATTGGCCCCACAATATGCCAATTTGAAGAAAGCACCTGCTGATGGGTTGCAGATCCATAATGTGACAGATCTTGCACAGAATCGATATTTTGATGATGAAGCATTTGTAGGGTACCTCAAATACCTTCTCTATTGGAAGCGACCTGAGTATGCCAAATTCATTGTGTATGTTTTCAAAACCTAGTCCAATTAGTTGCTTTTTTCTCTTTCTCAATCTCCATGCATATGTGTCACATGATCTGTAGAACTGCTTTGGATTGCCCATGAGAAGAGCTAGAGTCTCATCTAAGATGTTACCACCTACCTACAATGTCTGATGGTTCAGATATCCACATGCATTTTTCTTTCTGGATCTCCTCCAAAGCGCACACTTTCGTGCAGCAATGGCACATCCAGCAAACAAGGTATGTCAAAATCTCTAGCACTTGCACATGGTTTTGGAAAGTTGGATATGGTCAGAGGGTATGTCTGTTGAAGAGTAGGATAGGCGTTCCATCTTCGTATTGCAAACTTGGTGTGTCAGGCTGTGAGGTCCCATCCTGTGTTTCCTGCTCTTTGCACCTTCCAAACAAATTGTATGAAATTCCTTCCTTTGAATCTTTTTTTCCATTTGTGAAAACTTGGTGGTCAATTGAGTCGTAGTATTTTTGTTCCATGATATTTGGTGAGATTGGCAACACTTGCTTGTTGGATGTTTCTAAATGAACTGCATTTTTGGTGTGTGTGTGTAGGAGGTTGCACATCGACAGCAATTTTATTTTTGGAAACACTATCGAAACAATCGGTTGAAGCACATTCTACCCCGTCCTATGCCCAAAGATCCTGCTCCACCACCACCAATGCCACCGCCAGCCTCCACACCTGTTCTGCCTCCAGTACCTGTTAAACCTGAAGGTACCACCCGAGCAGGAGCTGGAGAGCGAAGGAAAAGGAAGTATGCAAATTAATGTGACATGACTTGGGTTTTTTACTCTGCAGCAATATCATCACCAAGCACCTGAAATGGGTTTCAAAGAGAGATCCTCAAGTCTGCCCTCAAGGATGCCAGTTCCCTTCTGCTTCTGTAAGCCCAACAAAAGAGGAGAATCAGAGAAACCTTGGCATCACATTTTGTCTCACTAGCTGAAGTACGCTAACAATGCACTGTATGTTTTTTGATACTGTATCAGCACTTGTGTACATCAAATTTATTCAATTGACAAGACAAGTAAGTGGATGGACACAGGCAAATGGAATGAATGGAAGAGCATGGTCCTGTGATCAAAGAAGGAAGGATTGCATATAAAGTCCTAAACATTTGTGGAAAGTACTTGACATTTGTGGTTTCTCAAATGTGCATTAAATACTCTACATTCATGGATCCTCAAATATGCATTAAAGTACTTGACATTCTCAAAAAATACTTGACATATGTGGTTTCTTGAGTATGGATAAAGTATTGGACCTTTTTTTGTTTTCTCAAATATGCATTCAAGTACTTGGAATTTTCGTTTCTCAAATATGCATGAGACACTTTACATTCACATAAAATACTCAGCGTTCATGGTTTCTTGAGTACTAATGTAAAGTATTCAACATTTTGTGTTTTCTTGAATGTGTGTATAAGGTAATTGGCATTCCCATAAAATACTCCACATTTGTGGTTTCTTGAATATGCATAAAGTATTGGACATTTTGTGTTTTCTCAAAATACACATGAAAAAATAGTCAACAAGTTGTGGATTCTTGAATACACTCATAAAGTACTTGACATTTTGTGTTCCCTCAAATAGACATAAAATATACTCGGAACATTCCTGGCTTCTCAAAATACAGAGAAAATATTCAACATTTCTTGGTTTCTAGAACAAATGTATTATGTACTTGACAATTCTTTGTTTCCTCAAACATGCATAAAATACTTGACATTTGCATGAAATACCATATTACCATGACAAGTTCAACATTTCTGAAATAAGAGCTATAATTTTCTTCTTTGAATTTCTTTGTTTTGGAAATTTTCAACATTTCTGAAAATAATAGGTGTACTTAGTGTCAAGGAAGTTGCCAAGGTAATACCGTACTCGACATTCCTGGTTTCTCAAATACGTAGGCGTATAAAGTACTCGACGTTTGGTGTAGTTTACCATAAATACGCATACAAATACTCGACAGCCGTGGTTTCTTGAATACGTACATTCTGGTCTTCGTTGTCGCCGTCCCTCGCAGGCACGCGGTGCGAGAGAGAGAGAGAGAGAGAGAGAGAGAGCTCTCGGCGCCTGAGTCCTCCCTCACGTGGGCGCATTGCATAAGCTCTTTCTCTGCTGCTGTTGCTGCTACGACTCCCTTCTGCGATTCATGCAATAAGCATCTTTGACTCTTTGCTTTTATTTTTCTCTAATTTTTTATTGTGGTTTTCTGCAATCTTCTTTTGGGTTCTTTTGTCTTGTAATAGAGATTCGAGATCAAACAGAGAGAAAGAGAAAGATTCGGGGATTTTGTGATTGTGCTGGTGGAGGGACGTCGGACTCCCCTATGGAATACCAAAAAAGCCATCTCCAACAACACCCCTTGCCCAAGGAAAGACTCGATTAGCTTGGGGAAGATTCTCTTTGTTGTAAAAGGTTCCCAATTTTAAAATCCTGGTCCCGGGGTTTCTGATGTGGAGTGCAAGGGAACCTCATGCGTCTGGAGCACACAATACATGGGTGCAAGGTCAAGTGAGCACACGGTAAATGGGTGCATGGTTAGGTGCATATGCACAATGTATTTTATACATATCATATATGAATATATAATACCATATTTTAAAGTTTTCACGGTGCGCACTACGTTTAGTTTGTGTGTGTAGTGTGTGTGTGGAGGAGAACACCCCATGGAATAGAAGGGAACTATGGTGGAGAGAAGGCAACATAGCATTGCTCCTCGCACTTTGCTTCTTAGCTTCCAAAGTTTTTGGATTTCTAGAATTGCTTGTTGCAATAGTACTATTGTAGAAACTTATTACATTCATGAAAAGTTGAAAAAAAATTGTGTGATCAATAGATTAAAAGACACAATAGTCAATTTGATTTCTTGGAATGATCAACAAATCAATGAAGGCATAATGAGTTCTCCTTACCCTTTGTTTGTTATTGTCATACATACATAATTAAAACGCTTGAAGAAATTGAATTTTTGAGTGTTTAGTGATTAAGGTACAAGGATTAGTGTGCAAATGCCAAAGTCAAAAGTCTGAATTTTTGGGAGGTTTTTCATCATTTTTTGTGGATCACAATACTTTCTTCTCTTGCTCTAGAGTTGTCAATGGCATTTGGGTTTGTTGCATTTTGGAATGCTTGAGTGTATCACGATGATTAACTACAAACTTCAAGAAAGTTGGTAGTTAAGTTATTTGTGCCAAACCATAGTTTTCACATGGGAAGCCATTTTGGGGACTATCAATTGTCGAATGCTAGGATTGTGCATCTTTTGTGTGTTGGTGGAACAATTGAGGTTTGGATGCTTCAACAAAAACTTGCTAATTATTGTAGGTACAACCTCCTTCCTCCCCCCTTGATCCGTACATGTACCCATTATCTTAAGACTTATGTATTTCATACAAGTAATTTCATGAAGGGATTACCCTCACATGCTTTGCATAAATAAATGAGCATCTTTGTATTATTTTTTCATGTATGTAACACCAAATTCAAAGATGTTTATGACTAAACTTAACATTGTATAGGTTTTACTTTTCATACATTTTGCTAATGTTCAACTTTAGTTTTTTCTTTTTGGATGTGATAGATCCAATTACAAGAATGAAGGTATCAAATTGGAACAACTAGTGGATAAAAAATATTTGACTTCATTGCAAACCGACCTATACTATGCGTTGGGAATTCTTACCTAAGGTATGTTATTAGGCCTTCTCTTTCTATGATTAATTATCTAAAGCTATAGATATGGTGGCAAAGTTCATCTTTGACCATGTTGGCTCAAACTTGTTTAACTTTCTCTCGTGGTTGACTTTTGTTTTGTCACTTTGCTTCACAAAATATTTGCATGAAATTGTGATTTTTTACACAGAAATCAATGTAGATGACAATCTTCAATTGAAATTTGTTATGCCTAACACAAACATGTTTTGCTCCAATCAAAAAGACAATTGTAAAGGAATGTTTGTATTTGCTTTGCTTATGATAAACCTTGTAGCTCTCCCCATGGGTTATGATGGAACAACATTGGAAGGTTTGTACTTGGAAAATATGTAGTTGATTAGAATCAAATGTTAATTCAAAAGCACTTCTTAAAATGAAAATTGAAGAACTTGTGTTTGTCCAACAATCATGAGGAATCTACTCTGTAAAGGTATACAACTTTTGGTATGTTTGGAAATTGGACCTTCCAATGTTTGTCAATAAAAAGTTGTTTGAAGTTTAGAAACAATGTGTGTAAATTTTGTTCTTCAAAATTTTTGATCCATAATATTAGTTGGAACTTTAACATGCGAAATTGTGTTTCTAGTTCCAAATTTCCTTCCAATTGTATCATTCAATATATGAAAATGGGTCATTTTTTCATAGGACTAGTACCCGTCATAATCAAAATTGACAATTTGGTTTGAAACCGAAAAAATTACATTGTGATACATCCAAGTTATTAGAGTTTGGGTAATATGGAATGGACCATGATTGTTTTTCCATGGTGGATGTATATCTCCAAGTGAATGAGTTCTTATGCCTCTTCAAAGAGGTTCACATGTCTATTCATATAAAGTATTTTGCCTATCTTGTAAAAGACATTCCTATTAGGCCCTTAACAATGGTAATGTCATTAATAAGCTTAGAACTTTGGTATGCTTGGAGTTACTTATGCAATTTCACATCATGGAGAATCTTAATTAGTATGGTGTGTTGGGTTATTTCTCTCCCATAACAAGTTGACCATGTCCTTCATCATGGGCAATCTATTATGGGTAATATTGACATATTATTTTTAGATAGAAGGATGCCTAAATTCAGAGTGCATGTTAAATGACTTTTTCTTCTCTTCTAAATCTAATTAAGGTTCTTTTCCTATGTGAATAAAATGGACAAAAATTAAACTCCATTTTCTCCACTATGAACACAAAATGTTAATTGATTCAATGGATAATTGGGGGAGGGATACAATTGGAGAAGGTGCTTGTAAAATATGGAATATCCCCCCACCTAAAAAACCACCTCATGAAGACTCTAGTGTTGGTGAGCTTGAGGGCCATGGCAATTTATGTTTTTTCAAGTTGGTCTTTAATATTTTATATTATCACCATAAGTTCAAATCCCATTTAACATAATGCAAAGTTCCTAGACCTCTTGAAAGGTTCCCACTTGTGATAGTTCATAGCAAAATGGAAATATAAGTTATAAAATTGATAACATTTTCAATTAACTATTGGGTGACAGCATGGTAAAGTAGACAATTTTTTATCCTTGTCACCCAAAAAGAGAAATAGCCATAAACAAGTTTTAATGTATGGAAAAAAAAAAAAAATTAATTTAATGATCAAGATGAGGATACTCTTTAATTTTATCACAATGATGTTGACTAATTGTCACAAATGCCAATGCAATGGAGTTCATTCATTTGAATGTTCATCCATAACTTGTATTGAACTTGTACTTAATTCTTGGTTTAATTTCAATTCACTTTTAATTAACTTCAAGTTAAATCTTAGTTCATTTCTAGTTAACTCCTTGTTAACTTTTAGTTCACTTCTAATTAAATTATATTTAAGTTTGAGTTAATTCCCAGTCAACTTCGAATTAAGTCCAAATTAATTCCCGATTAACTTTTAGTTAAATCTTAGTTAACTTTAATTGATTTATAGTTGACTTTTAATTAAGTCCCAATTAAATTTCAATTAACTCATAAATATTCAACTTTCAATTAGGAAGGTACTCAAAAAGTTTTTTTATTTGATGCACACATAGAAGCCTCCTTGAAAACTTCTTTGAACTAGGTCCCCAAAAATGTATAAATAAAAGCAAAACCTCCTCATTTCTATTAATCTATTCAACATATGTTTTAGGCACAATCTTGCACCATAGCCTTGTCATGTTCTTTTCATGTTCGTGTTTGCATATTTAAGCATATTAAAGATCCATTTTCATATTTATTTTGCACATCTCATGTTCTTGTTTTTAGTTCTTATGTTCTTGTTTTTGAATCACATAATCTTTTTTTGTTCCTTGTTTAAAAGTTAAACTAGACCTTTCATTTAGCCTTTGTTCCTATGGTTATTTGTGTCTTTGACAATTTGAATAGACTCCATCAGGTCTACATCTATCTTTGCATCTATAAGTCATTTAGGAATTATTCCTTTGAATTGAGTGTGGATTACCTTACTTTTTCAAAGCAAAAGTTTTCAAAAACGAATTACTCATTTTTTGTTGACAAAGGTTATGGATTACCCACCTCTTATTAGTGTCATATTTCACAATGTTCATAATCATGTCTATAGCCATGGAAGAAGTCCTTGTTGTCCTTAGGAATTTTGAACATGAAAATCAAGCACTTTGTGAATTTATTGTTCATTTACAAACCGATCAAGCTTTGACCTCTTTGGAATGTGTTTTGGCAACATAACCCTAACCAAAGGAACCATGAATTACCCTACCTAACAAGTTTGATGGCACGTGTTCAAAGTTTCGAGATTTTGTCAACCAAGTGTGTTTGATAATCTACCTTCATCTTCATCGGTATCCAACTAGACCAACTCGAGTTAAATTCATTAGCATTTTGTTGTCAGGCATGGCCCTTGTTTGGTCACATCATTGTTGGAACATCAATCACTTTTGTTCAACAGCTTTGAAATGTTTTTTGAAAAGTTCAATGCGATCTTTGGAAATTCGAACAAAGAACACACGTCTAACATCAATATATGATTTCTTTACCAAGGATCATGTTTAATTGCAGTATATGCATCATAATTCAAACATTTGGCTTGTGATATTTCATGGGGAGAGGTAATGCTCATAAGTTAGTTATAGTTTGGGTTATGAGGTGATGTGAAGGATTACTACTCACCTTGCCAAACCTTTCAACATTAAGTCAAGCCACTACACAAATTGTTCAATGTGACAACAAGTTCTTTGAATGTTGACAAGAGAAGTGCCATGAACCCACATCGACAACACAAAGGAATTTTACACCATTGTTAACACAAAAGAATTTTCCACTTGTAATGCCAGTTTAGTTTTTGGCAACCTCACCAAAGGACAACCCCATGCAGATTGACAAGACAAGATTCAAGGCCTTCATGAAGCAAAAAAAACAATGTCAACATATAAACAATCTTTGTTTGTATTATGAAAAAACATGTCATGTTGCTCATGAATGTCCAAAAAAACATGGACCGCATGTAGCCTGTACCATCTTTGTTACCAATCCACAATTAGAGGAGTCGAAAAACGAACATGTCTAATTTCAATAAGGATTGCAAAGCTAGACCTTAATGCATCATGTAACGAGAATGGTCATAGCCTATCTTCAAACCCAACATCATGTTTCTTAGTACCAGTCATTATCAAATGTAATAAATTCATGACGACGAAAGCCCAAACACTTCTAAATTATTGCACATTAGCATGTTTTATGGACAAGGAGTTAGTTCAAAAATACAAGTGGGCTCTAGTGGAAAAAAACACACAAGTGTTGTTGAGGTCATTGATGGTCAAAGCTTTTCATCAAGACCAATCACACATGAAACCAAACCATTAGATGTTACCATTGGTTCCCACACTAGCAAGGTTGTTTTCATTGTCGTTTCATCTCTAAGAAATCCTATCATCATTGGATTATCTTGGCTTCTTCAATATAATCCATGAATGAATTAGCATATGAAGAATCTTCATTTTGAAACATCATAGCACAAGGCCCCAGAGTGTCAAACCCTCATTAGAAGCATGCAAAATTTGAAATAGTAGGGAAACCTTGATGGTACAAGAAGGCCTAGGTGCCCCAAGCCTTTGTTTGTTGGAGCAAAAACTTGCATGAAGCTTGTCATGAGAGGAGATGCATTATTGATTTACGTTTTCCCTCACTAGATGTTGAACCATGTCCACATGAAATTCTTTCAAAATACCAAGAATTCATGTATGTGTTTGAAAAGAAAAATGCGGAAGCTTTATTTAAACATCAACCATGCCATGTTGAATCAATTGAATATGTTGTGATGCCATTTGGTTTCACTAACATGCCTTCTATTTTCCAACATATAATGAATGATGTCTTTTGTGGGTACTTGGATGATTTCATGGTTTGTTACATCCATGAAAGCCTCATTTTCTCAAAGAACATGGAAGACCATGAGTGCCATGTATGTCTAGTTTTCGAAATGTTCGAGAGGTTGGACTTTATGCCAAGTTTGAGAAATGAAAATTCCATCAATCTAAAGCAAAATTGTTGGGTTACATCATATTTGGAAATGGCATTTGCATGCATGCTCATAAAGTTCAAAGCATTGTTAATTATGTTATTCTAATTTTTGTTAAAAATATCCAATTTTTTCATAACTTTACTAACTTTTATCAACATTTCATTGCCCACTATTCTTCAATAATGGCCTTTCTTATTCGGTTGACTAGAAAAGATCAACCTTTTTTCTTGGGGAATTGCAATTGATAATGTGCCATGCGTAACCACAGCCAAGGGAACATGCTTGGAAAAATCAATGGGGAAAGAAGACCCTCTTGAGCTTGACTCTAATTCGATTTTGTGAAATGACTTAAAAGGTGTAGAATAAGTGGGAGAAACATCTTGGTGCATGTAAGTGAAATACCACTACTTTTAATGTTAATTTACTTGTTCCATGAGGTGGAGGTGGGTTTACCATACCCTTGCTTCTAGTCTTAAGTCACCCCTTTGGGGGCGTTGATCCAAGTGGAAAACATTGTAAGGTGCAAAGTTTGGTTGGGGCGACACATCTGTTAAAAGATAACATAGGTGTCTTAAAATGAATTCAATGAAAAAAAAAATGTTGTGTGGAACAAAAGGGTAAAAACTCATTTGATTTTGATTTTCAGTACAAATACAAATTGTGAAAACATGGCGTATCGATCTTTTAATCTTTCAAAATTTGAAACTTAAAGTGTCAGAAAAGTTACTACATGGATAACCAATTTGTGGCAGCCAAACGTTCATAACAACATTACTTTTTCATCCTCTCAATTTTCATTTTCATATATATTTTTTCTTTTGGAGATTAATTATGAAATTCATGATAAAGAAGTTATGGGCATCGTGTATGCCTTTGAAGAGTGGTGTCATTTGTTTGAAAGAGTTCAACATGAAATCACTATGTATTTAGACCATAAGAACTTGCAATATTTCATGACAACTCACTTAAGGAGGGGGATGTAATCTACAAGCAACAATGGGATGTCATTCTCAAACTTGAACATCTTTGACTTTAAGCATTGTTGGTAATTCCTGATGACACATCCATTTTTTGTCAAATTCGTGAAAATTTAAAGGACCTTCTTGCTATTGGCATCCAAAGCTAATTAATGAGTTATCATCAAGTCCAAGATTTTTTCACTAATCATGCCAAGTTCAAGTTTCAAAATGGTTTGTTATATTGTGATTTGTTTTTGTATGTTCTTGATGGCCTTGTGCGATTTCAAATTCTTTAAGTTAGGCATGATGTTTTGGTTACAGGTCATTTTGGATTTGATAAGACCATGAAATTAACGTCTTAAGATTATTAGTGGCCACAAATTTGGAAATATGTGCAGGAGCTTGTCAGATATTGCGATGTTTGTGTTTGAATAAGAATCCTCTTCATCACCCTCATGGTTTCTTTCAACTATTACTAATCCTTGCATCCCCATGGTCTTTAATTTCCGTAAACTTCATCATAGACCTTCCACCTTTTAGTTCTTATGACTCCATCTTTGTGGTGGTGGACCATTTGACAAAGATGGTTCATTTCATTCTATGTACCAAAATAATAATTGGCAAAAAAACAAAAAAGTTATCCTTTTATCATGTTTTTTGGTATCATGGTCTTTTTGAAGATATCATTTTTGATCGTGGACCTCAGTTTGCATTCAAGTTTTGGAAGAGACTCTTTGAAATTTGAGGTGTGAAAATGAAATTGTCATCAACTTTCTTGTCGCAACCCCACTTTGGCCAAGTGTGGGGGTGAAGCCCAACACTTGGAAAAGTTGTAGGTTTAAAGTCCTCCGGGACTCCCAAATGTTTAGAGCTCGACAGCAAGGCCCAAAACACCTCGCATTGGGGTGTTCTTGGTGTCATTGGAAAGGTCTTGAAACGTAGATATCGAAAATGGCCTTGCATTGGCAATTCGGACATCTGCAGCCCAAGTTATGGGCAAAAGAAGGGCTGGGAGTCAAACTGGCAATTTGACTCCCGACCACTAAAAGTCGGGAATCGACCTCTTCCCGACGTCGCCTTGAAGAGTACGACACGACGTTGAAAATCTCTCGACGAAAGCTAAAACATTGATTCAGGACTCGTCCCAATCCGAGTTCGGGGCGAGGAGCTATGGCCGTTCGAAGTTCTAGGAGTCCAACCGGGACACTTTCGGGACTCCATTTCGGGAGTCCCAACAAAATGTGCCATTCGGATGTAGCCTCCGCGACTAGCCGCAGAGAATACTATATGGGGGAAGGTGGTGGCTTCCCCCGAGTCCGGGCC
>Ga0116231_10002957_pt1 | contig 35500 bp, 26 predicted proteins | sample S1TSphgellanicum_2_FD_89695 | JGI IMG/M metagenome (GOLD analysis project Ga0116231, IMG submission 89695) | Host-associated microbial communities from peat moss isolated from Minnesota, USA - S1T2_Fd - Sphagnum magellanicum MG | ecosystem: Host-associated > Plants > Peat moss > Unclassified...
GACTCCATCTCCCAAAGTGGGAGTTTGCCTTGGGAGTGTGAGGGTTCACTCCCTCACACTTTCTAACACTTTCTCACACTCCCTAGCACTTTCTTGCACTCTCGGGAGTATGTGATGTGACTCTTGGGCTTCCTTTTGCCTTGACTCCCGGGCTTCCTCTTGGCTTAACTCCCGGGCTTCCTTTTGCCTTAACTCCCGAGCTTCCCTTTGGCTCGCACCCTTGCAATTCCCTTTGCCTTGGTCGCGAGCCCAAAGCTAGGGTTGCGACAATTTAGGACAACTAGTCATTATTTCTTTGGTTGAAAGGACAAAATTTTTACGAGTGCACTTGCATTTGTTGAGTCAATTAGTCCTTATGTTAAACTCACTTCAATTAAGTCTACAACATTCAATTAAGGCTTTTTACTACTTGCATTTATTTAGATAGTTACTCTTCAAGTCGAATTCATTTCAATTAGGTTTTCAACATTCTATTAAGGTTTGTTACCACTTGGGTTTTTTGGCATTGTCACTCCTTGGACCTCAAGGTAAATTCACCTTGTTGGGATTATTTTTAATGAATCACCTTGAAAATCTATTACAAACATTACATTCTTATTTTGCCCATTTGCTTTAAAAGCATTTGGAGTTCACAAAACTTATGGAGTTCATGTGCATAAAGGTGAACAAATTTTTTTGGAATGTGAAATCAAGATTGATATCAATTTTGAGCCCCACAAAGAAGGTGATGACAAAATATAAAATTTTATTGATGAAGATGGCCTTGTATAGGCTTACAAACTAGCAAGCCAACTTAAATTGTGAAAACTTGTGTGATATGTAGATTTTTGCTTAGACTTGCTTGCATCTTGCCATTGTTAAAATCTTTGCATGCTTTCATTGAATTTGCACAAATGACAAATGATTTTGTATGTGATTTAATGGAAGCTATTAAGGTATGTCAAAGTGACATTTACAAATGTATTGTAATTAGATTTTTGAGTGCAAATATGTTAAAGTAGGCCAATCTATGATCCTTTTTAAAAAACTGAAATGGCCATAAAATAAATTTTAATATATAATTTTTGAATTTTTAAAAATTTAATGATCAATACATGAGGATGTTCTTGTACTTTAGTATAATAATATTATGTTTTATCATCTTAATATGCATTTCAATATATTTTTGAAAATGCAAGTAGATGCAAGTGGGTGTCCCAAATTGGTTTCAAATAGATGAAATTAGAATGTTAATTAGATTTTTAATAACTATGAGTTGATGGAACATAAACATGTATTAATTACTTTTACCTAATATATGCCAAATATAATCAAATTTCTAACTTAAAAGTAAGTTCTAGCACATTTTACTTGGTTAGTTTAAAATCTATTTATTACATATTTTTCTTACACTAAAGTTTTTGAAACTTGATATGTAAGTTAGTATAAATTTAATGAAGTGCATGATGGTTTCATAATGATATTTGAAGAGGTTTTGAGTTTACTTTCTTACATTTATGTTAAAGTAATGTAGTGTCAATGAATTTTTGTTGACCTATTTTTGCATGCTTGTTCTTTTAGTAGACAACTTTTGGGTCTTCAAATCATTGTTAGAGTTGAAACACATGAAAACATTTAAATATGATGGGTACTTGATTTGAATTTTGAAATTTAACATTTGGCTTTTGTAAATGGCTAGCATATTTAGGAAATGCATCAAGATTTGGAGACTAGATTTTTGTCATATATGATACAAGATGTCTTTGTTATTGTTAAATTACTACTAAAAAACTAGTGCAAAGGTAATACCTTAAAAAATTTCCATTTTGATTTTCATTTCCAAAATTTTAAAGATTATTATTACTATTATTATTATTTGTTCATGTGAAAGCATGATTTCTATGTGGTTTGGTGAAGGTTCAAAAAATAATAATTTAGGAATTAAAAATAAAGCTTGCAATCCATGGTGTCATGGATGTCCTTGAAATTGTATATCCCTAGTACTGGTTGTGGTCAAATAATGATGCATCTTTTGTCAAACACTTTGAGGTTCTTAAAGTAATTTTTTGTTATAGCAAAACCCATAAGGTGGATGCAAAAAATGTTATGATACATGAGCTTTTGAATGTTAGTGATCTTGACTATAGCAAAAAGGCATGTTCAAGCTCATAATGAAATAAAATGTAGCAACATGCATTGATCCCCCAATGTCACTAGTTTTAGTTAAAAGACTAATGTAATCTAAAATGTGACACCTTATGACAACTTCTTGGATATTAATCTCCAACTTCCTTGAGTATGGGAAATTGGTTGAATTGACCATGGTGCAAATAGTGGGTAATGTGGAAGATAAAAAATGCCTTTCAACTATAGTTTTTATGAAGTGTTGTGCAATAGGCTCACTACCCACTTACCAATTGTTGTGCACATGTTTGCATAATAGTTCTATGCTTTGCAAAATTTATCATATGTGGAATGTATTGAGTAATGGAGAGCAACATGTCATCGATATTGCTATGATGGTTAGGTTGTAGTTTGTTTTGTGAGTTGTTGACCATGTTTTTGCAAAAGTAGGATCTTTCTAGCTTGTGTTTTTTTGTTTGTTAAATCAATGGCTATTTTACACACCAAACATCTTTATCTCCATAATATTGGCATTTTATGCTTGCTCCCCACAATTTGATTACAATGGTTTCTCTTTGCATGAATTTTTAAAAGTTGTAATGGTATGCTAACTTGGTTGGTTTTATAAGTCACTTGTGATAGAAAGGCCAATTTTAAGTGTTCAATTCCTCCACAAGCTTGTGTTTGCCATTGTTGTTGCAAACTTCATATGTTGGTTGTGCTTTTTGTTGAGATAGTTTACACTTTGTGATAATGTGAACTTCATACCAATTAATCTTCTAGGTCACTTTCGTTTTTACAGCTTCTTTTAATGCATTCAAATGATTTGTTCATCACTTGAAAATTTTAAAATTTGCCCCAAGTAATTTTCTGAGATTCCAAAAAAAAAAAAAACCTCCAAATTCTATTGAAAAAATAGCCCAATTTTTTTTAATTCATTTCAATGATAGCCAACTATTTCCACCTTTAGATTTTGAGGAGGGGCCAGAAAATTCACCTTAAGAATTGAAGTGGCAGCCACATTGGAATAAATGAGTGTATTTCTCAGGCCAGACAGAACTCCTACACCAGCTTGCTTTTAGCCACACCAGCACCAAATGCACTTCAGAGGTGGACCCACTGGCTCTTAACAATAATGAAAAAGAAAACACTGCTAAGTAATGTTGCCCCTACTTGCACAAGTCTCACCCATTTCAGGTTCTAATGTATTAAGGAATGGGTGTGCACTACTTTGCAGAGTAAGTAAGCTGGCAAGAAAGCCCATTAAGGGGGAATTGGCGCACTTTGCAATGAGGGGAGCGTCTATTCCTATACCCAAAAGATTTTGGGTCATTAGGGTTTTGAACATTGATAATGATGTTGAATTATAGATAGTGGCAAGGGCATGTATTCAATTATGAAAACAAGCTCAATTTAAGGTTTTCTTTTTTCAATTTTGTGAGGTAAGTGGACAAGAGGACTTAGCCAAAAGTAGAAACTTTCTGAAACCCTGCTATGTATTGGCGACATGCAAGAACCCTGTGTTCTAAAACATGGCAATTTCAAGGCTTTTTTACATCGAAATCTGGGGAATTTGTAGGACATTTTCCGCAAAAATCCTTTGAAGAAGTCTCAGCCCTTTTCCCCTCTTTTTGTGTGTGGCCAAGTGGCGAAATTGCCACTCAAAAAAACGCTGGGTCAGCTGGGATGAGATTTCTGCAACTTGATGAACCTTGAAAATTGGCATAATATGCCCTTAAAATCCTTTTGGGCTTGTAATTCGTTCCACTGGCTAAACCCTGGAATGTCTTCTTCTTTTCCTTCGAGGACCTCAGCCCATATTTTGACCTAATCCGAACTTCATCCACATACACTTATGGATTACCATCTAACAAGAATGCTTTTTTCATCCATCTGTCTCTCCATCCAAGATTTCATCCGTGTGTCTCACTCTATCCAAGCGGGAAGGAACCCTATAAACCAGTGCGGGTAGACATGTTAAACTCTTTATCGCCATCGCCGTCGCCGCTGTGTTTGCAGCTATGGAGTCTGTGCAGTGCTTTGGCCGCAAGAAGACGGCGGTGGCTGTCACCTATTGCAAGCGGGGAAGAGGACTGATAAAAATAAATGGCTGTCCGATTGAGTTAGTGGAGCCGGAAATTCTGCGTTACAAGGCTTTCGAGCCTATCCTGTTGCTGGGCCGTCAGAAGTTCGCCGGCGTCGATATGCGCATCCGCGTGAAGGGAGGAGGGCATACTTCGCAAATTTATGCCATCAGGCAGAGCATCGCCAAGGCACTCGTGGCTTACTACCAGAAATTCGTGGACGAGCAGTCGAAGAAAGAGATCAAGGACGTGCTCTTAAGGTACGACCGCACGCTTCTGGTAGCCGACCCCCGTCGCTGCGAACCAAAGAAGTTTGGAGGACGTGGCGCTCGTTCTCGTTTCCAGAAGTCTTATCGTTAAACCAAGGTAAGGTTTTGGAGTTTTGTTTTGGTAGGAGGAAGGGGGAAGAGAAAGGGCATGGAGCTTGGTATTATGCAGGAGAAGATTGGAAGATTCATATTATTGCTTGGAAGATGCGTTGATTGTCGGTCACTCTGTTTTTCTTCCTTGTCGTGGAATAAGACATGCTGGGAAACTTGAGCTTTATGTTACAATGTGCAACATCTTCTTTAAAGGCATTCTGGAATTTGTATATGTTGTTTGCTGATACCTTATTACACAGCACCGGTCTTCACAAGTTCAAGTTATGTGTCTACGTCCCTTGATAGTATGTATGACAAGAATATACACTTTGTAGCAGTTCTTTGGAGCACACTATGAGCCAGAATGGATTGCATTCACTGATTAGGAATGCCAGAGTTTATGAACCCTCAAGTGGTTCAGAAACCATTTTGTGGCACGTTCAATAGAGAACAGTACCAATTGTCCTGCTTTGCTGTTTAGAACATTCCAACATCCATCTTCCCCTTGTAATCATGCATCAGCTTATTTACTATCCTGTGGGACTGATTGAATGGTCATTTGAAGGCACGCAGATGTGTCTTAAGCACCTGCAAAGCTTTTTGTGAATGGAGGGAGCATTGAATACCGACCTTGTCATGCTCCTGATAAAGATTGCCATCCAGCAACTAGAAGAGGGTTGTAAAAAACTTGCAGAAATTCAAAGAATTAGTGGCTCGTGAGTCTTGAGTTCACTTTTCAGGCCTTTGTGTTTTCAGAGCCATTGTACAGGTTGCTACTCTCATACCCATTTGTATATAATGTATGTCTCTGATTGGCAGGTAGCCTACTATTTGCAGTAGAAATAGTAGTCATTCTCCTACCATTTGGTATCAATTTCAGTGCAGAGGATAGCACTGAAGAGTCTCATGGTAATCCAATGCAATGAGGCAAGAAATTTATAATGAAGAAAAATCAATTTTCTTGAATACTTGTTGCAGTTGGATCTGTCTTGAATTGTTGGCCAAATAGCAATTGAGAATTGGGTGTTGGCTGGGCAGCTGGAGTAGGGAGTTCAAGGGGTGGCCAACTCGGTTCTCATGAGATTGCCATGCTCTAACATTATAGTCTGGAGCACTTATGGTATATATACTAGAGGATGGGGAGGATAGGCTGCTGGTGTTAAAGGCAAATGAACTATGAGAATGCCCAGGATGTGTGGGAAGTAGAATCATTTATTGATACCCGCCGGTTTTCTATCCGGGGGTGTATACCCAATTATCTGGAGGGGGTGAAACCCCCACCCCCTTTTGCTATAGAACTTTTGTTCTCAATTTTTTTTGAAAATTCAAAAACTCAGCTTTCTGATGGTTCTTTGATGGTGCTTTCATGAAAACTGTCAGTTCTTTGATGTTTGTGAAATACCTGTAACTGGTGGTTCTCTAGTTCTATTTTTTTCTCAAAAAAACTGGAACTGGGGGCTCTTTGATTCTGAAATTTTTAAAGAACTAGAAGTGTTGACTACTTAAATAACTGCACAACACTGGTTCCCAGTTGCTCTAACGTTTGATTTGTTACTTGCTATTTATAGGTGAGCTAGGCTGTAAGTCCTTTCTGTTTCATTTCTATTTCATTTCCATTTCTTCCATGTTGTGTCCTCTTGCAAAGACGTTTGGCAAACATACAATCACACAATTCTTGAACTTACCTATTTCTTCAGAACAAACCCCCTGCCTTGCTTTTTTCTTGGGTGAATTTGTACAATCTGTCAGTAGTTGTTTCATTCTAGCTTCTAATGACTGCCATGCCACATTTTAGCTAGTTTGGTGGATGGCAACCTCAGCATAAGACCTCAATTTTGTTTGCCCCTTCCAGCATACTCATAGTTGCTCCTCTTTGATACGATGTCCACTGCCTTTTGAAATGAAACTGTGTCAAATTCATGAGGGAGCAGGAGGTGCTTCTGAAGTCTGCATTCCTCATAGTCTGTGTTCTTCACATTAGTATTCACACTGCTGAAGCTTCACACTTATACAATCTGCAAATTGATTAAAAGTCTTCTGTGAATCCCACAAATGAAAAGATCTTGCAAGCACCATGAGAAGTGTGCAACCAACTTCATACTCCAGTCATAATCTTCAAAATCCAGTCTGCAATCATAGCATGCAGACTTATGGACACGAATCCTTTATACATATTCAGCCATGAAACTACAACCCAAAGTGCAGGACCCTGTAATCCTGTTCAAGATAAATCTGGATAAAGATAAACCTGGACTACTGGAAAGCCCACCACCATCCAATTTACAACTTGAAATTCACAAATTCCTAGTACATGTACTTATTGGTGATAAAGGAGGGACAAACTGAAAGTAATTTCATTTAGACTAAAAGACCTCAATCACATCCATGAGATCCTGTGCTCAAGAAGAGTCCCAACATCATACCTTGAATGAGGATGATAAATTGGGAGGTTCGGTTCACAACTCACCTACTTGACATCTGTGTATGGGAACAAATTATTAGACCCTGCATCCCCTGCTTAAAACAACCAAACAAAACATGTTTACTCCAAAATGTAGTATGAGGTCCTAGGGCCTACTTTGGAGCTACTAGGGGCCTCATAGGACCCCTCCAAAAGACCTTGCTCTTCAGAACATCAATGCAGATCACTTCAAGCACAAATTCCACTGGTACTTGTGGGGAAGATAATACATCTTTGCAAGAATCTTGAGAGTACCTTGCAGATTTATTTGTCCATGATTTGTAGCAGCATCACATAGTATTAAGCATGAAGACTGTTTTTAGCTTCTTATGCATGTAAAGGGTAATTGAGACTGACCTAAATGATGACAATACCAAAGAGATGACTCCTGTAAGGCAAGCAAACTCTGGATTAATTGCAACAGAGGGGTAAACTTGGGAATGACCAAAGATGGAACCAGAGGTTGCAACTTCACTTCTGTCACCAGCATCGCCCTGAGTCACATGCTGTCCTTCCACATGATTAAGTAAACATTATCAAATCTCAATTAACAGAATTAAGCCCACCTAGCCACTTGTATGATGGGTGAGGGTTTAGTAGGGGCAATATTCTGCACGTTGTCTTGAAAGAATATCACAAAAAACCTGAACCAAATCCTAGACTAGGTTCAAGAATTCTTGATCTTAGAACCACTCAAGCTTTGGCAAGGAAAGAATATACCTACACATTCAACATTTCCTGCAGAGTTTGCAGACTTTTATCGCTTTCCCAAACCTTAGAGGTGAAGTTAGCACAGGCAACTCTCCCTCCAAAGACTGCTGCTTATTTGGTTTCAAAGGGAAACACCCACTTTAGCTGGGCCTTTTTTACTGTGAGAGAAGGCACTCTCTCAATACATAACACCACGGCAGATTGAATCCCTGGGTCATAAAGCAGTGAAGGGGCATAAGGCAAGGTGGCCATCCTTTAGTATTGATCCTCAACATGTACTATCCACCTTGGACCACTGCATCCTGAAAATGGGAATAGATAATGGTAGATCGCACTTCTGGAGATGTCAATGTGAGGAAACTCAAGGATGGAGAATCTCCTGGAAGATCAAAGCCAGTTGGAATGCTGGAAAGAACTTTTGGGGAGGTGCCAATTATTTGCAGCTAACCCTGGTCCACTGCCCTAACAGTCTGCAGCAGAAGCATATGATCTTGTTGGCTCCCCAATAGTTTTCCTCATCAATTTATACCACCACCAATTTTTGAAGAGCTATCTCAAAGCCACTATTTTGGTCAATAATCATTTCTCCAAAGGCAAAACTTATATGTCATCCCCAGAGCTTGCAGAGTCTTCATCATTGTCACTACCACTCTCACTGCTACTGCTCCCACTGTCACTACTCCCACTGGTCCCACTGCCACTCTCACTTGAGCTTCCATTTTTCCCTGCTGCTTGCAATGCACCTGCGGCCTGAGCTCTCAATGCTGCAGCAGAGTCCATTGTGCCATCTTTTCCATCTCCATCAGCTTCATCATCTTCACTCACATCCACATCTTCAATTTCATAGTCACTATGCTCCTCCAGGACCTCTACAATTTCTTCATCACCAACAACATCAACTTCTTCAACTGGATCTGCCATAGATTTCTTCATTTTCTTGGCTTCAGGTTCAGGTTCAGATTCCAAATCCACTTCCTGTTCCCTTTCAGGTTCTGGTTCAGGTTCAAATAGATCAATATCATCAATCTCAACATTTGGAGATTGCTCCTGCTCCTGCTTGGCATCTGAAGGAAAGGTTGCAATAGGAGATGCCTTCTTTGCTGAAGATTTTGAATTCCCAGTTTTCCTCTTGTTGTTCTTTTTTCCTGTGGCTGTTCCAATAGAAGGTCTGTTTACTAGATGTGGGAGTACAAACAAGCAAAGAAACTAGGGTAATCAAACCAGAGACTCTTCAGAAAGCATGACTTTTTCAGAGAAAGCTACAGTCAATGAAATACAGAAACTGATCATCAAGTCTGAAGGAAAAGAGTCATTGTGAGAAAGTAAAGCAAGGTAGAATGTGTCAAACCTGGAGCTTCAGACTTGCCAACAGGTATGTCATCTGTAATTTGCTCCCGGACCTGCTTATCACAACATACTCAGCTTTCAATAAGAGAGACTGTTGCATGGTCAGCAATTGCTTCTACTAGCAAAGTTAGATGATCCCACATCAAGAGAAATGAAGGTCAATCCTGCATGTTTGGGGATATTTCTACCAGTTACAGATTGTTCCAGGGTTTTAGATTTCTACCTTTCTGGCTTGTTTCTTCTCATTTTGGGGCTTCAGTCTTTCTACCTAGATACTCATTTGCAGAAGGTTGGCTTGGATGGTCATGCAAGTTTTACTCTTGCAAATTGTCATATGTCTTGGCAGGTTCCTCTTTATGGATTGTAACAGTTTTACTCAGGTGCATCCTGAATGTGCAATGAAATACAAAACAGCTGTCAAGATCCTCAACTTTCAGGTTCCTTGGCAAATTTTGTTTAAGACCCAAAAAAAGTACCCAGCTTGCAAATCACCTCTTAGCTGACACAGAGTGTCCCTGCAGTGATTTCTGGGGTGTTCCTGCTTTCTGTGCTTAGTTTGCTCCATTTCAAGTCTGGGGGAAACTCCAGCACTTCCCTACTTGTTGCAATCAAAGGGACATAAAAGGTACAAAGCCAGCCATGCACAAGACAATATGTCCTTACCACATGAGCCTTGAAGGGGTTTCTCTCTGATGGAGCTAGTGCCTGCACTGCTCCCGCAGATCCATTCAAATGTACAGGAGATGAACGGGGTGGTTCCAACCCTGAAGCAGAGGCTGCCGCAGCTGCCGCCACTGCAGAAGCACTCTCGCCTGGCAACCTGACATGTCTCAGGCTCTTAACAGCTCGGTGCAATCGCTCTAACCGAAAGCTTGTTCCATCAAAAAAAATAATTGCATCAAGGTCTTTACAGTCCTCACTGTTGCCTTGGAATGCAACTTTCGGCTTCCCTGCCTGATTGTTTGAAAATTCAACTGTGACTTTGTTTTCAACACCCTTGTGGAGGGTACCTGGGGTTCCAGTATCTATGGAGGCTGGCTTAAACTCATCTGCAAACAGCACAAGAAAAAAAGGAGAAACATTATTATTCCAGATTCAAGACCATCATCTGATCTGCCTCTCCACTGAATAACTGCAACTCCTGAGCAGCAACCTGATGGCTCAGCAGAATTGCAAACAATTACACATGTCTGAGCAAACGGATTGCCTTCAACAGTACTTACAAGGTCAGTAGTATCACCATAACTGAAACCCTAATCTTAATTCAGTATTACCATTAGACGTCAGAGAAAAAGCATGGACAAAGAGAACGAGGGATTGAGAAAAAACAAAGAGAGAGTGAAAGACTTACATCGCAAGGTATAGAAGCGACTGGAATTCTGTTCCGATATGGTGGGACCTAGTTTGAGTCTGTACCATTTATCAGCGCGCGGGGCAGTGTCTGGTTCTTGCGTTTTAGCCATCATCTTCCCTCCTCTTTGAGGATTCCCAAACCTTCCTACCCCCCTTTCCTTCTTTCTGCTGCTCTCTCCAACCTCTCACCCTATCCACTGAATCTCTTCAGCGGACCATCTCCTCCTCATCCAAACTGCCGACGATGCTTAAATTCTTCCACAAATTGTCACACATCTCACACAGCAGCGGCTGCTTGCAAATCAAAGTGCGCAGAGAGAGAGAGAGAGCGGGCTTTCGCTCTCGCTAACTGCAAACCCTGACCACTGCAAGCTCCAAACGCTGACTAGAGCACATTTTTCTCCCCAACAACACGACATGTCAGCCCTAACCCTAATTTAGCTTCACTTGATATGCAACTTATTTTGTGATTAAAACTCGCTTTGCATTCCTGTTTTCTTTGACTTGATCAAATCTAATACCTATAACATTTACATTGTTTGTACTAGCATTTTAAAAAGTGCCTAAATTTCGCATCTTGGCCAAACAAATAAAAATAAAATGGGGGAATATCCTGTTGCAGATACTCAGGAAAAGTGAAGACTCTTCAATTTTCTTTTGACAAAAAATTCAAAAATTTCACCAATTTCGGACTGAAGTTCTAAGTAGGTCGCCAGAAAATAACAGGACATTTTAAGTGGACACTGTTTGTCCATAGATGTGTTGCTCCATCTCTCCTAGAATCTCTCTTATAATGCTCGCCATTAATGCTACAACAAAAAATTGAAAAAAAAGAATAACTTGGTTTGTAGGTATCAGCGTTGGGTGGGTAAATCTTTTACCATGATATATACCAGTGCGTGCGTAATAGACTTTTTATACCCCAGGTCACATTCTGCCTCCTTGTGAACTTGGGCAAGGCTTGTGAGTGAAGCCCAAGGGAGAAACTGAGGCAGAATGGGCTCCTAAATCACATTCTGCCTCCTAGCGAGTTATTAGGACACAGGGGGTAGGGGTTGAGCCCTGGGGACATAATAAGACAAAATGGACCCCTAGGTCAGATTCTGCCTCCTGGTGAATCAATAGGGCAAGCCTGCAGGTTGTCCAAGCCCTAGGGTCTAACTGAGGGAGAATGGTGGCTTAGGTCACAGTCTGCCTCCTAAGACATGGCCAGTGTTGAGCACTAGGGATAAACCGAGGGACAATGGTCCCCTTGATCCAGAGGTAAGTCATAAGCTGGCATAGGTCACTGATTTGTTGAGTGTAGGGGTTTGTGGAGCCGGATTCAGCTCACCAGCTCACATTAGGGGCTTAGTATGAGGCGGTAGCTGATTCCGGCTCCACAAATTGGGAAGTCTGCTATGGTGGGCATTACCCAATGCCTGAGGTGAAACTTATCATAAGCCTAAACACACACATAGATAGGTTAGACTTTACAACCACGTAGAGAGGTGAGAGGATGGTAAACTGGTGTGTAATTAACATAAAGGGTGATGAACTGCAAACTACATGAATATAGGAGTTGTTTCAAGTTATGAGATAAACTCACAAAAGGACCTTCGTGCCAATGGCCAAAAAACCAAGGGCTCCAGGTAATCCTAGATGACGTGAGATTCTTGAACGTTGAAGATGAGGGTCAGGGTGAACCAGCACCCACACAGGTACCTTCCTATAGAGGATTACTATTAAGTCCATTTTTAAAGGCTAAACATTGCTACCTCACAGAGGAAAGCAAGTTCGAATGTTGGGCTACCTATAGTTGCATCTGGAGCTAAAAGCTAGAAGGCAAGTCAATGAAATGTGGCTTCTGTCGCTTTATTATGCTAAAGACATGCGATGTTTCACCTACATGTTTTAAAGGCAATATTTTGGAGAATGGAAACTATGTAGTTGAGTACTTGCTTGTCACTGTGCATGGCACCATGAATCAAAATATTTAAGTCATATGCATAGCATAGTGTGTGGGACCACCACCCTGAACTTTGGGGAAGTTGAAAACCTATCCTAAACCATTCGAAATTTCACACACATATTATATGTATATGCTTTCTGGGTAACGGAACCCAGCCCAGCTGAACATATTTTTCATGGTCTCTGCACCTGGATCCAGACAAGATGGAAATTTTAGGGGTAATGACACATTTTTGTACTCTAGGGATGCATTGTGTGTGGGGTGGTCATGCTGCTTTAGGTCATCCTTAGGGCGAGGCCTACCTAAGGACTTATGAAGAGGCTGAACCTAAACCATATCCTCTACTACAAAAAGACCTGTTCTGATTTTTGTAATGTAGTTGGAGGGCACATTACAAGCCGAAACTGTGCCTTTTTTGAAGGGTGGGCATTTCAAGAAACACAATGTTCTCATCCAGACATTTCAAACCGCTTTTTCAATTTTAATTATTTTCCTATGATATCTGGTTAGTATATGTCAGGTATTGCAGGGAAAAAATTTAAATACTTGATAAAGCCCTCCCTTGGCCATGGGCTTTACCAGAATGGAGCCCAACCTTGCCTTGGGTAAAGCCCATGGCTTTTCACTACAATTATTTGTTTGGGGAGGAGCAAACAAGAGAACATTATTGCAACCCTACACTTTCTACGTCAAATTTGACGACACGGTTGACGAGGAGGCCTGTGGGACCTACGAGGGAAGGGCCTACCATGGTGGGCCTCTACTCCCGTGTTGGATTCCGCTGGAACGCGGTTGGAGGTGGGTGCGGTGGTCGTGGGGTCTCGACAAATACAGGCGGAAGGTGTGGTCGCTGAACGCGCTGGAACCGACCGTCGACTATGGTACCCGAGCATGTGTCTGTCTCAGGGACCCAACCAAGAGTTGGCATAACAAGCCCAGAGAAGCCTAGTATGATGATGGCCATTCTCAATCCTCGAAACTCACCTAGCAAGTCTTATTGGCACTTTTCTTCAAGCACTAGGTCAGGTGCTTAGCGTCTTTCTTAGGTCAGATGTGATTCCCCGACATAACGCGGTTGCAGGGCGCGTCGAACCGGCGAGGAGGCATATCCTCGCGCGGCAGTGCAGTGTTTGCAATTTCCTCGCAGCATCGGCTCCACTTTTTTCTGTGCTCTTGATTATATATATGGTCAGAACCCCAATTGTTGTCCATCTTTGTAACGTGTTTGAGCTCTCGTTGCATATCTGAGACAAGTTCTTCTCACTTATTTAAGAAATCACGTTGAGTGCGCGAGGGATCTGAGTCTCTTGTGTTTGGGGGGGGGGGGTTTCTTTTCGGAATCTAAGACGGTGTGACACAAAAACTTGCAACAAGGTGGGTAGAAAGTAGGCGACAGTTTTGGAGACTAGTACTGAGGAGCGTAATTCTATTTTCCACTAGTTTGTAGCGAGAATTAATAATTTGCAGCTCCTAGATGGCAGAGCAGCGGGAACTGGATGTGGTAATCATCTCTGCACAGGATTTGAAGAATGTGACTACGTTCGGGAAGCAGAGTCCGTTTGCGGTGGTATGGATCCACCCAAGCAGGAAAACGACGACTCCAGTGGCGACTCACGGGGGTGTTAACCCCTCTTGGAATAATGCCGTTGTGAAGGTCCTATGTGAGCAGCGTCTGATCGATCAAGGGAATGGGGTGATGACTATCGAAATCCTCAACAAAGGTTCCATTTCCAATACACAGATTGGCTCGGTTACTGTGCCGCTGTCGCAAGCGATTGCACGGGATGCTGACAAAATCAGCCCAAACCAACCAAAATACATGTCATTTCAGGTACAGACCTGCAGCAAGACTGTCGTCCACCCATAGTGCTCCGATCAGCAGAAAATGTAGAACACTTTTGCATGTACTTTGTGCTAATTGTGAGAGATCTTGGCGTATCCATGTGTGCAGGTTCGAAGTCCATCAGGGAAGATCAAAGGTGTGTTGAATATATCGATGAAATTGGGAAATTCGAGAGCTGCACCTCAAGTCGCTGCAACACAGCATGGAGCTGCCCCAACAAGAACAACAACAGCAGCAGCAGCTGCTTATCCAGCAGTCGGATATAAACAACAGCAAACAGGCAACTTGCAATACCAACAATTATATCCACCATCGGTGCAATACCCAGCTGCACAGTATGCTCAAGGATTGCAGTATCCACCACAATTTGCTGCAGCTGGACAATATCCACCACCTCAGTACTATGCTCCTCCTCCTCCAGCTTATTATCCACAAGCACCAGTCTATGTTCAACAAGTACAAAGACCTTCTGGAAGTGGTTTTGGTGGTGGTTCTGGGCTGGGACTTGGAGCTGGCTTGTTGGGTGGTGCTGTAGGAGGCCTCCTTCTAGGAGAAGCTCTTGATGGTTTTGACCGTGGTGGAGGTGGTTGTGGTGGTGGTGGCTGTGGAGGTGGGGGTTGTGGTGGAGGTTGACTGTTTTGTGTGAATTCTTGCACATAGGTATATAATTTTTCCTACCTATCAACCATGTTTAGGTACCATTTGGACTCTTGTATCTAAAATGTCTATATGGGTCCACTCGAATTGCATGATCTAGAAGGTTTGGTTTCAATCACCTAGTATCCTTTTTTTTTTGAAGCCAAGATGTTTTAATTTTGGAAAGCTTTTTGTTTTCCCTCCAATGTTTGTTTGATTCTTTCAGTTGAGTTGCTGTGACTAAATTGTTACATATGTACAATTTTTCCAATCAATAATGGTTTCAATTTTTCTTTAATTGTCTATTTTTGATTTCAAAACAATTGGATATCATGTGACAAAAGGACTTTTTGTCTAAAAAAGGAAAAAACTATCTCAGATTTTCACAGTACAAAGTTGTTTTACCATGAACTGTTTTTTCATCACATCACAAATTGAGTTCCACCCAAGAGAGGCAAAAGATTATGAGCCTCAGTGGAATAAATTAGGCTCATTAATCTTGTTTTTGAAGGTTGGCATGTTGAAGAAGGATGTTGGGATTGTCAGTAAAAAGGGTATCAAAACAAGTGCCTGGCCATGTAATGGCTTTGGCCTTGAACAAAATCATGAGAAATAATGCAAATTTTGTCTGCAAATTGTGATCCATTTAGGTTTTGAGGAGGTTCCTATCACCCTTGAGGGCAATCTAGGGATGGGTACAAAACATCACATCTTGATCCACACCACCATGTACCATTATTTCCAATGGCCATAACCAATGGACAATTTCATGGGTATCATAAACAGCTAATCTTTTTATCCCTTCTAAATCTTCACCCAAGAGATAAATCGTTGGGCTCATGTGACTATTCGTGCTTCATTATTTGGTGTTATTTCCCTCTTCAACACTGCCTCCTCAAAACTAATCATCTTATGCTTAGAGTAAAGGTGGGGGGCATTCTCAAAATAAGGGCCTATAATGAGGTGATAGTTGAGCTCTGCCACGCATTTTGAGAATGTCCCTCACCCATTGGCTTTACCCATTGGAAAACATGAACTGATGGTTATCATGAACCTGAACATACATAGATCGCAAGGCATAGGAAGGGGAGATTTCTTATGCCTACTCCATAACACTGTCAAGGATTATGCCTACTTATCTTACACCTATGAGTAGGCATAATATCCCTCCCTCTCTCTTAAGGAATGAGTGTGATATTTCTGAATGAAAACACTAAAAAGATTAAGTTGTAAATCACATAGACCTAAACTAATCTGGAACAAAAAGGGCATAACACATCAGCTCTTTGAGTTCCGGATTTTGGAGGACAAAGTAAACATCCCACATTGCACTAAGTGGATCAAGGACCGAATTCCAATGTCACAAGCTTACTGAAAACGTATTTATATTGACCAAATTCCACAGGGTAGATTGCACTTGTATTTGGATGCAAGGGGATTGCAAAAGGGAGAGAGTTTTTTCTGTAGTCCCAGAATAAAAGATGGGGAAATAAACACACTACACAGATCCATCAAATTTTAACTGGACTGATGATAAACTACAAATTCTCAATAAATTATGTACGGTTTCCACAGCCGCCATTTCTTCGGCATTACACTGGTGATTCTGCCAGCAAAATCCTTCCTGTAAACTGCAAACAGGCACAATTGCACTTTTGGGTGCAAATGAACAGAATTACAAATCAACTGATCAAACTAATTGAATTCTCAGCAACAACAACTGAAAGCAGTTGCTTTGCTGCAACAGAATACCTAGGCAGCTTCAGCAATTCCCTGTGCAATAAGGTACTTATTTTGACTCTTGGTCTTAAGCAGCTGGATTTTTGAATTTCTGAGGATTTTGGCATATGAAATATTATTAATAGGACAGCAAGCACTATCACAGCTGTGCTGTCTATTTATGTTTTTATTGTGTCTCACAATTGAAGGTTTGTGTTTGAGGTGTGCAGGTTTGAATTTGGGTAATGAAACTTTCAAGTGTATTCAACCAGTGGTTGGGTGTTCCTTTTTTACTATTTTTTTCAAAAAAATTGACACATCTGCAACCAAAATTTCCAATTTCGACAAACTTAAAATTAATTTAGTTCATGCCAAACCTACCCAAGTGCAATGGTAGTTTTTCTTAGGACAATAGGTTTTGACATGTCACACATTTGAGGTAAACTTTGCAATTACATTCAGTATAGTGTAAAATATGTGATGTATATTGTGGTATATAATATACTAATATCAATTATTCCTTGTAATCCTTGTGTCAATTACACTCAAATATTTGGAATAATTGACATTACTGTAGTACATACCACAGTAAATAGCGTACAATTTAAATTATAATGTATGAAATCACAAAGTTCATCTCACACACGTTTCAGCCAAGGCCCATTCTATGACCGTAGTACTTGGGCTGGTTTGGCAGCAAGGTGCCTAATATTTATTATTATTTTGTCATTTACTTTCATAGGAATAATAATAATAATAATTTACAATTGGACACTATACTAAATAATGAAGTTAGTGCTTGAGAGTTTCTTTCAGATTTTTGTCATGACAAGAAAATATTTTTCAGAATTCTTGGAAATTCCAAAAATAATTAATTAATCAGTGCCTAACCAGGCTAGGTACTAGGGTAGAGTACATTCACAATCTGCAATATAAAACAAAAAAGTGAAGCTATTTGTTTGTAAGTAATATCTCCCTTTCTTGACCAACAGCACTAAACCTAAAACATAGTAAGGTCAGCTTTACATAAGTTTGCACTTTCTAGAATTTTGACTTGCATTGTTCTCTCTATTGCATTGTCAGCACACCAAAGCATTGTATTGTAGCAAAGGGATCAAGGGTTCTGCAAATGTAAAAATATTTTAAGGCTATTGTCAAACACGAGTCAACTGCATATGCAATCAACTATTATTCTGTTTCCAACCTATAGTTTACAAATTGTGTTCAAATTATGTAAATTTTCATCAAGAGCAAAAATATAGCTTATTATGTAGAAATTTTGCAGAGGTCGCTCCTCTTATATTTTAAGAAACACTTGAGATAAAAAGATATTTTTAAGTTTGCTATGAAATCATGGTATATTTAAAATATATATTTTAGTATGAATCATAGGCACTTTATTTATATTTAATTAAATTATAAATTACCCTTTTTTAATAAGTTGTACTTTATGTGTTTTTACATGTCATTTGGAATAAAATGAAAGTGACCTCCCCAAGCTATAGATAAATGATAAACAAAAAAAAGTTAATTTAATCTATCAAATTTTACTAGGCCATTGAGAGTGCTACATGTGTAATATTTTTGTAGGAGTCTAGAGTGATATTTATGTAACGGAAAGAAGGCTTACCCCCACAAGACTCACTATGCTCTTGGGTGAAACATGACCTTGTTTCAAACCAAAGCCGACTTCAATCTTTTTTACAAAACAAAAAAAAACTAAAAGTTTTGCAAATCCAAAAGAATCATTCAAAGAACAACACCAAAGGTTCCATTATAAAAAAGTTAGAACTAAATTTTTTAATCCATTTCAAAACCATGAACTGAACAACATTGGTTTGAACACTTAACCCATAGACCACCATTAATTTTAGGACATATGTATGTAGATAGGTGCCAAATAGACAAGTGTCCATATCTAGATAGGTGCTCAAAAATGAGTTCTTGGTTCTATTTATGTGTTGAATGGAATGGAAAATTCTTTTTTTTAATATTGAAAGAAAAAGACTAAAATTGAGGGCTAACCAAAAATTAATCGACAATTAACCACCACCCAGAACCAGACAGAAACCAGGTCTAATTTTCAGAACCGGAACTGAAATCAAAATTGAATTATCGAAGAACTGGACCTGAAACCATATTCCCACCACCATTTTATGTGTGAAGCTGAAACCAAAATCAAAACTATTCTAATTTATTTTTAGAAATTGAAACCAGAGGTTTTTCATAAGAGCAAAGAACCACCCAACACTGCTGTTAACCCAACTACTCTCAATTGTTTGCAATATAACTCTTCAAATTTCTCGAACTTTCTCTTGAGATTTCAACCATCTTGTGGCGCACAAAGTGCCTAATCCTTGCAAAACAGTCCCACCACGAAACACTAGGAACTAGGAACCAAGTATGGAGTAGATGATCAGTGGACAGAAAACAATTTTCCATTGTATTCCTGTCATTTAGCTAACCACAGTGATTAAGTACTAACCATTTGCAATGTATCTATCTACCCAGGTATCACAGGAAAAAAATAAAAAACAAAATGAAAGGTTTACCCAGTGTAAAGAAAAACCTTTTGCCCATTACCAAAGTCTCTTTACACATTACCAAAATTAGGCAACTCTCAACTGTAGCCTCATGCAAGCCCTTGTTTTGGTAATGCCCTCGCCCTTGTGCTTTACCTTAAATGTAAAGACCTAGCTTCTTCTTTTTTCTCAAGTGTATTGGAACATTATATAACAAAAAAAATTGTCCAGTTCTCAAAAGAGCTTGAAGAAAATAATAAAGCCCACTTCCCATCTTGTCACTGCCACACTGCTCTGCAGCTGAGGTTGTTAGTTATTGCATGGAGTAAAACCTGCAACCTCATGCTTTACTTACCACTTGAAATACTGGTAAAATTTTGTTTTAAGTGAATGTGGAGGACAACTTACACTGATCCAAGTTTCTTCCTCAATAAAGGAGACACCTTAACACATAAGGTTTCTCAAATTGAGAATTTTCGGGAGCTCTTTAGAGTTTTAGGGCCATTGCAAGCTTACAAATCCTCGAGGCCACATTCAATTTGGAAACTTCCCACCAAGAAATGCAAAGAAAGTGGTGGTGGGAGAGAGATTGACATTTGGGTCGACTTCAAACGCTCCAGACAGAATTGCATTCGGGTCTTCTTGATATGCTCTTGAATTGTGAGAGAGAGAGAGAGAGAGAGAGAGAAAACAATTGTCAAGGTTTGTTTTTTCTAAGCATCAATGTCTGCATCATCATCAGTGCAGCAATTGCCACAAAATTAGTGTGCAAGATCTATCTCTTTTCTACACCACCACAAAAGCAGCAGCAGCAGCTCCACCACCACATGGAGAAGAAGAGAGAGATCGGTTCAAAAGGAGGAGCTTGCTGCGGCTACCTGTCTGTGTGCACCCGCAATTCCATTTTACCCATCAACAGTACAACTGCACTTCTTCGCAGAGCGCACCTTATAGAAACAGAGGCGACACTCAGAGATCACGGCAATTGCATGTAAGCTTGCTGTTGTTCCTCTCTGTCTACTGCACTTCTTCTCAGAGTAAGTGTGTGTTTTTTTCCCCAAAAATCTTGACCTGAGTGATCTCTTCGCACCCAAATCCAAAGATTGGACACAAATCTATGCAAGATGCCATGCCTCCTCATCAATTGTGGCTTCTGTGTGATCAAGATACATGGTTTGGATGATGCTTTTGATCACTCCATAAATGATGGGTCTTTTTGGATGAATGCTGTGATGCCTCCAAGGAAGATGGGCCTTTTTGGATGAATGATTTGGTGCCTCCATGGATGATGGACCCCTTTGAATGAATGCTTTGATGCCTCAATGGACGACAGACCTTTTGGATGACTTCTTAGGTGCCTCCATGGATGATAAACCTTTTTGGACGAATGATTTGATGCCTCCATGGGCCTTTTGGATGAATGCTTTGGTGCTTTATGGATGATGCACCTGTCGCTGAATCCTGATTTTTTCTCTCACAATCCGAAACAACATGAGTTGCTTCTACAGTTCGAAATCTTTCCTGTGCAATGACTGACACTAACTCAAGGGCTGGCTGGAGATCGTGTGTACCCAATCCACGTTTGTGCTTCTCTCTAAACCCTAAACCTGTCTTGGATCTGTGATATATGAATCTGGCAGTTTAGGGCAGAAGCTTAGCTTCCTGTAGTCTCTTGTGAATTCTGCAACCAAACTATAGAATGCTTTGATGTTGGTAAAGGAAACAACCAGCAGCTAAGAAGGCTCACAGAGAGGATTCTTTTTTCTTTTTTCTTTTTTCTAAGATCTTTTCTTGAAGCTGTGGCTTTCACTTCTTTTGTGGGTCTAGGAAGTGTTGAGCTGTATGGGTAGCAATTGTTGAGCTGTGGGGACATGATGGGGTGTTGCAGATAGAGGCATTGAAGGCAGTTGGAGTTGATGATGATGAAGTAGTGCTAGCCATCAACTGGGTACCACCCTGAGATAAGAAGGCTCACAAACCAGTAGGAAATCCTGGTTTTTTGGCAATTTCATTCTGTGTCCTTTTTGCGTGTGGATTAAGCAATTTGCCAATCACATTAGTCATACTCAATAGCAATTGATCTTTCTCTAGCATCAAAAGATCTGAAGTATGGAAATCATTCAGAAATTTACATTTGTTTTCAAACCTTTGCCATAACTCTGTGTGAATTTGTGCATTTTGTTTGAACCATAGACTTGTTGTACTCAAGAAGACATGATAACATTTTCCTATTTTTGGTTAATGGCAGCTGTCTGGGATTGTGGTGTCAGAAATTATCTTGAGAATCAGCAGAAGTGGAGCTTGTCACAACAAATTGACTTGTGAGCAGTTGCTCATCAGTTGGGAAGATTTGGTTCCCAAGTCTTTTAATATGATTGCATACCATGCTCATGTACTTACTGCATAAAAACCTGTGTGGTTGTTGACAGGTGATGATGAACTTCTTAAGGGATCTTCAAGAGCAACTGGGCAACAGAATTGTATGTTCCCAGGAGGCAGAGCCAATGGATCATGGTGGTGAAGCTACAATTATGGTAACAAAGGTATGTTCTTTGTGCTCAGATATTGTTTTGCCATCAATTCTTAGGTAGGTCTACTGCACTACATCTTCTTGAGATGTCTATTCAATTGGCCCTTAGTCTGCGTGTCCTTGCTTTGCACTGTGCACATATCTCTCTTTCTGCAGTCATTTGGAGTAACTTATCGGCAACCCTACAGTCAAGGACATTGTAAGAAACCATGCCATGGTACTGTAGGGACAATGTCATGGCATGCACAGTTGTTAGGTTTGGGCAGAAATCCGAAATCCCTGATCTGCAGACAATTACAAGATTGCTATCATTGGGTCAAGTTTATTATTGAACCCATGGCAGAAAGCTTCCCTTGGCAACAAGTTGCAAATGGATTTCTGGGATTTAGTAGTGATCTTTTGTCCATTTGTAAATCTGGAGCCAATAGTTGATACCAACCCCCACATGAAATTGGAAGGAATACCCTTCGTGACTTTCTAGGTGAAGAGGGTCATTTCTCTTCAACCTTGTAGAAAGAAAGAAGGGTAGTGATTCATTTTTTGCAGTAATAATCCTCCAACAATAGTCTGGTTGGCAGGTTTGCAGATTACATGCAACACTGATCACTTTGATGAATGTCACTCAGTAATGGAGTTCTGCTTATTGTTTGGTATCTGCAGCATGTTACACTCAGTCATGGTGTCACACGTGATCAAGATGCAGTGAGTTGGTACTACTAGCAAATGAATTATTGTGTTTTTCGAATTGGGCAGGTGGATGAGCCATCCAAATATGGTGTGGTTGTAATGGATGAAGAAACTGGTCGTGTCCATTGCTTTGTTGAGAAACCACAGCAATTTGTGGGCAACAAATTGAATGCAGGGATCTAATATCTCTCAAGCCCAAAAACATGACCATATTGAGCTGTGACCCACATCAATTGAGAAGGAAAATTTTCCCCAAATTGCAGCTGAAAGCAAACTCCTTGCTATGGTTTTACCTGGCTTTTAGACGGACATAGGCCAACCCCCTGGTTACACTGTTGGTCTTGGCTACCTCGAACTTTTGAGACAGAAAACTTCAGAGCTACTTGCTTCTGGGACAACATATGTGGGTAGCATCTTAGTGCATGAAAGTGCTGTGATTGGGGATGGCTGTTCAATAGGTGTTGATGTTTCCATTGGTCGAGGGTGTGTGATTGAGTCAGCAGGCATCCATCTCTCATGTTGTACTATAATGTGTGGGGTGCATGTGAAAAAACACACATGCATTGTGGGAGGTATAATCAGCTGCCATTCAACTATGGGTCAATGGGCATGAATTGAGAAGATGACAATGCTAGTTGAGGATGTTCACGGTTGTGCTGATGTCTTCGAAAATGATGGTGTTGTCCTTCCAGATAAAGAGAGATCAAGAAAAGTATTTTCAAGCCTGAGATTGCTATGTAGTCCTCAACCAAGTCAGCCTCATGTGCCTTAATGGACACAACCAGGCATGCCTTAAAGCTCTGGTCAATGGATAGATCAGTTAGTCTTGGGCATTGTAATGAACTCCAAGTTGGTGGCTGGTCATTCATGTGAATCTATTCTTTTCTAAATAGTGCAATAAACTTTCATTGAAAATATGATGGATGTTTCATCACTCACTGTTTTTTTGGTTTGCATATTTGACAATAAAAATTGTTGGAAAATGCAATTCATAGCCTGAAATGTCAATTGGAATTATTTGATACTTACCCCTGCCTGCACAAATTAGTATTTCTCATGGTTTGCTGATAAGAGTCCTATTGTGATCAAATGGTTACCATGTGGCCATTTCCTCACAATAAACAGCTTGGACTGAGAATGTCATCTCTTGAGCATCCGCGACAAGAGGATGGCATTACTTTGGATGAAGTACAGTCTTTAAATATCACAAAACTGAGTTTGGACTTTGAACCCATAAAATATGTACATAATACAATCTCCAAAAGGGCTAGTAAAAGAAAATGATTGCTTTTGATTGGCCCACGTGATGACATTTTAAATAATCTCTATCTTTATTCTGATCAATTTTTCATATAGTCTATTGGTGGGGATGGGGAGATAATTAGCACTCTACGTTTCATGTGGTAAACCCAAATAATGGGTGTGAGGAGATGCTCTTATACAAGCTATCTTGAAACCCTCCTACCTCCTCAACACCTACTTAGGTAACTACCATTATAAGTGGGTAAGTATCATAGATAAGTACATAAGAAATGCAAGTGGTTACCATGTAGGTAGATAAGTAGGTAGAGAGCTTGGTGGCAACAAGGTAGATAGATGAATGTGGATGGTTAGTACATAGCTAACCACCATGGTTAGAAATGGGACAAGTTCATACAACAAAGACACAATTCCTGTCCACACACCATCCATCCTGCATGGTGAATTGGTGGGAGCTACTTCACTCTGGGTGTAGCTAGCTATATTCTGCAAATAGGGTCTCCAAGACTTGTTATTGTTCAGTGTTATATTCTGCTAACCAGGCGTTGTACTGCTAACCCATGCCATTCCAACTCCAATAATCAACTCATAAAATGCTATGGTATGTTTTAACTATTTTCAAGCAAACATTTGGAACAGCACACTACACATCAACCTTTAGTGGGGACAACCCAAAGAAACATAGTTTATGCATTCTCACTGGGACTTAACAAGTCAAGTGGTAGCCTAAGTCTGAAGGAACTGGACATGTGCACTATTGTACACCTTCGAACATGTTAAGGTGCAATTTTTTTCTTCTAGAGTGGTGCCAAATTATCTCACCTTCTATACGTGCAATGTTTCACCATTATGAACAATTTCCAAAACCACTTTCCAGGGCTTCAATCTTAAAGTAACATTGGGTTTGCCATAGGAAGTGAGCAGTGTGGGGCAGGTATTAAATTCAAGACTGGGTATTTGCTGGTTTTTTGACCGGTTATATATGTGCCAGCAAGGGCTTATTTTTTCTAAAACCCAGAACCCCCTCTGACCCAGGATTTTTTTGAAACAATCTACCCGCCCTCACGTCATAACTGGCAATTCTATACGTCAAATATGTGAACCTGAATTGGATTGGAGGTGAAATAAACGCACAAGTATCTATCGAAAACTCAAATTCATATCTTGATGAGGGTTATGGTTAGGGTTTTAGGGTTTTTGTGTGCAATTGTCTTTTGTCAGTGTTCATTTTCTCACTCTTTGATCCCCTTCACTTCCCACCTCTATGATTTCTTTTATACTTTCATGACATCCAAAATACATCATCAAATTCTGCAATGATGTTTCATCAATGTGACCTTCTAGTTAGTTTAATGCTAAAGATGAATCAAGCTTTAGGGAGGATGGAACATGCATCTACAACTGAACTAAAAGAAGGTAGTTGTCTTACTTAGCTTTGTTTGTTTTTCATTTTGCACTTTTGGTTTCACACTTTGTTTTTGAGTCTGGAGGTGCGTTGTTGTTTTACATTTTGCATCTTGTGTTTGTGCTTGGAGGTTCTTTGTGCATTGTGGGAGGTGTGTTGCGTGTTTAAGGTTTGTGAAGCAGTGAAGGTTGAAGGGGACCTTTGGCATTAACATGCCTTTTACCTCTTCTAAAATTTCTCATGTTCTATTGGTTCACCAATTTCTTAGCATCTGTCACTTGTTGCCTCTCAATAAACCAATAACATTGTTCGTCTTTCCTTTGCACTTCATTTGTTAATTCAAGCAAAAAGCTGCACAAGTGGGAAAAAACTTTGAATAAATAACTTGTGCTTTATTTCCATCATTGGGCTACAATTTCTAAACTTTAATAAACTTCTAAAGTTCACATTTTGTTGCCACTAAATTCAAGGTTCAAGGTTCAGGGGTGATGGCTTCTTCAAATCCAAATTTGAGTGTTCATGGTATTAGCTTTACTAACAATATCTTTCCAACATGTGCAAGATATGTTAACAACTACAATTTTGACAATGTGCAGCCTATGCATGAAAATGGGGATTTGGAAAATCCAAATTTTGTTGTTGTTGGGAACAAATTGTCACCATTGTCCATTTGGAAAATTTAAGAAGATAAAAAATGGTTTAAAAACCACATTACCATAATTTACCTATTTCATTTTCGAAAATGAATGGTTATCAACATGTGACCTATTTCCAAAATCAAATCATGAGATGTGTCATCTTTCATAGTGATATAACTCCACCCGAAATATTGGCCATGCACACCAAATGTAGGAAAGGTTTCATTACATACCATAAATCTAGTGGCATAATAGCTATGAAAGAACATGTTGAATTTAACCACTCTACTTTACAAAGAACATTTTTAGAAGATGTAGCAACCATGGCCCCAAGATCCCCACGTGGTTGTGAGAACATTTTTAGAAGATGTAGCAACCATGGCCCCAAGATCCCCACGTGGTTGTGAGTCTAGTAAAAAAAAGGCAAATGTATTTCTCACTACAATATTTGATTTTTTTTTTATTGTTAATAAATTCAAAAGAGATGATGTGACAAAGCAGGTTTGTGGAGGATCTAATGTTGTTTATGGTTAAAGGGATGTTGTTATGAAGACTATTGAATCCATTTAGCTATAGAGGATGGCGTATAGGCTATGTTCACAACTTGTCTTCCCATTCAAGAAGACGTTTATTAAGGATATTGTGCTACGTTTGGAAAAAAAAACCACGATTACATATGTGCAACCTACATAGGCTAATTGTTTATCAACCATTTGCACATTTGACTTGTGAATGTCAAAAAAAGGTGCACGATGTATTTGTTGTTGTTAATTTCATTTCAAGTGACTTGGAAGTAAAGCATGTCACAATTTGGTTGGGTGAATGCACGATCGAATGGCTCAATATCAACAAAAAATACATTCCTCGTAAGTCCATACAAGATTCTTTAAAATTATTTAAATAGACATGGTTGCTACTATAAAAAATATTTCAATTTTAATTTTTGAATAATACATATTCAATCACCTACAAACTTTCCCAAATCTATATGAAAACTTGTATTTAATGTAACTGACATCATTTTTAAGTATGGAAGTCTTAAAAGGAAAACCCACAAAATTGATATGGGTCCATTTACAATTGGGGTACCAAAAAGGAATGCCTAATTGAAAAAGGACTATAAAAGACAACTTTAGATTTTTGTTTATCTTACATTATTATAATTGTAATGGATTATTGTATGCCAATAGATAAAATGATGTCTTCTTAAATTAATAAAACTATTTAAAAATCATTTGGATACTATGTTAATGTCATTTTGAGTCCTATAAACTAAAGGAATCAAGTGTCTAAAATATATATTTTTAAGTAATCAAAAGGAAGGCATAAAACCATACAATTGATTTCAAATTTTTTATACAACAAAAACATGCCCCCTTCTATGAAAGTACATGTTCATTGGATGAATTTGATGAAAAACCAAATCATTCAAAAATTTCAAAGCTTTAAAATTTTGAAGGAAAGGGCTACAAAGCAAAGGACTCATTTTTTAAACCATTTGATAAAAAAATTGTGTTTAGTGGGTTCAAAATGTCTAGCTTTAGATGCAAGTCACATGTGAAAAAAATAAACATGCCAAAAAACATGTTTGGTTGTCCATTGAAACTCATTTTGGGATTTTTTAAAGATGTTTTGCATTTTTGGCACTAAACTAAAATATTCATAGACAATTATGTATGATGGTGAAAAATCACCATTGACACATAAATTATCTTATATTGGACTATTCAATTTTACTCACTTAAGTTTGTTTCAATAAATGTTATTTGTAAAAAGTAGCTTTAAAAAATCCTTAAGTATTTTTTTCCATGTTTAGTACCCCAACCATGAATGGACCCATATGAATGATGACCCATGTAAAGCTTTCCAAAAATATGTTTTTGGGGCAAAAAAACTCAAAAACAAACAAAAATTGCAACTTGTAGGGACGTATGAAAATATGATCAAATTTTACCATTCAAAAGTCCTTAACTATTAAACAGTTAAAGTTTTCAAAGAAAAGATTCCTCATATGAGTTTATCATCTTGTATTACATCATATATTGAATATCAATAACAAATTTGTGATGTTCCAATTAAATAACCAATCCATATTTTTCAACTTCAAAAGTCCATTACTATTAACAAATGATTTTTTTATCAATAAATAATCACACAATTCTTTTCATAATGAAATTGTTTGTCTAGGTGCAAGTCCCAATTAACAAATCTAAGGATATATTGATCACCATATGCATTTGAATAAAGGGTACCAAGGAGAAAAACATTGTTTTGTCACAAAAGTGAACCACTTCATTAGGCATCTACTTAGTTGTTTTAGGTGACAAATAAGCAATGCAACTATGATTCCTAAATTGTAAGAGTTACTATATATGTTTTTTTAAACCAAGATTGCTTACATTAAATATGAAGGCTTCAACTTGCAAACATGTGCAAATGCCTTGACTTCTATTATATCATGTAATACTTTGCCCTTGTTGAAACTTTTATTTGGAGCATACATTTTCAAAAGTATGTTAATACACCACTAAAAATGAAAAAGTGGTTAATTGGGTGCAAACAGACTAATAGGAACCATTGGTGTTCCTTTAGGTGATTGATTTTTGAAAAACATGCTTAGAGTATTTTCATTAATGTTTTCAAAAAATGTTTTTAAATATATATATTTCTAATTTTTACTATTTTGTTAAAGTTTGTGTTAAAATTTTGCCAAAAAATATCATTTTCAAAGTTTTCCAAGTCCATTTACAAGTTTTTTTATTACTTAAAAATAGTGGTTACAAGTCCTTTGACATTATTTTGAAGGTCCAAATGTTAATGAAATTATTTCATATTTTGGACATTTATAGAATAAGATATTAGATTTGATAATGTGTAAAAAATTTAACTTATTTTCACTTATTATTATTTTTAAATAAAAAATTCAGAAAAAATTAATAAATTTAAGCACTAGTTATGATTGCTTTTGGCTCCTATTAGCATAATTGCACCCAATTTTGCTTTCTACATCTATAAAAGCTACTCAATTTACCATCTAGAAATGTATTATAAGGCCTAAAATGTCTAGTAAAAGTAGGCAAGCATGGAACAAAGCTTTTTTCGAATCTTGATTGTTCAAAGCTTAGGAAACTCAACATGTACACTTGTGAAAACAAGGTAAATGTTTTTTTATCACTCTCTAATTGTTTTGTGATTTTATTGATTTTTTTTTGTTTTTGGTTTCATGATCTTTTTGAGTTTTTTTATTATGGTGGTTTTGATCATAAATTTGTTAATTGAATGTATTGGTTTTTCAAAATGCCATTGCACTATATTACAATTGACAATTTGTGGTGTTACAATTTCATGTACCATCTCCACAATTTTGGGTTGTATGTGAAGTTTTGGTACAAGTTTTGTCCTCAATTGTTAATGATTATGTCTTGAACCATAATCATGGACATTGATTGTTCATGGGTGCTTTGCAATTTCAAATATCAACTTGTTAGGATATTCAAGAAAAGTTAACATTCCAAATTGTTCCTAATAACCTTGCTAAGGATGATATTTTTGACCATGAGTTGAAAGAACTCGATGTTTTGTTGATGCAAAAAATTATAAATGTGCCCTATACTAGAAGAAATCCTCAAAAATGCAACCAATGCTTTTACAACTATATGCAACTAATTGTTATTTGCAACTAGTTCTAATTGTTTCTACAACTATTTTACAACTTTCATCATTCTACAATGATTTTGGTGACACAAAGAATAAAACAAGATTCCAACCATTATTATAGTAACACAACATATTCTTCAAAATCCAACTAGCCAAATTGAGACATAATTTTTTTGTTGCAAGCATTTTGACTACATTTTGCAGATGTCATTTCCAAACAAACAAGGTGGACAAATTTATATTTATTAACAAAAATTGGCTATCTAATCTTTGGATTGGCTCCTTGAAACCCACCAACTTTGCATTTGCATGTGAGATGGAATCTAAATTGATGGTAGAGCTAGAGGCAAAGTTTGAAAATGAAGTTGAGGGTGAAGATTTCGCAAACTAACATGATTTTATTTAATCTCCCATTTTTCCTATGTGAAGGTGGTTGTATGTGCTCCAAGTGCTAAGTTGAAGATGATGAATTGAAAAAATTGTTGAGGTGGTAGGTTTCAAGCAACTTTTCTTAAATTCTACACCATTAGTTTTTTGCATGTAATATCGGTCTTGGGTTTAGAGTTCTGTGTTGTTGCTTGTGAGTTTGTTGTTGTATTCTTTGTCTATCTTTTGTGTTTTGGTTGTGTTTATCTTTCATACTTAATGTCTATGTTAGGTATGTTTGTGTCAATTTGAGTTTATGTTTATGTTTATATGAGTTTGTGTTTGTTTGAATTTGTCTTTTGTATTTGTGTTTGTGTGAATCTATTTATATGTCTATTTGTTTAGGTGTGTATTCGTATCTATCTAAATCTATGTTTATGTATATTTGTGTCTAAGTTTGAATCTATGTTTATGTCTATTTGAATTTGTGTTTGTGTGTATTTATGTCTATCTGAATATACTTTGTCTTGAAAGTTTGGTGTGAATGTTATTCTTGTTTTAAATTTGTTTTGAATCATTTATAAATCATATGTCTATTTTTGTTATGGTTTATATGTAATATGTTTTGTGTTTCTATGTCTTATGTTTCCATTTACAATCTATTGGTAGGCTTTTAAGGATTTTTTTGAGAATTGGATGGAGGATAAAACAATGGAAAAGTTGCCTAAAACTAAATGCCATTGAATATGATAGGAAAAAAATTCATTATGATTTTCTAGTTAGTTAGGCCTTCGATTTTCAAGTAATATTTGTGTAGTTTAGTTCATCATCATTGTGACCTCTAAGGTTTGTTATTTTATGGTGTTTATAAGAGTCTATTTTATAGTTTGCAATTAAAATTTTAAAAATTTTAAAAATTTCTTTACTTATTGTTAAATGTAAATACAAAAACTTGCTTACAACCTACAATTCAAACCTTGTAAAGGTAATGAAGACCTAAGACTTGTTTTTCAAAGGAGGTTTCAAATACCTCTGTTAAAGGACCTATATATACATGCATGGGTATCTTTTTAAAAACCAGGGCTTCATTATGGCATCTAAATAATGTGTTAATGAACTTATGTATACCCATTCAAGTATTTGTTAAAGAATTGGAACTTTGTTAAAGGCTTTCAAATACTTTGTTTAAAAAATTGGGTATACCATTTTGGGTATTTGTTAAATAATTAAGGCTTATACCTACTTAATCACATATCCAAACCCTCCAGCCCCACCTCGTAATTCTCCATTGTCACACAACAACACATTTTGGGTTTTGTGATTGGCCTTTACAACAACATAATAATCAAAATAGACATATCTGACTAGTGATTAATGAGTTTTTAAACCCATGTCATTTCACCCATTTAGTCATGAAGGACATTCAATTGCAAAGCCCAGTCATTTTAATCATTAGGATTTTAATTTTTTTTTTATAATAATGAAATGTCATGTCATCATTAACTTAGTATGACATGTAAAGTTCATGTCATCTCAACTTAATCATTTTATTCGACTAAGTGTTACAAAAGACACCTTGATGAATGGATGACATGTGTCAAAAATCTATAAACACATTATGAGTCATTGCACATGACCAAAAGTCAACCTAACTTAGCTTGTTTAGCCAAAAGTCACTTTAACTTAACCTAATTAAGCTAGTAATTTATGTTAAACAACCTAGGCAACCAAACTTTGGCTAGGTGGCCTAGATTAAAAACAAACGTCAAATTTTTAACCCATGAATCCTAAACTATGCTACCTAACTTAAAGCAAGTGACCAAGGTATCATAGGTTGCAAGAGTGAGGATTTGAACCCCTCACCTTCACTTTGGGGTTCAAATCTTCATCCATTGCACTACCATAATTTTTTATATTAATTGTATTTAACACAAATTATTAAAGTTCAAAATTTTTTGCCTTGAATTAATGTTGGCCACCTTAGGTTGACATAACTACTACCTACCAACCTAGCTTTGACCCATGCCTCCCTAAGTTGACTTAAGATGAAGTAGTTTGTTAACCTATACTACTTATTAACCTAGCCTAGGTTAATTGAAACATTCTTAAGCTAAAAAAAAATCTTAGGATAAATATGTCACATTTAATCACATCATAGTCGTATCTAGTCATTCATAATCGCATTAGTTGCACAAACTTGAAGTGGTTACAAACTTATTAAAATATCTCGTAATGAAACTACTTAGGCTCATGATTTGGCAAAAAAACCAAAAGTTAAGAACCTAGGCAAACTTACTTAGGTTAAACTATTAGTAGGGTAACTTATTCTAAGTATATTTAAACATATTAGATGTAATAATTTCTTATGTCTAATTAAGTAACTTACAAGGTAGTTTATATTATGAAGTAGGTTTTTACTAAGTAGCCTATATACATAGGTTAACTTAATAGGTATGTTAACCTAAGCTAATGTGTTAAGTAGTTAAAAATCAAGGAATTATGTGTTACCTTTTTCAAAACAACTATTAATATTGTAATCATAATTACAAGTTAATAATAGATTATTTAATACACATATACATGCATGTGAATTCATGACTTCAAAAACCTCATGGCACACAAAAAATTATGGCATGCCATGACAAATATTGGTGCCATAAATTTAAAATACACAAAAACTTATGATGTTACTAAAAGTCATGGATTGCCACAAAAATTTGTGACACCTTATTGCCAAATGGCATGCCATGTTATCATCACATGGAAAATTAAATTGTTATTAATCAATCCCAAAGGACAACAATTATTTCAACTAGTTAATAAATGAGATTAATTCATCAAATCAATGACATGAATCATGATGTGAAGTTAGTGTCACAAGTCATGAGGTGTTGCGACTATTAGTCAACCTCGTTGCCATGTGGCATGCCACATCAACATCATATGACCATAAATTGTAATTATTTACCAAAAGTTGCAAGAATTAATGAAATTTTTTTATTACCTAATTTTGGATGGTTAAAAATACATTAAAAATAAAATTATGATATTTTGATATTTATGTAAAAACCATCAAGTCATGATATCAATTACAGTCACAAAACCATAATGCCACATGGCACCACAATGACCTTTACAATGACATAGTCATGAACATGAACTCGTAGTTACAATCGTAGTAAAAAAATTAATAATAGTCATTTTATTAACTGGTTGTAAAACCCAAGATGTGTTGTTGTGTTGGGTTTCAAAAACTTGAATTTGGGTGATTATTTTAATAATAAAAATCAACCAATTGAACTTGGGCGATTCTATTGATTTATTTATTTCTAAAACTTAGACATGATTAATACTAGAAAAATTAAATATCCACCCCACTTTAAAGTGACTTGTTCCGTAGAAGGGGTTGAAGAGTGAAAAATGGATTAAAGAATATATATTATAAGTTTAAGAGAAACACAAAGGGAGTCATAAAGGGAACAATCAAAGGATTTAAATTTAATGGTTCCCCCCATTGCAAGTGAGAAAATTAAATCAAAGATAGGTGACTTCAAATTGATTGCCTACCTTAATGGACTAATAAATAGTTGAAATAAGTGACACAATTCACATTAGTCAATAATACTTACTAATGCAAGGTGAATATTTGATTTTTGTAATATTGATCAATTCTAGGTATTTCAAAATTTCAAAATCAAAGAACCATTCATTCCAGGTATTTGGAAAAAATCAGATTAAAAAACCCATTAGTTTCAAGTATTTCAAAAACTTCAAAGAATTAACAAAAACCTAGCCATTTTCTAGGTGATTATTTGACTTTATCAAAATTTTGAGAACCATATTTATATAGAATAATAGGGTATTTGAATATTTTGCTACTTACAGTTATTAATTTTGATATCTAGCTTGATATTAAACAGGGTTTTGTGCAATTTTTAATACCTTCTCTACACTGGTATTTAGTAATTTATGTAATGTGGTAGTTGTTGACATGCTATTATTTTGTTGAATAGTTACAGATTAATCAAAAAATAAATTTTTGACATGGATCTAGTTTTTTGACATATGAAAGGAGGTTCAATAAATTCTTTTACCTGGATGAAGACCTAATGAAAAGGATCAAGACATCGAAAGGTGAAAAAGATAGAAGAGCGGGTGGTTGATGTTGATCCTTTTTTCTTTTGAGTTGTTAAGATTATGGGTTTGTTTGTTACAGGCTTATGACATTGGAAAAATGGATGGTGTCATTCTGGTGTGTTTTAATTCATGATGGCAGTTGAGACAATTGCTTGTTTGTTTGCCCATGATGTTTTTTGGTGATGGTGAAGCTTGGCAGGAAGCGTTGTTGGTGGGATTCAATGCAGAAGTGAGAAACAAAGGCTTTAAAAGTGGCACCTTGCTTATAAGCTAAACATATGAGTATTTTTGTGCTAGGTGCTGGACATGAACATGAGTGTGGTTGTTTTTGTTTGCTATCATGAACAATATGTGAGGAAGGCTCCAATGTTTAGGTGCTATTGGACTCTTGAACTTTTTCACTACACATAAGAGTCCATAAGATTAAGTTGTGTAGGACTACAACATGAATAAAATTTGAGATACCTCGTGGAAGTGATGAAATTCCTAGGGGACAAAAAAGGTGGTCTGTGAAAGGCATTAGAATGGTTGGGTTGTGAGAGTGTTGGGTTTGTGCAGAATTCATATTCAGGAAAAGACTCAGATTGTTGGGAATTCCAGGGAAATTGGGTTGTGCATTGCATGTGGGGAAAAGTGAAAGAATAAAATTGTTTTTAGTGCCGATGTCTGACACTGTTCTTATCAGATTACCTGATTGTAGTTGTGGGTTAGCTCGTGCTATCTTTGAACATTGAGGATATTGTTGATGCCAAAAGAAAACCATGATAGCCATTTGAGAGATGTCTAGAGAGATTTGATCTACAAAGTCCCCATTCTTATCATGTTGTTGTGGTTTTATATGCCAGTTGATCAAGACAATTGGTTTCTTAAAACATTTATCTTTGTGGGAACATAGGTAGATTGTGGAATTGCTTGCTATTTGTTGGATATCCACAACTTTCTAACCTAATTGTCCTCAACATCATCATAATCTGTTTGAAATGTTAATGTGGTGAGCTCTTGTGAGATTGGCACATGCCCCCTTTTTGTGCTGCACAGTATGTACATTGAAAGAAAATGCACAAGTAATATGCTTGGACCCTGTCCCTAAATAACTATTGTTAGTTGAATGAATTGTTAGTTCACTAAAGATAAGTAAGAAAACAAATTTAGACCACCAAATCTAGCCATCCCATTTGCCTGCAAAAAAAAAGAATTCTTGAAACATATGCAACACCCTATTCTACTGAACATTGAAAATTTATGGTCTAGCTTTCTAGCATTTCCATTGGTCCTCCAAAATTCTCACAATGCTACCAAACCCTATTACACATTTAAGTGGTACTTCACACAAACTAACTAAGATAAAAACTCAGACCATCAAATACAGCAATTTGACTGGCCATAACATTTTTTCTGCACACCTACACAAAAGCCTATTTAACACCCTCTGCATATTATTAGTATACTGACATCATAGTACCTTGGTGGCTTCGGCATAAATTATATTATTTCTAAAAATGCTGAAATTTTTTTGGTGAGGGAAAATGAAGAATCTTTTAGAATATTTTATTTTTCACAATGAAATCTTCAAAATTAATTAATTACTAGTGTGAACCCGGTGCATAATGCACCCGTGCCCCCCCCCCCCGGTCGTTACTTACTTCGGACCGGAAGCAACCTCTCCTCCTGCACGGTTGTTGTGAATGCTCCCCGGAGCTGCTGGCCAGACGTCATCCAAAAAAATAA
>Ga0116231_10002958_pt1 | contig 35497 bp, 28 predicted proteins | sample S1TSphgellanicum_2_FD_89695 | JGI IMG/M metagenome (GOLD analysis project Ga0116231, IMG submission 89695) | Host-associated microbial communities from peat moss isolated from Minnesota, USA - S1T2_Fd - Sphagnum magellanicum MG | ecosystem: Host-associated > Plants > Peat moss > Unclassified...
AAGAGTCCTTGAGTTCTTACTTGATTAATTCAATGGTTGAAGTAACATTTCCGTGTAACATTTACTCCTTGATATTCCCTACCTATTTACTTTACTATGCACTAATTAACTATGTAGTACATAATAAATTGGAATTACAATTTGCATCACAAAAAAAAAACTCTCACATACTTCTAGATCCACCGTTGAATTTAGGGTTTGATGAATCCCTTAGATCTAGGGTGTTTGAGTTTTGATGAGGTTCCGCCGTCGCTCCCACACCTTACGCCTACCCTAATTTGTTAAATAAAAAGGCCTCGACCCCTTTTGAATGCAAATACCACTTTGTTTGTACTACCTTCTTGGTTTTTGTTGATGCAGGTGCCACTAGTCATGGCGGACGATGATGTTACGCCTTCAAATCCTCCAGTTGCACCTGTACAACAAGAAGAGCTTGAAGAAGCACCGTTCGACTTGAATGTTTCTCAACGACCGCGCGAAGAAGAACCGCCGAGGAGAGTGGTGCGCACTCGAGTCGATCGTTCGATATGGGATCATCAATTGTTTCTTAACCCACGTGCTTTAGCAATTTATTTAGAGTTTGTTCCTGCTCGTGGAGCCGCGCCAGAAAGGTTTGAAGAATGCCAGTGCAAAGATGATGATGTCCGTTTCCATTGTTGAACGTGGTTCCCAGTGATGGCCATTATCGTTGGCTATGAAGCCCGATCAACCCACTTCCCCTGGAATATCGAGCCGAGTACCTCGTTCGCACCATTCGTCGCATCCTAGATTTTTTACAATTGTGATCTATCCTTTAAGTCAGTTATTTAGTTATAATTCACCTGAGGCTACTCAGGCGGAAATGTTTAATACTTAAGTTTGAATTGATTCTATTTAAAAGTTTGATAGAAGTGGAACTAAATAAAGATGTATTAAGACTACATCCTAAAAATCTTACAAGTACATCATTAGTGCTTGAAGATTCTTCTATGACTAACTTAACCTTGTCATGGCAAATTGCTATTGTTAATTATGGGCTTGTATTCCCTATATATTAATAAATCACATCTAATTCTACATCCCCTTTCCCTTCTCTACAACATAAAAGGGATAATGTACTTTAAAAGGCTTATTAGGTGTTTAACTGATTAAGTGCTATATCAACTGAAATAAAGAAGTACTATATGCCTAGAAATATCGAAAAAATTGATTCAACTATTAATAATCACTACTTGGAGGCTTATAAGCATTCAAATCAATTGTACTAAGGAAAATTACGGAACTAAAGCTTAACTAATTGTTGAGCTATAATCCATGGCTCACAAGATGTTAAAAACAAGTTATACTTTGAACTTGGGACAATTACTTAAAATAGCTCATGAGCTAAAGAAATATCTTTGGCCAGAACTAAAACAAAAAAAAACTCAAAATTCAAGTAAAACTACCATAGATAAACAAGTTGTTTCTTTAGTACCAAAGGTAGGGATAACTGTTGTAGTAATAAATAGTCATATGGTAGTTATCCAAATATAAATTGGGCAGAATACAATAGAGAATGTGTTGTTAGATGGAGGTTTTGGAGTTAATATCATCACACAACAGTTGAGATTGAAGTTGGGGCTTCCAAAACTTAAACATGCACCATATAATTTGAAGATGGTAGATCAAACAATCACAAAACCAGTGGGGTTGATTAGAGATCTGAAGATATATGTTCATGGCGTTCCTTACATAACTATGTTTACTATACTTCATAATAGTGTGGTATTTCTAGTTGTTCCATGTTGTTGGGAAAACCATGGTTGAAGGATGCTAAAATGGCACATGATTGGGGGAGTAACATTGTTACCATACAAGAGAATGAGATAGTCAGAACCATTGGAATCACCAAGCATTTGGGAGGTGAAGTAAGAAAACCGGAAAAGTTACTATGCTACAATTATTATAAGGGTATCGTAGATGAAGAAGATATCATCTTTGCTACAAAACTAGAATTGTTTTCACTAGGAACAATCAGTTTACCTGAAACAATTCAATTTGTGAAAACCATGGATGTGGAAGATCATCGATACAGATGTGAAGACTAGTATTTCAAACCAAGAATTTAGAATACAAAACACAAAAATGAAAATAGTTAACAATAGATATGAGCCAAAAGTAACTTTGGAGGATAAGGTGTATCTAGAGACGTACTATAATCATCAACCATAGAATATTGTAGTGAATGAAACTCCAACAAAAATCAAAACACAAGAATTACAAATTGTTAGATGGACGTTAATTAAAGTTCAACAATTGATGAAACTCAATCTAGGAACTGATGCAAAACCATAGTTGGTGAAGATAAATGCATAGTTGAAAATAGGCAAGGTGTTGGAACTAAAATAGTTGTTGAAGGAGTTCAAACATGTTTTTACATGGACATACAAATATCTAAAAAGGATTCCACTAGAGCTAACACAACATATAATTGAATTAGACACTATTATACCACTGGCACATTAGGCCATGTACAAATTAAATCCAAATTATGCTACAATAATCAAACAAAATATAGACAAATTCTTAGTAGTTGGATTCATTCAGTATGTAGGAGGAAGTCGTGGAAGTCATGGTGGAAGTCATTGAAGCCAACAACCAAATAACAACTCAAACTGCTACTAATTTGGGAAACCTAGGCACATGGCAAATAACTATTATCAAAGGGAGCATGATGCATGAAATGGAAAACTGCAACAAAGGAATTATGCATCAATAAACAATCAAGGTGATGAGCAAATATTTATGATGTAGGACATGGGCACATGGCAAATTCTATGATAGGAGGTGTATTAAATAACAATGTTTGGTATGTGGATTCAAGAGCTTCAAACCACATGACTAGTCATAGAGAATGGTTTAGAAACACAAGGAATTTGAAAACACTAAGGTTTGTGGAAATTAGTGATGACATTACACATCCCATCACACAAATTGGCAAGGTGCCATTATCCATGCAAGATGGGCAAACAAAGTGTTTGAAAGATGTATTTTATGTTCCAACCATAACAAAAAATTTAGTTTCGATAGGCTAGATGGTGGAACAAGGTTAACATGTGACATTCAACCTAAATGGATGTTTTGTGGAAGACACGAAGAACTATAGCAAATTGACTGCAAAAGGGAAAATGAATGGACAAATGTTCACTTTGGATGTGAACATGCCTAAAGTGAATTCCATGTTATTCACACATGGAAATGAAGTTGGAGACATTGGAATTTGGCACAAGTGGGTTGGCCATGTTAATTTCCAATGTCTTAAGTTGATGGAGAAACAAAATCTTGTTGGAAGTCTTCCCAAATTTGGAACAGAAGAAGTGACATCAAAAGTTTGTGAAGAATTCCAATTGGGGAAGCAAGCTAGGCATCCAATCTAGTTCAAACAAGTCATATAAGTTCCAAACCTTTGGAAATGATCCACTCAAATGTGTGGACCACAAAGACAAAATCCATTGGATGATGCAAGTACTATGTGAATTTCATTGAAGACCACACAAAGAAGCTGTGGGTCTATTTCATGAAACACAAAGATGAAATGTTTCAACATTTTTTGAATTTCAAAGCAATGGTGGAGAAGGAGAAAGGTGTGAGCATCAAATGCTTAAGGTCTGACGGAAGGGGAGAGTATTTTTCAAATGAATTCAGTGAATATTTGAAGGAACATGGAATTCAAAGGAAATACTCATGTAGTTATTCCCCACAATAGAATGGAGTTGCTAAAAGGAAGAATAGGCACGTTGCAGAAACAGCACGTGCCATGTTGAATGAGAAGAATTTGCCAAATTACTTTTGGGCTAAAGCGGTAGCAATTGTTGTTTATATCATGAATCGAACACCCATAACAACAGTTCATGGCATGACACTCAAAAAGAAATTCACAAGCAAGAAACCAGATGTTTCACACCTTAGAGTGTTTGGTTACATCGCACACATGCATGTTTATGATGAGAAGAAATCAAAACTAAACCCAAAAGCTGAGAAATGTATTTTCATTAGATATTCCTTAGAAAAAAAAGGATATAGTTGCTTCAACCCTTCCACTCAAAGGTTGCAAGTGAGTAGAGATGTTGTGTTTGATGAGATGGTTAATTGGTACTCACCATTGAAGATAGTAGAAGATGGAAAGGTTATAAATGGTGATGTTTCATCAAATGTGGAATAAGAATCACAATTAATTAGTGGACCACAATAATTTTCAATTAATGGGTCCAGTAGCATTCCATGGAAAGGAAGATTAAGATCTTTAAACATTGTACATGGTAGTTTTCAAACATCATATAGGAATTCTCATATAGATGCTGAGTCAAGTGATTTAGAGAAAAATGTGGGTGAAAAATCAAAAGTCCCTTTAGTTATTACTCCCAGAGCTCGGATGGCCAAGAAAGCTTTGAAAACACCTGACAAGAATAGTGGAGTACGAAGATCCACACGAATCAAATACCCTATACAAAGACTCACATGTGATGGCTTTGGAGCTCATCATTACACATACATGGTGAGAGTTATACAGGAGGTAAAACCCATTTGTTTTGAATAGGCGGTTCGAAACCCTAAGTGGGACAATGCCATGGATGAAAAGATGGTGGCGTTAAATGCTAATGTTACTTGGGAATTGGTAGTTACTAAAGGACAAGAAACAATTGGGTGCAAATGGGTGTACAAAATCAAGCACAATGTAGATGGATCTGTGAACAAATACAAAGTAAGATTGGTTGCCAAAGGTTATGCCCAAACTTATGGCATAAACTATGAAAAGACCTATAGTCTAATTGCCAAAATGACAATTATAAGAACAATCATTGCTATGGTAGTAGCAAAAGGATGGTCTTTACATCAAATGGATGTAAAGAATGTTTTTCTTCATGGAGATTTATAGGAAAAAATGTACATGGAACAACCACCAGGTTATGTGGACCAAACACATCCTAATTTAATTTGTAGGTTGAAAAAACCTTTGTACGACTTGATACAAGCACTCAGAGCTTGGTCAGACAAGATAGGTCGGTATCTTGTCATAAGTAAATTTCAAACATCCAATGCAAATTTTTCACTATATGTGAAAAAGACAAATCATGGGATTATAGTCATAGTCATCTATGTTGATGACTTGATTATCACATGAGATAGTGATCTAGACATCTTTGATTTAAAGAAGCTTTTGAAACAAAAGTTTGAGATGAAAGATTCGAGAGTTGCGTTACTTCCTAAACATTGAAGTAATCCAATCCCTTAAAGGGATATGGTTATTACAAATCTAATATGCCTTGAACAAATTGTCCAAATATGGGATGACGGGTTACAAACCCATTTCAATTCCATTGGAGCAAAATGTGAAGTTAAGTGCAAATGAAAGAGACCTTATGGAGGATACCACTACGTATAGATGCATAGTGGGGAGTTTGGTTTACATGACCATCACAAGGCCAAATTTGAGTTATGCAATTGGAGTAGTGAGTCCATTCATGCAAACACCACAAAATCCACATTTGGATGCAATGAGGCACATATTGAGGTACCTAAAACATACTTTACAATGTGAAATTTTTTATGAAACCAAAAGCTAGTTATAAGTATATAGATACATGGATGTTGATTGGGTTGGCAATGTTTCAAATAGAAGATCAACCAATGGTTTCATGTTTTTTTTTGGAAGTGGTGCTATTAGTTGGAACAATAAAAAACAAACAATATTTGCATTATCAAGCATGAAAGCAAAATACAAAGGCATAATAATTGTTGCATGTGAAGTGGTCTGGTTACAATAACTACTCTAAAATTTGGGATAGTTAGTGGATGTTCATGTTGTCATTTATTGTGATAACATTAGTAGCATACTACTTGTTAACAACCCGATTTATCATGTTAGGACAAAACACATTGAAATGCACTACCACTTTATTAGAAAAAAAGTTTTAACAAGAAAAATTAACCGTATTCATGTCAAAACTAAAGATCAAATTACTGACATTTTCACAATGGCTTTGGATATAAACAAGCTAAGGAAGTTTAAATTAATGTTTTGTGTACTAGAAGTGGATTTGAGCTTGAGGGGGAATGTTGAGAATTCAAGCTCAATTAATTAGGTTTCATTAGTTATTGGAGTAAGAAAGTAATTAAGTTATTTTCACAAGGTTGAATTACTTTTTTTACTTATATTAGTTTGGTTATTTTTGGTTTGGTCTTTTAGTTAAATACCTTGGTGTTGATGGTTTGGCTCTTTTTTTTTCATTACATAAGTTTGTGTATTTCATGTGACAAGAACCTTGAGGAGTTTTTGATGTTGTGTTCCATGTTGTGGGCATCATGTTTTAATTTCCTTTCAATAAAGATTATGTTTACACTTGACTATGTTTCCTATTTATTAACAATGCATTAGGACTAATACATTACCCATGGGAAATAGGTGCATAAACTTATAACATTGTGCCTACCTTGACAGAACTTTGCACATCATGAGTAAGGCAATGGAGCAAACAATATTCCAAATTTTTAATGTGCAACAATCATGGTTAGGGCATATCAGCTAATTCCCAATAAGGTTCCGAGTTCAAAGGTGTACCTTTTCTTATTTGCACATACCTTGGCCCTGTTGAAGATGCTTCTGCCTCTGGTTACAATTACTAAACTCTTCGTCTGATGATGAATGCGGCTCCTCACCTATGTTAAACTTTGAACTTGAGCTGGTTGATTGCATTTCACCAACTTTAGATGATGAAGCCTCCTTAGTGGACTTTAGTGGTGTGTTGTTGCATCGTGAACTACAACATGGATTTTGTCTGTAGGCATTTGTGCTTGGAGTGTCCTTTGCTACCATTTTATTTTTTTGAAATTTTATGCACCTTGCAAGTTACAAAACTTCACAAACACGTAATAACATACTCAAAGAAACTAGTTCAATGCACAAAACTTAGCATGACTTGAACATCTATATGAATCATGCATGCAAATAAACTAGGTGAATAAGGGCCTTCCACACAATCACTGCAAGCAAGTTGGCAAACTTAGGAACACAAGAAAACATGAAAACTTGTAGTAAACTTATCAAGTAAGAACAACAATAAAACCAAGTTCAAACAAAGGTTTATAGGGCTAGAAACTTAACAAGGGAGATCAACAAGTAAGTTCAAGGATTTCAATATTGCATTGTTTTCAGCAATGTTAACATCTTTGACAAGGTCATACTCACATTAGTAAATGACAACATTGTTTTGCGCCATTGAGTAGGTGCGTGTTGGTTAGATAATCATTTCAAATTCCTTGCATCAACACACAAGTAGTGACATCTAGCCATCAATTACTTGATATGCACATCTAGTCGTTGGCGTACAAAACACATGTCCAATCCATGAACACACGAATAATGACATCCAACCATCGATGACCTAATATTGACATCTAGTCATCGCCTTACAAAACACATCCAATCAATGGACATGTTTACGAAATAAGTCCAAAAAGGGATTTAAAGTAGATGGTGAAACAAACCAACATCCTGTAATCATCCATCCATCAAATGAACTTAACCCTAAATTGTGGGGTTTGTGATTTTTATAAATTTTGAAATATGTTAAACCTACAAATTCATTTTATTTGCCCATAAATATAGAAACATGGTTAAAAAATGTTGTTGTCATGTACTATCACAAGCTTAACCCTAACCCTAAACCACATAAAACATCAAACCGAGAACAAAATGTTACTTGGTTCTATGCACTACTTGAAGCACTAACCATGTTCCATTAACTTGCCTGAAACTTGAAGCATTCAAACTATTGTCTTTAGTGATCTAGAGGTGTGTGGAGAATTGGAAACCAAGTTATAGGGTGTTGCAACAATATATGTAGGTGATGGCCATGGTAGCTATTGGTGGTCTTCTAATAGTGTCCACAATCCATCAGTGCCCATGGAGGTATCACACTAATTCCCACCATGATTTTGGTCATAAGTTGCAAAAACCATATTGTTAGAATAATCATGCAGCAAATCATTGTCCCATTATTTCGTTTCAAGATAATTCAATGTGCCATGCTAAATATGTCTTGGAGGATCTGAACTACCATGGACATCTACGCAAAACAAAAGAATGTCAATGTCAAACATGTGGTATATTGAGGTGGGTGTAATTTCCCACATGCAATTGTTTTCTAGATTTGAGAAGCACATTGGGCTTATGTATGGGCTTGATATATCAGTAAATTATAGTTTAGGTGTCCATCTTCTGCATCTAAACTTTGTCACATAAGCACTAAAAGCTCTAAGGTCTAGTAGTGTTGCATTTGGGTTTACAATTGTAGTTCTACCATTTGAAGGTAGTTTTGTGGTCTCTAGACCTAGTTGTAACTCAATGCCACATCCTAGTAAGAGGATGGTATTCACCTGATACATTGATAAATTACATTTTAATTGCCTATCTTCTACATCCAAACTTTGTCACATAAGCCATAGAAGCTCTAAGGTCCAACCAATGATGCATTTGGGTTTATAACTATAGTTTTGCAATTTGCAAGTAGTTTTGTGGTTTCTAGACCTAGTTCTAGTTGAATGCCACCCAATAAGAGGCTAGCAATATTATTTCCAACCTTATGTATTGGCTTGAGACAACAATAAATTACATAGTTTATTTACATTTTCTGCATCTAAAAAAAGAAAATGAATTTTGACATTCATGGCTTGGTCATCTAGCTAGGAACCACCCATATAGGTGAGATTGCTTTACATTCAATGGACAACCATAGCACAAATTTGCACCAACGTGAATGTCTATTGCAAAATTTGTGAAGAGGGCTAAGGAACGTGAGGTTTGGTTGGTGTAGAGGACATGAGCATTAGAGGAAAGGGATGACCTTTTTCGTCAACATGGGGTGAAAAGGAAGAGTATTTTTTTCCAACTACCATAATGGTAGGTATGCTTAACATTGGTATACCTAATATTAGGTTAATTAGCAAATAACCTAATATTTGGTCCTATTTTTTAAGCAAATATTGCCAACACTATAAACCAAACAATATAGGAAGCTTAATTAGCTAAGAATTTGCAATGAATTCTTGGAATACTATGAGTATTTTACAACAATGATAAGTTATGTTTTTACATGGCCAATAGGTTATTTGCCTTTCTCCAATTTTTCATATCTTCAACCCAAATTGTTCACAATAGTCTAGGGTGTTAAAAAGGTAGTGTTGGTTTGACCCATGGTTGGGTTAGGGTTGTGTGCTAAATCCCTAACGTAACATTCGGTATTGTTGGGATGTCCACAATGGAACCCATTTCATATGATTGGAGTTGCTGGAGTTTGTGTTGTGGATTTCTATATGTTTGTAATGCTGGCTATTGTTACAATTTAATTGGCATTTGGCACCCACTCTGTCCTTGATTTCTTTACTACCTAAGACATTGTTTTCCTCCAGCTACATGATAATGTGCATAGTGGCTCTATTTTGTGTGGGTTTCGTTAAAAAACCTATCATTATTTTCAAGATGCATGATCAAGTGTTAGGGAGGCTTGTTTTGGTGGGTGAATGTCTATTTATGTGAGGTAGGTGTATGGTATGTTGATGCATTAACATACTTTGCCTAAACAACTATGGAGAGGACACCTACTTAAACCAATGGTTTTTGCAAGGAGAAATTTTGCAACCACACACATGAAGATGCAATAGGCCTTCACCAAATATTGATGTGAAGTTCTTGACAACAACAAAAGATTTAAAGGGTTGCAAATTTCTTTACCCATGTAGTAATGTGCATTGTTTACTAGTTCATGTATCTTATACATGTTTATAGATTGTTCCGTATAATTTTGTGTAATTAGTCGGCTTTATGTAGGGCTAATGTTATACAAGGTACAAATTGGGCGTATGGTATTCGATGTTTCCTTTACCAAATGGACTTAATGTCGTATAGGTTAAAGTCATGGCTGATTAAATTAATAACATGTCCAGAACATGGACAATGATGCTTTAGGCTCTTGTAATTTGTTAGTGTCGTAACAAATGTAGCTTCTAGAGGGCATTTTCAAGGTTGCCTCCAGGGCATAGAAGACTAAGATTAAACCCACTAGGAACCTAATTACCTATTTGTTTTAGTATTAATGTAGCTTCCATATGGAACTTTTAAGGTTTTGTGTAGTGGATAGAAGATTGTGAGATTGAATTGAATGGGCCCCTAATTCATTGCATGTATGTTTCATTATTAATGTAGCTTCCAAAAGGTACTTATGGTTGTTTGCATTGGGAAAAAGACATTGAAATTGAACTAAATAGGCCCCTAATACATTGCCTATATGTTTCAATATTAATGTAGCTTCTAAAGGGAACTTTCAAGGCTGTTTGTAGTGGGTAAAAGATTTTGAGATTGAACTTAATGGGCCCTCATTCATTTCTTATATATTTCAATATCAAAGTAGCTTCCAAAGGGGACGTTCAAGGTTATGTGTAGTGGGCAAAAGACTATGAGATTGAATTGAATCGGCCCCTGATTCATTACCTACATGTTTTAATATTAATGTAGCTTCCGAAGGGGACTTTTAAGTTTGTAATGGACATAAGACTTTGAGATTGAATTGAATGGGCCCCTAATTCATTGCCTATATGTTTCAATATTGATGTAGCTTCCAAAGGACTTTCAAGGTTATATGTAATGGGTAGAAGACTTTAAAATTTAATTCAATGGGAACTAAATATTAATTGCATGTTTAATTGATATTAATGTAGATTCTAGCTCAAGGATTTTCAAGGTTGTTGCAATGGGCAAAAGACTACGAGATTTCTTCCAATTTTGGGGGCCTAATTCATTTCCTTTTTGTTTCAATATAACAAATGCAACTAGATTCCCAATTATTAATTCTCTAAGTTCATAGTTCCTATTGGTGAAGCACACCTTGGACGTGATGCATTGTGAGAAAAATATATGTGAGAACATGCTCAGGTCATTTTCGGGGAGAAGGATATGGTAGATGTTTGAAAAGACATGCAAGAGGTCAACGTTCATCTTTAACTTTGGCTGCAACAAATAACCAATGGTTTGTACATAAAACCAATTTTGCCTTTTACATCATGACAAAGGCAGAAAAAAAAGACCTTCCTACATATGATAAACAAGTTGAAAACTCCTACAAATTATGTAGGATCTTTGAAAACCAAGGTACAAAAGGAAGGGAAGTTGTTAGGACTAAAGTCCCATGATTACCACATATTGATGTAGCAAATATTTCCCCTTTGCGTATGCACCTTGATGGAAGAGGAGGTACAAATGTCCTTCATTAGCTTAAGCCCAAATGTTTAATAAACTTTGTAGTAAGGTGATTGACCCCAATAGTATAAATGTATTAAAGGTAGAAGTTGTTGAGACTATGTTAACTCTAGAAAAAGTCTTCCTTTCTGCATGCTTTGATGTCATGACCCATCTAGTAATCCACCTAGTAGAAGAGTTTGATCTTTGTGGCCTAGTTCACACCCGATGGATACACCCTATGGAGAGGTACATGAAAGTGCGAAGACATGTAAGAAACATGGCAAGACCAAAAGGGAACATGGTGACTAGGTATGCTATTGAAAAAGCATTGGGATTCTACATTGAATACATCTAGGAAGTGAAGTCCACAAGGAGGAGAATGTGGGATGACAAGGAAGACCCTATCATGCATGATGAAATATTGGAAGGAAATGGGCACCTTTGTAGATTGAATGTTGACCTTAAGGCTTGGTCCCACACCTTTGTTCTCCACAATGCAGTAGCCTTGGGACCATGGTGTGAATGAAATTACTATTTTTATGACCCAACAGTAATGTTCATATATATGGAAGATTTAGAATTTGTACACAGATTTTTGGCTATGAAAGATTATTATTGAGCTAGGTGAAAGTTTTATTTAAGTTTGGGCCAAAATTTTAAATATTTGTTATTAGTTTTGTTATGCATGATGCTGTTGGCATAAATTGATATTTTGTTGATTTTGTGTTAGAAATATTCACTAACTCAACAAAGGACAAGGGAAAAAGCAAAATTTGCATGGACAACACACATTATGAAAAAGGGGTATTTTGCAACTGGCCTTGCAACTCAACTTTTGAGTTGCAGAGGACATTTGCAACTCACTATATTTATATGCCATTAATGCTAACAAACAAGTTGCATGAATTGCAAAGTTATAATACACCGTATATGTGCAATTCATTAAAATTCAATTGCAACTTTATTAAAACAATTCATTTTCACCTACTATGCAATTCCATTATAATTGCACCCATGATGTCATGCTAATGCCATTTATTGTCATCCATCTATTAAAATTTAACACATGGCACTATGAAGAATTTTTAACATAAAAATTATTTTCTTTTCAAAATATTGATCTCCATCGTTCATAATGATTATTAATGATGGTCTAGAATTGTGACATATGGCATAATAAAAAGCTGCCACATGGCATATTAATTTATATTTTGGAATAGATAAATAAATATAAATATCTATTTTAGTAGATAGATAGGTCATACATAACCATAGGTAGGTAGGTTGGTAGGTTTAAAAACCTACATACCTACGTATTTACTTAAGACCTACCTACCTACCTACTTAGGGTCATAGGTAGGTAGAAAAATAGAAGAATAACCGTGAAATTATTATTTTTAGTTTTATGTTTTACCTTTAGGTTAAGTTTTTTCGAATTCATCCCAAAATTACACTTGCATTTTAATGTGAGAATATGAAAGAACAAGCCTTCTTTATATAGTTTATAACATGGGATTCAAAGACAAACTATATGAGTTAAATCTTTTAGTTGTTCTTTAGTTCCAAATTAAGTTGCAATTGAATTGTAATTATAACATTTAACCATTTAGGGCAAACTAGATCCAAGGGGAAGGCTCCATTTTTTTTGGTGTAAAAAAAAACTTGAACCCTTCCTATCGGTGCCTCTAGGGCAATAAAAATTGTCAAAAATGGAATAGAATTGAAAACGTTATGGCCCCCCAAAATAGAGGGGGGAAAAATTCAAAAAAACAAACCACCAATGTTATAAAGGTCAATTCCCAAACACCTAAAAAGATCCTTGTATGTTGTTTTACTATTATTAAAGCTCAAAGATGATTGTAGAATTTCAGATGGTGCTCCTATAACACTTTAAATCATTTAAAATGAATAAAAAATAATAAAGTTATGAAGTTTGAAAGTAGGAGGGGTCCAAAGAAAAAAAAAAGGAAAAAAATGTGTTTTGTAAGTTGGAAAGCTTATTTCTTTTCTTGTTATTTTTTATGTTAAGGGAATAGTTACTTGTGGTAATTATTAGTTAGTATATTTCTATTTACTTAGTTACTATTCTAGGAATTACTAACTAAATTACATAGTTTTTATCACTATTTGAATTCGAATAGAACATATGACTATTTTTTTTTAGTTATATTTTTTGGAGAAGAGAAATAAATGAGAGACCATTGTATCATTTTAAAACATGGAGCTATAATGGAGTATGGGAGAAATATGTTTTGATATCTGGAAAAGCTTTGTTTCCATAGTCAGAATTGTTATTTTCATGTTTTTTAAAATCATATTTTCATTACTGAATTTTAATTTTGAAAGTAGTTATAAGTAGATTTGAATGAGCATATTGTGTTAATATTAGTTATATATATATTTCAGTCCAAATTTTAAACTAGAATCTAGGATTAGAGATTTTGTATTTAGCATTTGGCGACCATCCCAAGGTCCAAATTCAAAGGGAATTTCATAATGTTGTTTGTTTTGTTGTTAAATTTTTTGTTTCTATAGATAGATAATGAACTTTAGTTTCATTTTCTGGAATTTTTTTCAAATCTTGATCGTAATTTTTTTCTTCAGGAAACAGGTTTAAACATAATAGCTAATTGTGTTTCTAATGCAAAAGTTTGTTCAAATTTGAATTAGGATGTGGAGAGATGGAAAATATAAATGTAAGAAGAAGTCTAAGGAGACAATTAGATCAAGTTGTATTATGTGAACAAGTGGAAAATGGCACTACCATTAACAACAATTTGAGTGCAAATTAGGTAGATCAATAATTTGAAACACCTAAAAGAGTTTATCGAATAGAATAGAAACATCAGTGGATAGAAGAGAGACATGCAGGCCACAAAACGCCTCAAGAAACATTGATTATTTCTTGTGAAGTGCAAATTGGTGAAACATAGAGGCACACCAGTAGTATGCAACAAAACTCTAGGAGAGAAGAACGTCAAATTGAAAATGTAGACTCATAAGTTGAATTTATATGAAGGAATCAAAAATTTAAACCTCAACAAAAAATTGTGTTGGAATTAACAAATCTGATGCAACAACATGTCTATGATGTTTTGATTCAAGAAAAACAATAGAAACTCAACAGGTCAGAAAGGGAGGAAGTTGTATGAAGGTACAAATTTGCTTCACCTCCTTATTATTAAGAAGGCCAAGAAAATGAAGAGTTTAAACAAAGAACTTAAAATTTTGAACTTTTGATTCATTACGTTGAGCAAGAAGTCACAACTCAAGGTATTAAAATATCCAGAGGCATTGAGCTAGTACTTGTAACTAAATAAGAAACTAAAATTTTACCAAGAGTAGAACCAACAATAGCAGAAGGTGTTCCTATGGTTGTAAAAATGAAGTACAGTGAACCCAAAATTAATCAATAGAATGGTAACATTAATAGTGAAGTTCCAAGGGATTGGAGTAGAGGAATTCATAGTGTTAACATAGTTCCAAGACCAAATTTTCCACGTTGCACATACTGCCATCAAATTAGACATGAGATCAATGAATGTCCATTTATTGAAGATAATATGAGGCAAGGATTTGTTGAATATTTCTAGAATCCGAATCTAGAACCTACAAGAGTAGGAAATCATGGACCTATTGAACTAGAGGATTTGTACCATGAAAGGGTCAGAATTCCAAATAGATTCAAAGAACAGATCTAGAGAAATATCAAAGTAAAAATAAAATCTCATACTAAGGTAAATGTAATACCTATCTCTATAGCTCATGTATAAAGTCTATTACAACAAAACAATATTGGAATTACCTATGCATGAACTTCAAATTCCAAAATGGAACTAACAAAATCCGTGCCATCATATTATGTGACAATGCCCTAGTCTATAATTACAATTACTGAAGTTCCATTTGTGTCAACACTAGTTACTACTATTGGTGGTATCAAATCCAAACCACACACTCCAAGGGGAACAAAATTTGTGAATTTGCATGAAGATTTTCCTAGAAAGGTGAACAAAGTTTTTGCCAATTAACCATCAAATCAAGGAGGAGGCAACTCAGATCCACTCGGAGCTCTAGGACCTCCATGATATTTTGGATTACTAATGGTGTATCCAGGCAAGCCACCATTATCACCAAGCAAACCTTATTATCGGCCACTTAACTATCCTAAATATGTCAAGGAATTTAACCCAGATGCTCATGTTAGAGTATTTAAAGTTGCCATTAGAGCAGATAATGAAATAGATGATGTAAAAATTGTTAATTTGTTTAGTTTTACCTTCAAAGATATTATGTCTGATTATTGTAATAATTATCTAGGAGATTATCCAAATTATACTTTTGCAAATTGCAGTTAGCCTTTTGTAAAATATACAAAAAAGTTCAAAATGATGAACAAGTTTACCTTTAGTTAAAAAAATGAAGCAGGAGAAAAATAAAAAAGTGGAAATATTATGAAAGATTACTAAAGTTGCCTAATAGCCTTCAACACAAAACAACATATAGTTTCTTAACTATTGTTTTCAAATCCGGATTATAACCATATTTGCATGTAACAACAATAGATATGAAGAGAGAAATTTTTCAATAGCATAAGGACGCAACTTTGGTTTGTGAAGAAGGAATTTCTAAAGTAAAAGCCATAAATAGTGTCGCAACCCCACTTTGGCCAAGTGTGGGGGTGAAGCCCAACACTTGGAAAAGTTAGAGGTTTGGAATCCTCCGGGACTCCCGAATGTTCAGAGCTCGACAGCAAGGCCCAAAACACCTTGCATTGGGGAGTTCTTGGTGTCATTGGAAAGGTCTTGAAACGTAGATATCGAAAATGGCCTCGCATTGGCAATTCGGACATCTGTAGCCCAAGTTATGGGCAAAAGAAGGGCCGGGAGTCAAACTGGCAGTTTGACTCCCGACCACTAAAAGTCGGGAATCGACCTCTTTCCGACGTTGCCTTGAAGAGTGCAACACGGCGTTGGAAAGCTTTCGACGAGAGCTACAACTTTGGTTGAGGACTTGTCCCGATCCGAGTTCAGGGCGAGGAGCTGTGGCCATCCAAAGTCCCGGGACAATTTCAAGACTCCATTTCGGGAGTCCCAACAAAATGTGCCATTCGGATGTAGCCTCCGCGGCCAGCCGCAGAGAATACTATAAGGGGGAAGGTGGTGGCTTCCCCGGAGTCCGGGCCGTGGTGAGTCTTGTGTGTCCAAGTGCCCGTGGCAAGTCCCAACACCCAAGGGTGTCCCGAATGCTAAACTAACCCTTTTTGGTGGGTTTTTGGATGCAGATTCACACAAGTTAAACTAGTCCCTCTTCCTAGTCTAATCCCAAGGCTCCCAACTCGACCCTCTACCCCCTTTTTGGAGTTGGAAGCCGGGAGTGTGCTTCCAAGTCTCAACTTTCCGCAACTTGACTTTGTGAAACCCTCAAGTGGGTTTCACCCCGTGACTTAGGAGCGCGTCAAATAGTCTGTGAATACCACAAAGTTGTAAAACAATATCAACTCAGAAACCTCAGATAGTTTCAGAGAAAACAAGAATGTATTGTACAAATTGTCATAAGACAAATCATAATGTTGAAACCTATAGAGTCAAAAGGAAGGAATACCATGTTCCTATAGTTTTTGAGGTTACAACTCAATAGATTAAAGTACAAAGGCTTATGAAATATTCTTGTCATATTTGTGGTGATATTGGACATAAGATCGTAGATTATTTTAAGTATAATGATATGCAGAATATGTTTAAGAATAAAAGAATGAAGCCTACAAAGAAACAAGTTATGGTAGAACCCAAGGTCTTTAGTCCATGTGGTGGATGTGAATATGACCATTACTAGGAGCAAGGTCATTGAAGAACATGTGTTTAAGGACAAAGAGCCAATCAAAAAGAAGTTTGCAACTAACTAGGAAAAGGAACAAAGACTACAATAATATTTTGTCAAGACTATTCAAGAGATGTAAGCAAAAGACCCACTACAAAATTTAATTCCAAAGGAGAAAACAAAGTGGAGTACAAATTGGGCGAGATTGCCAAAATTGAGGTTTCCATCGAACCCATTGTGTCACAAAGTTTGTTTGCCAATCCTATCAACAGAATTATGTTTGTGGAATAAATATTCCAAGATATTAATAAAAAAATTGTTGGAGACAACCTATACTTTGAGGTTAGGTTAATTACTAAAAATAACACCAGATCTTTAAAAAAAATATGTGGTAGAAGCTAAAGCCAAAAAAACCAAATATAGCTACTAAACAAATATCAAAACTGAATCTAACTACAATGGTTTAAACACATTCTAAATTACACACAATAGCTATAGAGGTAGATAACCAGATGGTAGTTAAGTACGGGTGGGGAAAAACATTGTTGAAGATGTTTTGATAGATGGAGGAGCAAGTGTGAACATTATAATAAAAAACCTTAGAACAAAGTTAGGTTTACCTAAACCAAGACCGACTCCATACCATCGTAAAATGGCAAATCATAACATGACTAAACCTTTAAAAATCATCAAGAATTTGAAGATTCACATACATGGTATTCCATATATAGCCACATTTATTGTTTTGAAAAACAATGTGGTAGATTCTAACTATTTTATGTTGCTAGGAAGACCTTGGCTCAGAAATGTAAAGGTTACACATGATTGGGGTAATAATGTCATTATTGTTCAATGTAATGGAATAGTCATAACAATATCAGTTAATAGGAAATTACTAGAAGGCCCCAAGTACTTGTTTGTTATGACTTGATTTAAAGGTTAACATATGAAAAGAAGGATCTGATCTTTGAGACAAAACCAAAATTGTTTTCAATTGGCACAATTACACTATTAGAAGAAATAATTTCATTATTGAATGTTGGAATATCAGAAATAAGAAGCATTGAAGAATCTAATTCAAAGCGAAGGACATCAGATCAAACAACTATAAAAATGGTGCCTTCAATAGTGAAATTGGAAGACTTTTGTGTCAAACCAGAGGGTTTCATTGGAAGACAAGGTTTATCCAAAAACCTATTACCATCATAGCCATGATGATATTCAAGTGGATGAGACACTTGCAAAAATATAGGTACAAAATCTTCAAATAGCAGGTTGGACTTTAATCAAAAAATAATAATTTGTTAAGTTGAATCTTGGTACAGAGGCAAAACCACAATACATCAAGGTTAATTCACAATTGACAAAGGAGAAAATTAAAGAGATTGAAATGCTATTTAAGGGAGTTCAAGGATGTGTTTGCTTGGATTTACAAAGATATGAAAGGCATACCTCCATAATTATCTCAACATAAAATTGAGTTAGATACTTCAATACCACTAGCACATCAAACAAGGTACAAATTAAACCCTAATTATGCTACAACTATCAAATAGGACATTCACAAATTATTAGTAGCTGGATTTGTTCAACTAGTAGAGGAGGTTACATGGTTATCACCCATAGTGGAAGTGCCTCAGAGGAATGGAAAATTAATAATTTGTGTGGATTTTAGAAAGTTGAATAAGGCAACCAAAAAAGATCCTTATCCTTTGCCATTTTCTAATGAGGTATTGAACACTATAGTAGGGTATGAAGTTTATTTGTTTATAGATGAATATTCAAGATACCATCATATTTCTATAGCCCCTAAGGATAGGTACAAAACAACTTTTGTAATAGATTGGGGAGCTTTAGTTTAGATGGTGATGCCATTTGGTGTCACAAATGGGTCACCAATTTTCTAGAAAGCAATTAGCAAGGCTTTTAGAGAGTATTTAGACCAGTTCATGAAAATAATTTTGGGTGATTTCATAGGTTAAGGTGATTTGGAAAGTCATTTAATGAAGCTTAAACTTTGCTTTCAGAAATGCAGAGAACATAAAATCAACCCCAATCTAAAGAAATGTGTTTTTATGGTATTTTCAAGACTCATTTTTAAGGTTCATAGTTTCCAAGCTAGGAAAAATACCAAACCCTAAGAAGGTTCAGGCAATAGTGAATATGTCAATACCTACAAACCCATAACATATTTAGGTTTTCAATGGTATGGCTTAGTTTTATAGATGTTTCATCAAAAACTTTGGCTTTATCATGGCACTAATTACCAAGTTGATGAGGAAAATGGAACCTTTTATTTGGACCATAGAATGTCAAAAAGCTTGGGATTAGATCAAGAAAAAATACACGGAAACACTAATTTTGATACCCCCAAATTGGCAAATGGAGTTTCATAAATGCATGGATGCATCATTGTTGGCAATAGGTGCAATGTTGGCACAAAACCCAACTAGTAAGTATGATCAACCTATAGTATACGCCTTTAGATTGTTCAATAAAACATAATATAATTATACTACCACAAAAAGAAAAGCCTTAAAATAGTTTATGTTTTACATAAGTTCAGACATTTTTTGTTGGGAAACAAGTTTGTGTTTTATGTAGACCATATGGCTTTAGTGTACTTGGTCAACAAACCACATGTGTCAAGAAAAATAACAAGATAGTTGTTATTTTTGGAATATGAGTTCATAGTAGTCTACAAACCTAGTAAAATGCATGTAGTTGCTAATGTTTTATCCAGATTACTAAACATTTCAGAACCATTGGGTGTCCCAAATCAAAATGTGGATATGTCATTATTTTCTATAAAACTTATATGGATGTAGGAAATGAAAACTTATTTAAAGACAAATCAAATGCCAAAAATTTTAAACCTAGCTCAGAAACAAAAGTTGGTTAGAAAAGCAACTTTACTCTAACAGAGTGAATTATGTATAAAGTGGGACAAGACAACAAAATTTGCAGATGTTTAACCACCTTAGAAGCATAGATTGTTTTAAAGGAGCTACATAAGGAGTGGCTAGAGGACATTTTGCTACAAATATTACCACAAAGAAAATTCTAGATATAAGATATTGGTGGCCAACTTTATTCAAGGCTACTCATGATTGTTGTAAAAGCTAGGACATTTATCAGAAAATTAGAGGACTAAAAACAAAAAGTATGGCCAAGTTGGTAACAACATTTCCAAAAGAACCTTTTATGAAGTGGGGTCTAGATTTTATAGGTCCAATCAAACCAACAAGAAGACTAACATGAAACAAATATATTTTGGTAACTATATATTATGTAACCAAGTGGGTAGAGGCAAAGGCACTTATAACCAATAATGTAGTAGTTACAACTAGATTCTTATACGAGTATATTTTGACTATATTTGGATGTCCATGGACCATGGTTATAGATCAAGGAATATGGCACATTAATGACACATTAAAACATTTGATAGAACAATTTTTGTTGAAGCATGTTAGGTCTATTACATATTATCCACAAGGAAATGGACAAGCAAAGTTTACAAATGAAGTCATTGGTAGATTATTGACCGAATTGGTTAATGAGAAAATAACAAACTGGGATGAACATCTATCTACAATTTTGTTTTCATATAGGACTGCTTACAAGGTGGCAACAAGTTATACACCTTATCGAATAGTCTATGGTTTATATCCTCTAATGCCAACATAATATGTTTTTCCAGTTATTAGTTGGGACCACAAAGATCAAAACCCATCAAAGTGTTAATAGCCAAAATTACAAAACTAAAAAAGTTACAGGACAACAGATTGGAAGCTCAGAACGATGTGGGAGCCAATTAGTGGAGTAGATTTATGTGGAGTTGGTAGAAAAATATTGAGAAGAAGTTCCAATTTGGAGATTATGTTTTATGATTTCCCAAGGGAGAAAAAACACATATGGGCAAATTCAAGAAAAGATGGTTTGGTCAATTCAAGGTATAGTATTGCTTACCCAATAATATTGTTCCTCTTGTTTATGTTAACAATTTTGAACCAAACCCAATATTGGTCAATGTTAATAAGTTGAAACCATATATACATATGCGAATTAGACATTGAAAGGGATTCAAAGTTCAGAGGATCAAAACTCTTTCAACTTTTAACAATTTATAGATGAATAACACATGGAAGAAAGATCTAATGAAAAGTTAGAAGTACAGGGAAAAACATAGACCATTGGGACTGATCAGATAGTAGTATTAGAAGAAACCCTAGTAAATTTAATAAGTTAGCAGGTTATGAACAAATACTCAAACCATGATTATGCACATTCATAGTTACTAGATTTGGGGTAAATAAGTTAAAGATGTCAGAACAAAATTCTGCGAATTTGATGACTCAGCATAGGTCAAAGGGGATTTGTAGTGTAAACAACCCCAGGTCATTAGATTAAAAAATGTCATCAAAATTACCCAGTGCCACGTCCATAGAATTCCTTGGTTAGTAAGTATTTATTGTAGCCCATGTTGATGTTAGTATGAATTTAAGTGGGAAACAATAGGTGTCAAACAATGCAAAAAAAATACAAAATCATTAAAACACTAGCCTTGAAATAAAAAGTGAAATGCCACTTCATGAAACAAGGTGATAACGCTTCAAAAGGTGGCAAAAACTATGGTGACTTTTTGTTTTTGTTTCCTACAAGTAGGTTCTAGTTTTTTTTTTTTTTCCAAAATGAGTGTTGAAGAAAATCTTGCGGAGAAATTGCAAAGAAAATTTAGAGAGGTTACAAAAGTTGAAAGAGCAGCAAGAAAGATTGAGAGAGTAGTAGAAATTTGCAAACATTTTGCCTTTACAGTTTAGGTTTCTAGAAAGAGGTTTGCCTTTTTTTTCTCCAGTTTATTTTTCTTCTTCTTCTTAGAAATCTTCTCCAATATCCAAATTTGATTTTTTTTAAAAAGAAATCTAGAAAGAATGAAAAAGATTATATGGAAACATTGAGGAGATATAGCTTTAGAAAGCCTAGTAGACAAGCAGGTCTTAGTGAACAAGTTGGTCCCATTTCTATTTCAAATTCTAGGGAAGACCACCAAAAGGATTTTCTGTAACAACATCAATAATCACCATTACATTAAAAGGAGCATATGCAAGAACAAATTCTAGAAAGAATTCATATTCCCAATAAAAATCACACAAAGATAACAAGTCAACAAATAATGGTTGCAAATCTACATGGGAAGAAAGTGCATAGTCATCAAGATGATGAGATTATGTATGTCTTTACTCCAACAAAACAAAGTTATAATGGCAATTTGAAAAACATTTTGTTTTGGATTAGCTCTAGAAAAGAAGAGAGAGCTTGGGCAAACAAAGCTAAATTGGTAGGCATGTTTGAGATTGAGTGGAAGACACCTTGCCACAACATTTTGGTTGAATTTCTTAACAATTGGAAGTTGGATCAAGAACATAATAAAATCAAGGTTATGTTGGGGGAGGAGCAGAGAATAATAGACATGCATGTGTTGATAGAAGTTTTTAGAATCCGCCATATAGGAGAAATAAAGGCAAACCAAGTAAAAATGTTTGATGCTAGAGTGACATTGACAAAAATAGCAAATAGAATTCTTGATACTTACAACACCAATGAAAGGCGGGTTGTGAAAAAGATGAGGTCAATATATGTTAATAGAATTGCTACTATTCTATTAATTATTTACCCGAAGGATAAGGTGCAGTATTTTAACAATAAGTCTCCTATGATGATCTCAAGGGTAGATCATGGAAAGTCTGTTAATTGGGCTGCCATTATGTATTCTCAATTGGTTAAAAAATTTATCAAATGGAAGAAGTTTCAAAAAAATATGATTGAAGGAACAACCAAAACGGAACCAAAAAAAGGATGTATGCCATTCTACCATAGTCCTTGAAGTTTTGTTTCAGAAGTGGTTTCCATTAAAAGGGCTATAATCACATGAGAGGAAGAAATAAGCATAATAACTTCAAGAGGAAAAAAGAATAAGAAACAGTATGAGGGAAAGATTCATTAAAAACAAAAGGCCTTTGAACCCTGCACACATCTCTCCTAAAAAAGAGAAATAACTAGAGACTAGGACAACCGGAAGAACAATTCTAATGTTTCAATTTGATGATGACGAGGAAAAAGACTCTACAAAAGAAGCAAAGAAGACAAGAGGATACTGCAATGAGAGGCAATATTGATTCATAACAAGTAGCAGAATTGTTGAAGAGGCAACAACAACAACATAAAAAATAAGAAGAAAAATCCCTATCTCCTAAATTTATTCCAAAATTACCAAATTTTCCCAAGTAGGAACAAAGGTCTGATGGGTAGGAGTATTAGAGATTGCATAAAAAGGAGCCAGAGTCTCAAGCTCAACAGTTAGCAAAGGAGCAGATACATGATTTTGATCATGGTCCACTAAAATTCTGTAATCTGTTCCATCACCACAAAATAATGAGGGTTTGTTGCCTTCAAGACCAAGTTCTATAACAAGAATGAATCACTACTAGAAATTTTGGGTTTTACAACTGTCGCATGCAACTAAAATTTATTTACATGCGACACATGCAACTACAAATTTGTGTAGTTGCATAAGACAAGTTGCATGGGACATGCAGTTGCATGCGATAGTATGTATGCAACATGTATATACGGTGTTAGTATACATGTTCATACATACATACCAATCCAATGTAGTTGCACCTTATGTGTAATTTTCCTTGTAACTACATACAACTAATGAAAATATGACACATGTTTGAAAAATTAGACAACTAGCTTGTGGACACGTGTCATTATTTAATTTTTTGTGTTTTCAAAATAAAAAATTCAATGGATTAATCTTATTCATTAAAGTTTTTCCACTAGGATGATGACACGTGGCACACCATGGAACGTTCATTGACCATTTGACACGTGTTCAATATTTTAACACCAATTATATGGTGACATGTGGCAATCAAGGTCCACCTATTTTTAAAATTTTAAATATTAATTAATGAAATCAAAATCATTTAATGTATGGCTAATAAGATGTTGACACGTGGTGCTTAGGTAGGTAGATAATAATTAAACCCTATTAAGTAAGTAGGTTTATTTAGGTATGTAAATAGATTGGAAAATAGCTAGGTTTAGGTTATGTAAGTAGGTTTAAAATAATCCAATTTTACTTTCAAGTTTGACCATTTCATAAAGGTCAAGCTTTTTTCATTCACTCATGCCTAATGGCACTTGGTATTTGGTTTGAACATGACTATTACTCCTACTTATATACTGAGCCAAATAGAATTGGAAGCCAAAGGATATGGGTTAAAACATTCCATTGCAAACCTCATGGACCAACCTAGTTGCACATTAGATGTAACTACTATATTAAAGTATAACAGCCAGGAGAAGGCTCTGTTGCTTTTGGTGTCCAAACAAAATTTGAAGCCCTCCTCTTGGCGCATCTAACACACTAAAAATCGTTGAAAAAAGATTAGAAATGAGAAAGTTATGGCCCCCCAAAGTAAAGGGGGTCAGAAAACTCAAATTGTTTTTTATTAAGGCTAGTTCTTAAACACCTAGAAAGTTCATTTTATGTTGTTTTTTTTGCTATTAGAATTCAAATGTGATTTTTAGGAATTCAGATGGCGCTCCTACAACACTTTAAATCGTTTAAAATGAATAAGAAATAAGAAAGTTATGAGCTTTGAAAATAGGAGGGGTCCTAAGAAAAAAAACAAAAAAAAAAGTTTTATAACTTAGAAAGCTTATTTTTAAAATTTTTTTTCTTGTTAGTTTTTCATTACTCCTTTTCTTTTGCACTTCAAAGGTGATTATAAGATATTTGATAATTGTGATTACTTAATGAAAATATGATTTTGATATTATTATCTAGTTTAAATTAATAATTGCTTAAGATGTTTGTATACTTGTAGGTTAATTAGTGTAGCTTATTTACATTAATATTTTAACATAAATAATAAATTTTAAATATATAGTACCTATTGATTACATATATATAATTGATTATCAATATAATTATAATAAACATTTAATTAATAATTATGATTATTTATAATAAAATTTTAATATTATCATATTAATTGATTTGAATAATTTTTTGTTTAATCAAATGTACATTTTTTGAAAAAATATTCCAAAATAAAATAAAGTCAAACATATTTGAACCATGGTTTAGTTTAATTTAATTTAACATAATTTAGTTTAACAATAATTAGTTTACCTAACTTAATTTAACCATTGTCAATTTTAACCTAATTTATTTTAGCCATAAATATTTTTGCATAATTTAATTTAACCATATTTAATTTATCCTAATTTAATTTAGCTTAATTTATTTTAGCCACAATAAATATAGTCTAATTTAGTTTAGCCATAATTATTATTACCTAATTTAATTTAGCCATAATTAGTTTGGCCTAACTTATTTTAGCCATATTTATTTTAGCCTAGTTTAATTTAACATAATTTAGTTTAACCATAATTAATATAGTTTAATTTAATTTAACCTAACTTGATTCAGCCATAATTAGTTTGGCCTAATTTAATAAGCCATTGTTAATTTAAATTAATTTAATTTAGCCATAATCGGTTTAATATAATAAAATTAGCCATGGTTAGTTTAATTTTTTTGTTTATTTAACCTAGGTTAGTTTAGGCTAACCTAAGTTAACATGGGGTTAACCTTAGTACTAGAGGTACATAATACTATTATATATAGCCTATATAGATATATTAAGTATAGTATTTAAGTATGTATAAGTTTAGGCCATTATTTTTTGACACGTGTCCATGTTGTACACATTTAGTTGCATGTTAATTGCATACACAACCGTATGGCCCAAAAATTATACAATACCAAATTTGTAGTTGCAAACATGACCAAGATAATTATAAACGACAACCAGTTGCATGCCAGTTGCATAATGACTGGTTGCAAATGACAAGATTTCTAGTAGTGAATGTATTTGGAGAAGTTTGGATTGCACACAAGAGTTTAGATTCATCAGTATAAGTTCTAGGGGTTAAACTCCTAGGTTTAATACACCAAGGTTTGTGCAAGGGGTTGAAGTAGAATTAGACGAGCATAAAAAAACAACTACTATGTTTAAACAAGCAATAAAATATAGTGTACAAATGACAAATATTTTGCTTAGACTTTCTGATTTGGAGATAAAAAACAAGAAAATTATAGAGAAGGATAAATCTATTCGAAATCTTCAAGGAGTTTTGGAGAAGGAACAAAAGTTCAAAGTAAAATTGCAAGACAAGAATAGTGAGAATAATAAGGTCTTGGTAAAATTCTAGGTAACCAGACAAAAGATTAATAACATACAAAAGCAGAACAAGGATTTGGAAAACATCAAAATGAAAAAAATTCCTTGTAGGCAATTTTAAAGGAGACAAATACCATGTTTTTTTAATGTGTCTAATAGGCTATTATCATCTTTTTCTTTTTTTTACCATCAATTTATTTTTATTATATGAGTCCTTTGAAAGTCCTTTGTAAAAATGTCCTTTTTTAATGATAAAAATTTCACTTTTAAAAATCTTTAATTAAACCAAAACTTAAATTTGGATCAAATGAATTTTTAATTTGAGTTTTTTGACATTCATGTGTGTTAAAAAAGAATAATGTGCCATGATTACCATGGTTTCGAAATGGAATAAATAAATAAATCTTTAATGTTTTATGACAAAATGACGTGCTCCCAAGCTCCTTGAATGACTCAAATGTGAGTATGAAGTGAAACCAACAGAAAAGCAAAGAGTTGGGGCACACTTTTTAGTTCGTAACACTTTGGGGGGTAGAGTGGTGTGCTAAAGCTCCAAGATGGGACTAGGAAGAATGAGAAACACTTAATCACTCACACGAACGTGCACAAAACCAAACAACAAGTTGGTTAGTGCATAGTTTGAGCACTTTTGGTGCTAGGATGAGCCACGACCAAACTTAGACTCATAAGACTCTCACGGCCCGGACTTGGGGGAAGCCACCACCTTTCCCCTTATAGTATACTTTGTGCCGCTCCACGAAGCCCACATCCAAATGGCATTTTGTCCTAGGACTCCCAAAAGGGAGTCTTGAAATTCCCAAAGTTGGGACTCTTGCAACTTTGGGGCCCCATAACTTTGTGTGTAGATCTCTAATTGAAATGAGGTCTAAACTAATGTTGTAACTCTTGTTAAGAGTTTTCTAACGGTATGTTGCACGTCACCTGCACACAAGGAAATCAGGGCGATTTTCAACTTTTAGTGGTCGAGAATCAAACTACCAATTTGATTCCCGACCTTTCTTTTGGCCATAACTTGTATTTTAGTATCCAAATGAGTCATGCGAGCCCATTTGAGACATTTATGTTTCACTAGCTTTCCAATTATATAAAGAACTCATTAATCTAATGGGTTTTGACCCCTATAATCGCTCCCTAAAGAATCGAGAGTCTATTGGGACTCCAATTCTTCAAGTGGGAGCTCACTTGGGAGTGTGAGGGTTCATTCTCTCACACTCTCTTGCACTCCTGGGAGTATAAGATGTGCCTCTTGGGCCTCCCTCTTGTCTCGCATTGTTGCAAACCTTTGCCGTGGTCATGAACCCAAAGCTAGGGTTACAACACAAATTTAACATTTGACGCCTTTTATGGCTCCTTTGACTATGTTTTGATCCACATGCTAGTGTGTTTAGATTGTCTCAATCCTTTGAACTTTAAGGGTTGTGATTCAAACTTGACAATCGAAATCTTGTAGATTCCTAATTCTATATGTCTTTCAACACAAATAATAAATAATCTTTAAAAATGTGGCAAAACAAAAAACAAAATTTATGCTGAAATTGTTCAAGTGTTACAATATTAGTTATAATTAAATCAAGGAGCTTAAGAATTAGAGTAGATACATAATCATCTTCCTTCATGTGTTGTTTGTAACATCCTAAACAAAATCAAAAGATATAGTTCAAAATATGCAGCATTTTTGTATAATATGCACAATGTAAAAATGAATGTCCCCCCACAATGAAAGATGTGTCCCTACTGTACTATAGAGTTCCCTCATGTTCATCAAACTCCAATTTTTACTTTCAAAACATCATGAACCTTGTCTCTTTCCTATATGAACTATGCGTGGAAAAATAAATACACATGCCCATGCATGGGGACATCATCTATAGGTGTGGGGGATTATTGTCATTATTTGTTACACCCTTGTAGGAATATAATTTGTTGCATGCATGTAATTAGTTATATTACTCGTAGTCAATTTAGTTATTATGTTCATTATGTATTATGAAAATGAGTTGGATACATCTCCCCTCTTCATTGTATATGAATGTTAATTATTTTTTCATGAACTCACTTTTATGTGGATTAATTATATGTAGTAATATTAATCAAGATAATAATTATATTCATCAATATTACAACACCCTTAAATTTGAACTCACTCACTTGAACCAATTTTTCAATTACCTACCTTGAGACCCATATCATCTATAACTAAATGAATTGAGTGTTTTCAAATGTTGCACTTTCTAATTTAATGCAAATTCCTTATGCAAAATGTATGCATACACTACACATATGTCAAGTTTGAAATAAGCATCACATTATGTAGAACAAGTTTGGCGTGCATAAATCATGTTGAATTGATTTAGCACATCAAAATCTAACATCTTTGATATTCAACATGCACAAGGCTAAATTTGAGGAATCTATTTTTGTGCTCTTTTCAACCTATGCATATGGTATATGGGTAGCCTCAACAACTATTTGTCGATTAATTAATTCATTTGATGATTCCATGTCAAAACTTATAATATTTCAATATTTTATATTTTCTTCATAACTTCATTGAAAAACATTAAATAAAATTCAAACATTTTTACAGATAATATAATTATTGTCAAAAAAGTTTTTTTAGGGGCAAAACTTTGTCATTTAATGACAAAAAAAGGCATGTAGAGGACCCAAAAGTTTTGAACATGTTTCCAATTTGAAAAATTCACCAATATTTTATTGTGAGGAGTTTTACATTCACCAACCCCAAGATCAACAATCCTCTATTATCAACATTAGGGGTGATTACCCTTGGCCATTAAATGTTAAACTCCACACTTATTGTCACCTTCAATCACAAGCTCATTGCTTTGCATAGGGTTGCCATCTTTGACAAAACTACAAGCTCTGATTCAAGATCACCAAGTTCATGGAGCTTAGATTCTTGTCCTCACATGGTTAATAGGATGATATTAAGGCATTAAGTAACTTGGAACTTATGCACTTGTCATGAATGTGGTTACAATATATAAAGGGGTGGAAGGTGAAACAAATTTGCATTTTGTAACAAGAACATGAAGTTTTTATCACAAGCAAGATACACAAATTGGGAAATGCTTATGGGATCTATGTTTCAAGTTTCAATGTACCAACAATGTGCATTTGTAGTTTAAAGTCCATTTGTTATGACAACTTACGACACATTTGTTTTACAAAAAAGTCTATTCAAGGGCTTTAGTTAAAATTAGAATTGCAACAAGGAACATGGCATAATGGTGTGCTTTGCAATGTTCAGCTTGTGCAAGTCCATAATCAAACAAATGCATTTGGGAGGTGTGGCAACATTTGAATATGTTTTGGAGATCTTTGATGTTGCAAACAACAAAATCAATAAGGGGGAGAAAATCTTTACGAAGGTACATTTTCACATCTCATTCAGTTCCTAAATTGTATGAAGTTGGAATGCATGTGTGCACAATGTTTTTTGTTGAATGTGCTTGTGTTTGGTCATTGTGTTGTGTTTTTTGCATTTGTTTTCAATCTTTTTAGGGAACAACATTGCATGCTTAGTATCATTTTCTCCTCAAATCCATCACACTTCTTTATAATAATCAATTTGTGTCAAGTTCAAACACACATTGAACTTTGTGTAATTCAATTTATTTTTGTGTGAAATTTCATACTTTCAATGACACCTTTGAAATCACCACTAAAATTTAAATTTTGATTTTTCTTTTTCAAACTTTGCAAGGCTTGAACCACTTAATGTGAACATGTAAACCTCTTCACCTTCATCATTTGCCAATCCAAAGTTCACGTTTATTGGTTTAAATGTTTGTATTCCTTTATTTTTATTTTGAAACCCAATCATCTACATCTAAGAAGGGGAAGGCCAATCTTTTGTCCACCCAATTTAATTACATCTATAAATCATGAAAAAATTAGGCCTAGTGAAGTAAAAAAGGAAAAAGGAAAAAAATTGCAAGTGGGAATTGAATAGGGTCTATCAAGATTAATGGGTTGCAAGATTCTATTAATCTAAGTTTGTGGAGAGGATGGGAAAATGTGCATGGTGTAAGATTTTTTCAAAGGTTGAAGGGAGGGAAAACTATTGCAATTGAAAATTGATTCCATGATCCAACATTGAAGAATGATAAAGTGTATTGTTACAGAAACAATGTTCTTCAATGTTGGGGAGTATTTTTCATGTTCTACTTACACAAATGTGAAGACTGAAAAAACATTTGCATCCAAAACATGATAAAATATCATTGTTCAATTTGTGAACCAGGTAAGGTAGAGCAAAAAAAAAAACATCCAATTTGCTACAATTTATCATGTGCACAATCAAGCCCCCCCCATGATTGACTTTGAAGGCTTCAAGGAGTTTTTCCAAATTTTAAAGGTCAAGATTTAGCTTCGAAAACATGAAGTAGACTAAAAAAGGTGGACCATGGCAAAGGTTATGCACATTGTTGTCTTATGGGCCATCAAAGAAGTTGTGTAAAAAATTGAATTCATATCAATGGGTTGTTATGAAGTGACCACCATTCACAACCAAAGTTGGTTCATGTCATTATTAAAATTCGTGGGTTTTCAAGTAGTCCAAGTTAGTTAACTACCATAGACATACTTGAACAATTTCGGCAGAACTACTAGTTAAGCTAGGTATGTAGCTTAAGGCTACCTACCTCCAACATACTTACTAATAACTTAATTTAAAGTCCTATTTACCTACATAATAACATAAAATAAGAACATGTGAAATGAAAAAACTTGATAAAATTTGTTAATTTATAAAGGTGTGGTCCATTGGTTAAAGATTTGGTTTATCATTATTGAGTTGAGGGGTTCAATTCATTTTCCTTATAACTTATGTACATGTTTAAGGAGCTAGGGTAGGTAGGATAGGATAGGCTACCACCTACTTACATTTTTGTGACCTACCTAACTACACCTATTTATTACCTACCCACCACAAAAACATTTTTTTGAGTTGTAATAATCCAAAAAAGAAATCATTTTAATTTGGAAGTCCATTATTTGCTAGTCAAAATGACCAATCCAATCGTCCATTACTTTGCTAATTGAAAAAACCACCTTAGTCACAATGAACATGTTTTTACAATTGATTTGTCCAAAATGATGAGATGACCTTTTTGACACCTATCCAAAAAAAATTTTTTTGACAAGAATTTCAATTCAAATAAAAATGTTTTTTCTAATAAGGTGTTTATGTGACCAAAGAAAGGGAGAAGGTCTGCATGTTACTAAACTTGCATAGGCTAGTAGATGGAACCATTTAAAATGGAATTCATTATGAAAAACCTTGTGGAATATGGAGGTTGGAGTGAAATAGGAATTCCTAACTTGAACTAGAATGTTTTGGAGCTAATGGCATTATAATTTAGGGGGTGAAAAGTGGGGTCACCGCCCAAATTTGCAAAAACATGCCTTGTTTGTGGTCATGGTGCACTACATGGTGCATTGCACCAGCCTTGTTGTCCAAACATTGACTGAATTGAAATTTGCGTCAAAGATGCAATCTCTCATGGAATCTATGTATAATTATTTTGTCCATATTCCTAGGTGTCCTTGAGGCTAGAAAGTTAGTTGAAATTTTGCATACTAAAGGTAATAAGATTTTGAAAAACATAAAGGCCCACTAAATCTTTGTGTTGTTACCTTCCAAAAGAATTTTGCACAAGTACAAACCATTGGTTGTGAAAAAGGTTACTAACAACTTTAGTATTGAGACCACCAAGACAAATTATGATATATTATCTGATGTGGAGACATTGTTGGGACTTGCTTATGTCTACCCCTACTAGAATTGGTGTAAGGGTTGTCCAAACTCACAGAAGGATAACATAATTTCAAGGGTTGCATTTTTATTTGGAGGCAAATTACTTATGTTGCATGTCACAAAACCCAACACTAGTGTTGTGCGCATGCTCACCAAGGAGGTTTGGGTTGAAGTTATCAATTTGGTGGAAGAGTAGCGTTCCTTAATTACAATGAGTTTCATTGTTGAATTGGGGAAGCTTTTTCCAATGTAAGAGCTATTGAGTGCAATTGGGGTAATCTACCCTTATTATTGGCTTGCTCTAGAGGCTAAAAACACTTTTCCATGACACATTTTGGGCAGCCCAAGAATTTGGGGGCTTTTGGTATGTTTGCTAAACCCTATAACTCTTGATCAACAATCCTTTTTTTAATATAAATATTGACCATCCAAAACCACTATGTGATTGCCATAGTGCCTCCTTTTGTTTACAACCCAATTCAACCAAATTGTTAGCGTGTTCATACAGATATGTTAAACATGATGTGAGTTAGCTAGGAGGACCCTTTAGATCCAATGACCTTTGAGCAAGGTAAGCAATGTAGGTTGGAAATGTTGGGAGGGTAACCTCCCAAGATAACAATGTGGTTAAGATGCATCGAATTCACATTATGAAAGGATGCACTACCTAAGCAAAAGGAAATTCTCACATCATGCCAACTAAGCATACCATCAAAATTTACAATGATATGGGACTTGTGAACACCACATAGAACAAGTTTGGAAATTTCTTTGGGGATGAAAATTTGGCATGCCCTTCAACCCCATCAGGTAGTCACTAGTTTTAGCATTTAGAACTTTCAATGGGAATCCTAGGATCTCTATTAATAGTCCCTTGTAATAATTCAATATACAGCCAATAGATGGTAGTGTAGGGTAAGGCCCTAGTAAGGGGGCATTCCCAAAATGAAAATCCTTTGAAACAAGAGCCAAGCTTGGGCTTGAATTTTGCAAATATCCTAGTTTGATGATCTTACCTATAGTAAAATCTAAAGCTACAATTTCAAGCTATAACTTACACCAAAAGGGCTTCACATAGAAACCAAGAGGGCAACAAATCTTATAGCCTTGGGGCAATCATTTTCACAAATAAAATAGCATGTGGATTTTTTTTTTGGGGAAATATAACATACAAGTGCAACGTGGGAGGATTCCCAAAAGTTTTTCCAAATGAAGGGGCTTAAGATGAGGGGGTAACCCAGGACTTTACCCACCCATGGTCTTGATCCATGGTATAGCAGAAAGTAGATATTACCATGAACCTCAACATACGTATCTTAATACCTTTTCAGGTTTGGCGCAGTGGTGTCAAATAATTAAAATAATTTGAAGTTTCTCTTTCGGCATCACAAATTTTGATTTTGAAAATTTCAACATATAATGATTAAATACAATAAAATCACAATTTCTCTCACAAAGTGTTTGTTGTACTTTAGGTTAGACTGATTAAAGACAATATAGGTTGAGTGAGGAGGGCATTGGTTTGCATCTGGCTACCTTGACTGAATATTCAAGATTCGTTTTTTTAAAAAAAATTGACAAAACTGAAAATAATATAATTAATGCTGAAGCGAAAAGGTACTATGGTAGATAAGAAGGTGTAGGAGGGGGAGGGTTCATATGCCTCCTCCTTAACAGGCAAAGATGTTATGTGTAGGGTAAAGCCCAAGGTTATAAGCCCGACCAATTTTGGTAATGCCCATGGCCAAAGGCATTACATGGCATACAAATTGACAATTTCTTTTAAATCTTCATTTTCTTCCCAGGATACCTAGTGGGTACGTAGGATTTGTTTAAAATTAAAAAAAAATTATCACGAGGGAACTGAGGATTCAATGTGTAATAATTGTTTATAAAAAGGGTTTTTGCATAGATATTATTTGTGAACTTTATTTTACCAAACAAACATTAAAATACACGATCATATGCAACCTATTCTTATGAAATGGGGCTAGCTAAGCATAACATCTAGAAAATGGTTATCAAGCATGTAAAAGCACACACTGTTCCAGCCACATGCCTAAGATGCTTAGGCCCTTTTTACATTAGAGCTTGAAATGACCATCAAAATAGAAAATCTATGATTGAAGGTTTGCCATTTCAGGGTTCAAGTTCATTTCACAAGGTTCAAAGACCAAGGAAATGTAAATGTATGAAAAATCAACATTAAATGCATTATGCATAATGTGTCACGGTTTAACACACTTGTTGCCAAGTTCACCTCTTGGCCCTCATGGACTTATTGTTAGGCCCACTTATTTGAGATGCCACAAGGTGATCATTTTAATTCATGGTGATCTTACGTGTTAAAATGAAGAAAGTGGAGAAAGAATAAATGGAAGGAAAGTGATGAAGAAAAAAAAAAGAAAAGAAAAATCCTAATCCAACAGTAATAAAAATGTATGTAGAATATCAAGTTTAAAATCAAAATTTACATAAATAATTTGTTACCTTTTTTGGCTCCGTTATAATATGTTGGTACCTCAATAAAGTTAATTTTCACTTTAAATTACACTTGACAACAGGATTTCTGAATTTCCGTGGGATGGCCTTGCATGTCTTTTGAGGACTCAGCATTTTCATGGTTATGATCAGACCCTCACCACAGTGTAAAGAGGGCCATATATTAATCTTGATAGAACTTAAAAAAAATTTGGCCTCTAAGTAATGTTCAAGAGTGTCCAGCTACTTTGTACTCCACCCGGGTATTTCAACATCCCAGATAAGGAAATTGCCCAGAGTTAATTATGGTGCCTTCCAAAAACACCTAAAAATAATGGCCAGGTTTTTATGGTAATGTGAGAATACAACTTCAACCATGGGGCCTAACCCATTCATCCACTTGAAGCCACTTTAACCAATCTACCATTTTGCAGTTCTCATGACTACTTTAACCTGCAACACTCACAATTGAAAGTTCATCCACTGGCATTAGCTCTTATCTTTGTGGGGCCACTATTGGGGTTTCTTCACAGGCTTGGATTAACAAAATGCTACAACAAACAAACAAGCAAGCAAATGAGCCCCTCCCTATCAAAGACCCAAAAGCTGCAAGCTCCAGCTGGTAAACTGAGCTTTTGCAGGTAGAATCTACAAAAAGCTACAAAGTCTGCACCATAAACAAATGTTTTATTTTGGACTGCACAAATGAAAAGCCACATTAAACAAATGTTGAACAACTAGTTTTGGACAATCAAGTCAAAATGTAAGACCCTAAAAAGCTTATCATGAGGGTCAGTTGCTTGCTGATCCATTCTCTATTTGTCAGTAGTACCCCTTTGCAAAGAACACCCTAGCTATTTGATTTTGGGGGGGGGGGGG
>Ga0116231_10002959_pt1 | contig 35493 bp, 14 predicted proteins | sample S1TSphgellanicum_2_FD_89695 | JGI IMG/M metagenome (GOLD analysis project Ga0116231, IMG submission 89695) | Host-associated microbial communities from peat moss isolated from Minnesota, USA - S1T2_Fd - Sphagnum magellanicum MG | ecosystem: Host-associated > Plants > Peat moss > Unclassified...
AATGTTGGTTGAGGGATGTAAGAAAAAAAAAAGGGGAAAAAAACCTGACCAAAAAAAAAAAAAAACTGAGCTAGGGAATAGAAATTGGGCTGAAGAAAAAAGGAGCAAAAGAAAAATAATACTGACCAGGTAAACTGACCCCTGGGGGACAATTTCATTCCATCCATGAAATCCCAGAATGGGATTTTTTAGATGGTGCACTGGTGGGTGCTGGGTCACTCAAGCCCAGTTCCAGAGCAAAGTGCAAGCTAGTTTCATGACCCAATCCTTGTGCCAGTTCCACCAAAAGGGTGTCCAGTTCCAGAGCAAAGTGCGAGCTAGTTTCATGACCCAATCCTTGTGCCAGCTCCACCAAAAGGGTGGCCAGTTCCAGAGCAAAGAGCAAGCTAGTTTCATGATCCAATCCTTGTGAGAGCTCCACCAAAAGGGTATCATCAATTCAGGTCTGGGTCACAAGAGCTTGAACCCGCAAATTTGACACTCCAAACTCGGGAACCTTGTCAACACTGCTGCTATATACCTGGTATTTGAAACTGGTATAAACTTGCATTCACACTTGGTGTTAGGGACTCTAGGGTTGAGTCCCCATAACACCATGCTAGCCATTTAGGACTTAAACCTAGTTGCCATGAAAATTTGATGTTGAGCTAAGCATTCACTTAACATTGAGCTATGGCCCATTTAACATTGGGTGTCACCTAGGATTCCACCTAGATTTTCATTTAACACTGACTTAACATCAAGTGTGAATGCACCATTATAAGACTCGTACAAAAGAGTACTACCTCATGAGGTCCCTACCGTATACTGTTACAAGGCCGCCAGTATTGCCTCAGGTCGTACCAGCATGGTCGGGTCTCCTTATATACTAGTATTGATAGTTGATACTTAGCAAGTGCTGGCCTATATACCAGACCAACAACAACACTGGTACATTGCAGCTTTCTTCCAATCCAGGACCTTCCAACATCTATCTGGTGGTGGATCTGGGAGTTTGGAAAACATGTTGAAAGAGTCCTTCATGCTTCTTCTCTCTGGAGTGTCAGCTACAAAAAGTACTTTACAAGTTTCTGGGGCCAACAGATTTTCATGCTTTGTGATCATGTGCGAGCTTTTTTATGCCCACAGAAAAAGGGCAAAAGGAGGATCCCTGGCTTGAAAACACTCACTCTTTTGCAATTTCTCACAACATCAAGACCTTTTAAGTTCCTTTTTTTTTTCCTTCTTTCTTTTTGTGCCTGTGTTGGCCCAACTGTTTTGTTTCTGTGACAAATTTTCTTAATATTTTGACCCAAGAATTCTTTTCAACCCCGAAAATCTTTTGACCTTATACAATGGATTTTTTAATAGACAAAATGACCCAAATTCACCAGATTTTAAAGTATAAATAAAAATACAAGTTGCCAGATTTCTATAACTAAGTAAGTTCCATGGAAGTAGCCAAAATAATAGAAGAACACTTAATTTTTGGCCTTGCCTTGGTAGAAGGCGAGGATATTGTGTTTAGATTCATTATAGAGTATAGTAGCTCAAGGGATTTTGGCCCCTAGGTAATAATAGATCTATTTTTATATGAGGATATTTGAAAGATGATATTTTGGCTTGTGTTGAAACTTGAGATTAGTTATAGAGTTATAAGATCTTGAAGGATTTTGGTTTCTTTAAGAGGATTTTTTGAACATTATATTTTTGCATGATGAAATATTTGAGTTTCCATATGTCTTCTTTTGCCTTAAAGATATTTTTTTAATGTAAATGGCAAGGTCATAGAGTGACACACCCCTTGTTTGACTTTCATATCTAGTTTCTGTAGCCTAATTGGGCTGAATCTTCTTGTGGATGATGGCCACTTAAACCGTATATCACAAAATTGTGAAAAAATCACTAGTCTCCCAATGTTGGGTGGGTATATATTTTAAAGAGACAAAACTGATCCATATGTAAAAATCTTGCGAGATTTGTTACTACCCAAGTCCTGGTAAGTCCAAAATATTTGAGATTAAATAGCAGTCTGGTATGGATACCTTCCTTGACTACGCAACACATTGCTAGTACCAATAGTTTTGAGTCTCTATGCTGCATCATTAAGTTCATTTTATATTGGGAATTTCCGAGTCATGTTATCAGGTTCCATCCATGATCTCTCATGATGTTGTTTGAACTTGTCGTAAAGGCTGCCAGAATCATGACTCAATGAGACTCTACTCTCTTGCTAATATGTCTGCTATGACATTTTAGTAGTCTGTGTAGTAGTAAACAACCCTTGTTGACACAAATGAGGGGTGCAACCGAGTTCAACCTTTGAGTATGAAACGTATTTCCTTTTGGAGTTTGGAGGGGAAAAAAACCACTGTTTTAAACATCTTTAATCTGAGTGTACTCCATGCGTTGAACTTGTCTATTTGTTCTTTGAATGGTTAGTATTTTTTTTGGCAGTTAGACATCTCCAACTTTTATTAAATAATTTTCCTTTGAATGGGTGCAACTGTGGGTACACTAGTTGCATTAATCAACATCCTCGAGGTGTGAAAAAATAAACTAATATTCTTGTATAGTAAGTAAACAACCCGTGTTGACACTAGCTTAGCTTACATAGTGTAGTTGACTCGTTCTTTACTTCCCCACTTTTATTTACTCTGTTGGATTGCTCCTATAGTTCATCTTAAGCTTTCCTTTCTGTATTTGTCGGTGTGATGACTACTGTACAGCTCTGGCACACATCCCCCACACACAGAGCTCAAAATCCCGCCCACCCCATCAACTGAACTGAAAAGCTTGACAACAGAAGACCAAGCTCACCCTTACATAATATTATGGTGAGTGAGTGGGCTGCATGATAGACAGCAGTCTCAAGGCCAGACCCCTCCACCATGATCATCGGCTTTCCAGAGCTCCTAATGGGATTATGTGACCCATCACCCATCCCTTCACCATCCATTCCAAACCGATTGATTATGGATTAGGTAATCGTTGAGAGTGTGCAGGTTACTTCGAATAATCAAGGCACATGGGGCATCCAGACAATTCATGGTAACACGTTTGCTCAAGTCGGTTACTATACATGTAATCATCCCTTGTGAGAATCAAGATGCTCTCCTGTAAGTGTACATGTAAAACCATTTAGATCCATTTTAAATGGTGTAAAATCATGTAAGAGTAAGTGTAAATGATTTACAAATTTTGCAGTGATTTATGCATGAAATCAATGCATAGAATGTCCACATGGGTGCCAATGATTGGAGCATTCTCAAAGTTTCAGAAAGTTTTAAGTGATGGGCCAATTAGAGTGACCCATTGTGAGTGGGGCGGGGGGAAGGGGGTATGGCAAACGAAGAAGAATTTTTTTGGTTTGCACCACAACTAATTAGACTAATTAATATGAATTGCAATAGCTGTTGAGACCTCATAAAAGCCTAGGCCAAAAATGTTGATAAACAAAGTTAAGAACGAAAATTCAACTCAAGCAATGAGGTGAGACAACATGCACCTAATATTCACCCAAGATATTCCCCAATAGCACCACAATTTGTCCCATATCCTTTGCCCAAAAGTGTGGGCTTGTATTGTATGTATGTGAGTTCAAGAAAAATACTTTTGGACTACTTTATAGAAAGTAAAACTATTTGGGGAGCATTAAAAGCATTAATTATATATATAAAAAAAAGGCCAATCAAAATGCCCATTATGAAAAAACACATTGAGTTTTGAGATGCACCCACAACTAGTTAATGTGCATTGAAAATGGGTATAGTCACTAAAAGTATGCAATATATACACTTACATTACCAAAGACATTTACGCAAGCAAGCCTATGTAAGTGTAATTGAAAGTTTTATACACTTCCCTCATGTAAGTGTAAAAGAATTATTTAAATGATGAATATATGTGTGTTTACACTAATGATCAAGAATATTTGCTTTGGTTAAAAGGAGAATAGAACAAGCTTCAAACAATCTACTTGCATGGTTTGCAATACCCAAGTTAATTGCCTAAACCCTAATACCCATGGCATGATTGAATTATGATGGCAACTTGGGTATTGTCTTAGACATACTTGTACAAAATAGAAATGTCTTAGACATATATAAGCATTCACAAGCTTGATATGGGGTTGATACTAGGATGATGTAAGATGAAAGTGAAAATGAAGTTTTTATTTCAATGGCCCCCACTTACATAAAAGAATTTCCACTACAAAATTGGAGATTAACCCTTCTAGAAGTTGACCATTCTTACATGCATTTCATTTCCATCAATTGTGAGTGGTGAACCTGCAACTATGGTCTGGCTATGGTGGACAAATGGGCCAATTGAAATGATTTTTTTTTGACATCAATCCATCAATCAGCTTAAAAATATTCTTGGGATGGGTGGTTAATAGGTACACATTAGGTGGTCCATATGAATTTTGAAATCAATCACCTTGAGTTTAAAAAATTATTCTAAGGATGGTGGATTTACCAATTGGTCAAACAAATATTGAACTCAATCACCCTAGAGTAAGAATATTATTGGGATGTGTGACCCAACCTCAAAAGTAAGTGATACTATATGGTGTAAGGGAAAAGAAGAGTCTATCAATGCCCTAAATGGATAACTATCACTAAAGTGTTCTAATTTGTAAAACCTAGAACTCTAATTTCACAAAGCATGGCATGCAATCTCTAAATCAAAATAAGTGACTAAATTCAAACACTAAATTTTTAAGGAAGTGTGATATGTGCTTTCTAAACCAAAATCAGTAAGTAAATTCAAACCTTGAACCTTTTGTTTTTTAAGAAGTGTGGCATGTGATCTCAAAACCGAAATAAGTAAGTAAATTCAAACCCTAAGCCTAAAACTTTAGGAAGCATGAAATGCTATCATTGGATTGAAAAAAATCCAGCAGAAGCAAAGGTTGTTTGAAAAACATACACTATTCAATGTAAAGCGGTGTTGAGAAATGGAACTAAAAGTTCGGTTGCTAGTTAGTGGGTACTAATATTCTGCAAGTACCCACCAAAACTATTATTGGTTTTAATTTTAAATAGTAAAAATTGAATCCAAATTGAAATTAATTTTCAAAATTGAAACTGAAACCATGTGATCACAAAAGAAGTGGCAATAAAATTTATGGAAATAGTGTGAAAGAGGAGCATGCACATATGTTTGAAATAGTGTGGATGCGAAGGGGGCTTTAGGGTTTAGGGTGTGATCGTCAACTTTGTACTATGAGATGGTGAGATGCAATCCCCCATCGTCCTTTTTTTTGAATTGTCCATCAATGAAAAGAGAATTCGTGAGCACAAGTAGAGGGTGAGGAAATGTGAGAATTCATGAGCACAAGTAGAGAGTGAGGAAATGTGAGAATTCATGAGCACAAGTAGAGGGTGAGGAAATGTGTTTTGTTGTTCGTGTGTAATGGAAATTTTATTGTTGTTCTTGGGTGTGTTACTAATGGTGAAAGATGATGCCACATTTATGAGGGAATTGAAGAAACTTAGCAAGAAGAAATGATTAGGAGTTATGTGATGAGGATGAGAGGATGGCGAAGGGACGAAATGAAAGGAGAGAAGAGGAGCAGTGTGATAAGCTAAGTTTTTATATTAGACTTGTGTGAGATTTTGGATAGGAGAAGTAAAAGTTGTTGTTTTTGATTTTCGTTGTTAATGATTTTTCTTTTGTTGTGTCAATAGTAAATAAAATAAAACATGTCATGAACTTTGAAATTCATATGAGGAGTTGATTTCGAAATATGAGAACAACATAAGGTGGTAAGAGCTGTAGTTGAGTGGCCATCTAGTGGTTTCAAAATTATCCATGAATTGAGAAATAATTAAAGATTCAAATCCATTTGAGGGGTTAATATTAAACCAAAAGACATGAAAATTTGTGTTTTTGGGGTATCCTTGGGGTGGGGCAAAATTGTAGAAAAATAAAAAAATCTAGTATAATCATTTAGAGATGGGATTAACAAAATTGTTTCTATAAGAATGTATTTGCCCATACCTTGAATGATTTACATAACCTCATGTTGATTGCATAAACCAAGGGTTGAATCTTGTTATCATAGTGAGATAGAAGGGAAGAAAAGGGTTGGGAATTTGAAAAAATACATTGAAAATTTCTAATTGTTACATTGCATGATAAAAATTAGGGTGAATAGCTCAAATGACCCACATAACACTAAAAGTATTGATATCTAGTGAGGCTCCAAGAAATCAAGGTGCACATTTGATTAAAATTACAACAACAAATAGCAATATGGTAAGTGGTATCAGGACTATAAATGGTTGTAATTATATTGTTGCAAGTTGGTAGTCTTCAAATGTTGTAGTTTTTGTTTCTTTGATTTATTTTGCAGATTGTTCAAAGGAGTTTTTTGCTTGAACTTAAATTTAGAAACTCAAATTCTAGAGTTGTCATGATTGTAGTAGATAGTGAAGTTGTTTGTGAAAGCTTTGTGTTCCTTTCTTTTTTGGTTATAACTATATATTTTATTTTTTGGGTGAAGAACTGAGCTCAAAATTAGATTCTTGATTCTACGTATATGTGGAATTGGAACCAAAATATTTTTATAAAAAAAACAAGGATTGGAATTAGAAATTTTGGTTTTAAGTAACATGAATTAGATCAAAATTGGGAGCGATTTTTATAATTAAAATCAAAACCAAAAAAAGTTGCAATTTATAGTTCAAAACTAAAACAAAAGGTTTCCAAAATTCATGAGTACCAATGTTAGGTGAATATTCATTATGGTGAGTTCAACCATCAAAATTGTCATTTTCAATTATTGTTAGTAAAAATTGAAACTAGGTTTGATTTTCAAAATAAGAAGCACAATTGCATTTTTTTTTTTTTGGAAACAAGACTAGAAGTGGGCTTCTATTTATGTTTGGAATTGAAATTAGACCTGAAATTGAAATACATGTTTTTGGGGCAAAAAAACTAAAATTGGGGTTAATATTACTAAACTAGAGGTTAACTATCAGTTTTGATCTGTGTTAGTGAAAAATAGAATGAAATTGGATCTAATTTCAAGTTCGCATTGTGAGACCAAGTCTTTAAACATCACACCACATCTTCAACAACCATTAATTATGCCATCTTAATATTATGAACATTGTTTTCTTAACTTACCAAGGAAACTTAACTTGAGTTTTCTTAGCTACCAATTTATGTAACCTAGCATAGGCACCTAATTTAACCTAGACTAATTAGCTAGCTAAGCAAAGTACCTAGCTAGCTTATTTATGTAAGCTAAATGCCATAGCCTAACCTAGTTTTAGCTAAGTACTTAGCCTAGGTAAAAAGGTTAGTAACCTAGGTAGATAGTTAGACCCCCCAAGTACTAGGTGGTTTGGTAGATAATCCAGGCAAAAAGGTGAGTAAGTAGACCCCCTTAGTAGACCATGTGTACTTGTAGTGCATAAGAATTATTCTTATGTTCATGCCTTATTTGGAGTTTGGGTCCTTATTTGCTAGACTTTAATGAAAAGTGTGGTCAGGATAAAATGAGAAAGTCAGCATGAAATTCAGCTCAATTCACAAGGTGTGACTTTAAGCATATCTCTAGTATAGTTGTTAAATTTTATAGCTTCTTTAAGCTTCTTATGTGTCTAGGGCATGGCCCCAAGGTTGCTAGCCTTATTGAACCGACCTCTTGTGAAAATTTTCTTACTATGGATGAAATTATCCAAGAAGTCACAAGGCGGATCATTCACAAGGCCAAAACAAAGAAGGAAAGATCCTTGAGAGAAAAATGAGAGATAGGTTCCAAAAAAACTAAAGATGCTTCTCTATGGCAAAAGAAAGAGCCCCTTTTGAAAATGGAAGGCCCAGGCGTTTGCGTTTCTTGGAGGTCAAATTCTGCTTTAGAACGTGCCGTCCAAGTACACTAGTAAAATGTTTTGGCACGGCTTTACTGAAGGTGGCAGCCATGTCCAAGAGCATGATGAGAAGACTTTATGTCGCAACAACAGTAGGAGTCTGTCGCCTTTCCTTCTTCCCTCAGTTTTCCACACTTGTTGCACACCACCCAACTCTCTAACAAGGGAATAAAATCCTTTCCTTGACTCACAATTAGCAACTTTAGTTAAAGCTTATAAGATTGATACTAATCCAAACTATGACTTTCTTCTCTTCTTGGCCTATAGTTAATTTTTTTTAAACTGGCAAATTTTTTGCACCGCGGGAAAAGAAAAGTTAAGGAATCTGCTATTCCTTGTGCAGATTCCTTGTGTTTTGTTTAAAAAATCTGTCAAATTTCTAGGGTTTGGGTTTTTGGGGATCATGTTGTCACATTTCCATCATTCTGATTATTGTTTTGACAATTCTCTACAAAATGTGTAGTCGATTAGTGTGAAATCTGTTTTGGGATGCTTATCACTTTGGCTACATCACAAAAGTCATGAAAAGAAATTTTCTTATAGGTGAGGAAGGTATTTAATAAATTAAAAAAAAACCATTGTTTTGATAAAGTCAAAGTGGTGATTGTCGATATGAAGATCTAGTGGAAGCCACACAACCCTAAACCCTATAAACCCTATATTATAATATAAGCTTTTTAGTCATCCTTTCATATTGCTGACTAATTCCTTGAATCTTTAAAATATAGAAATGTGACAATAATTTATTATTATTAATTTTCTAATTTATGGTGATGGAAAACCCATGGAAAAATTACTTCATTCTAAATTTTGCCAATAAAACCAAAACACAGGTTATTTGATTTCTAAAATTCTAAAAAAAAACTGAAACAAAAGGTTATTGAATTTGTTAATTTTTTTCAAATAACTGCCTCAAATTGGTGTAAAACTGTGAAAACTCATAGCGAGCTTGAAGCAAAAAGAGGCCCACACCTAAAAATTCCACACAAAACATTAGAAAGTTTATTACTTTCTAGCCGAAAACCCCACACTGAAATTCACAAGGATTCTCAAGAAGGAGAGGAAGAGGAACAAGCAATGAAACAACAGAAAATTCAGATCAAAATGAACTAGACAAGGCAACAATAACCCAATTCCAATTGGTTGGTTTTACAATTGGAGAGACTCTCACACTAATGGCAAGTGCCTGCAAACATTCGGTTACTACAGTGATTGTTGTGATGATAACAAGTACAAATCATTCAATTTACACACTAATAAGCACATGCTTGCATCATGGAATTAGAATATAAAGATATATAGAGAGAGCTATGGTGTTGGGTCTGTCAGTGCCTACACTACACCAGCAGCCGCCCCTACTCTTTGTGATTACAAGGGAACAATAATAATAAACCTTTGACAATCTTGGCATTGCTAGAAGGCAAGCTGTGTACAGAATCCAGATCAGGAAAGTACCAAGTGGGAGAAAATGTGAAGTTAAAAGCATGATTCATATGATGTTGTTGCACTATTCCTTAGTTCACTAACTAATTGTTCACTTATTGTTCACATTCTTCTCGAATTTCATTACAAAATGAGTGAAATGTTCGTTGAATTTTGTGCTCATTTTTTCTTTTTCTTTTTGGTTGCAAAGTGTTGGTTGATTGGAACCAATGTGGCCTGCCTGCCTTTGTCATCGGCTCAAAGTGTGAACTTATTGCCCAACTAATTTCTCCTTTCAAAATCAAAATCAGATAAATTTGTAATTTTGTTGAATTTTCAATGTCAAAAGTTACTCAAAATCCAATATCTCTGACACCATAGGTCTAAACATTACAAAATCACCTCTAAGAAATCTCACTCATCAAGAGGGCTTTCCAAAAAATATCAAGAGTGCAACCAAGTTTTCTTAAGTTTTGATTTTGTTAAATTTCCTTTGAGAAAATTATACACTATTCAATCACTCCCACATTGTAGTTTTAAACAATATATATGAAACCATGTTAGTGGCACCCCTCTCATTGAAGACTTTCCAACAATACCAAATGAGCAACTGGAGGCATCGTGGTTTGGGACTTCTCAATGTGACAAACAAACAAACCAACCAAAAAAAAAAAAACAAACAACTTCCTTAAGATGCAGATTATCAAAGTTAAGATTCCTGTTAGCTCAAGAAATTCACTGTATTAAAATTTTATGATTTTCAGCACTAGACAAGCAAAATGTTTTGTGAGTTTCACCCATATCTCCTTTGTAGTGTTGTTTCTTGGGGATAATTAAAGTTTGAATTCTTAGACTTCTTCTCAATTATGGAGCAAGAGATTTTATGTGGATGCTCACTCAATCATCTGTGATTTATGTGCAGTTTTGCAATTAGCAGTTGTTGGGATGGTGAGAATACTTTCCTTTTTTACTTGTGCATGCATCAAAAGTTACAAGAACCCAGTCTTGAGGTCTATCTTGGTAGTTGAGAAGTCAGCAGCTACATGGATGGCAGGGGAGGAAAGGCTCCCTCAAGCTGGCTAATGACAGCAATTGCTGAAATAAGTGTGCTCAGACTAAGTAGACAGTGATTCCATTAGAGGAACAGACTTTGCCTTGTAGCTGTTTTTTTCCACTGTCTCACCCCATGATGATTCATAATGTTGACAGACAATTTGCTGCAAGCAGCACAAAGAAAGAGTTCACAAACCGTAAGGGGGTTCGGCAAAATAAAAAAACTCTTGATCATAAGAATGCATTGAATTCAATTCCATTCATACTGATGTGTGTAAGAAGAATGTAATTTCTTCACGTTTTGAAGCATACTTGAAGACTGTAGAACTTTCTGACACTAAATCTTTCCTGAGTCAAATGCTGCAAAATTCAGGAGAAAGTTTTTCTGACAAAGTACTGTTTCTAAAATGGGGCAAACATGTATGTTACACTATTTGGAAGATGAGGAAGACATGTCGCCCTTCACAGAGATTCTTTGTCTCCCCACTATAAATAAAATATATTGTCCGCATGATCTGCGTGTGGTGAACTTATGCCCATTTTGGGTAGGGAAATGATTAGAAAATATTTGTTCAATTGTGGGAAAAAGAAACCATTTGCCACTTCCTGTATAATCTGACCAGGATGACCATCTTGAGTCTCTCGCTGAGTCTCAACTTGTGAGAATTTAATAATCACAAATTCCCGGCTTTGAGGGAGACGCCCAACCCTACTAATTAATTCCTATGTTCCTTGCTTATGCTATTCCAGTAAAAATATTGTTTGTGATAGTGGTGCATCACATTTTGTTTCCACTCTCTTGGTAATCCAAGTTGGATAGTTGCGTAGGCGTTTTCCTTACTCTTTTTTTGTGCTTGTCCGAAAACTTCTCAAAATAGTTTCAAACTTTGTCATTGAATGGCTTGCTAATGGGTGTTGCCCATTTGGACAAATTCTTGAGCCAAATGACCTAAGATGTTACTCTAAACAGTTAGGGTGTGTCTTTCCATTAGTTTGATGTGATCACAGTTACAGACAGTGTGCAGCGATCACAACAACCACCTCATGAAAAACCACTGACACAGGGTCTTGTTTCTTCATGCATGGACATGCACTGTCCACTATAGAGCTGCCTCAGCACTCAAAATATGTACTTAATCAATGTTAAAAACTGTGGACACGTTCCAATGACAAAAGATGAATGTGACTCATAGCTCTTACAACTCCTACATTTATTTGTCAATGTTTGACTGGTAGAGCTTGGAGATGACTCCGAGCATATATGTAGCTGGAAAGTTGTGGTCACATCAGCTTAATGGAAACATGTCCTTAGTTGGTCAGGATACATAATACATGTCAATTCTTAGTCTCAAAATTTGCAAGTTTTAGATCAGGTGATCTTGATATGACCGGGTGCAATACCAGCCTTGTGCCAGTACCTGCCCGGTAGGGACATCGAATAATATCAACATGGTGCCAGTACCCACTTGGTATGAACCTGAAGTGATACCAGTTTCATACTGAGGTTGTACCAATCTCAATATCAGGTATATATCTACCAATGTTGTGTAATTGTGTACTTATTTGAATTTAGAAAGAAGTGTAAGGCACCCGAATTATCTAAATAACTTCAAAGAATTGATAGGGTTTTTTGAAAGTTAAAAAAGAAGATCCAATACCAGTATTAGGCTGGTGTTGAATTTTTAAAAGAGATGAAATAGTAAAACAGATTGTATGTTCAAAGTGGATACCTGCCCAACACTAGTAATTAGTAATTACCACCTCATTATGTATTCAATGTTGTACAAGGAAGGAAACTAACCACCTCTGAACAATGAGTTTCATGCATTCCACTAAATGAGAAAAGAATTGTACCAATTCAAGGAGTTCAAGGAGCCATCCATTTTTAGGGAGCATTAAACACATGGCTCTCAAGTTTGTAAGGCAGGAGACAGCTGAAGAAAAACACATGTTTCTTCCCTTCTGCCTGCATCAATGGGCTACAAAGAAAGAGTGCCCAACATAAGTCACTTGTCCTACATGAATTTATGCATTCTAGTCCAATCTTCCATGGGGCTCAACAAGGAGGACTCCTACATATCACTATCCATTTTGTTCCTCAGACTCTCTGGATTGTTTTGGTAGTAGGGTTGGAGGGTTAGGACTTAGGAGACTGACCAGGACATTGTGGGTGAGAGTGAATGACCACCCAGCAGTGCACCATGCAGGATGGATGGTATGTGAACAGGAAAAAGTTTTTCATTGTATTCATGTACCATAGCTAACCACAGTGGTTACCATCCACATGTACATCTACCAATTATATAGTAACCACCAAATACCTCACCTACTTGTTTACATACATAGTGACCACTAACATTATCTACCAGCTTACCTAGGACACTTATTCGCTACATAGGTAGTGTGAAGTGGAAGTAAGAGGGTTAATTATAGGATAGGTTAAAAAAAGTGGAACCTTGGTAACTCAAGTTTGGTTCATCCACAACTAAGTCACAATATGTTTCCAACAAATGGTGCATTTGTGGGTGATGCATCACATAATTAGGCATGGTGAGTAATGTGAGGAATCCCAACTCTAGTAAACTTCCTCATGTTCATTTGTAATGTGACAAACACATAATAGTTCCATGGGTAGCAATATCCTGCTTCTGTTGCTAATTTGACTTTTCTTTGGAGTTGATGACTATGGTTAATTAGGTTAATTAGGAAGCATTTAGCATACTAGAGAAGCTTGAATGTGTGGGCATCCTTCTATTGCCTTTGAAATTCAAAAAGATGTTATAGCCTCCAATTAGCGCATCCAATTTCATTCAAATCCATGAAGAAATGAGCAAGATTTGACCTCTGCAATTGAAGGTAGGTAAATGTTCACTTACCCACCTATTAAAATAATTAGTGTTTTGGAGCTTAATATCTTTGGACATTGCTCTATTGCATAGGGAGTTTAAGTAGATTTTGTAGGTGGCACATTCATAGTTTTTTAAATTGTTCAAAATGGACAAAAAAAAGGCAAATATGGGGTTTAGAAAGTGGGGGTAAATATTAATGATTAAATTTTTTTGGGGACAAGTTTGTCTTTTTCTTGCTCCTTTTTGGATGCTCCTTTGTCTATAAAGTTAAAAAGATTTTGTAGAAAATCAATTGGTGGTGCCCATGACCATGAAAATCTAAAAATAAAAAAAACAAGAAACAAAGAAGATATGGCAAGTGTTTAGCTATAATGTAATGTTTGCTGATGGGTGTGTTTACCCTAGTGGAACTTTTTTTTAAAAAGGTAATATCATTTAAACACACCCATCATTTAAACTTGGAAAGGTTGTAGCATTCATCAAGGTACAACCTTTTCAAGTTTAAATGGTGATATCATGGTCATCTTACAACTCCTAGAATTGTTGCAAACTTCAACAATGACCTGTTGAAGTGAATTGTCATCTTGGTTTCATTGTGATCTTGCCTTGTTAGTTTAAAAAATCATAACCATCAATGAAAAATGTGAGAGGCCATATATCCTCACAAGGATATTGCATTGTGATTTACTTTTTCATAGAGAAGTTTTTTAACACAATGTTGTGTAAGTGTATTTCAAAAATATATACATGCACACTTTGCAAAAGTAAGAATAAATCTCAAAATATACATGACATGAAAAGTGAATGTAAAATTTTTGACGTGTAAATGTAAATGATTCACACTCATAACACACTTTATAAATTGACTACTTACATTTACATGCACAACACTCATAGATACATGTGGATGGTTGATACAAATCTAACACGATGATTATCTTTGGGAAGTGAATACAGTGAAAAGGTGTTTTCTATTACTAATGAATTCAAGTGAGAGGAAATATTATTATCTTGTGTGCCCATCACAAGTTGGATGTTGAAATAGATAATTCAAGGAAGCACCAAGTCATTTGATATGCTATTATTTATTGGGAGCTCTGAAACATAATTTGTTCCTTTGCCCCTTTGTGACCCACTTTGGATTTTGCTCTTCTAGCTTGGACTCAGGTCCTCTCTCTTTGTTCTTTCTTTCCCCCTTGGCTGGGTGCTTTGTTTTTATTCATCATTATCTATTGGTAATTTAGTTGTGATAAGCTGCAAGAGCCAGGTTTAGGGGAGAGCATCTTAGGCAATGATGTGCTTTAAGGATTGACATGAAGTTAATAGCAGCAGCCATGTGAAGCTGCAACAACTGTCATATTGGGAAGAAATCACTGGCTTATCAAATTCTTCTCCCTTACTCCCTCCCTCTCTCACAATGAGTCCCCACTCTACTTCTCCTTCCCCCTTGTGTTGATGATTAGCTTGCAAGTTGGGTTGCTATGAAGCCAAGCACATTGGATGCAGTGCCCGGCCCTCCCTCGCTCCCCAACCTGGACCCTTGTGGAGAAGAGACAATTTAGGGGATACCACCATCAAGACATGCTTGGAACTAGATGCTCTTATTTACCTCCACTGTCTTTAAGCAAAGACAAACCCAGTTTTAATACTAGCAGACAAAGTGGCCAGTTGTAAGATTCTTATCAGCCCCTCAGTACAACACAGGAGGAGCAAAGGTGTGTGAGTTAACTTAATGACTTCCGTAGTTTGGTTAGTGTCTAGTGAACTTACAACTTAGGTTAGAACAACTTTATTTAACGTTGGTGATTTATTTATGGTTTCTAAATTCTTACAAAGCTCACATTTCAAAAGGAATGTTTGGAAATAATTATTTGAAAAATCTATAATAAAAAAAAAAAGGGTTTTGGGATGGCTAAACCTATGTCTTCCAAGTCAGCCTTGCACACCACATGTCCCACAAAAAATCTCAGTATGTAATAAACAAGTTTGGAACCCAAAACATCCCCACCTATTTGAATTAATCCCAATGGGGGTTCTGAAGTTTGTAAATAAGTAAATAATTAAATAAATCATTGTGGTTCAAAGGAAATCTGAAACAACATTTTGAACATAAGTGTTCATTGAATTGCGTTTTAAAGGAAAAAGCAATTGCTCTTGTCCAAAATGACTTGGGATTGTGGTTGGGGGGTTAGACATCTTGGTTGTCAAAACAAATACATGAGTGGGGTCAAGCACCATTTGTTCACCCCCAAGCAAAAAATTGTGATTCATAGTTCATACCCAAACAAGCTAGTTAGTACATAAAGATCCACCCACCCAAAACATACATAATCACCAAGCAAAAACCACAATACTTACACAAAATAACAACAAAGACTATATGAACAAGTCTAGTAAACATGAAAAAAGTCCCAATACCTTTCTAAAGAAAACAATTCCTCCAACCTAAACAATTGAAGGCTCCAAGTAATTGACCACAAAGGCCCCCCTTTCTTTTCCTTTTAAAAAAACAAAATTCCCTCACACCTAGGCAAACAAATGAATTAGCCTAGGGCCTTCCATACATAGGTAGGTATAATGATTAAAACCCTTGTATATAACACAGACCTGAGGGTAAATCAACAAGTCCATGGGTTTTATAGGTAGGTAGGTAGGTAGGTAAGTAGGTATGTAGGCCCACATGAGGTGAAGTGGGGGTGCTAATTAAGTGGGCCAACTTGACAACTTTCCCGGGTAGCTGGAGAAGTCCCGGGGAAGCTCCCCGGGAAGAACCGCCGCCTTTATATGTCCCTCCCTTGTCCCCGTCCTTAGCAGCCCTTTCTTTCGCGTCTTCTCTTCTCTTCTGTTTGCTTGTTGTCTCCTCTCTCTCGCTCGCTCGCTCGCTCGCTGGCTTGCTTGCGCTCTCCTCCTCTGGACCTATCTCTCTCTCTCGAGCTCTGTCGCTCTCTCTCTATGCGTCTTGCTTTCTCGACCAGTTTCCTTCCTGCTCGCGCGCGGTCTCTTTCATTTGCTTTCTTTGATCCTTAGTTTATTAACATCCTTTTTTTGTTTTGTGTTTTTCCAATGTCTCTAGTGTGCTAGCTGAAAGAGAGAGAGCGAGAGAGATAAAGAGAGAGAGATATTGATTGCTGCACCCAGTAAGGATTCGTACCGGCTTGGACTAGACTTATTGGACGTTCCTGCTGTGCACCTCATGCATGAGAGCCGGTGATTGCAGTCTCGTTGCAAGTTCTGTATCTTTGGTGAGTAAGAAGGATCTCTTTATCACGCAGCTTGTCTCAAACAAGTGATCTTGTTTCTGTCTTTCGAGTACTCTAGTAGCTGCTGCTGCTGCTGCTGCTGCTGAGGGATTTCCCGTTTTAATTTATTTTTTCTTGCAATTTCTAGTTGCTTGCTCTAGTGCGGCCCCGCCAGGTCTTTTATATTGTGGAGGATTTCATCTGTTTGTTTTTCTGTGAGAGCCAAGTCTTGTTGTTTGTGTGCGCCATTTTCAATTTGTGTCACCATTTCCGTTTTGTTGTCAGGACTCTATTCTCTTTGCCATAACGAGCGACTGCCATCAATCCATATTGCAAAAGGATACAGCAAGCTGCTAGCTGAATGATCTCGAGAGCATGCTAGTCGACTTGAGCTAGCTAGCCAGCTCTCTCATCACATACTGTTTCCATTTGTTGAGCTGCAACACAGGTATCAATCAATTCCGACTTGCGTGATCTTCTCAATCCCAGCTAGATCACCATAGTTTTTGAGGAACTAGAAAACACTTCGATCTAAACGAGATGATGAATTGCTTGAAACTTAGATATCGTCAAGAAGATCATCATATATATAGTCTCCCTCCTGCAGGTGCAATTCTTGAAGTCTTCAGAAGAATTAACTCCTGAACGATGAGTACAATATACATGTAGTGATCGATCAGTCGCTAGAAAGTACTGCGGTGCATGGTTCTAGAGTCGTAAATGCAGCTTGAGCAGGCAGTTCATTGATCACTGAACCGGAGGATTCTAGACTCTCTCTAGCTGGTGGCTGCATTCGCTTCAAATGCATTAGATCTAGCACTGCACTAACTCTTGTAGCAAAATTTCTCTTCAAGTATCTAGCTCCTTAATATTCCAGATCAAGCTGCAGATCTAGGTCTGAATTTTAGTCCAGTTCAACTTGTCGAATTCTAAAACTGCTCGAGAGCTAACTTGATCTTTAAGAAAATGCAGTTCTAACTGGGGTGAATCTAAGGGGGGGGAGGAGCTTGGGCGTTTATCTTGGATTACTCTAGGAGATATTGATCATCACAAAAAACTGGTTGTTGAATTTGTGTCAACAGGAGCAAGCTGAAATTGTGTAAGCTGCAGCAATGAAGTCGAAGATCTCAACAAAGATGGCAACCAAAATACATTTATTACAGCGGAAGATGATGTTGATGTGCAACTTTGAACTCTACATTGTTGTTGCAATTGGGGAGTTGTTCTTATCGTTTTTGAAGCTTCTTGTACACCAGTCTAGCAACTACTACTGGCTGCGTGTTTCTTCAACTACAAGAAGAGCAAAGTTTTATGTGGCTGGAATGTCCGAGATGACCATGTTGTTTGTCTCTTTAACTTGAAAGCAATTGGGCGGTAACCCTTCTGAGCTAAGTTTAAGCGGATAGGGTTTGTGTTTTGCAAGTAGATTTGTGTGTTTTTTAATGTCTTTTAGTAAGGAAGGAAGCTGAATGTTAGGGTTAACATAATTATTATGTTTTTAGTATAAGCCCTTGTTTCAGATATGAATTCTATAGCTTGAAGACATGATAAACATGTTATTCCTCATATCATGATCACCTGCAGACCTACCCTTGAGACAAAATGTTTGCACATTATTGCAACATCTTGTCAATTTAGTTATCACTCCTGAGCTATTCTTCAAATCATTGATAGTAATATTCTCAATTAGTTTCATTCAAGCAACTACAATAACTAGATTCAAGCTAGTACTCTTTTAGATTGTTATGCAACAATTTTTTGAATTCGTTATAAAATCAAACTTGTGCTTCTTTTGACTCAAAAATTAGGATCTGCAACATGCTTTGTGTGTGGGTGTTGTCATGTGAACACAAATTATTTATATATATATAATATGATCTGGAACATGATATATAGACTATGCCAATTCTTAATGTCTGAGATTTAACTTTGCAATCACAAGAAGAAGTGTAGAATTATTTCTTTCCTTGTAGCTTTGTTTCTCGATGGACTTTCATATGAAGATCATGTACGTTCAGATCTTTTGCAAATCTTATGCTTAAATCCTGTTACAGTATGGTCACAGGGACACTAATGGCTAGGACATTGACAAAGTTGACTCTAAGTGCTAACCAATATTCCAATTGACTGACTTTTTGTTTCACAAGGAGAGATTTTAGCTCAAGAAAACTCCAGACACAAAGTAGCTGATGTAGACACAAAGATTGCACACATTTTCATAGAGATTTCTCTTGACTGTAATTATTTCCAGATAGTCATGATCAATCTTAATGATACCTGATTAATACCAGTGTTGAAATAGTTTGCTCCCAGCCTCAATATTGTAACTGGAAATTAAATTAAATCTGCTGAGACATTGCACACACCTCATGCAGCATGTCAAGCACTGACCACTGTGCTGTTAAATGTTCATCGTTGCTTTCTGAAAGCTCAATGAGATTGTGGTTAATATGCATTCAAATCCAAATTTGAATTTCCTGCAATATACGAAATGACCCAAAGTTCACATTGTTAATTAACAAGTGTGTGGCAGAACCAAAACTACTTAAAGCAAATTGGTGGGTTATCGCATACCTACATACTCCTTGATTATCAAGTTTTTGATCAGAAGTTATTTTTAGTCTAGAAATTTCAGCTATGCATCAGATAGCCCACTGCATTGGTTGGTGTACAGATGAGTGGAGAAAGGGGTATATTATGTAAATAGTAATGTTCACCATGAGGCTGGTTATTAAACTTTGCTGAGATCTAGAAGGAGATGGCCTCATGTACAAGCAGGTATTAGAATTTAGGACACTCCAGATTTTCCAGACCCATTTTCTCTGCAATCAGAGAGGTACTAGCTGCCATGAGGAACTGAGAAGCACAGCAACAGAATGAGGAAGGAATGGATACTTTAGAGCCTGGAATTTAGAATAAACTTAAGTTCCAGATTATTTCTCAACAAGGCTCTTTGAGTCCTGAAAATGTGGTGTCTTTTTCGGCACTGAATAATGGGTGAGACAGAATAAGTTTCAGCCTGCTGATTTAGCTCACTCCAATGCACAAGAATTGGCCATATGAGCCTAATTCTGTGAGACCTGCAGCCAGGCTTAGAATTCTTAGCTACCCAGCTTCTCACCAAACCTTCTTGTCCTGTGTAGGGTTTAGGGTACATGGACAATGATCATAATCTCTTCATACCTATGTTCTGGATGAGAAGGACATTATGGTCTCCTAGCATTGTGCCTAATATGCCTACCAGTCAGAAGGAACTGCAAGTACTACAATTTTCAGGTCAATTGTGTGACCAAGTCAGTGGCCTTCTCTTGAAGGATTGAGTGAGACACTGTGAAGACTCAACTTGAGACTGAACAAGTGAATGATTTTCGGGCTCCTATTAGCATGTCTGCTGCATTTGGTGCATTCCAATGTTGAGAAAACAATTTGTCCCTTCAATTGGGTTAACCTGTCCACCTTCATCAAACTTAGTAGGATCAGTGACAGGCTCAGATGCACCTGCAGCCTTGTCTGTGCCCTTGGCAATCTAGCACAATTCCAATACATACTCATCAATGGAGAAACCAAGTGCAAATGATGGGTATCTTCCAGAAGGTCAGAATTGCAGACAACACTGCATGAAATATTTTAAATATCCTCACCACAATTTTATGATCCACTTCTGAATGCTCCAGCTTCCAGTCCTCCTTGGACATCAGAAATGAATCTCATGTGAATTTGTCATAGAATCGGAGACCTTCAAGACTGGGATTGCAATTGCTTTAATTCGGCTTCTGAAGAATAAACCCAGTCTGCTGAATGAGGTTTCAAGGTTGTTCCTGCACTTGTTTTGAAGAATTTAAGGAATTGGATAACTGGTCTTTGTGACTGATCAGAGGGGTTATAGTACAGGTTGTTGTTATTGCAGTTCAGGTTGGTTCTGCTCTTCATGACAAGTCTACCTTTGATGTCAAGCTCTGCTCTGGAAACTAATATGTAGTTGCAGCAGATCATGACATCCTGAAACTTTTAAACCTGCTGCTGCTGCTGCTGCTTCACCCTTGGGTTGTTTTTTTGTTTGTTTACTACAGAGGTTGCTCTTTCCTTATCATCATCCTTTCCTCAAAATTGTTCTGTTGCCCCTTCAACAATTTTCCAATTGTTGCTCCTGATATTAGTTGAGGCTGCTTAATATATATCTTGCTGCTTGAAGGCTGCAATGCTCAAAAGCATAGAAAATTTTGCTACAGAAAAATAGATCCAACCCTTTTTGACCACCTTTTACTTACATTTGCATGGAGCCAAGTTTCTTCAGCAGCTGCAGCTGAAGAAGACTAGTAACAATTCTACAACTTATTGCCATCATAACTCATAATTAACTCATCATTTGCAATGGAAGTGAGCAAATCTTGAAAGTTTGAGGAGAAGGAACTTTGCAATTTCATCTTGTTCTTGAGAATAGCTGCTGCTGCTACTATGACAACACTAAGGTATGGAATTCTCACACAAACATCTAGCAGCAGAGGTTGCAGCAGCTGTGCAGGAGATTGCACTCTCTCTCTCTCTCTCTATTCATTCAATTGCATTCATGAGTATTGATGGGTACCTATTATTTATTGTTGTTTTTTGATAGAGTTGTTGGCCCCCAGGTGCATCCCAAAGTTCAAACTTTTTGATGTTTTTTTTGCACTGAGCCACTTTGATTGACCCATGACCAAAAAAATTCTGAAAGCTACCTCAGGTAGAAGTTTGCACTACCGAAATAGAATTGTTGAAGTGTTTTCCCTTTGCAACACCACAGGGAAGATCATTTGTTTGTTGTGATTTGTCAAGTTTATATCATCTCCCAATGCACAGCCCTCGGCATGCACTTTTGGTATTGTTGGAAAGCCCGTGATGAGTTGGTGTGCATTGAGGTGGTTGCATAATGTTTAGACTAGTAAAAGTTATTGAAAATTGTCGAACTTTGTCATTGAAAACTCAAAAAAACTCAAAATTAATTTTTTTTAGGGTAATTGGGTTATGCTTGTGGTATTGTTGGAAAGTGCTCAATGTAGAGGATTTTATGGAAATGATTTCATATTATTTACACTTAAGAGCAACCCCACCAGTGCACTCCAAAGCAAATTTTAGATGGAGAAAAGTCAAAACTTGCTAGTTTGGCTGATCAAAAATGGTTTTGGCCCAACATTTTTGTATAGGATGCTGAGGCTGGCAAAATGCACAACAAACCCTAGCACTTGTTGTTCATTGGTTACACGATTTGATTGGTCCAAGTGGGTCGCTACTAGTATTCTCTTGCCTTTCAAGTTTTGCATTAAATATGGTTGGACTTGATTTGGTTCTCCTTAATTTTGGCTAGACTTTATTTAGGTTAGGTACATTTGTGATTGAGTTGGGTTTTGTTAAGTTTCAAGTAGGTTAAGAATAGAGTTACTTCAAATAGCTCTAACTTACTTGTGAAGTAAGTTAAGTTTCATTCTACTTGTAAGTTTAAGCTTATATTGAATAAGAATATTTTGAATTCCAACTTTCCTTTCAACAAGTTTATGTTTATAACACCTCAATGATAACTTTAGTTAGTTATGGCTTATTTCAAATGTTTAAGTATTTATAATTTAATTCAAATATTTGTAGTTCCAAGTTCCAAGACAATTGTATGTACATTCTACTTATAGGTTGATTGATTGTTACTTAATGGCAATATAATTCCTAAATATATATACAATGTTGATACAATTTTGTGAAAAAATTGCAAATCTAGAGTTATAACATTTTTTGTATCTACAAATTTATTATCAATTCTATTATAATTTCCAAAGATATGCATGGACTAAAATTCAAAATTACAAATATATTCAAAATAATTTGATGAGATTGAATCATATTTTATGCTGATGCCCATAAGCTTCACAAAAAATTGCAATAACAATAACATTTACTAGTTAAACATATATTCAAATTAAATCAATAACAAATAGAATACAAAAACTTACAAGACAAATTTGAACAAAAACTAGAAAACAATTACCAAGTAATTTTTCAAAACCCAATGTCAAACTCACATCCAAATAGCCATGTCCCAACAAATGATAAATATTGACATCCCGAATTCATGTTCCAAAATTTCAAGATCCATGTCCCAAAATACAAAAAAATGGAATACTTTACATCTTTGTTGTCAAATTCAACACAAATTTTCCAATAGGCCTCTCATCTTTAAAGAACTTCATGTACATGCCCTATTTAACTTTTTAAAAAAGTTCCCAAGCTACAACTTAGTAGGATGAAATTCACACCCCATTTGAAACACATTCATACTCCTTTTCATTGTCCTATTTAATTTTACAATTAACCCATGCCTTAATATTAATTGCCACCATAATTTGCATGCATGACAATAGAACTAGAATCCTTGTTGATCAAGGAAGGCAAGTGGCATATGTTATAGATATTTTCAAAACATGATGTTCCAACATGAATATATAACCCAAAGGGTGCACTTAATGTTATTTTTTTGACCTACATGCATCAAAAAACTATTTTTGGGGGTATTAGGTTTTGGATTTATATTTTATCCCACCCATGATTAATAACATATCAAGCTTTTGACACATCATGGTCAAAACATGACCTAACAAATGGGTATGTTAGCTAGAAAAAATAACAAGAAACCACAAAAATCAATGTACTAAAATTAAACCCCTCATCTCTGATGTAGGCATTACCTTGTCAAGCAAACCAAAGGAATCTAACAATGTGTTTACTTGATTTCCAAGGCTTGCACCTATTATATTGTGCACTTTGAAAATGTCAATAGTCATGTGGGTGGACATCCATGAAGTATTGATGAAGCTAACAATAATGGCAAATATATTGCACCTAGTCCAAGACATCCAAAGATCAAATGAAGAAATACAAATAATGTAGGAAGCAAGGGATGACATAATTTTCTTTGATTTTTTCCACCATATTTGGGAACATTTTAATCACCATTTGGTAGCAAGGTGGAAGTTGCACACATTCACATTATTGCAAAACCAATTGCTTCAACCATAGATTTTCAATAAAACATGTTTTAGTCACCTTTCACAACATATATGATATAAAACAAGGTTTTCCAAAAATGCTTACTATGTAGGGTCTATTGTGTTATAAGGGCATTAGCTATCAAAAAGTTTGTGATTTCAAAAGTTGAGATAATTTTCCTTTTTTTTGCAACATGTTTATCACTTGTGTTTCTACCACCCTTTAGAATAGAAACAAACCACATTTCCTATGTTGTTTCGTGTGTTCATGAATGACATGTTGTTTCAAAACATTTATACCATGTTCTCTGTTGTATGTAATTCACAAGGCCCGTATTCTTCCCTTGATTTAAAATTCCAATATCATGTTCCAATGTAGTAGGGTGAAATAAAACATGACACATAATGTATGGGTTGTAGGATTTTTTTAATGCACCGTCATTGACCACAAAAATGCTTAATACCCTAATGTCTAATGTAAAGGATACCATACATCTTGATGAGCCAACAACTTTGGAATGAATAGCCCCCAAGTTGTAGCTATTTCAATGTTGGATGTCTATTGTGATCCAAATTCAACTTTAGTTTGGAAAAAAATCAAGGTCATCCTCCTCATCACATGTTGATATTGTATGGTGCATGACACCTATGGATGCAACATATAGTTTTTTACTTGTTGAATCAAATCACAATCAAGTAAGCTAACAATGATAAATGACCTAAGGATTATAATCCTTTTGTGGTCATTTTGATTTAATCATAAAGAGGAATTTTTCAATGAAATCTTTTGCAACATGTTACTAAAAATATTTATAATTTGCACAATACATCAAATGTTTTGTGTTAATATTTGTTGAATATTTATGATTTTTTTAAAAGTGTACAATTTCTTTCAGATTTTACATTTCATCTTGGAAAATGATCATAATTATAAATCATACCAAAAATATGTTCAATTATTTTAGACTTTACTTTCTTGTATCATAAGCTACAATTTTATTCTTATGTCATGTACATTATACTCCATTTACATGTGAAGAAAAAATTCTTGAAATTATTTTTTTAAAAAATACTTTGAATTTCTATAAATATCAAATTCCACAACTTTTAAATTGTGAATTTTTTTGAGCATGAGTAGTAAATTAATATCAAAATTTATTTATTAAGAGAGTCTTTAGCTTAGTCCTTTACAAAATACACTACTTTTGAAGTAGTAGTTGTTTAGGTTCAAAAGTCTTTTACTAAAACCAAAACCCAAAATCAAATTAAATGACTTTTTAATTTGAATTCCTCAACATTTATTAATCATCTATTAATACTTTCGATGGTTAACATGGCATTGAATGGCACCACATAAATATATGTATATGATATCAAAGTCAACAATTTTGGCAATCATCCAACATGGTTTTTAGCTTGTTTTATTGTGATCGCACCTTGTTGCTTATAATAAATATGAAAACATAATGTTGAAGGTTGACAATGAGAAACAAATAATAACACCAAAATAAAAATAAAAATAAAAATTAGTGCAAACATGATAAAATGGACCATAATTGCCTCTTTGGTGATTGCTAATTCTTGAAATAATTTTTTTAATTCATTATATTGTTATGTTAAGGATTGTATAATTTTTTTGTGAAAAATATGTCATTTTGAAAGTTTTCAAGTTATTTTATAAATATTTTTATTGTTTAAAAAACTAGTTATTAAGTTGATTTTGTGTATTTTTAATTCATTAAATTATTTTGAAATTTATCCGCACATTTCCATGAACGGTACTATATAAGTAAATCCAACAATTTCAACACCAAATTAAATTATCATTTGTTGTGGTTCCTATTAATGTGACTACACCTTGATAAATAGCTTAACTATATTACAAAGCTTATTGAATTATTTTATTGGATCATTTTATAGTAGTCAAAGTGAGGTCCTTAAAAACACTCTTAAACTTCTTTCAAATAAGCTTTGAGTAATGACAAAAATACTTATCGAAAATTGGGAAAAAAACTATCAATGTATAGGCTCTTCATCCCATGGTCTCAATGATAATAATAATTCAAAGTAAAGAGGTTTGAAAACTTGGTACCAATGAGGACCTTGCAAAGTTTGTGTTACTTCAAGAGAACAATGTTAGAATCCAAAAATTGCCAAAAAATTTAGCGTTAAATTTTTTTATCACATTCTCAAAACAACATGAAGATTTGATCATCATGGGGGCTAACATTTTAAAAACCAAACTTAATTCAATTAACCATTGTGTTCTATAGCAAAAACGAAAACAAAAAAAATTGTGCTCTATAACAAAAATGAAGAAACCTGTTTTTTAAAATGAAAAAAAAAAACCATTGTAATGAAGTTTTGTAATAATTGATAGTGATGGAAATGACCACCCAAAACTAGTGGAGTTCTACAATATCATCAAACAATGTCAAGATTAAAACATTAGGACATTATTTGGACTAAAATCTAGGAAGGAGAAGCATGAGTGGAAGGAATATTGTATTATTGCAATGTTATTTGCCAAGATGTTGAGAACTCCAATGAAGACATAATTTGCTTATTGAATCATCTTGTTCCAAAAAACATTAAAATATCAAAATGTTATTTCCATTTGCTATGGATGACAACAAGTTGTGCATTTGTCCTCCAAAATGTTTGTATTTTCAAATTTCAGGTATTGTTCAAGCCATTATAAATACATTCCTCCCTATTATAAAACTTTGTGTTTTGAACCAAAGTTAAAGCTATTGGTTGTTCTTGAATGCAATATATTTTGCCTTCACCTTATGCATTATCATGAAAGTTGATGTGGCCTATTATTATATAATTTTCTAATATGCACATGTTTTAGTCACCCTTTATTTTTTTATAACTTTTTTCTAGCATCCAATTTTTATACCTTATATTAATTAAAAAATTTAATTAAAAAAAATTTGGAGCTGAAAGCAAAAATGAAAGCATGGAATGTAATTGAAATGAAAAAAACTACAATTTACAAACTTTTATTAATCACAAATTAATCAAAACATTATTTCACAATAATTAAATCTACTAACAAATTTAATACCTTCAATCTTTAATGCACATGTTTTTTTTGTTAAAAAAATTCTAATATTATAGACTCACACATACCTTATATTAATTATAAATTTATTTTCAAAATATACATAACCCAATTTTGAACTAATTAACTTATATTTTTACTTGACAACCAATATATTGCATCCTATATTTTTACTCACATGTTTTCTACTTTTTTTGAATATTAGTGTCCCCTTTAAGTATATAACTTTCCCACAACCTAAAATAGAAAATCAATGATGTCTTGATTAATTACCTTTCACAATCAAGCATTATAAATAATACACACGTATATTTATCATTTTCATGTCAAAGGTTATGTTGAAATTGTGCCTTTCAATTTTCTTCTTGTGCATTAAAAACTATCCATCAACCATCGTGCAAAGATTGAAAAATAGTTCATCAATACTTATTGTTCACCATAAACTAAACTAATAACATTATTAAAAAATAGTGTTATAAGTTTTTCAATGTTATAAACTTGTATTAATTGCGTATAATAAAACTAAAACTTAGGGAAGAAGGTTAAAGCCTAAGTATCATCAACGGTCTAGACCATTCGAAATTAATAGAATGAAAGACTTGGCAAATCTACCACAAATTTTAACACTATAAGAAATCACAACTTTTTAAAAGGTTCAACTTAACTAAAATGTCCACATTGATTAGAAAGAATGTTCATCTTGATTAAGGGCCTAGGGCATGAAAGACACATGACTTTTTTTACTAAGAATTTCGATTAAAGTGAATTTTTTGATCAAGTGTCAATTTGGATGTTTAATCAAATAGGACCCCAAAGGAAAAAAAAACAATCAAGATGGCCAGAGCCCAATCAAATAAGTCCTATTGAATTGCCACTAAGGTATGTTATTAAATCATATGTGATGATTACATAAAACTTATTTTTGAAAGTAAGGCTTGCAATTAGAGTGATAATCATGATGTAAGCAACAACATCAATAAGATCACAATGAATTACATGTTTATATGTATTATTGAGAATGTCTTATAATTCATATTCATTCAAGATCCACCTTTTAAAACATGCACCAAATGTCCTTTGATGAACATCATTGATACAAACAACATTCATAGGTGTTGTTTTTTTCTTACCAAGATTGGGAACTTCAACTTCCAAAATGTCAAAACAAAAGATCTTGTGATAATGTTTGCCATTACAATCATACAAACACAAATGCTACAAAAACACTCAAATTGATATTACAAAAATGCTATATAATTGATCTTAATGCAACAATATCTTTGCATGAACATAAAAAGTAAAACCACAACATATCACAAATAGATGACAAATATAAAAGGGCTTATAGTGCACACTTCCACTATAGTGGAACAAACCTACATACCTAAAGTGATAGTACAAGAAAGGAACATAAAATTTACAAAAACAAATTATATTGGGGATCATACAAAAAATTAAGAATGATCCTATGAACAATATTCACACAACAAAAGAAAATAGAAATATTTAAAAACATACAAACAACCAAATCAAATCACAACTTATGAAAATTCAATATCAAAGACAATTTTATATAAAAATTAAGAAAAATATACACCAAACATTAAAATAGGTATAACCTTTAGGTTTTAAGGTTAATGCCCAAATAAAAACATTAATTATTGCCCTACATCAAGTACAAGTTTTAACCTTTAAGGTTTTAGGGATAATGTCCAAACTATAAAATTTAATTTTGATGTTCCATTCAATAACAACCTAGATATATAATTGCATTACACCTTATCATATAATAGAATGTTTAGAGTATTTAGGCTAAGTACTAGGCCTTACAACGTAGATTACAAATTTTGAATAGGTTTCATTTTTAAATAGATTTACACTAGTTTTTACACTAGATGTTTTGTCTTCATTTTAAGATTTTGGGTTTCAATGATATAAGTCAATTATATTTTTAAATAGATATAACATAATCAGAAGATTTATTAGATTTATGGTTGTAAATTGTAGAAGAGTTTAAATTAAAACCAAATAATCTATTCCAATTATATAAAACATAATATTTATGTCAAGGTTTCATTGAATATAAAGATGTAAATGAAGCCTTATTTTTTATTTGAAATTAAAAAATTTCCTTTAGGTTAAGGCTTTAATTGTAGACAATTGTTATAATGATTTAGATTCATATTATAATTTATAAATTTTAAATCATAGGTTCAAATTTTATTACATAATTTAACACTTCATTTTTATTGTACATGATTGTTTTTAGTTATTTTATATTAAAGAATTCATTTTGTACAAATATAGTTCCTTCATAATTTTTTTTTACTTTAAAATATTTATTATATTGAATATATTTATATAAATTTATATCTTATTAATATAAAATGTTGTAATTGTAATACCTTATAATGAATATTGGAATCAAATTCATTACCTTAACTACATCCAATTCAAATTCCACCATTTAATATGTTTAGTTCAAAATTTATTTGTTAAATTATTGGTGTACTTTCAAAAAATTGGCTATTTTTGTTTAATTTATTTTTAAGTATCTCATCTTAATTAATCTATCATGTAACTATACACCAAAAAAGACTCCTCTGGAAATATCACAAAAAAACCATTTGAACAAATCAAATGGCAATTCTTGCTAGGATTTAATTACATTTTTCAACATAATATTCAAACTTTACATTTTAAGAAAATAATTTTCTCTCTTAATCCAATGTGGGGTAAATGCATTGGATGGTGGTTTCTAATTGGTGTCATGTTATCTACATGGCACCCTTTCCTTGAACACTTATAATAAGTAATACAATTGTCATTTTTTCAATTGGTAGTTGATTTTAAATTAATAATTTGATTATGAAACACACATTTCATTTTTAAAAATTAAAATACATTACTTTTTAACAATGGACTTTTGAAGTTCAAAAATATGGATTGGTTGGTTGATTGGAATGGTTTAAACTTGAAATGTTCATATTAAATTTCATTTCAAATTATTTATAATCTTTCAATATGTGATGTAGCATGAAATAATTTCTTTTTATATGTGAAACCCTTCCCTTAAAAAACATAGAAATTTTTTAGTTAGGGATTTTTGAATGGCCATAATTGAACCATATTTTCATAAGTCCTTAACAAAAAATTTCAATTTATTTAATAATAAAAGTGAATACATTTGAAATATCTATTGGGGTTCGTATTAGTATGGAATTTATTGTTGTTGATACGTGAAATTTATTATTATTTAACTTTCAATGATACTATAAAAAATTACAAATTTAACATTGTAAAATTGAATTTTTTTGGATTCTTGTTTTTTTAAAAACAACTTGAGAACAATGATCACTTGAAATATACACAAACATTATAATTAAAATTTTCCAATGTTGAACATTTTAAAAAACTATAAATATATATTTAAATTGGTCATGTGCAAGACATATAAGTTCATACATGTCCTTTATTCTTGCACAAGAAGTAAGGGTAATTATATGGTCCCATAATTCCAACCCAAGCCCACATGGTGCAAACAATTTTCCAATTGCAACAAAATCACAAAATGATTTTTGAGCTCTACTAATCACTTAAAGATTCAAACGAAAAAAATGCACAAAAACAAAGAAATAAAGAAAAACCTCCAAATGTTCACTTTCATATATTGTTAGTCATAGTACACCAATGTTGAACAATCCTATTCCACAAAATAACAACTTGGAAAATGTGGTAGTAGCTTGGTCGGCATTAATAGGGCACAAGTGCAATGGCAAGCTATCCATGGATGATGACAAGAACAATGTCCTTCAACCTTGCAAAAGGAAAAATAAAATAAAATAATCAACAACAAACTCTTTTCACATGCCCCCAACTACCCACCATTCCTACAAATAGAAAAGTGCACACAAAAGTCTTCCAACCCCATTGCTCATAAATTTATTGATACAAGCAACAATGAAAGAAAGACATTACAAATAAATGAAAATTTTGAAAGAAAACTATGGCAAGCCATTGTAGGGTTGCCATGGTTATTGGAAATTTGAAGCTTTAACAACATATGGAAACTAAAAAGACCAAAAGGAGAAAATCAAACAAAAGAGCATAACCGACAACTAGGTCATCATCACAAAAAACAAATCTAGCACGCACACCAGAAATGGCAACGCATATTTTGGGCCTTTGCTTTTGCCAAACACTCAAGACATGTTCTTCAATAGAACAAGGAGGAATTCATGTTATAGCCATTGCTCAAAAGGATTAAAAAAACAAAAAAAATCATTGACTTGAAAAGTTAGGGGGAAAATCCAACAAGAAAGTCCAACACCATGGTTGCAATCACACACACATTTTTTTAATAAAAAATAACAAAAGGAACCCAAAAAAATTCCAACACCATCATTTGAATCTTGTAATGGACTTTATGGAGCAAATGGACCCACCCAAGCCACCACCAACAACACCAAGGTCAAGAAAATATTCACCTCATTTTGGAATATTTATGCCTTGGTATGACAAGTTCAATCCAACAACAACAATAAATAGAAAATGTCTTATGAAGTTAAAAAATTGAATTCACGCTTCTTAGGAACATTCCTTGAATCATGGGACCAAATGAACTTTTCATTTCTTAGTTTCTCCTTCACGGATAAGGCAAATCGAAATGGATCCCTATCAGAAACAAAGAAAAAAGAAGTGAAACACATTTGCATGGCCAAACTAAAAAAGAGAGGAAAAAAACACTCAAACACAAATTTCCAATACCACAACTACATAAAAAAAACACTATGAAAACATATAACATCCATTGCCCCAAAAAATAAACCAAAAAAAACAAACAAATGAAGATCAGACATATTCTTGTTATTAAAGCACAAAATTCAAAGCAATAAAAAGTGAACAACATCACCTTCACTAACAACACTATACCAAAACAATCTTTAAAACAATTGATATCCACATAATCACACAACTCTAGCATCTCACATAAGACCTTATCACCAAAATAAACACAACACAAATGACAATAAAATAACTTTTATACATTGGCTACAAGTCCCAATTAATGACAATAATATCTTTAGATGCCCAAAATGCATTACCACCCTTTAGAACAAGCTAGAAGTCTTACCTAGCTTGAAAACGATGGCCTAACCTTAATTGCAATCCAAAAATCCAACCCTAATTGTAATCCAAATTTCATTCCAAACCCACTCCAAGCTAAATTCCATAGCAAACTCAAAACCAATGCTAAACCACATACCATAATGTGAATAGTTCCAAAATTCAAAACCAATTCACCTTTTTAAAAAGAGTTTCATTGTTTTAACCAATTTCATTAATGTGAAACACAACATTTTTAAAAATATCTTCAAATTCATAACGTGAAAGGGGAAGTTTTAATGAAATTTTTTAAAATGGAAACTCAATGTGAAGATCATTATCCTTGTGGGACAAGGCCCAACAAAAGGCCACAAAGACAAAAAATGATAAAAAAATCTCAACATAAACAAAAAGATGATGAATTCATAAGCAAAGGATAAAATGTTCCAAAAATGAAATATGAAATTATAACATGATTATTAAAAATGATAGGGAATGATATGATCATGGTTTTAGAAAAAAACCAATGTTTTATTGGTTATTGTTGACAATCAGATGGATCACTAAATCCACAAACTTTAGCTTTGCCATTCTAACATTGAGAGCCCCTTTAAGGTCCTATTTAGAATATCAACTGAATGATTTTGTAAAAAAAATTCAACTATTTTCTCGGTTCAACCATGTAAAAGGTCTTGGTAAATAATTTATGAATTCCTGTTATTTTTTTCAATTAAAAAAATTTATTTATCCTTTTTTAATGCCCATCAATTCATACTTGCATCACTATTGGGATCCAATATGTCATCTATTGGACTTTTAATGAATTTTTGCATCTCTTTTGTTTGTTTTGTGGCATTACACATAATGTGGAACATACCTTTGTTTTGAATGTGAATTTCAAATTTACCATTTTCCTTCATTTGCATATGCATTTTTGTTTATCTTATCAAATCCATATTAAATGCATGATCATCAATTATGCACAAGTTGAGTGAAAAAATAATTATGATGACAAAATTTATGATATTTAGTTGCAATATTTAAATGACATGTCAACCATCTTAAGTTGATCTTGAAGTTACCCTTTAATATTACAAATGCTTATTTTAGAACCATTTAGATATTTGATTATACAAAATTGTAGTGAGCTTTTCTATTAATAATAAATTATTTTTGTCTTTGAATGGGGAGTAAAACCAAAGGTGCATTGCGTAAGATATTCCATTTAAGGTTTCAAATTCTATTTTACATTGCTTTTGTTCTCATTAATGTTGGCTTCTCAAATACTAAAGGTTTTAAAAGAGTTCTAATAATTGCATTACAATTTTTAACAATAATTCAATTTCTATCAATGGTTACTTATAGATTTTATTGCAAGCCAAATTTTTTTTATCATTTCTCAATTTGGAAAACATAATTACATGTTTGGCTTCTATAAAAATACATGTTATCATATTTGTATTTATTCTACCAATTTCATGAGTTAGCACTTGACATATATAAAAACTTGAAAATAATTAAACTTACCCTCATATGTTCTTAAAACATTCTCTTGAAAAAATAGCCCAAAAAGTTTCACATAAAAAACCTCTTTGATTGTTCATAGCTCCACATATTTTGTGTCTTAGACCTTTTCCCAGCATGAGAAAAAACATCATCACCAATACAACACATTGTTTGTTGATCCCATCATGAGAAAAAACATCATCACCAATACAACACATTGTTTGTTGATCACAAATTGTTGCAATTCCAAAATGCTTGTCATCATTTGTTTGATTACCATGAAAAAGGGAAGTGCAACATGAATGTTGGGCCTTTTATTTTTTCCCATGGTTGAGGGTTTGGGTGGTGAATATGTAGGTAGAAGAAAGGATGAAGTTGAAGTGATTATGCAAAAGAATGGAATATGATAGAGAAAAGATTATATAAGATTTTAGATCCTAAACTTGGACCAAAATTACTTACATCACTCGATTTTAATATGTGAAGATAACATATTTTAATGTAATTTTATGTAGCTTGGTTGTTGGGTGGTTGTTGGCCATGTAACCCAAGCATCAATGTGTTTTAGTGCCAAGTTCACATAACATGTTTTTCCCTTATCATGTTTGGGTATAGGAAAAGGGTCGATCTTTCAACCATTTCATGCTTTGACATGTTGGGAGCTCGGGCATGAAGCATCTTGAAATACAAAATGGTTGGAAGACAACCCGCCTATCTCCTTTGTAAAGATCAAGGATTTACACCATTTAATTTTCTTTACACCATTTCAAATTGAAAAGAGGACAACACCAAAAGATTTACTCAAAAATATTATGTCTAACAACAAATGGAAAATAACAAACGAAGGAAACCCTAAGGTTTTATGTTGCAATAAAGATTGCCAAGTTTTCCCCCTTATGATGTTTCATTTACAAAATCAATTGCAAGGTATAAGGGGGGATAGTATTAATAATTTTTTTGCTAGTACTTTATGTTAGGGGAACAATCAAAGAGATTGGCACTTATTTTGGGAATGCCCCCCACTCATTAGGCATTTTTGTAATACCAAGTTGCCAACTTTGGCACAAGTTACAATATTTTTAGGAATGCTGAAGTTTTCAAAAAAAAAAAACAAAACAAAACAAATCCTCAAAGAATTAACTTTTTGCAAAGGAAAATGAATATTTTTTCTCAAAATTAAAAAATATTTTACTTTTCAAAGTGGAATCTATATAATTAATTGATTATTCAATAGACATGTGCCGAATCCACCCCCTAGTACTCGTACTATGGTACCATACACATAATATAAAACACTTGTTCAATTTCCAAACTTTTGATGATGAAACCTTGCAAAATAAGTAAGAGAAAAAGCATCACCCATCCAAAAGAGAAAAGGGAGGAACAACCCAAGAGAGAGAGAGAGAGAACCAACATCCAACAAGGGGCGTGTCCACACTATGGCCTTGCCATTTACATTAAAAAGTATCTTAAGAAGGCAAAAGAAGAGTTATGGAAATTCAAATATTTTACCATGCAAAAATATAATCTTCAAAAAAAATAAAATCCTCTAAAAGAAACCAAAATCCTTCAAGATATCATAACTCTATAATAACTAATCTCAAGTTTCAACACAAGCCAAATATCATCATCTTTCCAAAATCCTTCTATCAAAATAAACCTACTACCTATGGGCCAAAATCCCTTAAGCTATTATACTCTATAATGAATTTAAACACAACATCCTTGCCTTGGTAAGCAAAGGCCAACAAAGAGAAAGCACCCATAAGCAAAGACCCACAAATAGGGCCGTGAAAGAGCAATCTAGGTCCTAAACCTTTGAAGAAGTTGTACAATTTTTGCACACTTTTTTTTTTTAAAAATTAAAGAAAAAAACCATTTAGAAAAAAAAATCCAATCAGGTGGAGAAGAAGAGGAAGAAAAAAAAGAAAAAAAAAGGAAGAAAAAGTATTAAACACCACACCCCATGACTCATGAGCACACACACACAGACACACATACATCCATCCATCTATCCACACATCCATCCATCCAGTCCAGGGCAGACAGATGCTAGTTTTTGTTGTATATCAGATAAGAAGAATTAGGGTTAGAATCTGCACAGCGACGTTCGTTTCCGATTGCTTGTGACGAAGATTTGCGCATTTTCGGGATTTCCTTTCCTCCTCTAACTCACGCCCTTCGTCTCTTCCACTTCTTTTTTGTGTTTCATTGCTGCTGCTGCTTCAATCCCATTGCGGAGTTTCTTCTTCAATCCCTCATCTCCTCCTCTGGCAAGGTCAATTTCTTGGTGGACCTTACATGCCCGGAGGGGGGGGCGGGGGGGGGTTTCGGGGGCGGGGGGGGCAGAAGGGGCGGGGTTTGTTTTTTGAG
>Ga0116231_10002961_pt1 | contig 35482 bp, 32 predicted proteins | sample S1TSphgellanicum_2_FD_89695 | JGI IMG/M metagenome (GOLD analysis project Ga0116231, IMG submission 89695) | Host-associated microbial communities from peat moss isolated from Minnesota, USA - S1T2_Fd - Sphagnum magellanicum MG | ecosystem: Host-associated > Plants > Peat moss > Unclassified...
AAATTCAATTACCACCTCATTAAATTTTACCTTAATAAAAATCAAAGCCTAAGAATTAGTTAGGGTATTAAAGTTTTTTTTTTTTTTTTTTAAGTGTATCAAAAGTGCTACCACATGTACACCATCAAACTTTTGTACCTTTTAATAGTCATGTTTCAACATTAACATGGACACAAAGTGAATGATATTAATGCTCATGTTGTGGTCTAAATTATCAAATTTCAGAATATGACAGATTTTTATTCATTAATTTGTATGAAATCAAAATAAGGTTACGATTAAAAAACATGTGTTCAAAATTACCTTTATTTCATCATGGGTGATACACCTTACGTAATGTGGACCCATCAAGGGTTTGTTTTAAAAAAATCTGGACAAGGTATTAGATGCCCAAGTATGGGCATTAAACCATGCATGTGCCCTAGCTTCATTCTCAAAGCTAGGTTCTAGGGGTCTAGGATGTAAGCATGGCAGGGAATTCCAATAGGATTGAACCCAAGACCTTCCAAATACTTCATAAATCTTTTAACATTAAACCATGTGCTCATATGTGAAAAGGCATGTAACCTTTCTTATTTAAAGTTTACACATGCCAAAATTCACTATCTTGGTATGTGTAAAGTTTAAACTAACAAGTTATGAATTGTTCTCTAACTTGAAGGCACGTGGTTTAATGGTGAAGTCATTGCAACACCATTTTAAACTTAATGGTTTTGGGTTCAAACCTAGTGTGAAGAACCTACTTACATCTAGATTCTCTCTAGACCTCTAGCCCTAAGAATTAGGATAATAACCCAATTTATATCACCAATGAAAGCTAATGTTGTGCAAAATGCACAACGAAAACAGAGCTCAAATCAGATAAGAGGCAATGCATATCCTGAGGGCTGGCTCCAGTGCCTCAACATTTGCACTACCTGAGCTTATCAAGCTACACAAAGTCCTAGTTACGCACAAACATGTCAATCCCACCTTAAGGAACCGTAATTATCAGTTGTACATGCAATCCCAACTACCTGCCATTCTCCTGTGCAAATTGCCCACATTATATTGCTAATTCTTCATAGACACTTCAATAGAACAAGCCAGAGTTACGGACTGTAATCCTACAAAACAGTCAGCACACATGTATATGAAGAAATGAAACATGAGGTCCCACATCCTTGCTTCCACCTCCACCCAGGCAAACTCAATCCACTCAAGTTGTGCTGCAGGAAAATGCTTAGCCAAGGTGTACGCTGTAGACACTTTGAGAGGTGTGAGATTCTCTCATTTCTGGAATCCTAGTGCTTCAATGCCAAGGATCATGCAATCACTCTAAGTTGCAGCACACTGATTTACCCATCACAAAACCTTCATCATTTGATACGTAAAAGTTTCAGTCAGTGCAGATTTGCATGACTCAGACATGTCATGGAGTACCAAATCTACTTTATTTCCCCAGTTACATTGACTTGCAAGAGTCTTGAAACACTTTAGAACTGTTGACTGAAAATTGTATATTCACATTTTGCAAACTATGTCAAAAAATGAAACATCATCAAGTACAACAAATCTCTTGGTAACATTGGCAAACCTATAATACTTGGCAAAGCACCAATTTCATGAGTTATGAGTTAAATTTGTAAACCAATCTGTAGCTATCAGTGGATACATTCTTTCCCCAACAGATGGTTGGCAAAGTCATGCTGATTCTCATAACCTTCTTTTGTATTCTACAGTACATCTACGTTTTTCGCTCACACAACATCACAAAAGGCCTCCTCCTTCCAGATCACAATGCAAATTTATCAAGTGCACAATCTTGAACTTAATGCACAACACACATGCATCTGCTGCATTCTTGATTGCAGCCCCACATTGTGCAAAAGCCAATACAGCAATATCACATGGGAAAAAAGAACACGATCCTCCATCTGTGTTTGGAAAGCAAGTGAGTTGCATTACCACTTGCTGGAAGGCACTTGCATCAGCTCAAATGCTTTGTCTGAGAGCTGCAGTTGTACACCAACCAAATTCCATAGGCTATGCATCCAAAGCATGAACCATGGCATAGCGCATAGAATCAACATCTCACAAACTTCGGATCTCAACACCAAAATTTGGCCAACTGATTAGTCACAAGGCATATTTACACACTCCACACTGTGTCAGTCACATGACTATCCCATTCACTTTGCTAAAGCTAGAGAATGAGTCACGATCATAGTTATTGATGCAGATGTTAAAAGCTAACATGAGTGATAAGGTCTTAGATCCATTTTAATTGACCTACTGCTCTGGAAAGGCAGTGTCACAGGGTTGAAAATTGACTTTTCTGGGAAAATTCTAAGAAATATTTGCCCACATCTCCCCACATAAAAGGTGGCATTACCATGAAGACCGCATATAAATCAAAAGCCTAAATAAGGATGGGCCAATCTAAGACTTGTATAAAAACTTGCAGAGTTTTTAGCAAAGGATTTGATATGCAGCACAGCCATAGGACTCAAAACATGAAACCCCGATTTTTGTGCTCCTGCATAGCTCTTCAGAATTGACACATTGGAACTAACAAAAGGGTCTGAAAAGAAAAAAGTGCACAATAGGGCAAGTGCACTGGTAAAGGACCATGAGTTGTAAATATTGTGCGACAAATGTAGAAAGACAAGGGCATGGGACATTTTGAATGTGCCTTTTATCTACTTGGCACGGGCCTTGGTACTAGAGTAGCAAAATTTTCAATTGTCCAAGAAACATATGAGCAATCTGGGTTCAAACCAAAACCTAAACTGAAAAGGCGCTCAATTTTTCTCTTCATGGTTTCCAAACAAAGAAATTGTACATTCTACAAATTTACCCTTCTCAAGAACCACCAAAGGTGCTCGCCCTGTTCTTTGAGATTGTGGAGAGTATAAAGCCATGGCACTCACACGTCTATAAACTTTCTATTGAGGTTTTCAATCTCACATAACAATGTGGTATTTCTTGGTGAACGTGGGCCTAAACATCTATCCTCAAAAGGGTTAAGACTGAAAAGCGCTAGGCTCAAACTGATACCCTGAAAGCAATTGATCACCACTTCTTTCCTAAACACAAATAGATGAATTCACCAGCAGATGACACAAAGAGGCAGACATGACCAAGAGCATATGACATCCTACACCCCATCACACCAGACGAATTCCACAAAGAACCATGGGAAGTAAGGCAGGTGCAAAAAGCAAAGCGAGCGATGAATATTCTGCCACCATTTACATCAAAGCTACTTAAAAAGTCTTTCGGCCAGCAAGCAAATTCCGTTTTCGTAATTCACTTCTCCGAATTGAAGTTCAGTAATCCAGTTTTAGAATTTGGTTGAAGGGGGCCGCGCGGACGCGAGCCCCAACTGCCACAAATTATGACGTGCATGCCCCCTCGTAGGGAGATGCTAGAGTCGTGCGATCCGTAGTGCAATGGAAGAGATCTCCCTAGGCAATCAGCCATCTTGACCACTGATTAACCCCGCCCAGGTAAGTATACATATTGTCAATGACAAGGGTTTATATACCCGGGTTCCAAATCTCCGCCGGGATACCTCTATGGGACAAAGTAACTAGGGCCGACTTCTTCCTTTGTTTCTCCTTTCTTTGTTTGCTTGTGGTGTCGATTTGTTCGTCTCCTCCTCGCTTTGGAACCATGCAATGCAATGGCGCCGTGATGCTTGAAAGGTTTTGATTCTAGTAATTGGAGCCTGCTTTTTTTTTGGTTGTAAATTTCTGGGATTTCTTTGTTTTCGCTCTGCACATTGCTAGGAATCCCCCCCCCCTCCACTTAAAGACTAAAGACCTTCTCGTTTTTTTTAGTGTATTTGCAAATATGCTTATCTCTAAATACACTCATAGAGCTTCAAAAAACCTAGAGTTATGTTTATTTTTATAATTAGATTTTTCAATAGATGTTGTATCTAGATTTTACCCTGTAGGTAGATCCTAGATACATGAAGTTGGATATTAGAACCAGAACTTAACTGGCAATTTGGACCTGGCTCTAGAACTGGAACTGGAAATGCAACTTTCCATGGATCAAAAGACCCAAAAAACCAAATCCTGGTTTTCGCTTTGCATTGACCTGGAACGGATCTAACCATTCCCTCACTTCAATGAAACTCATGGGATCTAATCACAACTAACTGGAGCTGACTTGCTGACCAGGAACTTGTCAATTGGTAGCCTAGCCTGGTAGTGCAAAGCACTACTAATCTGGAACCACCCACAACCTGGAATCAAAATCTGAACCTGAACCTGAACCCTGCCATGATGACTTGTTGTAGATATGGAACTTGATACTCTCTTGAATAGGCGAGAACTGCTGCACATTGGTCTATGCATCCCCTTGTTTGATCATGTGATTCATCCTACTACCAGATTATGTCATCTTCTGCTCATGTAAAACCTGACTAGAAATTTCTAATGTAAATGGATGCACATCATAAACTGTAATTTCCCATGGACAAAAGGCGCAGGGTATTCTGATTTGTTGCAGGATTTTTTGTTTGAGAGTGGGGATTTTGCTTTTCCTCTCCAGCAAGTGTCTCAGTCTTTACTCTGTGTAAACCCCACAGACTAGGGCATTACAGAAATTCGGGATTCTCTCACTTCTGTAAAGCCCCAGTCCTAGGGCTTTGCCCTACATGTAAGAAACTCTGGATGAATATAACCTCTGCTGCCATGAGTTTCTCACATGCCTTCAATGCGTGAGAAACTTCATTGACATCATGGCAAAGGCAGAAGTGCTAATGTGATTCATTGCAGGTGAACTGAGAATGAATCAAAGATGCAGCAGCCAATTCAGGAAGATCCAGATACTGGCCAAATGACAACAAGAATCATGGCCCCATTATCATACAACATATTGATGGGATGAAACCATAAAAGGAACTTGTGCACAAACTATGTGTCTGCATGCATGTGATTTGTGCAGCTTCGCTGTCACTGTAGCATCTTGCACTTCTTTCCCACCCATTTTGACCTCAATATTAAAACTTAAGAGTGCTAGATAGTATGGTAACATACCTTCCAGTGTTGCAAAAGTCATACCAACAGTGAATTATCCACTTCAGATCTTGGTGTAAATGTGTGCATGCTGTCTACAATGTGAATGAAAAAAATTGGTCTACTTTTTGGCTTGTGATGTACCTGGGGAGAAATGTGTAAAGCTGGTATATGGAAGTCATCTGGCAGTGACTTGGCAGATCTACTGCCACTCCATAGTTGCCTAACTTCTGTTTCGTCACCACCACATTGAGTAGATTCACTATCAAGATTCAGTACAGACTAAAGACTCCCATGCACAAGATTACTTATGTCTGCAGAGTGGCTTCTGTTTCCCCTCAATACCAGCAAGCATCCAACTGATTGGTTAATAGGGCTTTAGACCAGACTGGCTGTTCCATGTGTGGAGATGGATGTGGATCTGTTGAAAGAGAGATTCACTCCAATCAATGTCAATGTCTTCCCACACACCCACACTGGGCACTTGCCACATGAGCTGCTTTTAGTCCATCCACTCCCCACGTAAAAGTCATGAGTCCAATGACTGTGGTGGTAAAACCTCAGCTGGGATCTCATAAAACTAAGTGCAGTGAGATAACAAAGGTTCAGCAAATGTTATGCTGCTCAGCAAAATTAAAACTCGGTGTCACTGCAGCAGTCACACTAATTCTTAAGATGACCAGAACCGCCATGAACACCTGCACTCCACATGTGAACCCTGAAAAAAATACAGTCAATTTTTCTCTCAAATTGGCATGTGAAGTGACAACCCCACCATGGTTCCCTGAGCAGACATTATTGTGACATTCCTCTGTGTATGATGCATTCACAGATAAACATTGTTGGGTTTCTTCAGTATGATGGTAACTGTGGAACAAGCACCCGCCCAACCTTCTGGCATGTGTGTGTACCCACTAGAGTTCATGAGATGGTTTGGCTGTGCAGTGAACTTCAAGGAGAGCAAGTCTGTAGTGTCACATTGGGTGCATGTGACACTACAGATACCCAAGTCTGACAACAGTTGAACATGAGATCCACCACGAAACAAATCTGCCCAACAACAAATCCACAAGCACAGTTGTTGCCAGAGCCACTGTCATGAGTGACTTGCAAACTGTGGCTATAACTCTCCAGGAAACAGGATTGGTGCTGCATGGGGCTACCACATACATGCTCGCTTTACATGGCTGCTGCAACAACAATCACATTGCCCTTTTCAAATTCAGTAGCTGCAATGAGCCTTATCACCAAATAAAGAAGCAATTCAAGATATGAAGAGAAGCCTTCAAGCCGGTACCTGCAGGTGTAGTGCTCCACTGCTGAGGTATCTTGGAAGAAGTTTTGTGACATTAGTGTTGCAGGATAATCAAAGGGAGGCTACTACAGCAAAAAAAAGCTCGTGGCAAATGGTTGTCACCTTGAACCAAATTGCCAATTTGCAGCCGTAATTTTTCTTGTTGATGCTACTCTTCCTTAAACCCTAACCTTGCCATGCCTCTCTACCATGCCATGTTGCTGTCGTCTCTTCTCCTTTGAAGCAAATCTTGCAGCAATTTTGCAATTCCCAAAGAAGGTGCTTGTTGATTTCGGCAGTTTCTCCGGTTTCTCGTCTGTTGGAAGCAGATGCTGAACTGCCACAGACGAGAGTTTCTTCGGCCCTCCTACTTTAGGGATATCTTCAGTTTTGCACGTGTGCAGAGAGAGAGAGCCTTGTTGTCGATTCTCGTGTGATGACCATGGGGACATTTACAGCACCATTGTCGTCGATTCTTTTGGACTCTCTGAAGCTCGGAGGAGGCGGAAGAGGTTCGGCGTGCTGCACATTCACACGTCGTAAAAAGCAGCAACCACGAGTGGTTGAGGTTGCCTTCAAACCGGTGACAATCTCTTCTTCTGCTCCTCCACATGCAATTGGATATGGCGGCTGCTGCTGTTTTCTAGTTCAGAAAGTCCGCATGTATGGCGCTTTGCATGTGAATGCGATGTCGTCGTCGGGTGCAGGCAGATATGGAAGTGGAAAGCCACAGCCTTCCCTCATTCACATATGTCGATCATTGCAGCACTGCTTCTTTGAGGTGAGGAACAATTGCTCCAATACCATGGTGATGATGATCTCCAGGACCCACAGTTACATAGAAGATTCAGTTTCTTTTTCGCAGTTGTGCTTCTTTGAGCTTTGTCTGGATGCAGGAAGAAGTAGAAGGATGAAGGAGAGAGCTTCTTACAGGAAACAGTCAATTTTGTCTTCATATGATTTCCTCAGACTTTTGTTCATTGTGTGGTATTCTTGCCTGCCATCTCCTTCATCAGCTCAAATGAATGTAATGCTGTCTAGCTTCCAGGAGATGTCAGCTGCAAAGTTGCAGCTGTGAGCATTCATGCCTGCTTGTTTTGAGGAACATGAAACTGCTTGAGATCAAAGCTTCATTACCAGGACCATTCAAGGCTTACAAACCATATGCAAAATTGTAACATAATGAAATAGAAAAAAAGCTCACAAACCTTTGACAAGTTTTTGCTTTTACATGTGCACTCTTCTTCATATGCAGCTTGTGGCATTGAATGCTTTGACATCAATGTTGAGATCTTCATCATGCTGTTGTGGTGGGAATAATTTGGCAGATCTGTGTGCTTAATATGGGAAGACCAGCAGGCCAAGCATTGCATGAGTTTGTAGCAGCAGCAGTTGATGCCTTCATGGCAGGCTTCACATTTGACAAACTTTCTCTTCAGCTTGTGGTAAATGTGCCAAATGTGCTGCCACTAAGCAGCCCAGCAGGCCTTTTTCCACCCAGTGCTATCTATTTCCTCCTTGCTTCAATACATTGGATCTTTTGTTGCTCATCATGCTCACATACCAAAAGCTAGGGACTCAAACTTCTTGTGCAGGTTTCCCAATTGTGCAAAGAACAAGTTGAGGTTGTGATGTGAAGCCATGTTGAAAACATCTCGTAATTCTAAAACAAATTGTGATTCCCAAGCAGACTCTGCTGGTTATCAGCTAACTATGAATAACAGAAATCAATAGACCAGACCCAACAGTTTGTATTTCTGGAGAGCAACCCAAAACTAGTCAGTCACCCAGGCCATCCATCACATGGAGAGATTCTTATTGTGTGCAGTTTGTTTTTGTGGAGGTGCAGTATGGAGGGGAGGGTATGGAGGAATTCAAAATGGACACAGCAGGCTACCGCTTGACCTCATCTGAAGAGCACTATCGTACCCAATGGCTGACTACAGTACTACATACACCCTGCCATTCTTTCTTCTGCTATCTTCTGTCTCCTTTCTTGAGAGCCTACTACATTAGTAAGTCTGGAGTCAAGCACCAAGCTAGAACATAATCTGTATTTGTCAATTACCAAAGGGCTTCATTGAGTCCTGTGTGAATCATGAATTCTGCTGGAATTACTGAACTGTATCATTGTGCTAAGGTACATTAAGATTTGATGTCAACCATAAAGATCACTTTTAATTTTTTGCTATTTTAACTGAAGCTTGAACATTTCAAGCCTACTCAACTGCTGAAATAGGGTTGACAAAAGACAAGTCTGATGAATGAAGCAAAATGGTGGACTTGACAGATTTATGTGACTTTACAGTTCTTGAGGGTGGTTGACAACGAGGCATCAAGATCAGCTGTCACTGATGACATCCATCTTGTGCAAGTCATTCATGTAAGCCTGTTCTTGTGCATACTTGCCTTACTATTAGGCAACTTGCCCTCCACTTGACTCTAAATGTGATCTGCATTCTGTTTTTCTGATCATCATGGCCATCATCATTCATCATCACATTAAGAGGATAAGAAAACAATGGAGAAGTTTCCTGGTTTCTGTGGATTTGTCAATATTCCCCCCAGAAGATCCCAGGATGCCTTGAGGGAGGTCTCTGTCTAGGGATGGTGGCACCATGAGCACTTTGCTTGTTAAAACAGACAAGGATCAACATCAGTCCTCGTGGATTTAAGATCTAGTACTAAGAAGTGGGCTTGCATAGCTTTGAGGAGCAACAGCGAGTGCTAGAAGGGCAGCGGCATGGTGAGGAGCAGGTACCTCAGATACATATTCCCTTTTCTATGTACTATATGAAGCAGAAGGGTGAAAGTTAGAATTGGCCATCATACAAAAGAAATGTCATATTGGCCCTACTCTAGAAATGCTCCACTGGAAAACACCATGGGATCTCAGGATTTTAAGGCTTATTTAGTTTGCCCATGAGAGCTCCATCTATTGGAGTGCCAACCATGTTAGCTGTTCTGCCAAGCCTTTGCTGTCAAATGCAAAGTATGTAAGGCTTGTTCCCAACTGTGTGTTGTACCAATCTTTACATAGTATAAGACATCAGGAAATGTGTGGAGTTTGATATGTTTTCTGAATTTCACAACTGGATGTAGAGCCAAGTAAAGTTTGATAGAGGGTTGGCCACAAAAGGAGCATCCGGTGGAGCTGTAGCTGAGAAAATGGTGATCGCCCCACAGTGGGTGCCAGTCACTCAGTTGGTTCTTCTAACTTTGAAGGTTTGGTTCCTCACTTTTTCTGATTTGATCTTGCATCAGAGTGAGCTTGTCATCTGAATGGGGACACTGAAATGGTGCTTTGTTGTACATTCAGAGGATGTCCCTTTTGTTTAATTAAAGCTCACCAATACTGGTGCAGGTTGTGGATGAAGCCCAATAGCATTTCCTTGAGCACCATTTTCCCCAATTTCAAACCAAGCACCAACAGCTCTTCACCAGCATATGACATGTTAAAATTACAATATTGTACAATGTTAAGGTTGCAACAGAAGGTTCAGGCCACAAAAATTTGATAAGTCAACAACTGCCCCTCCCCCCCTCCCCCAGTGGAAAAGCTCCATTCTCAATGGGGTGTAAAGTGGACATGGCCACTGTTATAATCCTCTCTACAACTATGAGATCACGCATCTTGTGTTCACAGGGTAGTCCTTGAGGCAGGCTTCCCAATGACAGGGGAATTAGTTTGTTGACTGCATTATGCTACTATAAAATTCCCAGGGCTTACTTGAGTGCAGAGGATGTCATTGGAAGTCAATCAAAGTTAAATGTAACTGATTGCTTGCATTGAGGTCATTGTAAGTGGTGATCAAATTGATGTAACACAAAGCCAACAGCGCTGTAAGTTTCTTGACCTCTTGAATTTTCTGGAACAGAAAATAAAAACTTTCAAACCAGTGATGCCTGTCTAGTTCACATGGTATAGTGGAATGTGAGGCAATGAATCACATTTGAGCTTCTGTGTACAAAATGCTAGGACTTTGTCATGAATTCTTCTATTGGTGAGAACTGTTGCATTTCCTTCAGTGGAACACAGATCGATCTCAAATCGTGAGGACATAAATTACATCTTTTGAATTGAATTCTTGAAGAATACTGTCAACTCGTTTGTGTTCTGCTGGTGAAATTGATGTTTGGTACGCTCCTACTATTGATCCTCTGAGGAATAGTGAGACTGACAATTTTGATCCTTGGAAATGATGTTGTTGAATTCCTTGATCCTTATTTTATGTAGAGGTTGTTCACATTGTTTGTGTGTGTTTTGGGAGTCATTTAGCAGCTCATCAGCATTGTCCATGTTTCCTCTACCCTCTGAGTTTTCAGGATTGGATTTTTTCACAGTGATGGCTATAGCAAGGTCATTTGGGAAAAGACTCTTCCACACAATGGCATGAAGAATCGTGGAGCAGAAGAGGATGAACACTGTGATTGAGGCTGTCACCGAGAGGATGATTGCAAGGCCTCGTGTGATCCAAGAGTTTGCTGCAGTTGTGTACTGTACCGAGGCTATGGCTGCTGCAGTCATTGGAAATGTGTATGCCCACCATGATATTGAAAACCTGCATAAAACATAATAATTGGTCATTGCTGTCACTTTTGATTTGCATGAAAAGCTTGAACAATGAAGAAAAGTGTCAATGCAAATTGTCAGAACTCAAAGAAATACAGCTTGCAGTAAACTGATCCATTTCCCAGAAGTTCAGAAGTGAGAAGGACATTGTAACTGAACTATGAAGATGAAGGATGCCAAGGAGTCTCAACTCAAAAGCCCTAATCCCAGGTAAAAAGCTTGAACAATAAAGAGAAGCTTCAATGAAGATTGTCAGATATCTTGAGGAACTATGGCTTGCATGAAGCCAATTCCAATCCCAAAAGTTCAGAAGTGAGAAGAATGCTGTACTGAGAAACTGTGATGAAGAAGGATGCTGAAGAGTCTCAACTCTCAAAGCTCTGATTGAGGTAAAGCTTGAACAATGAAGAACAGCTTTGATGAAGATTGTCAGATATTTGAAGGACGTGTAGGAAGGGATTAGGGTTTAGGAAGCATCTGCTGTTACTGTCAAGGAAGTGTAGCTTTGCATGAAGCTGTTTCCAGAAGTTCAGAAGTGAGAAGAATGCTGTAAGGGGGAAACTATGAAGAAGATGGATGCCGAGGAGTTCTGAGGAAACCCTAAACTCAAAGCTCTGATTGCAGGAGAATATTTGACCGAGCAAGAAAAGGAAATCTCTGACGAGGTGACAACGCAATCTCCATGAAAAGAAGTGAAGGAAATTGCAAGAAGAATAAGTTTGCATGAATGAAGACAAGATGGTAGATAGGGATCTGACCTAACTCCACGAAAGAAGTTGATGCGCACGACGAGGGAGGAGTAGAGGAAGAGGGCCACGAAGAAGACGAGGCGAGAGACAAGGTCGAAGCGGCCGGTGATGTGCATCCATGCTACGCTTGCGGTGCTAGGAGCTGCCACGAACAAGAAGAAGATTGGGTGTAAGTCTTTGGGTAGACTTATGTCGCTGGGCAAGTGCTGGTAGAGAGTGACAAACAGCACCAGGTAATGCGCTAGACCCACTGCCCAGAAGAAGATGGCAGGTTCAATCCACCCAATAGTGGCTCCAAGCAGCGCACCCACGAAATTCCCCACCACAGACAGATGTGTGCAGGCGTTGGCCACTTTGGACAGGCGACGAGCGCTTCCCGAGAGCCACTGGCCATATATTCTGAGCTCCAGTGCGAAAACTGGAGCCATGAAGATGCACCAGACTGCAGGGTGGACAGAAGACTGAGAGATCGCCGACGGAAGTCCAAGCGCCAGGAACATGCAAGCGATCCAAGGGGCGAAGAAGAAGTTGACACGTACGGGGTGATGGAACTCACGTCTCACCGCCTCATAGAAGAAGATGATCTTCAAGCTGTAGGTTAGGAAGATGAGGATGAGGACGAAGAGAGCCAAGCACCAGAGTGTGAGATTGATTTGCAGAGGGATATGCAGGAAGTGCAGCTGGGTGGAGCTTGATAGATTCTTCCACAGGATCACTTGGCTGCCCAACCCCATGCAGACAGCGAAGCAGCTGACTGGAAAGCGCAGAAGAAATGGCCATCTTTCATCTCTTGGAAGCATCAGCTCCTTCTCATGCTCCTGCTCATTCATAGGTTGCAACAACAGTACTGACAGATGCTTCAGAAAAGCTTCAAGATTCAAGTCTGGAGCTCCAAGGATAATAGAAAGCTACTACCCACCTTGAGATTTTCAAGCTCGGGGCCGTCGAGTGCATCGAAGAAACGATCAGGTAGAAGGGAGAGTCTCGCCTCATCATCATCATCATCATCATCTTGTTGGGCTTCGTCAACAGGCGACTCCGATCGTCTGTTTCTGGACATTCCAGTACCATGTCTAATTGAAGGAGCTCCTCGACGAGATGAAGCCTGCCGGCTCTGAAATCTAGGAGACCTAGTCCTGAATCTGTCATAAGTCCTATCTTGCCGTCTCACCGGCGGTTCTTGGACCGATATCGCAGTTTCTTGGGCAGAACTGGTTTGCGCTAAACCAATTTCCACGTTCAGCGCAGCTACAGAAGAAGGCCTCTGATCTAGTCCTTGAGGCGATTCAAGAGCTTCTTCATGCTCCATTTGCCCAAGTGTCTCTTGTCTGATCTTCACCAGTAAAACCTCTGGAAATGGGTACCCAATTTCAACCTTAAAGCTTCCGAAATTGGGTACTTTTCATCAACCTCTCTGATCAAACCTTTCCTCTGCACTAGGTATCAGAAGCTTACAGAATCACTCTCTCCTCTTGCAGATCTTTCAAGCTTTTTCGAAATTCAGTCAACACTTTTGAGGCAGCACCGAAGATTGCATCAACAACTGCAACATAAGCAGGTCGGAAATTCTGGTGCATCAACCTCAAGTAAAGCCGGCAATTTCTCTATAGTGTCCAGCTTCCCCTTATTAGTTGGGTACTTTTCATCATGCTGTCTGATGAAACCTTCATCTGCACAAGGTATCAGACGCTTACTGAAAAACACTCTCTCCTCTTGCAGATCAATCAAGCTTTTCAGTCAAAGCTTTTGAGGCAGCACTGAAGAGTGCATCAACAACAAGAACAGAAGAAGCTCATTGGAAATTCCAGTGCATCAACCTCAAGTAAAAGCAGGCACTTTCTCTATGGAGTCCAGCTTTCTGAATTAGGTACCTGTCAAAAAGATTTTGAGCGAGTCAAGAAGTGCACAATGGAGGAACAAGATCACAAACTTGGAAATACTTGATCAGCCTCTCAAGTAATCCCAGCATGAAGCATGTTACCCAAAGCATCAACACATCACTCCAAAATAGAAAATCAAATCAAGCTGGAGAGAAAAGAATTGGACCACATCCACCACCCTCTCTGAACAAAAGACCCATTTCAACCAACAAAGCTACCATCAATCCACAGCTTTGTTGCAGCTTAGAGAAATTGTCGAAGCATCCTCAGAGACAACCAGCAGAGGTAATAATAATATGACTTGTATCCCAATACCTACTCCATTTTCAGAGAGCTTCTTCACATATGTTTTATGTATCTGACTTCATAGCTACCATTGAAATTCGGAAGCAACTAAAATGAACTACTCATGATGAAATTTTCATTACTCTCTCTCATCAACAAAATTTAGAACCTCACAAAGTCTAATTCTGGAAGCTTCATGGTTTCACAATCTAGTTTGAGAGTGGGGTTTGCAACAAATTTGAACCATGCAAGTATATACATATATAAACATGAGATGCTATATTTGTCAAATCTATTAATTTTCTGTGAATTCAGAATAAAAAATTTAGCTCTTTGTTTTGGAGCAAAGGTGAAAATGCATGGCATTAGGAGAAACCAAAGTGGTTGGAAACCCTTTTTTTTTAAATGTAAAATTGACCCATGTTCATTTTGATGGTATTTACTTTCTCCTTGTAGGGTGGGTTTGTTGCAGAGAATGAGTGGAGTCTGTTTCAGTGGCACATTTGGAGTTTTTGGTGAGTCACCTATCCTAAGTATATTGTTTTGAATCCTTTTGCAACACTCTTGCTTCACGTCAAAGTTCCAATGGGATCCATTGCCTTGACCACTTGGAAAGCATTGCATATAAGATATCAACAAGTAGATAAAATGTACAGTGTTTTGTTGGACACGTATATAAATTGTGAAACTTTGAAAAACTTTTCAAAATGAATTCTTTATTGGGTGAGAACACCTGTGCTTTTTTCTCTTTTTTTTTAAGTTTTCTGTCATAAGAGAGTTTTGTTTGTCTTGGAATTTTCTCTCATAAGAAATGGGAAGCTCCAAATTTTAAGAAAACCGATCCATCATTGGGATATTAGGTTTGATGTTTTTGAGCATTAAAGTGATTGCAATTGAAATCAATTTGCAGAGAATTTAACAATTTAAATTTATTATAATCAATTTAAATGCAAGTGAAGAAAGTTAGGCATAATTAGATTTCCCATGTCAAGTGACAAGAAACTTATTAAGGAAGTGGAAATAGGAGCACCCCAATTTGTTCTTTTGTGATTTTTTGTCCAACCTAATAGTGAGAATGAAGAGATTTTTAAAAAATTGGTATTGAAATTGAAGAATTAGGTGCCAAGAATATGAACAAATTGCAAACTAGAGTTAGGAGAACACTTATCAATCTATAAAGAAATATAGAAGGAGCAAAAACATGAGTCATCAATTAAAAATTGTTGACTAGAAGAACATTTTGAAAGTTTAAAATGTGGGTTTTAAGATACGAAAACCATCATCCTTCCCAAGGGTTTTTTTTTCTCATTTTTGTGGTGTAGCCAAATTGGTGATTAGTCACAAGAAGATTTAGCTAAATTTGTCTATGTACCAAATATGAAAGTAAAAACAAATTAAGAATCCTTTTATATTATCCATAAGAATATTTAACCAAATTTATTTATGTGCTAGATATGAAAGTTTTAAAAGAAAATTTGATGTTTTTGTATTTTTTACTAGTTGGTGAAAGTTGGGAACTTGGCAATTAGGACACAAATACCAATGAATAATTGCTAGGTAAGAAGAAAATATATATATATATGAAAGACCATGGGGTCTATAAGCACAAAATAGGAAAAACAATCCCAAAAAAAATAGCATTTCATGTGGATTTCTAGGAGGTATAAGATAGAAAAAGTAAAAAAATGCATTGGGGGGAATGTGTGGACTTAGTTGTTTTGAAAACGAAAAATAAAATATATAATTCTTTTGTTGTTCTTTATTTGTGTATGTATGTGTAAACGTATGTATGCATATATAAGTATTTGTAAAATTTAATTAACATGTTTACATTAAAATGTCCAATTATGATGCTTGGGATATCTACAAAAATAAATTGTAAGATTTTTTAAATTAAAAGTAAAATTGTCCTTTGGAATTTCAAGTGATTTATATAATTTGATCACATGTATTACTTGATTGTATCTTTGTAAAAAATTTACATAAATAGATCCAATGGCATAATGATAAAAATAGTTGAATAGTTGATAATAAAATATATGATAATGATAAAAATGAAAATATTCATCTTTTTATTAACTTTTTTTTTTTTTTTGGTTATTATTTTGATCACAACATCAAAACCTGTTTTTTACAATTAATCCTATTTGATTATAGTCATTTTTCTAGTTCTTTATGCCATTGTAGTCAAATATGACAAGTTATAAAAGACATGTTTTAGCATTGTGTGATAAACAAAAACTATTATATACTAATAAATTGAAATCTATTAAAACTTTTTGATAAGGTAATTTTAAATAATGTTTATTTCAAGATTGTGTCATTATATATTTTATTAATAATGAAGAAAATAAAAATAAATTATTTTTTGAAAAAATGTTTCACAATGTTGTCCACATAAATTATCCCATTCATTATTGTATATGCTTCTAATATTAAATTTGTAAACAAATTTACTATGATTTTTTTCAATCATGTATGCATATTTCCATAATGTTTGAATGTTTTTAATTCAAATTTTGATTTGTTAAGAGGTTTAAGTAATAAAAATATTTTTCTATAATGACTTTTAGGATCTTTATGCAAATCAAATGAAACATAAAGAATAATTTAACTATTACCACATTATTTATACGTTTTAACATCCTAATCAAAAAAAATTTATGTTAGCTCAATTAGTTGTAATATAACATATAAATTAAAATTTTCGTTATATTCTTATCTCATTAGTTTTATTTATCTTTTGTTACTAGTTAGATATTAATTATATTTTTATATTCAAAACATTAATTTAAGTTTTGAACTTTGATTAAAACATTTTGTAAATGCAAAACAAGTGTGAATTATCATTTTTTTATAATAAATCTTCATTATAATTTTAGGAAAGATTTGTGTGAAAAAGAAGAAAAAAATATTTCAAACACAGAAAAGAAAGTTTTATTGATTTTTTTTTTGCAAAAGTTATTTTGGTCTTTGTTTTTTCATAAAATATTATATTTTATATGAAGAAATATAGATTAGAACTTCAGGAAGAAAATAAGAAATAATATATAATACAAAAAACATAAAAGATAACAATTGTGTTTCACTTACCAAATTATAATAAAAAACAAAGGAATAATACAAAAATAAAATAAAATTGAAGCTATTAAATAAGAAATTTTCATAATGATATATTTTAGACTGATCTGTCAAATGTAAGGTGCATGGGGTTTTAATCTTAATTTGTGAGTCGAGGTTTAACCTTGATGCCTTTAAATTAAGACATGTCATCAAAACAAATAATTAATTTCTGAACGACAAATTAACACTCAATTTATATCGAATGTCTATCAATAATGGGCAATTAAAGAAATTTTCATACAATTAAACTTGTGAATATGTGATTATTTTTAATTATGTATCAACTATTTAGATGCCTTGAGCATTTTTGTTTCTTCTTTTCAAAAGTTTTAATTATTTTGACAGCACATTTATTTGCAACAGTACTTAAATGTATATGGGTGACATGAATGAGTTTTGAATGATTTGTGAAATGATTAGATTATTTAAACACATTATTTAAATCAGTCTTAAACACATAAATGTTAAAACTATTACACTTGATAAATGTCAAAATGTTTTGGAAGTTGAACATTATAATAATTGTCAATTTAAGTACTGCAAACATTATTCAAATGAAAAGGTGATTTTTCAAATGTAAGAATTATAGCCCAAAATATATTATAAGCCAATAATTTTTTATGATTTAATTAATTTAACATTTGCCCGAAAAAATCATCAAAGAATCATTAAAAAAAAAAGGAACAAGATTATCAAAATTGATGTGACATGTCATTTTAGTGTTGATCATTATATTGATTTTTGCATCAATCCCAATGCATAAATGGACTTTATAATGATTAATCTTTTTTTTCTAAATTTAACATTATTATTTACCCATAATTAATGAAGACATTTAATAACCTTATAACTAAAACACATCAAAATTATTTATCAATATAAGGTATGAATATACTAGTATTTTGTCACACAAATCACCCTTTATCTAATTTGTAACTAAACTTATTCAAACTAACAAACTACACAACCCTATGTTTAATTTATAATTAAAAATACACAAGTTTGATCATAAATTGTATAGGTAAAGGTCTAGATTACAACTAAACTTATTCATTTTTTATAGTTAGATATATATTGCCCATGTTTAACTTATGACTAAAATATTTACAATTGACAAAAATATATATTTTATTTTCATTATTTATAACATTCTGTGTAATAATACTTTTCAATATTTTTTTAAATGATTATTTTTATAAAAAATATTCAAATATTAATTTGATATTATATGGTTATGAATTATTATTAAATTATAAGTTTCAATCTAATTTAATTAAGCTTAATCCTAATTAGTTAGGCTAATCTAGTTTAGCAATTAATTTAACTATAAATTAATTTTCTAATGTGAACAAGTTCAAATTATTTTTGTGTTTGGGATATAATCTTTTATTATGCGATTTCAAATCAATTTTGGTGATTTGAAATTTTAAAACATTATTTTTTTCTACTTTGTAATTTTACATGTTTTCACATTTTTTTTCATTTGCACATCTCATGTGATTCATGTTTTTTTATGTTTTAGACTTAAATTCCAATGTTTTATTGTTTGCAGGTGAATTCTATTAAATCACCAATAGTAATTAATTGCTTTTGTGTTGCGACTGAACTAAATTTGTTTAACATTGAATTTTGGTTTCCCTTTGTGTGTGTGTGTTATACACATGTGGGAGATCAATGAACGTGTGACAAAGACTTGTTCTTTAAAAACGAAAATGGCAATGTTTAAACATAGATTCTACAACAATGATTCTATCCCGATAAGGTGAGCATGCAAAACATATATATATAATTTTCGTTTTCATGGATTTTTCCCATCATGTAAATCTTTAAATTTTTAATTTTATTTTTAGGTTTTCACATAAGGAGCGAAATAAATAATCACTTTGTAGATACACAAAAAAGAACTTGGAGGCATATGCTAGCACTTGGGCCAATAAGTTTGTTAACACAAATTTACACCTTTAATTGGTGTCTTGGTTTAAAAAACTAAAAGATGCATATCCGAAATACATCTCAGGAAAATGTCATTCACGGTTATGGGAATCACGAAGAATTATGTGTCCATAGCACATAAAGATCGAGATGTGTTGCATTATGTGATTTGTTGGTTTATGAAAGGTATTTTTTATTTCTAATTTATTTTCATTTTTTTACTATTTTCGAGTTTTGTTTTAGGTTTAAATTATGTTTTTATGAATTTTTACAAGGGACATAGCACATGGAAGGCAATTTGTCTTCCCAGGTTTTAGCTTATTTTTCCAATCTTGATCAGGAAATGTATTTCTTTTGAAGTTTTTATGGTTGAACTGTATAACACAAATGAGTTTAGGATCGAAATTATGTATGATTATTACATAGCTATGAAATTTATGTTCTTGGTTGTAAAATTACTCTTTCACCCTTCTATTGGCTATGCAAGCTTCACCATTCTCCTACCATGAACTAAACACAAACAACACTAAAACCATTCAAAATCAAAAGCTTTTCAAAATCAAAATTTCAATTCTCACAAACTTTGCATTCATACCATAACACCATTGTATAAGAGAAGGTGTTTCTCAAAGTCACAAACACCTCCTTATATATTAACCAAAAGGAAATTAATCAAGAAACTTTTTAAAGCTTATCCACCACAAGGTTCCCCAAATAATCAAAAGGAAATAAAATCACATGGTTCCCCATGTGATTCCACAATTAATCACAAGGATTCAATATCACATGGTGCACATGACATAAATCAATGCACCATGACCAAATTATGAAATCCTACCACTTAACTTACCCCTTTAAATAATTACCTAAGTAATTGTGTAATTATATCAAGTTACACATCAAGTTACAGAACCATTACATGATGGTCATTTAAAATCATTGACATTAGTATGGGTGCGCCCTATATTGCGACTCTATATATGCAATAGACTACTCGCACAACTTATGTGAGAAGACAAAATCACATAGAGCATATAGGTGACATGTTCGATTCCATGATGAATAAAGCAAATGTGATACGTCGATGAAAGATTCATGCATGCATTTGAGATGATGTGAAAAATGTTTAACTATGGACAAAGGGTAAAAACCATCTTGATGATGTTTTATAAATAAAATTTTCCCATGTTAGCATCGAGCAATGTGAAGGGGAGGAGTACGTCAAGTTGATAATTGTAAAAAAAAAAGAATATATCTTAATTTATCACCGTCTGTTAATGCATGGTTAAAGTTTTTGAATTATCTATGTGTGTGCATGAGTTGTTTACTTTGAAGGAGAAAATAAGTGATGTGAGTACATGAATGATTATTAAAGTGGTAATTCAAAATTTAAAAATAAATTATCATTCCTCCTTAGATGTGGTGATTTGCCCATTTTTAGGAGGAATATGAATTTAAATGTAACATGTGCTAATTATATGCATATTTAATTATAATGTTTGTGTTGGCTGTCCAGAGTAATCAAGTTTTTATTAATATTATGGACTCTTACTCCAAATTATTACAATGTTGCAGTATGTTTTTTAAAAATTTATCACATGGTCCGAGTTTTTAATATTTGTGATATTTCAAAAGTTTTTTGAATCCACAACTTTATGGAAATTAACAAACTTAAATGAAGGTTTTGATTATTATGGATGCGCTAACTAATGATTTATAATACCTTTTTAAACTTCAAATGTAATAAAACAATGAAAAGAAAATTAATCTCAAAATCCAAAATTGTGATATTTTGTTTGAAATGTTTTGAAAAGAAAACTCTTTAGTCTGAAACCCAATTTTTTTCATTTTAACTTCATTTTGAGTGATTTAAAAAGTTGTGGGTGTGTTAATTAACGATCTATAAAAATTCTTTTGAAATCCAAATGTAATTAAACAATGAAAAAATAATTTAATGTCAAAATCCAAAACTATTATAACAAATTTATCATTAAACGTGAACCCCCTTACACAAAACAACCCACATCCTTTTTATTCCTTGACCAAATTGAATATGTTTTGTAACATTGGAAATGTTAATGGAAGATTACAAAGTTTATTTTAACATAAGAAAAAAATAATGTGTAAGAAGTCGACTTCTTTTGAAATTTTAAATGTATGGTGGTAGGTTTATTTATCGTAATTAAAATTAAATTGTAATTTTGGATTCGATATTAAGTTCTTTTTTCATTGTTTTGTTGCATTTGGACTTGAAAGAAGTCTTGTGAATATTTAATTGATACACTCATAGCTGGCACTACTGTTATGTGATGTCAATGAGATTGTCGAGTTACAGATACTATCTTTTGGGCGAATTTTTTTTTCAAAAAGTGAAAAATGGCATCAAAACATTCTTAATGTTCGGAAGTTCATTCGCCATTTTTCGAAATAAAAATAGTTAAACTCGGCTCATCCTTTACTAAGGCACTTCCTCTTTCGTCATGTGTAGCAAAACATTTCTTCACACTATAGACCACCTAGAACAGTTGTCCTTTAAGACCGAGGATCCCTTACTAGTGGACCCAACTGAATTTGGGGGAAAAAACCCGCGATAGGTTTTTAGATATCTCAAAACAAACTTAAAATGAAAAAAATATGGGGCTTGAAATTAAAGAGGGTTTTAAGTTTTTTCTTCAATTTGAGACAAAATATCAATTAAATTATAATTATAATTTTTATTACATGGTGATTAGGCTTCATTAAACTAGGGCTAACCATCTAAAGTTAATTAAATATATATTATTAACTAAAGTGCAACTATAATGCACCATAGGTCTACTTGTAATTTTTTTAAAAACAATTGAAACAAAATATCACATTTTCAAATGTTAAGGTAATTTTGTTGTTATTACTTTGTTACATTTAGAAGACAAAAAGGGTTTTATATATCCTTAGTCATAAGTTTTTAGATTATTTTAAATGGACTAAAAATGAGAAAGATATGAAGTTTGAACATAAAAAGGGTTAGAATTTTTTTCTTCAAAACAATTGAGACAAAATATCAAAAATGTTACTACATTAGATGAGGGAACTATTGTGCCAGATATTGCTGCAGGAGATGAAGCAGTTACTGAGCCACATGTTGTTGCATTAGATGCGACAATTATTGAGCAAAATATTGTTATATTAGATGCAACAATTGCTAAGCAAAAAGTTGTTGCATCAGATGAACCAATTGGTGACAGAGGTGTTGTTATATCAGATCAGGAAATTGCTGAGCAAAATGGTGCTCAATCACAATTGAAACACAAGGGTAAGAATTTGGTATAGATTGTTTTAGAATTTATGGACATTAAATTAAATAAAAATTAAAAAAATTATACAAGTTTCTTAAAGTTTAATTATATCCGCACTTTCCATCATTTGTTGGAAGGTGTAGGATTTTTTTTGTCAAATATTTTCTATTACAATACCTGAAAACAGTTCATGTTTATAGGAGTAATATGTGATAGTGTGATTTTATGTTTTGTAATACCTACATTCTATTTTTTTAACTCTCATTTTTGGGCTTGGGTCCGGAACTTGAAACTGAGTAGGTTTTTCAGCCACTTGCACTTCTTTGTCCACCTAACTTGGCTCGAAAGGACAAAGAATGGACAAAGGTTGGGTCAAAATGGAAGTGCAAAGTTGGCACTTACACTGTCGCATATTGTGCCAAATGGTTATTGACCAAACATTTGAAAAAGGTGCATGGCTTGGTGGCAGAAAAGGCTAAACCTAGGAGGCCTTTAACTTCTGCAAGAGGTCCTCAACATCAAGACCATGCCAAGATGAATGCTCACATATTGGGAAATGCCATGTCTATGCAAAGGCGAAATGATCAAAAAGTTCCTAATCGCGCTCGTGCCAAAGCAAAGCGCGAGTGGAATCACCTAGTAGCTGTTGTAAAACAGTGTCCATCACTCCCAACACCAGATTTGGTCAAATTAACTTCAAAGCAATTGTTGAAGGTGTTAGGCCTCAATGCCTAGGGCTTAGAAAATGTGCCTCGAGATGTAACATCACGGATGAAGAAGGATGAAGATTTACAAGGGATGATTCGATCCACCCGTTGTGTATATGCACGACAATTGAAGACGGCATGGGATGTCAAAAATTGGGATCGAGTGTCGAGTAAAACAAATCGAACAAAACAATTGGAAGATGTTTTGGATTTTCATAAATCTCAAATGATTCATGGAAGGTAAGAAACAATAATAAGCAATGTTTATTGTTTTTTATTATATTTCATCCGAGGTGTGTTTAGGTTTAATTTGGTGATTTTTGGGTGTTTATAAGGTTTAGGACCAAACAAAGGAAGAGTTTGTTGCAAATGCAGTTCAGGTTGAAATGCAATGCCGCCATTTTTACATTGCTTGTCATGCAACAAAGGCTGCAAATGCAACAGCTGCATACCGAGCTAAACATGGGATTGTAGATACTGATATGGGTTAGGGTTTCACTTTATATAATTAGTTAGGTTTTGTAGCCCTTTTATTTTTTGGACTATCCAATTTTGAACTTTGATCCTTTGATATGTTATGGAGAACCAACGTTTTTTTTTCATTGAGTTCTTTAGTAATTTTTCATGCACCCATTTTTGTACATCTTTTATCAATATAATAATATCTTCTACTCACATTTGTTTCATGGGTATATGGTTAATCATATATGTCTTCTTTGTCATAATTTTTTTATTACTTGTTGCATTGACCATAAAAATTGGGTCAAATACATAGATTAATTTCTCAACACTATTATTTTTAAATGTTAAACTATAATTAGTTCTAAGCTAGACTAATTTTTTTATATAAATTTTTATAATATATAACATTATAATATGATCATAATTTAAGCAAATAATTAGTAATCAATTCCTATTAATTAATTTAACATACATGGTGCCTAAATTTGGTTAAATTAAAGTTAACCATTGAAGGTTAATTAAATGTTTAATGTGACACCTAAAATATAATTAAAGTTAAGCCATGAGGCACCTAAGCTCTAAACCTAGTTAAACCATGCTTAAACCTTTGGTGCATGCCATGTGTGCAAGTACTTAATGTTTCAAGAAAATAATTAGTAATTTTTAATAAATTAATAAATTCACAGATCAAATTGATTAGTAATTTTTTTATGTGTTTAATTATTTGACAATTACTTATAGAATAAAATAATTTTCTATTTATTAAATATTTTAAACTAAAATATTATTTTTACTTTTAAAACTAAACCTTTTAAAATTCTAATGATCAACTAATTAATAAAAATAATTAGGTTTTAAATTGATTATCTAAGAAAATAAATTATTAAATTGTTGGTAATTTTTTAATATTAGCTATAAATTATTAAATTTCTAACTTATTAAATTAATTTGTAGACATTAAATTAATTTTAATTAATCATTAATATGAACTAAATAATTTAACTCGTTGACCATTAATTATTTTTATTTTATAATTACTTAAATAATTATTTATTAATTAATATTTGTTATTTATTAACCATAATTCTCGATTAATAAATATTAAGTATAACATACTTTAGTAAATATTAATGAAAAAATATAAATTATTATTTAATATTTAAGAAATGTTAAGTGATTAAAATAATATTTGTTATATATAATATAATGAAAATATTAATTTATTGGGTAAATATTCAATCAATTCTATTTGATCAATAATAGTAATTAAAAATTTTAATTTGTGAAGAATTTTGATTTATTATTCATTGGCTGATCAAATATTTACTAATTAATAATTAGTAGATATTAACCATAGCTTTTGATTAAATAGTTAGATCATATTATTTAAAGTTTTCAAAACTAAGATATTTCAGAATTATTAAATAAAAAATAATCATAAATTTAACTATCTAAATAATTAGTCAAAAAATTCACTTTATCTTACTAATGATATAGAATAAATAGTTATTTCATAATATTAAATATTAATTAATAGCTATTAAATTACTGACAAATCATTCATAAATAAATATTAAATATTTACTCATAAATTATTGACTTGTTAATATAAATTAAATAATTTTAAATTAACTAATGATTATACATAGTTCATAATTAATAAATTAATTAATATTTATAATTCGTGAAGAATGATTAATTATTGTATCAATTTATGATTAATTTATGCATCTTTGCAATGTTGACTTGTAATTGTATAATATAGGTGCAACAAAGACATTATTCCCTTGAATTGTATTTCATTCATCCAACATGCATTTATCATCCATTTCTATGTTTTGTGATTCACCAAAATAGTTGAACATAAGATTTATGAAGTTGACACATCACCTTGGGAAACATGATTATAGGATATGTCATTTTCCCAGTTGATATCTTGATTATAATTCAACTGTAAACCCCTTAGTTGAGATTTATTTTTAACTGCCCACCAAATAAATAGACGGTTCAACTTATTTGGTAGCCCCAAATTTTCTTTTTGATATTTAGAAATTTACAGTCGAAAATGACATGTAGTTGAAAGTGGGTTGGTTGAAAAAAAAAGGTTTTCTACTAATGCATGTGGGTAGGCTAGTTAGTAAATAACCCACCTATGAGTGTACACCACACTATGTGACCCCTAAGACCAAACAAAAAATAAATTGTTAATTCATTTTCAAGTTTTTTGAAAATTCATATCTTTCATATATGTAGTCAAATTGATAAACTATCTACACCATTTAGTTTCTGGAGAAGAGAGTTACATGCATGTGAAGTTGTAGAAGTTGTGAAGACCAAAAATCAAGGAGTCCAGAGGCTACTTTGATTTTTGGGACTTATGTCACATTAAATCCCAAAAATGTGTATCTCTTACATTTGATGACTAATTTGAACATCATTTTTTCCAACACAATTTTTGTGTAAAAGGCCACATGTGTGGGGAGTTTCAATGTGTTTGGAGTTGGTAAATTGTGGATCTTGTGTATTATCAACTTTCAACTTCAAGTCTTTTATTTGCTAGTACACCTAATTTATCCCTACCCATAATTGGAAGAATGCTCCACCATCAACAAATTTCCAAATTGAATTCTTATTGTAATTTTTGAACAAAAATTACAAAAAGTGAAGATTATGTTGCAACTCAAACTAATTCTTATAAGGACATTTTTTAATTGCATAGGACAAGTTGCAAAGGACATGATTTCTCATAATGGGCGGGGAGTGAGGTTCAAACCACTAATGCCACCTATAATGTTAGTGGAGGAAGATTTTTTGAATTTAGAGGTAGATTTACTTCTACAGTTAGTTTTGCACTATTGTTATGGGACATGGAGGACATATATGCAATTTCCAAAAGACCCCAATGATATTTGGGGGCGATTACCACTATCAAGCTAAATGATTTCATTCAAGAATTGGATACTTGGTGTGATATGCAGCAGCTATGAAATTCACAACTATTTACCCTTTTTTTACATGGAAAGGTTTGTTTTAGCATTTAAAAGGGCCACCCTAGATGATTACCATGAGTTCTTCTAGGTCCATGATGTTGAGATTGAAGAATGGCATGTTTATTGATCAACCCATTACTTTTTTGTCACAATGGGGCAAACTATTACCTTTGGTAGTGTAACAACATCGAGTAGTCGTTCTAGGAGTAACATTACAGCTCCTTCCACCCCTAATGTTTTTGCAACTATGGCTTGGGTTTTGCTTATTTTTAGGCCAATTACATAATTCTCCAAGGAGTTGTGCACCAATTATCAAGAGGTGAGGACTAAGAAACTTCGTACTTTGCAAGAATTTCAACACAAACTTCATGAGAGTTTGTGAAAGGCCTCTACCTGTATGCAATGGTTGATCATAATGATTCAAGGAGTCACAAAGGCCTAGGTTATTCAATTTTGGTATGAGATTATGGACAAAGATTTTAAGTGTCAAATGAAAGACATTATGTTGAATTGACCCACATGGCCAACTTTGGTTCGTGTGTTCCAAGTTTTGGAATGCATTGAACTAAACATGATTGATGAAAATGATTACTCTTAATTTTGACAAAGAGACCCCAAAACCCCTTTCAACACTACCTACCCAACATGCACATGGTCAACCTACTAAAGCTCCACCACAAAAAGGCAAGGGGTTTGAACAAGAATCTAAAGGTGATTCTTCATCATATTTTGTGGAACAAAGGGGAGAGGAGAAATGTTGGAGATGTGGTAGGCTTCATCACAAAAGGGATTGTCCTAATCTTCTTCAACGTACCATTAGCAATCCCAACCCCACTAACCTTGTGCTCATTGCAAGGTTTATGGTTATGACATGGACCATTGTTTTACATTACATCCTAAACTCCAACAAGCTTAGCCCCAAGCAAGTAATGTGGGGAAACCACAAAGTTCTAACAAGGTCTAAAAAGGAAAGGGTACAGCCAAGGGTGGATTGACCACCAAATCAACTCCACATCAACCCAACACCATGGAAGCACGATTTGCACATTTGGAGGCATTGGTCACAAATATGGCTTCCAACATGGTGGCACATGTCAAGCCCCATGCATATGGGTCAGGAGGGATTAAGGACCAAGAAAACACACCATTTTTTGGTTTAGACCCAAGATATTTTTATGGAGCTGGTTTTTCAAGGCCATTGGCCCCAAATGATGTATTGATGGATATTTTAGGAAATAATGTTTTAGGGGTATTCGATGATGGAAACCCATTTAAGGTTTTAGAACAACAACAGTGGCTAGGGCTAATACTCAAGTAAAGAGAGGCTTAAGGAAAGGGGTCACTTTCTTTTATAAAATATATAATAAAACGGAAAGGATATTTTTTTATGATGCCACTTGGGAAAAGAATTAAAAAATGCCCAATTTCAAAGGTATTGACAACAATACCCAATTCTTGAAAGGTGGGCAATGTAACAATCCTCCCAAAAGTGACAAGGAATAAGTTGGGAAGTGCGATGGGGGCACAAGTGAACAAGGGATGGTGAACCTAAGAGGTGTAGGATGTAAATTTTATACAAAATTAGAAAGTTATTAACAATAGACTAGTGAGGCACATGGGAGAATGTGAAGAGGGCTATAGGATCAAAAGTGAAAGGAAATAGCATAAAAGTTTTTGTCTCTTTTCTTAAGCTCCTTAGAAATAGAGAAAAATAGTTAATGAAAAAGTTTTGAGAATGTAGATGTCCTCCCAGTTTCGTGGTTGGGTGGTGAATCCATGCCTCTTGATGTATTTAGTTTTGATTGGAAATAAAGAGAAGGGAAGAAAGGTTGGAGAATTTTGTTGTGGCAGAGGTGGTATTTTGGGTGTGTTGTAATATATATTAATTAGGTTAGATAGGAACAAGTTAGTGAGGACAAATTGGGTTGGAGAAAGCGTGCTCAATCTTGACTCTAACTCCTAGAGAATAGTTTTCTAGAATTTGGAAATAGACTTACAAAGGAGGATAATAGTTCATTACTGAAAGAAGGGTCCAAAGGCCCAATGGGACAATAAAAGAGGTTACAATAGTGGACTTTTATAGTACATCTTTTTGTGGGTGGATTTTTTATGTAAGGTGGATTTCTATAGTCTAGAAAAAAAGGTTACAGAGGTGGATTTTTATAGTGGTATGAGAGGTTGGATCCTCAACATGGTGAGGCTTAGCACTAGGTTTGCCTTCCACAATCCCTTGTGTTAGCGGACATATTTTCCCATCTTATTTTGGCATTTACTTATAGTATTGTATTGATTATGATGAAAAGGTTAATTAGTTCATTTTTTGAAGCCAAAACCCTAAGTAATATGTTGGGGGCGGCCAAGATGGTGTGTCAAACGCCATTAATTTTTAGCCATGACATTGGCCTTGCCTTGTTATCAAACAACAGTAATATTTCGAATGGTAGCTACATTATGTGACGGGGGAAAGACCATAGGGATATCAAATGCATCAATGGATGACCCATGTCCAGTGAAGGTTTTTGAAGGTGTTCCCAAGGCCAATCCACCACCTATTATGGGGGTGCCACATTGGCATGCCACACCTTCCAAACTCCATGACCTTCCAACCACTACTACAAATCATGGTTTTTTTTACTAGGGAAATTGGTCAAAAAGGACCTAGAAGTGACACTAGTCAATTTGACCAAAATGTTATTTTGGACAAATCGATTTCAACAATGTTTATTTTGACCAATGGCTTTTTCTACTAACTATACCTTATCATTTTGACTAACAAAGTGATTAACAATTTGACTAATAAACAATGGATTATTTGATTGGGTCAATTTTATACCTAAATTAAAATCATTTTAAAAATTATTATTAAAAAAATTAATAGGTAGGTAGGTAGGTAGGTAGGTAGGTAGTAAATAGGTCTAGGTAGGTCAAAAAAGGGCATTAGATAGGTAGGTGTTAGCCTAGCTTAACCTAGCCTAACCTAGTTAACTTAACATAATTTCATTGAATTACGTTAATCTAACCTACCTACCTTAGCTTAGTAAACATGCACTTAGGTTGTAAATATAAAGGATTGAACCCCAAATGTTCATAGTGGTAAACCAAGTCCTTACCAATGAACTACACCATCAAAGGTGTTCAACATTTATCAAATTTTTTTATTTCATATGTTTATTTCACATCATTAAACATAATCGCAAAATCTAGATGACAATTAATGGCTAAACCTAACGTTTAAACTTAATGACTTAAAATAATGGCTAAACTCAATGGTTAAACTTAGTGACTTAAAGTAATGGTTAAACCTAATGGCTAAACTCAATAACTTAAAATAATGACTAAACCTAATGGTTAAACATAATGGCTTAACTTAGTGACTTTGGTTAAACTCAATGATTTAAAACAATGGCTAAACCTAATGGTTAAACTTAATGACTTAAAATAATGGCTAAACTTAGTGCCTTAAAATAATTGTTAAACCTAATGGCTAACTTTAGTGATTTAAAATAATGGTTAAACCTAGTGTTTAAACTTAATGAATTAAAATAATGGTTAAACCTAGTGGCTAAATTTAATGACTTAAAATAATTGTTAAACCTAGTGGCTAAACTTAATGACTTAAAATAATGGTTAAACCTAGTGGCTAAACTTAATGACTTAAAATAATGGTTAAACTTAATGGCTAAACTTAATGATTTAAAATAATGGTTAAACATAATGGTTAAATTGAATGACTTCAATTAACGAATAAAAATAATGACTAAACCCAATGGTTAAATTTAGTGACTTAAAGTAGTGGCTAAATTTAATGGCCAAATCTAGTGGCTAAACTTGATAATTATAATAATAGCTAAATATAATGGTTAAAGTTTGATTAAATTTAATGGTTAAACCTAATTAATAAACCTAATGGTTAAATTTCATAAGTAAACATAATGGCTAAACTTAGGTTATACCTCATGGCCAAATTTAATGATTCAATTTAAGTTAAATCTCTAGTGCCAGATCTAGTGGGTAAACACAATGGCTAAACCTAATTGTTAAATTTTAAATAAAACATAATGGTTAAAATTTGACAAAATCTTGGGTAAATCTAAAGGTTAAATCTAATGGTTAAACACAGTGGCTAAACCTAATGGTTACACCTAGTGACTAAAATTATGTAAATAAATAGTTGGATAGGTAAGTAAATAATATGTAGGTCTGTAGGTAAGTATGTAGGTAAGTAATTAGCTAAGTAAATAGGTGGATGAGTAATATATAAGGTAATAGACCATGTCGTATTTGACTAAAGATCATTTGTTATTTTGAGTAAATGTTCAATTTGACTAAAGACCATTGATCATTTTGATTAAAGATCATTGGCCATGTTGATTAAATATTCAACTTGATTAAAAACCATTGACCATTTTGACTAAGGTTGTACAATTTGACTAAGTGTATCTAGTCAAATAAATCATTTTAATCAAGTTGATTAGTCAACAAATACATGTGTCATTCAAACCTTTGGCCTTTAGTTAAATGCACATGTCCATTAGTGAAAAAAGACAAGTTAGTCAATTTGAACCTCTTGAGAAACCATGATTTGTAGTAATGAACACCATTTATTGATAAGGCAAGTGTCTTTCCTAATGTGGTTGTGGTATGTTACAAGGATGGAGTTTTTAGTTGAGGGGGGTATTGAGATGACATTACCAACCCCAAAGGATTTCATTAGATTCAAATGTTCAACCATTGATGTGAGGCAAAGTAACAGTGGAGGGTCTCGGATTAACTAATATTGATTTGGAACCATGCCCATAATAGATTTTAACATCCATGGGTGCATCAGAACAGGCTTGAAAATTAACCAAATATGAAGTTGTCATTCAAATCAATCCTAACAAACATGTAATGTACACCACAATGGGAGTTCGCGTGGTGGTTACACATGTTACATCATATGATGTGTTGGTTGGAATGATAATTTTGTACCTTGGACTTTTGGGAATAAACTACCCACTACTGACTAAGATGGTAGACATGAGATAACCATAGGGCTTTTTTATTGGTTTCTTTCATTGGGGGGCACACAAGAAAATCCACAAAGTTGATTATGTTGGTTGGATGTTCAGGGCTTTCTAATGAATATGATTTATTAGAAAGCAGCATCCATGCTTAGGATATGCCCCCTAGTAATGAACTAAAGATGTCAAGTGCTAGTGGAAGACCATCCATTTAGGCATCACCACTTGATCCCACACCACCATGGGGGACTTTGTCAAAGTTACAAACATTAGCTAGTCATTACATCCTTCGAGTTTGACACATTTTGCTATCACCAAGCCCATTGTCACATGTGGATTTAGTTCAGGGACCATTAGGTGTAAGGCCATTAGACACTAAAATTGTTCAATAGACTATTCTTGAAGATGGGATATGTTTATTGGAGGTTTTTGGAGGCATTAGTTTTTAGGCTTCGCATAATACTTCGATCAAGTACAAAAGTACTGCAATATTACTATGTGGAGAAGGATCCACAAGCACAATTGGCCTCCATGCACCATGTTATGATGTTATGACAACATCCTCATTTATTGCCCACAATGGCAACTTAAGGATATTAATGTTCCTTGCACAAGCAATATCACATTACAGACCACACAAATGCACCCAAGTGCATACATGTGTTAGTGAATGTCCCACCTCTTGGGGATTTTTGGCCAATTGTATTGACATGATGGCAACAAATTTGAGCTTAGAGTGAGGAGCCAATGTAGGTGGATGATGCTTCAATTGGTTCATGTTGCAATTAATTCTAATGGGTGTGGACCAACTTAACACCATCAGAGGTACCTCAAAATGCATATTGGCTCATTCTAAAGTCACCCATGTGCTTGGTGGATGATATATCGGATCCAAGACGTCATTCATCATGTGTTGTTTGTCATGATGACCGACCACCTTTAGCTATGGTCAATAGGGTGGGGTTTCCATGAGCATCCCTTCCCACCTTTTTGAATTTTTTTTACCTTTTCATGCCTTTCAAGATGGAGGACCAAGGATGATTTGGGATTCACATTCTTCACATTTGGAGGAACCCAATGTTAATGAAAAGGAATGGGCTATGGGCTTTCACACCAACACCACAACTACGCATGATCTTTTAGAGGGAGCTCGAGGCATATATTAAAGCAAATTATGGATTTTAATTACCTCACTTGGGGATTCAATTTGTGTTTGGTTGAATAAACATGGTTTGCCTAGTTTTCCCTTCCCACCCCTTCCCCTATTTATGTTGTTGCACCCACATTTATGACATTTATGTCGGTGCAAGGGAGGGCACATCCTTGGTGGTTATAGGATCATTTTACATGCCAATAAGAAAGTTTGGGTGTTGGGAAAAAGTTTTATGATGAAGGGGTGCAAATACATTCACTACTACAAAATGTGGGTGTAGTTCATTAGTCCCCATTCACTAGACTAGTGAATTCATTGCTTCTTCATTAGTCCCTATTCACTACAACTAGTGAATTCATTCAAAATCCAATGAAATCACTTGGTGTACATTGACACCTTTTGTTGTAATGATTTCAAAGGTATTCCATATTTCGCATAACAATCATAGTCGTCATCCTCAACTTCAAATAACGGGGACACTTTGTCATTCCAACCCAAGGTGCAAATTATTGTAAAGGCTTCAGAACCAAAGATCAATCATGTGATTACGAGATATGAGGTTTAGGAAGTGCAACAATTATTGCAAGAATATGTTGGTTGTTTTGCCTTTAATTTGAAGGATTTGGGACAATTGAGAGGACAAAAAGTACATATCATATTAAAAGATGATAATCCAATTTTCAAACAACCTTATAGGTTTAGTGAGGTGGAGAAGACCTTGGTTTAGGCTTGGACAACATATGTATTGGATGTAGGATTGGGAAAATTGTCTAAGGGTGAGTATGCCATAACAACAATTATGCTAACCAAGAAAGATATTTTTTGGCAATTGGACTGAACATTGCATGTGTGGGGATTATTGTTTAATGAATAAATGAGTTCATTCAAACAAATATGCCATGCCCTTGCTAGAGGAGATTTTTATTCCCTTGGACAAGCTAAGGTGTTTAGTATTTTGGACTTATGATTTAATTACCATCAATTACCATTGAGGGAGGATGACAAGGTCAAAATGACATTTTGGGTGATTAATCCTCATGGGAATTATTGTTTATACCAATGGCAGTTTTTGCCATTTGATTTGAAAAATGCCTTTGCAAAAATTTTAAGTGTGATGGATCAAATGTTGGTAGGTTGTAGTTTTGCCAAATGTTACATTGATGACATTATCATTTTCACCTTGACCCTGGAGGAGCACATGCATCATCTATAATAGGTGTTTGGAAAACTTAAGGACCATAATCTTAATCTTCATCCAAGCTAGTGTCGATTCTTTCAACCTCATGTGAAATACATGGGTCACATGATTTATCTAGGTGAATTGGGGGTTCAAAAGGCCAAGGTTGAAGTCATTTCACAAGTCCTCCAACCAACGGATGTTAGTTAGTTACGAGCTTTCCTAGGCTTGTGTCATTATTACCAACGATTTATCAAATGATTTAGCAACATAACTAAACATTTGACCAAGTTGACACAACTTGATCAAGAGTACATTTGGGGTGAGGCACAAGAACAAGCCTTTCACAAGTTGAAGGCTAAACTTCCATCAACTCCCATTTTTGCAATGACCCATATGAAGACAACCCTTCTAGTTACAAATTAACTATAATACTTTAGGGTTGGGAGTCATGTTTACCCAATTTGACAATGATGGTCAAAATTTTATGGTGGCACATGCTAATCGATCCAATAATAAGATGAAGGCCAAACACAACTTGTATGAGGGGGAGTGCTTCGTAGTTGTTTGAGCATTTTTTTCATTGCGGTGTTATCTTTATGGTAAACTATTCATTTTGGTTACAAACCACCAACCTGTAAAATTCCTGATGGGATTAGATCGGCTCATGGAAAGTTTGTGTGTCATCATGTTGGGCACTTATTTTGCAGGAGTACAATTTTGACATTGTTCATAGGGCTGGTAGGGTTAACTGGGATGCCAATGGATTGAATAAAAACCCAAGTACTAACAAAGAAGATACCACTAAAGCTCATTGGCATGGGGATATTAATTTGGACACAATACCAAAATAATATGCCTTTGCATACTTGTGCACCATGTTAGGGCATTTTAAATATGTGCCCTATAATGGCATGGACAATGGGGATTCTTGTGATGATTAGGATATTGAGCTAGAGGGCAATGGTGCCTTAGACATCCATGAGGGTGCACTTATTTTTGCATATTTACAAGTAAATGAAGTTTCGATTGGATTGACACCCAAGGAATGAGACTGTGTTGTGCATAAGGCCGAGTGGTTCAAATGGGAAGAAAATTCCTTACTATGGGCATGGATAGATGGACAAGTACAAATAGTACCTTGCCCATAACAACGTGAGGGCCTTGTACAACATGCTCATGAAGAGTTGGGTCATTTTGGGATCTAACGCACACATAGTTTGTTGTAAACATAATATTAGTGGTGAAGGATGCAACTACAAGTTTAGAAGTTTGTCTCTTGGTGTATGGTGTGTGACTAAATTTATGCATCATTCAATGCACCTACACCTCATTTACAACCTTTGCCAATTATGGGGCTATGTTATTAATGGAGTTTGGATTTTGCCAACCCATTGAGTTTGACACCTTGACATAATTGATATGTTTTGCTTATGATTGAACATTTTTCCAAGCGGTTGGAATTGGTACCATTGCCAATCCATGATAGCAAGGGACCTGCATATGCATTTTTGGATAAAGTGCTTAGTAGGTTTGGGTGACGCGCTCCCAAGTCACGGGGTGAAACCCACTTGAAGGTTTCACAAATTCAAATTACGGAAAGTTGAGGCTTGGTAGCACGCTCCCGGCTTCCAACTCTAAAAAGGGGTAGAGGGTCGTGTTGGGAGCCCAGGGATTAGACTAGGAAGAGGGACTAGCTTAGCTCGTGTGAATCTGCATCCAAAGACCAACCAAAACGGGTTAATTTAGCATTTGGGACACCCTTGGGTGTTGGGACTTGCCACGGGCACTTGGACACACAAGACTCACCACGGCCCGGACTCGGGGGAAGCCACCACCTTCCCCCATATAGTATTCTCTGCGGCTG
>Ga0116231_10002962_pt1 | contig 35479 bp, 15 predicted proteins | sample S1TSphgellanicum_2_FD_89695 | JGI IMG/M metagenome (GOLD analysis project Ga0116231, IMG submission 89695) | Host-associated microbial communities from peat moss isolated from Minnesota, USA - S1T2_Fd - Sphagnum magellanicum MG | ecosystem: Host-associated > Plants > Peat moss > Unclassified...
CTTATACGGAACCTCACTTTTACTCTCTGTTTTTTTGTGGGACCCCCCCCCCCCCCAACATCATTGGAATAACACACACATCACTAACCTACCTTCACTGACCTACTCTTAAATCACACATAATGACAAAATATAATCATGAGATGCACGGGATCGGTTTCAATGAGATTGTGCAAAATTTTGTACACATGTTTTCCTGCACATTATCAATACATGCTCAAAAGATGGGGTCCAAAGTAGTGGTGTAATGCACAACTTTTCCTTAAGGATAAATCTCTTTGAAAAAAGGCCAACCAATAATGAACCCTTTAGGTCAATATGTAGTCATGCCTTTTCCCAACAAAGAAAAGGACTCATAATCCCCTTTCCTATTTCTTATATGTTAAGTTTTCCTTAACGATAAATCTCCTTGAAAAAAGGCCAACCAATAATGAACCCTTTAGGTCAATATGTAGTCATGCCTTTTCCCAACAAAGAAAATGACTCATAATCCCCTTTCCTATTTCTTGTATGTTAAGTTATGTCATGTTTTTATTTCCAACTATGTGCACATTGAACATGTGCATATTCAACACCACAAAATTGACATTATGGCCCACATTTATGTATGGGTTCCAAGAAAAGTTAGGTACATGAACAATACTAACACTCCAAAATCACTTTTGTATCTAGACACGTGGAAGTTTTCAATATCATAACCACATGAAACCATATGTACTTTTTTTTCTCCCACTACCTATATGCACATTGAATTTGTGCAACTTTAGAGTTCAAAGGTGACATCATGGCCCTATGCATGTTCCAAGATGAACTCGATACATGAACAATATAAAACCCGGTTGTGATTCTTGGTCCTTGATTATTAATGCAAACTATTTTGTACAATTACATAGGGCCAACTAAGAAATAATTTGTGTTATGTTTAGATGCTTATATATAAGTTTGTAAATGAGAATTTCATGACACCTATTTAGCCTTCAATTTATGAACACCATGATTTGTAATTCAAATTTGCAATGGTGTGATATTCACATCAAAAGACAAATTTTGGATGCAAAAAGAATCTAAAAGTGAAAAAAAGGCAAGGAATATATTGCATGGATTTAATATTTGCCCACACGTTCTTGCAATGCATGCAAAAAGAATCTAAAAGTGAAAAAAAGGCAAGGAATATATTGCATGGATTTAATATTTGCCCACATGTTCTTGCAATGTGTTGTACATACGCAAAAAGTGTTACAAATCAACTATGACATGATTTTGGCATGTTTGATGGATTGGATACTCAATCCTTTGAATACTTTGATTTTGAAACTTCACATCAAAAGAAAAATTTTGCATGCAAAAAGAATCTAAAAGTGAAAAAAGGGCAAGGAATCTATTGCATGATTTATTATTTGCCACATGTTCTTGCAATGTGTCGTACATTTGCAAAAAGTGTTACAAATCAACTATGACATGATTTTGGCATGTTTGATGTTTTGGATACTCAATCCTTTGAATACTTTGATTTTGAAACCTTTATGTGCAAAATTATTCTATAAGCAAAAACAAGGTGAGGTCTACATTGCAACAAGTCAACATTTAGGTTTGACGACATTTGACCATGACATCTTACACATGAAAATTTTGTTAGTACAAAATGATTATGGCATGATTTATTGTTGTGATTCTTGGTCTTTGATTATTCTTGGGACATATTTTGCACAACTACATATAAGGGACAACTTGAAAAATAATTTTCATGTTCAAAATCCCTTCTCAAAATTTTGCTTTGAAATGATAATACTTGTCTTCAATACACCTATTTAGTCTTCATTTTATAAACACCAAGAATATCTTTTTAAATTTGAAATTATTTGCAATAAAATTGCAATTGTTATAACATTATATTATAAGTTAAAGATTACATGAAAAAAATAGTCTATAACTAAAAACAAATGAATAAGCTATTGCAAGGACTTAACATTTGCCTAAATGTTATTGTGGCATATTATATATGTGTAGAAAGTGTTGTATGAATCAATTACACACAATAGGATTATAGATAAAAAATTGGGCTAAAGTTTACATGCAAAAGATGTGGTCCACACAATAACAAGGTGAAGAATCTATTAGAAAGGATTCAATTGGTTGAATGATGTGTTGTAAATGAAAAAAATGTTACACGTCTATTTACAAGGGAAGGCAATTTGGTTATTTTGTTTGTTTTGGTTTCACATTGACATCTCCCAAACCACAACAACCCCCACCATACATTTGGTACTAATTGGAATAGCCTTGATGAGTAGGGGTGCCTTAATGTAATATTATAATGTTTACACCTATAATGCAAGGGATATTGATTATATTAAACAATTTTTTCATTGAAATTTCAATAAATTAAAAAATATTTGAAGGGAAATTGGGACATGTTTTTGGTATTGTTGAGTACAATTTTGTGAAGGTGGTTCCATAATTTTTTGACCTAAGATGTAGGAGATATTGAATTTTGACCAATATTTTTCATTAAAAATTCAATCAAAATTAAAAATTCAAACTCAATTAATTGTGTAGCAAGCTCACACTTGGGGCCAATGGCATAACCCACACTAGTTAAATGCAAATTTTTTTTGGCTTGGTTTTGGACTAATTCCCAATCCAATCATTACTGTAACATATTTAATACAAATGCATCAAAGTAGTTTGACAACTTTACACATTAAATCCATCTTCTTAAATTGTTACATTTTTTATGTCACATCAATTCAACATTCAATTTATAAACACCAAGACAATTTCTAATAAAATATGATATTCTTTGCAACAAAATTGCAATCATCTTTTTCTTACTAAAGTCTATATACAAAAAAAGGTGTATCCAAAAAAAATCTACTTTCTATTATAACTGAAATTCAAGAATAAAATGATCTTTGTGTCCTCAAAAGTAAAGGAACAAAAATGTCTTCATTTATGAATCTACCACCCAATAAATAAAGATATTTCAAGTTTATTTTAAAAACTTATTTATTCAAATAATTTTTGAAATATGATGATCATACATTCTAAAGGTTTGGTTATAATAAAAAAATAATATTTTTTTTTAGAACCCACTTTTTTTGTTTTATATGCATGATGTAGGGTAAAACTAAAGGCACGCACTTTTTGTGTCCACTTTATCTTGCTTGGACCCTTTAGGAATTCGACTCCAATTGAATTAGGTATAAATTGAATTGAATTGAATTTTAATTCAATTCAAAGTGCATGTAATGTCATTCAATATTTTCATCCAAATGGAATTGCATTTTCACAAACTCAATTCATTTTTCTCATCACTTGATAATTAGTTAATTTTCATTGGTAATGCGTAGCAATGTAGAGCCCAAATTTGATGTTTTACTCTTAGTGGAAGGCATGTAGAGAAATGATGAAGGAAATAAGATGATTATGCATGACTAAGTTGAAACATCATGCATTAAATGTTCAAGTTTAATTTTCAACAACCATTTTAGTAGTGTGTCACATTTCACATGATGACAATCATGTCTCTCATTCACAAATTCATTATGGACAATGAAGATGTGGTTTATTCGCATGGGAAAAAATACAAAGAAAAAATAATGTTTTTTGGGTTTCAAAATAAAAGCAAATAAGGTGTGCATTACAACCCAAGTAAGTGGATGACCAAGTTGCTACATATGGGCCCAATCAATTCCTTGTCATGACCGAGTAAATACTAGTGTTGTGTGGTTATTTCATTTTGCAAATAATTAGTAATTTTGATTCTTTTAAATTTAAAAATAAAAAAACTGGTAATTTTCATGAAAGAACCAACAAAAAAAGATTATTATATAGTTTTTTTTTTTCAAAAAAAAAATGAAAAGCAAGGTTTTATACCAAAATTGGTTTTTAATTATTTTTTTTCACCCCTACTAAATAAGTGGATATATACTCAAGTTGATAACTAATGGGTATTTATAGAAAATTCCAATAACCATGCAACATTAATAAAGGTCGTCACATTAGTGCTACCTCTTTTACTTTGATAATTTACACTCTTTTTACCTAATTAATTGAACCTAATAACAACTAACACATATTATAAGTCTTTTGTACATATGTTGTATTTTTTATATTTTTTAATTCCATACCTTATTTTAATTTTTGGAATAAACATAATCCTATTATATAACTAAATTAAGTATATATTTTTCATGACAACAAATATATGGGACCTAACTTTTACTCATGTAGTTTTTTAATACAAAAAAGAGTGACCGCCCCCAACCCCCCCTCCCCCAACATCATTGGAATAACACACACATCACTAACCTAGCTTCACCGACCTACTTTTAAGTCACACATAATGACAAAATATAGTCACGAGATGCATGGGATGGGTTTTAATGTGATCATGCAAAATTTTGTACACATCTTTTCCTACACATTGTTAGTGCATGCTCAAAAGATGGGGCCCAAAGTAGTGTTGTAATGCACAACTTTTCCCTAAGGATAAATCTCCTTGAAAAAAGGCCAACCAATAATGAACCCTTTAGGTCAATATGTAGTCATGCCTTTTCCCAACAAAGAAAAGGACTCATAATCCCCTTTCCTATTTCCTATATGTTAAGTTTTAGATTTTGATACACAAGGAATGGTCTTCTCATTATGGATGAAGATTATGTACAATGTATTTAGATTTTCCATGGTTTTTTACCATGCATAGAATTAGAATATTTGGGTGATCATACATTCATGTCAACAAACGACAAACCTTTTTTTTTTAATTCTCAAGATCTCACATTTGATTGAGCTCCAATAATATCATACACTTGCACAAATTTCTTTCAACACTTTATTCTAAACATTGATGAAACTTATGCAAAATGCGGTGGTCAAAATGTTTTAGTAGGTAATATAATCAATGTTCACCTTTTTTTATGGGTCAAATTTTTTTTTAATGTACCAAAATCTTGTCACATTGTTGCCCTTTTCTATTTTTTTATCAAGTCCTTTTTTACCATGTAAGGACACATTTATATACGATTATGATGGAAGTTAGAATTGCAGTGAATTAAAATATATTCCTCCTAAAATATTTGACAACTTTTGATTCATTTTTTTTTAATGGGGATCAAAATATAAAGTAAAAAAAGACTACAATAAGGACTAGGTTTTTTTTGTCTTATGTGGTACACCTTAATGGTTTTTCACCATTATGATGTTTTCAAAATGTCAACCATTTAAACGTGTTTGATGATAATATTCAAAGACGGCTAATTATTTTTCTTTTAACCTACTAAATTGGAATGTCCATTACACCTACCACCTAGGTGCCTCATTGCTAGGGTGTTTGGACAAAAGATTGTGAGGCTTGGCATGTCATGACCCTATCTCAAAGATATCTTTGATTCTGCTCATTCCATTATAAAAGAGCAACCCATATTCCACCATCATTATTTAAGTTTTGTGATTTGTACGTAGAGTTCACAAGCATGCCCATGTTGTGGTGCATGAAATTTTGATGACATAACTTAGTTGTGAAAAAAATTCACACCATGGCTAACATTCTTGTGAAATGGAGTCAATTGATCACACCAATTGATTTGACATTGGTTTTAATTTTACTACTTGTGATGATTGTTTTCCACAACTTTTTTAGACATTGTTATTACAAAAAATTGAAGAGAGCACCAGGGCCATTCCCTTTATGGCCATTGCTTGGAAACCTTCCTCTTTTGCATAAACTCCCCCACCAAGATTTTTATAATTTGTCAAAGACATATGGAGATATCATGGAACTCAAGTTGGGATCAATTTATACTATCATCATTTCATCTCCAAGATTGGCAAAGGAGGTTTTCAACACACATGATCAAGCATTTTCATTTCGTCCATTACCCACAACTCTAAATTCCTTTACTTATGGTGGACTTAGTGTGGGATGGACATATAAAACCGATGACTATTGGCAAAGTTTGCGAAAAATGGAAGTTTCACAACTTTTTAGTCCCAAAAGTCTTAATGCTTCCAAACATGTTCGAGATGAAGAAATTTCATCCTTGATGCATGATGTTTTTGAAGATTGCAAGGTAATTTTTTATACATTTTTCAAGGTAGTTGTTACTTAGTTCATTTAATTCAGAATGATTCATGAATATTTGCATATTTGAAAACAAAATTGAATGGATCATTTGATATTTCCAAAATGACTAGCAACATGAATATTATCAAATTTGAGCATATGAAACATGTTTAAGATTGAAAACATTTTGGTGCATGTTTGATGTAGGAAGGAAAACCAACAAACATGCGAACAAGGTTGACTGATACTTCCATGAATATGATGACACGTTTGTTATTTGGAGAAAGATATTGTGGCTTAAAACTTTCCAACAAAAAAAGTGAGGAATTCAAGGACATCATTTTGAAAGAAATGGCTATTGTTGGCATTTTCAATATTGGTGATTTTGTTCCACTTTTAAGGCCGTTTGATCTCCAAGGCATTACATCACAATCGAAGAAATTGCGTTTGAAAATAGACCAATTTTTTGAAGAAATTATTCAAGATCGTTTGAAACAAAATGGGTTAAATGACTCCAAGGATTTTCTTAATGCCATGCTTTCTCTTCCTAAAATGCATGGTTTTGGTGAGAGGCTCAAGGATAATACAATCAAGGCAATTTTCAATGTAAGTTACCATGCTTTAACAATATACTTCATGATTTCATCAATAGAGTTGAATGTTGTCCAATGATTACAATTAACTTAAAATGTGTTTAATTTTTTATTATTCACAATCTATATATTAAACCTTCCATGTCAAAATGATAAAATGTATCATTTATTCATGAACTCCATAAAAGACTTTATGGTGTTGATTTATGAATAATTTTTCATCCAACAATTATTCATTTTTTAATACCTAACTTTCCCATGTGGAACCCAATATGTGCAGGAAAGTATGTTAGCAGGTACTGACACAACTGCTACCACTACAGAGTGGGCAATAGCAGAACTTTTGAAGCATCCACAATTTGCACAAAAAGCTCAAGAAGAATTGGATGATGTGGTTGGATTTGAACGTGTTGTTCATGAAAGTGACATTCCTCAATTGAAATATCTTCAAGCCATTGTGAAGGAAACATTTCGCCTTCATCCTCCTACTCCCCTTTTACTACCGCATGAAAACATAGAAGGTCGTGAAGTAGGGGGTTACTACATACCTCCCAAAACTCTACTTTATGTGAATGTATGGGCTATTCATCGTGATTCATCTATCTATGAAAATCCTTTGGAATTCAATCCTGAAAGATTTGTTGGATCCAATATTGATTTCAAAGGAAAGGATTTCCAACTATTGCCTTTTGGTTCTGGTCGACGGGTATGCCCAGGCTTTCCTTTTGGGTTGATTACTGTGCAAATGGAACTAGCTAGGTTTCTTCATAGCTTCACATTGAGATTACCAAAAGGAGAAAGTTCACAAGACATGGATATGACTGAAATTTTTGGTATCACAACTCCAAAAGCAATTCCATTACATGTAGTTGCTACTGCCCGTCTTCCCTTGCATCTTTATGTAGCTCCACAATTTACTACTTGTGGCAATTAAATCACAATAATGTATAATGAAATATTAATGGTATTGTATTCATTATGATCTAATTAATAAGTTTTAATTTTCAATAGTTGGTTATTAGTGTTTCTATTGGAAAGCTTTTGCTTAACATATGTAACATTATTCTTGTTATTACAAAACTTATGTTCATGTCAATATTAGTGTTGGGCGGTTTTCAATTTTTTCAAAGAACCACTAGTTTTGGTTCTTTAAGTATCAATTTAAAGAATTGTACCAACTTTTTATATATAAAATTTATATATAAAATTTTTTATAAGGTTTCCAATTTTCAATTATTATTATTATTTTGGTTTTCATATGGATGGTTCTGTTAAATTTGATAATTATTGGTTCAATTCTAGGCACTTTTTTCAACTCAATTATCATAATTCATTTCCTTTAATTAAAAAATTCACAAAAGTAAAATAAAAGTGATCATGATAATGGTTCAATTTGATGAAACTCCTACTTAAATGTTTTGTGTGTGATAAACTATTAACCATGTATATATATATATATATATAGTCAAGTGAAGTGAGGTTTCAAACCATCTAACCGCATGGCATCCCATCAATAGAAAAACATCTTCCCTCCTCCCCCTTGGTTATGTTTGGGAAGTTTTGAATTGGGGGGGTTCTCCATACTTGAAAATAAATTTGTTTTTTCTTAGCAATTATCCTACAACATCAAACTTCAAAGTCATAACAAGAGGTTGTTTGCATACATTTTGTAGAAAGTGGAAATCTCCTTTTCAAGCAAAAAAGATTCGTGTTTATCAAAATGCTAGATGAAATCAAAGAAAAATTGCCCCCAAAATAATACAAAATGTACTAAAAAAGAATGCATTTTCTAATTGCCTAAAGTGGCCCCCTCATAGTGTGTTATCACCCAAGAGGGTGTAATTATCATTCAAAGTGAGAACCAAGGGGAATGGGTTTTAGTCCAAATATCACATATGGTGATACTTGATAATTTTTAAGGTGAGAACTAGCTTGAAAATTGCTTGAAAATTACCCTCCATTTTAATAATTGCCCAACACACGTCAATATTACCTTGGGTCATAAAGCAAAAGGAGAATATATTTTTTGGAATTGGAAAGCTACATGAGTAACCCATATATTAGTTGTTGGGTAAAATTTATAATTAAGTTAGTTCTAAAATAAGATTATGTTTATTCTCAAAATTCAAATAAAATTCATATAGAATATGCATCAATAGTATACATTATTATTATTATTTTAAAACATATATAAAAGAGACTTTAAACATTAGTTGTTAGTAGGTTCAATTAGTAGAATGGAGAGGGTGTAATCTATATTAAAAAGTCATTTGGTGGGGAGCCAATCACACATCTAGTTAAGGAAAAAGTAAGAAGATAGTAAGGAAAAGATGTCATGTTATGCTTGAATAAATGTATTGAGAATCATATTATTTCTAAACATTTTTTCCTTATGGTGAACAACATTTAGATGCCCAACAACTTCAATTGTAATTCAAAATTCAAACAAATATATGGTACCAAAATTCTCTTCAATGGATTTTTAATTTTTAAAAATTTAAAATTTCACAACTTTTAAATTATTAGCGCTTTTTGAGTGTGTATAATCAATCAACATCATTTCAATTTTTTTTTCATCAAAATTACTTTATATAAAGATTCTTTAGCTTGGTAATTTATAGAATTGATTGCTTTTGATACAATTGTTGCTCAAGTTCAAAGGTCCTTTACTAAAACCAAAACCCAAAATAATGTTTTTTGAATTTTTTTTGAATTCTTCAACATTCATATATATTAGTCATTTGGCACAAAATTCCATGATTAACATGGCATTAAAGTGGCACCACAAAAAATATCTAACAAGATTATAATTTCTATTAAATTTTGGCAGTCACCCTACCTGCTTTTTGGTTCGTTTGATTGTGACTACATCCTAGGGTGGCTTAAATATGTAGATATTAAAAAATTAAATGATAATAGGGTGCAAAACTTTAATTCTCCTTCATACAATCCCCCCAATTTTTAAAAAATAAATACACATACTATTAAATTTTAACATAGAGTGTTTGTGCCCATGTCATAAAATAATAATGGTGACCAAGACTTCACATGTTGATATTTGTGAAACACATTAAGATTTTCAAATTACCAATGTAATTACATCTAAAAAGTTGGGTGTTCAATTAAAAATTAGGATTAAATGGGGACATCAACTTGAAAGAAAGATGAAGATTTCTTGGAAAGTTTTATATGATGTACAATATTTTGAAAAGACATGCCAATTTCCAAAATATACATAAATGAAAAGCATGACCTCATGATGGGATCATGGACACCATCTAACTTTCAAACATGGGGTCTTGAAGAGATAAATGTAGGCTTTAATATCACATTGGCATGGATGAATGTAAGATGTTTTTGAGAGTAAATTTAAAAACAAATAGACACCTATTTCTAATCCCAATTAGATGTGTGCTCTAATTTAAATGTGTTGTATGTGAAAAATAAAGAAATTTTGATCATAATAGTTGAAATTCAATGTAAACTAAATGTGTATACATTAGTCTTTGCTTTTGTTTACAATATTGTACATTTAGATCCTTGTTCCAAAACCTATCAACATAAATTTGATGTAATCAAATCACAACTAGCAAATACTATCACCCAATTATTCAAAACATCATGTGACATTAATAACCTCACGAAGAGGTTTTAAACCTTGCAATATTGAATAAACTATGGCCACCCACATTGTAATCATTGGTAGAAAACTTGGTTTTTCTACTAGAGATTTTGGTCAAAAAGTATTGAATTTGGACAAGCATTTGAAAGACCACAAGTAATCATCTTGGACAAGTCAATTCAACATGTTTGATGTGATTGGGTTGGTCTTTTTACTAAGCCTAGGTTGGCATTTTTGACTTGTCAATCCAATGTGTTGTCAACTTGACTAGTAGTCAAATTGACATCGGTGGGGTCATTTTTTATTACCACACGTGGTTATTTAATTATAACTTGATTAGTCAAACCATTCACTTGCTTGATTTGACTATTGGTCAATGTGATAGTCATAATGCACTTCCATTTATATTCCACATGTCACCACTTGGTTTCATCATCATCTGCCATGTGTCATCATTTGCTTGAATTTTAGTTAGTCACTTTGTTAAATGGTCAATGTGACTATGTATCAAAATTTCAATCAAAATGTAGGTCCACTTGTATGCCACATGGCATCATTTGGATAACCTATTTAGTACATGTGTCAAATGTGAACCAATTGTGGCTTGCCACATGTCATTGTATAATTGGGTTGAAAGTCCATTCGTTGTCATTTTTGTAATTGATTGTCACATGCTTTTTTATAACATACAAGTGTCTCATTTGACCAACTAACATCCTAGTGACCTTTGTTCAGATTGACTAACCTTGGACATTTAGTCCAACATGCTCACTGTACCTTTTGACTATTTTAACTATGAAGATATTGTCTTTTAAAACTAAATTTAAAGTGAAAATGAGCTAGGCATTTCTACCAACCCTACTCTAAAGAACCAAAATGTAGAACCCGTTTTAATTATACTTGTAACAACTATCAAACATGTTCCAAGTGCTATTGGGTTGCCATGGAATGTCATGCCCATGCCACATACCACACCTAAAGCACATGGGATTCAACTTGTCAAGTCCAAAACCTCAACTTTCATCCTTGGTTTCAAGATTAGCTATAAGCATGTTGAACATAATATTTATCAAACAATTGTATAAAGGTGTTTAACATGTGTACAATTCAATGAACATTCAATGATCAATCTATTTAGATATGTAAATGAAACATATAATTCAAATTACATTGCCTCTAAAGATTTCAACTTGCAAGTGGGGGACATGTCGAAAATATCTTTAGAGTAGTTAACAATTTATGCTAATCCCATTTACATCTCATTGCACCAATTAAAAAATCACATGTCTCTAAAGACTTCAATTTGTGGGGCATACAATCATTGGATAGCCTTGAAGTTTTTACTACCCTATTCCAAATTATTTTACAAGTATAAAAACCACTAGAAGAATATGTCCAAGCAACATACACTAAAAGACCATCCATAAGCCCCAAATCAGAATAATTCATATCAACCATGTCAAGATGTAATCAAACAAAAATAACTATTAGGCCTCCATAAAAAATAATTGTCCTTATGTAACAGTCTTTTCAAGGCTGGAGACTTGTTACTTCATCTTGTTTGCAACTTCTTGGCCCTTTGGATCTAATTTCTCCATGCCAACCACTACTTTGGTTGCCTCCTCTTGTGTGACATTCGGATTGGTAGATGTCTGCAACATTGAAAAGGGTAGGATTGGGTGAGATGTTTTTTCAAATATTAAAGTTGTATTATGTCTACTTTCTTTCCAATGGTACTTAGTGTTCGTAAGAATCTAATGCAACAAATGACTTGCCTGGTTATGGCTACCATCAACCAAGTGTTCTTAATGGGCATTTACACTTCTTGAACCAAATTTTAAAGTGTCCATGGCATTTCCTTTGGCCTTCACATAGTACAAAAACCATGTTACTTGATAGTCATAGCAAATGCCAACTCAAAAGTAATTGGGCTAGTTGGATTGTTGCCTTTACTTCTTCCTTGCCAATGTGGTTTCTTGCTAAAAAAAAATTCAAGGTGACAAATGATTTGCCTTGTTATGGTTGCCATCAACCAAGGGGTCATGCTTGGCATTTACTCCTCTTGAACCAAATCTAAAAGTGTTCATGGCACTTTTTTCAGCCTTCATAGTATAGAAACCATGTTAATTGATGGTCATAGCAAATGCTAATTCAATATACTTATGAACATTGACTCAAAATAATCAGGCTAGTAGGGCTAGTTGGATTGTTGCTTTTACTTCTTCCTTGCCAATGTGGTTTCTTGCTAAAACATAATTCAAGGCAATAATGATTCAATTCAATTCAATGATTTGCATGGTTATGGGTGCCATCAACCAAGGGGTCATGCTTGGCATTTACACCTCTTGAACCAGATGTATCAGTGTTCATGGCATTTCCTTCAGCCTACATAATATAGAAACCATGTTAGTTGATAGTCATTGGAAATGTCAATTCAATATACTTATGAACACTAATTCAAAGTAATAAGGCTAGTAGGGTTACAACCTTTGATATTTTAAATTCAAAATTTTCCTTGCCAATGTGGCTTCTTAAAACAAAATTTAGGGAAACAAATGACTTGCTTACATATGGTTGCCATCAACCAAGGGGTTATGCTAGGCTTTTGTGTTTTTAAAATAGCCCATGGCATTTCCTCCATCCTACACATCATACAAAAATCGACTTATAACTCATATCCTTGCAACAAATTCCAATTATATGTATATATGGGTGCTAGTCCTTTAGGGTGACCCAAAAATATTGTCCTAAGCAACTTTTTACAATTTTTTGGGTGGAAAATACTATCAATCATAATTTCAAAATGATTACAAAATAGTTTTAAATAGGAATGTTTTTAAATCATAAATCCAAAAGATGGAATCAATGGTATTTTATATTATACATTTGTCCAAAACAACACACCTCTTTTTAACCATTGAAAGTACTATGTTACACACACACAATTACATGTATAATGGGCAAAGCCTGTCCTTGCCAATCTATGCAGCTACAAGTAGCGTTGGTGCAGGTGGCCTTCATGGCTAGCGTTTGTCAATGCACGCCCCCCACAAGGTTTTGTCTTGGGTTAGGATCCACCATGCTAGGCTTGTTAAACAAGTTTTGCGCCTTGAAAGTGAAACTAGTCCGGTAGTTGCCATCTCATAAATATCTTGCTTGTATAACATGGCCACCTTTTGCTTCAGCCTCCTTCGCCCTCTCACCCCCGCCCTCACCAATCCCCCAAAAAGTATTTTCCTGGGGAACCTAATGTTCCCCATCCTAAACATGTCTTGCCCATCACATGCGTGTTTTGCTCAGCATCATGGGGATATGTTCAATGTCACATTTGGCTGTGACTTCTACATTGTTCAGTTTCTACCACCACTTCACCCTTGATAGCTTGCGCAAAAAGCCCATAAGGATGGCATTGAACTTTCTTGCTTGGGCTTGTGTGAGCGCCCATAATTCGCACCCATAGAATAGGGTTAATGGGATGCAAGCCCTGTAAAAAACCATTTTGGTCCGCAGTGAAATTTGGTTGTTGGACTAGATGGGCTGGAGTTGAGCAAATTTGCTAGTCACCAACACCCAACGGTGGCTCAGTTCCTTCTCTAGATCTTCAAAAGTTGTAAGTGTGCTCCCCAAATATTTAAAATCATGGACTTCCCCAATTGCCTCCCTTCGAATAATAATGGGGGTGGGCGTCGTGACATTTCCAAGTAGTCCCCCCCATCTACCACCTTCCAATTTCCCTTCCAAAGTTTTGTTTTCTTACATTGATCATCAACCCCCACTTCTGCGTAAACACCTCAAGAACTTGGATGCAATGCTCCAGTTCCCTTCATCATCGACCAAAACGGCCATATGTTACATACATCATAATGTGCAAAAACATTATGCCATGGATAGCTAACACTTATGTGCATCTTTTGGTGTGTGTATTAGCCCCAATGGATTCCACAAAAACCCATTAAAATATTTGTTGTTTCATTAAATTGAAAAAAATGTCCATTTTCCAAAATACCATTTTTTTGCCTATGGCATTGCATGTGTGACTAATCACTCACGAGTTGTTAAATTCATGTCATTTCACCCATTTAGTCGCAAAGCCCAATCATCTTATAGACTAATTATTATTATTATTTTGGTTTAATATTGAAATTCCATGTCATTGATGACTTTGGTATGATGTATAAAGTCCATGCCATTTCAACTTAGTCGTTTTATTTGACTAATTGTTATAAAAGATGCCTTGATGGATGGATGACATATGTCAAAAATCTGTAAACACATTATGAATCATTGCACATGACCAAAAATCAACTTAATTTAGCCCGTGTAGTTAGTGTAACCAGAAGTCAACCTAACATAACCTCTAACTAAACAAAGCAACCTATCCTAACTTGCTTAGCCAAAAGTCAACTTAAGTTAACTTGGCTAGGCTCGCTACCTATGTTAGGTAACTTAGGCTACCTAATTTAGTCTAGGTGGCCTAAATTAAAAAATAAACATCAGACTTCTAGCCCAAGAAGCCTAGATTAAGCTACCTAACCTAAGCCAAATGGCCTAAATATCATAGGTTGCAAGAGAGAGGATTTAAACCCCTCACTTTCATTTAAGGGTTCAAGTCCTTACCCATTGCATTACCACATTTTTTTATAGTAATTATATTTAACAAAAAATTATAAAGCTCAAATTTTTTAGCCTTGAATTAACCTTGGCAACACCAAGTTGACCTAGGTCAACCTACTTACTACTTACCACCTACCAACCTAACCTAGACTTAGACCTCCTTAAGTTGACTTAAGATGAACTAATTTGTCAACCTATACCATTTATTAACCTAGCATAAGTTAACTTAGGCATTTTTAGGCTAAAAAACAACCTAAGATAATTATGTCACATCTAGTTGCATCTAGTTGCATCATACTCACATTTAGCTGCGTCATAGTCACATCTAGTTGCACAAATTTCAAGTGGTTACAAACTTGATAAAATATCTTGTAATGAAGCTACTAACTATGTTGACTTGGCAAAAAACGTAGAGCTAAAAACCTAGGCAAGTCTACCTAAGTTAATTTATTATAGTATGGTAACCTATTCTAGGTATATTTAAACATACTAGATGTGGTAAATTTATTATGTCTAATTAAGTAACTTACAAGGTAGCCTATACCATGAAATATGTTTTTACTAAGCAACCTACATACATAGGTTAATTTAACAGGTACGTTAACTTAAGTTGGTCTGTTAAGTAGTTAAAAAGTCAAAAGTTATGTGCCACCTTTTCAAAATGACTATTAATATTGTAATCATAATTATAATTAATAATATATTATTTAGTACACATACATATGAATTCATGACTTCAAAAACCTCATGGCACACCATGGCATGCCATAACAAATATTAATGCCATAAATTCAAAACACACAAAAACTTATGGTGTCACAAAAAATCATGGATTGCCATGAAAATTTGTGACACCTTGTTGCCAAATGGCATGGCATGTCATCATCACATGGAATGACCAAATCATTATTAATTACAAAGGACAACAATATTTTCAACTAGCTAATAAAAGAGATTAATTCATCAAATCAATGACATGAATCGTAATGTGAAGTTAATGTCACAAGTCATGAAGTGTTGTGATTATTAATCAACCTTGTTGGCATGTGGCATGCCACATCAACATCACACAACCATAAGTTATTATTCATCAAAAGTTGCAAGAATGAATGGAAATTTGTTATTACCTAATTTTGAATGATTAAAAATACATTTTTAAAAATTTGATATTTGTGTAAAAATCATCAAGTCATGATATCGACTATAAACACAAAACAATAATGCCATGTGGCACCACAATGTCTTTTACAATTATGCAATCATTAACATGAACTTGTAGTTACAATTGTAATAAAAAAGGACAATAGTTGTTTTATTAACTGGTTGTAAAACCCAAGATGCGTTGTTGTGAGTTGACATTAGTGCCTTATCAAGTTTTCATTCGAATTTTTTTGAGAATGATAACATGATTATGGCACAAAGTAAAATAAATTAGCAACTATTTTTTTTGTCCCCTTTCTTGACTATGAAATACCTATGAAATACCTTTGCAAGTTTAAAAATGGCACCCAATGTTCAACTTTTGAAATGGAAATTACCCCTTAACAATTTCACTAGATTTTAAAATTTTAATATAAAAATTGAAAATATATATGATGCAAAAAATATATTTATTAAAGAATACATGTTTAATACATTATGCAATGTTGAAAAGTTTTAAACATAATGTTACTTTATGTTGTTAAACTACATTTAATGATTTATTTTATTATATTTCATAATTAACATCTAGTAAAAAATAAAACAAAATATGTAAATATTATATTAAAAAATTGGGACATAGTATAATTTCAACTTTGTAATGTAATATTCAAAAAAATAATGAAAATTTTATTGAAATTAAAATAAATGATTAAAATATTTAAATTATATTTATACTAACCATAAATTATTTTTCATAAACAAAATGAAAAAGTTGAAAGTTCATTATAAAAAGATATATTTAAAAATCATATCATGAAATTTTTTTGCTTAAAAAAAAAAGTTTTGAATTATTATTAGACAATGACATTCAAATTTATTTATTTATGAATCATTTGAACTTTGGTATTTTATTTACTATGAATGTGTAAATGTTTGAAAAAAATTAAAAATGATTTTTCATTTGTTTCATTTGAAGAAAATATGAAAAAAAATTTCAAAGTTTGATTCATAGTTTTCCGTGGTATAAATATGATATATGCAATTTTTGAAAACTTATTTTAAAATCTTAAATTGTAGTTGGTTGGCAAAGACAATGGATTGTTTCATTATAGAATCTTAATACTAACAACCATATGTTCATTGTTTAATATTTATGTTTTAAAAAATGAAAAGAAAATAATATAAAATGATGATGAAATATTTTAAATATATAATTTAATTACATAGGCACACGTTAATTTTTTTATTTATTCACATGTTAAATAATTCATTTGTGCGTTCTTATCCACTAAATGGCAATAACTGCAATCATTATTAGTAAATATTAGATGACAATTTTTTTTTAAAAATTTAAATTAAAAGTGTTCCATGACAATAATACCAATAATGTACTAAATTACTTTCACATGGCATAATAACCATAAAATAATTATGTGGGAGATTTTAATAAAATATTGTTTGTTGGTTGGAAATTATCTTTTAGCTTAATTGACTTTAAAAAGGACATCCTAACAATTGCTTAATTATTAATAATAATTATTCATTAATCGTATTTTATTTATTAGGTGAAACTATTTCAACTAATTAGTTCAAGTAGAAAATGAATAAAGGATGAATGGTTTTATTTAACTAAAATGTGTGAAGGAAATTTTGATAAGGTAAAAAAATTTAAGAAAATAATGAAATTCATGTGTGGTACATAATCACTTTTTGTTTCTTATCATTTCATGGGTTCAATTCATAATGTCATTTAATTAAATTTTTTTTACCATTGTGCGTGTGTGATTTAAAAAGATTTGTGTGTCAAGTGGAAGATGGTTGTACTTGTGTGAAGAAAAAAATATAAACAATGGATTATGATTAAAGGTCAATTTGTGATATTTTAAAAATGTGTTTTTCCTTGATTTCTTATATGTAACAAAAGTAATTTCCTTTTAATTGATATATAATATTATTATTTTTAGTTTGGTTCTTGTTTTCTTTTATAGTAAAATTTTTTTGGGTATTATTTATTGGAATAGGAAGGCAAGTTTGTTATTAATTTTTTTTTTATTTTAGAAAGCAACGGTTGAAAATAATTATTGATTTATTAAGTTGCAGAAGGTAGGCATCATCTATAAAAGGTTCACATGTGATTTTTTGTAATTTTCAAGAATAAAAAATATGATCATTGTTGTAGGATGGTAAACAAACCAAATGTAATGGTTGTGAAGGGGAGGTAGTAGTTATGAAGGGGCAACAAATGGTTATGAACATTTTTTAGATCTATTGTAAGATGATAATTGTTGCAAGATGGTATTTGCAACATGATGATAGACAAATAAAAAAAAGTCCTTATCGATGCACCTTTAAATTCCTTAACTGACACAATTGCGAGTCCACAGGTAAAACAATGGAAGAAGGAGTTGCGGTATGGTCCCTAGTTCGCAACACTTTGAGGGTAGAAGGGTGTGTTGGAATTTCGGGATGGGGACTAAGATGAATGACAAGTGGGTTAATTATTCACATTGTTTTGCATAAACCAAACAATAAGTTGGTTAGTGTGTAGTTGAAGCACTTTTGGTGCACGAACAAGCCACGAGCATACACGGACCCACAAGACTCACCACAGCCTGGACTTGGGGGAGGCCACCACCTTCCCCCTTATAGTATTATTTATGCTTGGCCACAAGGGTTGCATTCAAATGTCATTTTGTTCGGGATTTCCAAGTTGGGAGTCTCGAAATTGGGACTCCCACAACTTTGGAAGCCCACAACTTTTTGTGCAGACCTTCAATTAAGGTGAGGTTTAAAGCAAAGTTATAGCTTACGTTGAAATATTTTCAATGATATGTGACATGCCACTTACATGCAAATAAATCAGGGTGATTCTTGACTTTTAATGGTTGGGAATCAAATTAACACTTTGATTCCTAACCTTTTTTTTGGCCATATGTTGTGTTTTAAGTATTCAAACGAGTCACACGAGCCCATTTTAAACATTTACATTTCAAGAGCTTTCTAATGGTATAAGGAGCTCTTAAATCTAATGAACTTTGACCTTTGAAATTGCTTTTTGAAAATTTAAGAATCCATTGGGAGTCTAACCCCTAAAGTGAAAGCCCATTTGGGAGTGTGTTGGTTCATTCCTTCACACTTTTTTACACCCCCAAAAATATGAAATGTGACTCTTAGGCTTCATTTTTGACTCACACCTTTGTAAACCTTTGCATTAGTTGCAAGCCCAAGGTTAGGATTGCAACACTTGTCCTATGGTCTTTTCATTTTTTTAATTTTTTTTATACTTAATAGCTATTTCCTTAATAATAAATAGATTGTTGATCATACAATCATACATAACTTGTCATTGATCATTAAAAGACATGATGAATTAATTAAATTTTTATTATAATAAATTATTGATGATTTCATTCATATGGTTAATGAAACTCCTAATGAATTAAACCCATAGACCTATAAGGAATGAAATGGGTTGTTTTTTTAATTGGTGGGTTATTTTGTTTTGCATTTATTTTTTGGATTTATGTTTTAATAACAGAAAATCCACATCCCATAACTAAATGTAGAAGAAAATATTTTTTCATTCAATAATGATTAATAAGTGTTTAATGTCATGATTTATAATGTTATTTGTCTCAATTCTACCATTTGTAAAAAAATAACATTAAGTTTTGCATCTCATTTTGCAATATAAACATTGTGTTATTTTTTGTATTTTAATGAGTTCAAGTTTTAATAATTCTTAAAATGTTTCACCTTTACCACAATATAGTAAAAACCTAAATATTATGGTTTTTTGCAAAATAATCATAAATGAACATGAATCAAAATTCACAACCAATTGTAACAAAATTGGATTTTTTTATCATCAGCTTTATTAATTAACTATACAAATTCAGTTTATTACTCTCTCAAAATGTGTTGAAAAAGTTAAAACTTTTCATGAATTCACAAAAGGGTTGAAGACAATTGAGTTTTAAAAAAATAAATTATCACAATGAAAATCATAAAATGTATTTTCAACTTTTAACATGTTGATAAAAATGGTTCCATATTCAATTACATATTGTGATTTTTCAAATCCCATAAGGTTATTTCATAAAAGTCCATTCAACAAATCATTTGAAATTGAATTCATTGTGTTTTGAATTTGTCATGTGAATAAAAACTTCATTTAATGGAAGAGACATTAACATATAAAAAAGGATTTTGTGTTGGTCAATTATAAACCTTTTGTTATTATAACATGATATCACTTTATTTATGCATTTTGATATGATTCATTGTTGTACACAAAGAAATATTGAATACATTTTAATTGGGATAACACTAAATTATTTAAAGATGCTTCACACTTTTCAACAATGTCAAACAAGTTCTCATTCTATTAACAACTTGAAATAATAATGTCAACAAATTTATAGTGGTAATCATTCATCCATGCACTTTTTTGTTTCATACAAATATACAATTGATTCGACTTTTGGGTTTGTGTCATCTTGGCATTTGTTATTCAAATTCTTTTGTGCCTTCCTTCTTTGAAAAATAAATGAGGTGCACTACTTTCTATTAAAATAATCAATTATTTGAAATCCCGTAACACCTAGAAATTTGTGCCCAATTCCAATGATTCAAAATTTCATTTCTCAATTGAAGATATTCATTTACATCTCTCAATTTGTTGAAACCAAAATTGATTTTTTCAATTAAGGTTTTTTGCATGTTCTTGTTTTTCTTTGTTTACCTTTCTATAATCACTCAACCATTTTCCATCAAAAGCTTTCATTTATTTCAATTTTCTTGTATCTATCTTTCATTCACTTTCATCAAACATTCATCAAATATGTTTTTTCACCTATCAATCATGCAATTTTCATCCGTATTTTCAATTGTTACATGGCACTAACATGCTCAACACTCATGTGTACATTCCTCTCATTCACATGCTCACCAAATAGCATTTCCCCTCTTTTCAACCACAATGACAGCATAAGGCACTTCCAAACCTAGAAGAGTCATTATTCATAGATCTAAGGTGCTTGACTCCAACACCGAAAAAAAGAATCTCCAAACTTTGCATTTGAGCATGTGTAAGTATGTGTCATTGGACCTAAACCCCCAAGGCGAGCACATTCACACAACAAGGTGCCTAAGACATGGTGGGAGTTCAATCAATTCTACAAGCATCTTCAATTACATACATACATATAGACACAAACACAAAGGTATGTGTATATAAGGTACATGTATGTATATGTCCTAGGTTGGAAACCTCCAAGGTGGTGGAGCACATTCCCAAAATAAGGGGCCTAGAATGAGTTTGTAGTTGAGTGACTTCTAGAAGTATCCTAAATTAATTACATACATACATACATACATACATCCAGCCATATAATGCAAAGGATGCTATACTTTGCAATTGTAGAAAAAATACAATTATTTGCATAACAAGCAAATAATAGGTGATATGAAGAATAAATTATTTTGGGCCTAATTTCAACTCTCTTTTTTATTAAAATATCACCCATATAAACTATGAATAAATCTAGAAATGGGTTAGAATGAGTAAAAACAATTGTAAAGAAAAGAAATGTGTAATTATGTTGAACCATTCAAAACCATATATTGAATATATAGTTAACTATGTAAATGTTTTGTTTTTAAGTTTAAATTTGAATTTGGCTTTCCATGTTTGTCTTTCAATGGTGCCTTAAACATATCCACATATACACAAATTCACTTATGTACATGAAAATATTTGAAGGGTTACTCTTCAAACTTTTCTGAATTTTGATGTCTTCACCCAACAAACTTTTGAGAAATGTGTTGTGGTTCTAGTTGAGCTCCATATCAAGAAGAAAAAAAAGAAAGAAGTGCAATCCAAGCGTGTGTAAGATATGGTGGTACACGGAAAAGAAAACTTACTGATGTGAAATGGGTCTGACCTTTCACAGCTGTGACTATGAGTGCAAACCACTCCCATTGCCCTTGTCTGGAAGCTTTAATATGAGTTCACGAAGTGCCTGAAACAAATCTGCCACTAATCCATAATCTGCAATCTGTCATCCACAAGCTCATTACTTTCAAATCAGAGTACATCTTCATAAGGATCAAGAACTCCTCCATGCTCACAATCCAAGTCAACCTCTAGAGAACTGAAAGATGACCCAATAAATAAGCTTCAAGAGACTTCAGCTATGAGGCAGGGCTAGCTCAACAAAAGGTAAGAGAAAACAAGATGACCAAGGAAACGAAGAAGAAAGAAGATCATGAAAGAGAAATGGAAACCCAAAAAGAATTGAACCAAAAAATGGAAGAGGAAAGAGAGAAAAGAGAACTTTAAAAGGAAGATCTTTTGGTGTAAAATGGACTGTGAAAAGCTCTCTGCTTGGGATTAGGAAACCCTTGAGATAATTAATCTCTTGGTTAACAAACCTCTTGACTGCTTCTAAAGAAACTCAGACAAGTAACATTAATCTTCAGAGAACTAATTGAGCTAACACTTTGAGCTACGAATCTTTTGAGCTGTTAAGACTTAAAAGACAACTTATAACTGAGTATTGAACATGCGAGATTTGGCAGATGCTGAAATAATCTGATTCACATCAGGTCCACCAATCATGTAAATACCTGCATATTCTGGCAGTGAATGCCTCACATGTTATTGGTTAAGCATTCTTTAGTCTATAAAGTTATGGCCAAATCCAAGAAATTGCCATAGAAGCCACTAAGCTCAAATTGATTTAGGGTATATGGCACCTTAGTTTCGCAAGTTCTAATTTTCTCTCTTTCTTTTATTTTTTCTTATTCGAGTTTCTGACGTAGTAATATGGTGAAGTATATTTGCTCCAGCTTTCGATTCTGTGAATGCAGATATCATAGTTCCTTGCATGGCAGCTGTGTTTTTTATGGCCAGTTGGAGCTACTCTCGTTATCTTGATGATTGCAGGAAACGGGTGCAGAATTGGCTATAGCGAGGAACGTTTAGATTGTAGTATTATCATCGGCTGCTTACCCCATGGTTATGGCATCTACATCTGGAGCTGCTGCAGGTTTTCATCCTTTAGGTATTTTCCCTGTTCCCATCTGCCCCCAAGCTTGTCTTTCACAGTTGACAAGAGCAATTTTCCAAACCCAAAAGCTCTCATGCTACTAACACATGTGTTTTGAGACACTCATTTGGTAGGGTTTCAGGGTTTAGGGTGTATCAGTCAAATCTTTGAGGAGTGAGGGTTGTCAAACTAGCTTGACACAATAAGGATGACCTAATTGGCTTACCCTCGCCAGGCATCAGACTGAAATCTACATAACTCGAGGTTTTCTTTGTCATTTCAGAGTCTGAGAATGCTTCAGATTTTGGGCCCTGTGCTATTTCACCTACTTCTTTCCCTTCATGAGGTTCTTGGGAAGGCTTTTTTAGAGTTTAGGAATCAAGGATGATTCCCCTGGTGATTGGATTTGCATGTTTTCCTGATATTTGAGCAGTACACTTTCTTTTGTTTTCTGCATTGTCACTGATCAGCATGCAGGGAATGGGTGAGCTGCAGTGAGATGTTGGTATGGTGCCCATTCATGCAAAATTGTGAAGAGTGGATGGATGCTGCCCATGGTTGGGCCATGTCGTAGGTCTCATCGTCTTGCAGCTGTGCATTGTGAAGTGGCTCAAAGTCTGTGGGATCACAGCCAAGTAATTGGGAACTCTCTATGGGAGAGGATGAATGGAAACAGGTATGTCCAGAGATTGTACCTTATTATCTGAGGTTGCATTCTGTCATTCTCTGTGAAAATGATGTGTCTCTGAGTTGAGATTCTTGCAGTCATACCTGTGCAGTATTGGCATCTGAATAGAGAAGGGGAAATGTGTGAGCATGATAGATGACGTTTTGAAAGAGCAAGATGAGCCAGACCGATTTACCAAAGGTTTGCAAGTGGGAGTGATCAGGTATCGGAGGCCTGCCTCCTGGGTATGTCTTTTGTCACCTTGCCTTCAATGGTGACTTGGATCCTAGCCCTGGCACCAAACACCTAGGACTCAATAAATGGATATCTGGAGCAATTTTATGATTTCTTAATCACTGTGGAGAAAATCATATATGTACCATTGTAATGCAGGTGTGCTTTGGAGGAGGTGCCAGACCATGGCGACCGTGTGCATGGAAGAACAAGTGTAAGGTAGGCACAGTTGCAAAGGCCAAGAAATTGGTAGATCTTGTAAGTGATTTGAGTCCCCCCCAAGTGACACAAACATGTACAAAGCTCAAAGAAAAACCTAATTAGTTTAAAATATTAGTTCACTAAGTTCAGAAGAGGTTTCTTGTCTAGTTGTCTATTGAAGAAACTATTGATAAAGGTCTTAAAAAGTTTGTCAACAAGCAAGAAGAGCTTCTAGGAGTTCAAGGGATATTAAGTGAGTGGAAAGCCAAAGTTCTTTTGTTTTGTGCAGAAGAGGACTTGTGCTTCCTCTTCTGATTCTTCTTTGTCTGTTCCTTTAGGAGATCTGGATCACCTAAAGAGTCTCCAACGGTCCTTGGTTATTACCTACATGGATAAATGTAGTAACAATTTTGTGTTTGGTTGTAAAAAGTTCTATGTTTCTTCTGTTTTCTCTGAGCTTATTTCTGCTGTTGGTACATATGTGGTCTCCAATCTTGCCCAATCTGATATCCTGAAATTTCATCTCTCTTTTAATAAGCTCATAATTTTAATGGTGCTAAGTGTGGCCCTCATCTCCCGTTTCTTTTTGCTGTTTGGAAGTTTCATAAAAACCCAACTAAACCTAGATTTATTTGTGCAGCCAGCTCTACTTCTCTTACTGAAGTTTCTAACTGGCTGAGTTCTTTCTTCAAAGCTATGTTTCCTGTGGTCAATGACCTTTGGGTGTCTAAACTCAAAAGGCAGGTGTTCCTTGTGTTAGTAGTTGGATTCTCAATGACTCTACAGGAGTGGTGGAGGTAATAAATAAACTTAATCTTTTGAGATCTGAAGTTGATAAAGCTTCGTCTCTTCTGTTGCAGTCTTTTGATTTCTCAACTCTATACACTAAAATTGACCTAATGGATCTAAAAACTCGTATGAGAATTCTGATAAATAAAGTGTTTAATCGGATGCTGAAGCTTCATTGTTTTAAGTATTTGATGGTTCAAAAAACAGTGTTGAACTGTAGGTTTTTGTGGCTGAAAAATGAAGCAGAGATCAATTTGTTTGAAAATCTCCATAGCTTTAAAGTTGCGGAGGCTTCAGATTTGATCTCTTGGCTGGATTTCTTGTAAGACAATTTTTTTCTTTGTTTTGGTCATGGTGTTTATAAACAATGCATTGGTCTCCCCATGGGTACTAATTGTGCAGTCTATTTGGCAAATTTCTATCTCTTTACCTATGAGTTTGATGTCATTAAGCGTCTCTCAAAGAGTAACACATGCCCTCTTGTGCTTCATAGATTGTCCATGGTTTGTAGGTTTGTGGATGATCTTTTTGTTCCTGATTTTCCAGACTTTGAGAATTTCATGTACCTTAACCAAGGCTCTTTTGGTAGCGGCATATACCCAAAAACATCTTGTGAGTTGAATTGTATGTCTAAAGGCTTCTCTTGTAATTTCTTGGATTTAGCTGTGAGACAAAGTCCTTAAGGTTTATCCTGTGACATTTTTGACAAACACTTGCAACCGGAGTATGCAGGTATTGAAATGATTAGAATGCCTCATGTTCATTCCAATATCTCAATGACTGCAAAGCTGGGGGTTATCAATAGTCAATTTTACAGATTCTTGAGGCTTTGTAGTTGTAAGAAGTTTTTTGTCTTTCAGATGGTCAGTCTTATTATCTTTCTGAAGGTAAAAGGCTACCATTTAAAAATTCTTCTAAAGAGAACTAGAGGGTTGCTTATTAAAGAAAAATTCCTTTTTGGAATTTCCACTTTTGGCATTTTCAAAATGATTTTGCTTCAAGTCTTGTAAGTGGGGAGCTTCTTGTAAGCCCACTTGTTCATAGTCTTTCCCTGTTCTCCTTTCCTTCAGATTTTCTTTCTCTTTCTGTCGGTCTATTTTTTTCTTGTCCTTGTTGTGGTCTGTTGCTAGCCAGTAGTATGGCTGAGTCTTCCCATTGCTTCTGGAATTGCAGCAGAAACTTAGTTTGCAGGTTGATGCTTGTCACCGGCCTTTACCCACTGTAGGGAGCTGATGAAGTCAGTGGGGAAGTTGTGGTAGTTAAGTCACTATCATACATACTACTGTCGATGGTCCCTGAACAGGTGTGAGACTGGCACTTTTGTTCATACCGGCGTGTGGTTTTTGTTTTTTGTGTCTTCCTTGTTTGGTTCTTTCTATAGCTTCCTGAGGAAGTGTTAACCTTGCTGTTTGATGGAGATTTCTCTATTCTTATGAAAGATATCTGTTGTGTGCTCTGTCATTGGGTTGCCTTCTGTAATGTGCAATTTGCTTTTGTTCCAGATAGTAACATTCTCAAATGTAAAGGAGGATGTCTATGGTGGGCTTGATGCCTGGTGTGCCTGGGAGTTGGAGTTTCCACTGGTGACAATCAAGAAACCACTGAAATTGTTGCAAGAAGAAAAGCAATGGAGACGAGTGATTCAGGTTTCTCATTTGTTTTGTATGATTTGAAAAGACATTGACTCACTCACTGTGCAACTTCACAAGATGTTTCATTGTGGTCATTATGTATTTGGCAATGATTGAGGCTTTAGCACAGTCCATAACAGGAGAGTAGGACTCTTACTTGATGAGGATTGGTTTTGAGAGACGAGGAATTTGGTGTGGAACAGGTGAGCAAGTGGATGTTGAGCAAAGGACATGGAAGGACAATGGGAACATATGAACTTCTGCTGCAGGCATTTGATGAGGAGGGGCGTGTGGAGAAGCAGATGCCTGATTTGAAAAAATACTCACTGAGAATGAGGAGTGTACACCCTGAAATTTGTTCCACCATGTCATTGCCATGCATGAACGTTACAATCAGCCCAAGAGGCTCCTTCAGGTAGTGACATTTTTAAAAAGTTCAATGGAGAAGGCTAGAGCACTTGAATTGCCAGCAGACCCATATCCCCAAAAGCATTACAACACAAGCACTCTGCTAGTTCAAAAGGAAGGGCCCCCAATTAACAACCAGATTGTGATGTGAAGGTGTTTGCAGATATGGAAGAACTGGGCATGAGGCCTGATATGCAAACTGTGCATTGGGTGGCCAGGACATATGAGAGCCTTGGGTTACTGAAAAGAAAAGAGTTGGTAATCCAAAAGTACCCACCACCAACTATGGAGTTCAAGAGAGTCAAAGGAGGGAGACTAATTGGTCTGCAGGTCTTCAAACAGAAAGAAGGTGTGATCACATCATTCTTATGGCTTGCTGTGTAAATCTATGAATTTTTCCTTCACAAATTTTGTTGATTCTTGAGATTGTAATAGGAGTTCAATTGTATGGGCATGCAGGTGACAATTTTCTGCAGGAAAGCCCAACTGATGAGGACATGGAAGACAACAATGAAAGTGATCATGATTGGTCAGATGGGGAGCAGAAAGTTGTTATTTCAGTGTTCCCTCATGTTATCAGCGTTCCTATCCTTATTACATTCTATCCGCTGTTAAGATGCTAAGTAGCCTTTAGAGAGCTTGATGTTTCAAAACAATGTCAATCCCATGGGTGTACAGATGAAGATGATTCAGTGCAGCTGAGCACATTCAACTTGGATGAGAACTTCAATGATGAAGATGATGGAGTTTGGTCAAATGGCAGGCAGGATGGTGAGTGCAGACTTCTTGTGTCCCAGTTGCCTTTGTATGTTTTGTGTTCTGGGTTCCAGTGCAGGCAGTTAGGGTTCTGAAAATATTATTTCCTCCAGGCAATACCTTGCTTGGAGGTTTATTACTGCCTTAGGAAGCCTCTGGCCTTGTGTTCCCCTGGGGTGTGCAAGATGCATTTGGTTCTTAATGCTTTCAGTTGTGATTTTTTGAAATCAGGGAAATGACCTCTTCTGACCATCAAAGTAGCTGTTATGAGTTTTGGTTTGACAATGGTTTGTTTGCCAGAAATTGAATGAAAGCTTCTATCTCATTGGCATGCAGGTGATGATTTGGTTCAACTAAACTTGCATGATGTTTATGGCAATATCAAGGATGAAGATGAAAGAAATTGTCCAAATGATAGGCAAAATGGTGAGCATAGAGTTATAATGTCAAGGTTGCCATCAGTGTAACTTTCCTTTTGTTGTACTTCACTAGGGGTTACACCTGTCTACTGAGCTGATTGTTCAAGTTCTTTCATCAATCTTTCATGTAAAGACTAAATTTGTTTTATGACTCCACTAACTTGATTCTAGCTAGGTTCTCCTACATCTGAAGAAGGAGAGAACATGCTTTAGCCTTCTGGAATGATGTCAAAGCTCTCAAGCTCATTGTGTGCCTATCTCTATCAACCCACATGTGAAGGCATCCTGCAAAATCTCTTGGTGAGAATATTCTCTGAAGCTGGTTGAAACTTGAAACTGTTGAAACTGTGGCGGCAACTCTGGTAGCTCTTCTTTGGTGTTGTAGCTGAGAAAGATTCTTAGACCCAGGGTGAGATGCCCTAAAGTTGTGTTTCATGGGTGTTAATGTATGTATATTAACAGCCCGCTTCCTTTAGTCATTGTGGATCATGTCATAGATCAGTCTACAGTGATAACACCTTAGACAAACTGTTCTGCTCTGCTATTGAGAAGTTGAAAGGCGGGGAATTGTTTTTGCATTTTTACAAATACAACTAAAACTAAAAACCCTAAAAATATTGAATAACATGTCCAATTTATCACATCTGGTGCATTGCCTGTTATTGTAAAGGAACTATTTCTCCCCAAAAAAATTGTAACTAAAATTGATTTTTTTCTTAGAAAGAGTTCAAACTTACAAAAAAGGATCACTTCAGAATCTATATGGTACTGACATTAAAATTATTTTTCTTGTAAGCAGAAAAGTATTTAGTTTTGAATAGTTTTCCTTATGTAATAGTTTTAAAATCAAGCTATAGGTTTTTTGCATAAATGATTCCAAATACATTATGAAAAAAAATTGGAAAAAAAATCCTTTATTTCTCTGTAAAATTTTGAAGTTTTATCATCTTAGATTTTAGTGGATAAGTCATGTAAAGCTATGAAACAAGGTAGTTTGTTTGTTTTGTTTTGTTTTGTACTGATGAGATCCACTGAATTGGGATGCTTCAGATTGCATTCTTGGTCTCTTTGGAAAGCTCTGGAGGAGGAGGGGTGCATCAGCTTGGTTTCATGGCGAGTGGACTTGCAGTGCAGGAGTTCTTTGAATATTGAATGATTTCTTCACTGAACATTAAATTAAACCTAGCTGAAAATTTCAGGGAAATTGGAATGTGCCTTTGGTGTTGTTGGAAAGATCTTGATGAGCAGGATTTAATGGAATTTATTTGGTAAGATTTAGATTCAGAATGTGGGAGGTATGGATTTTTAAGTGATTTCTGCTGCTGAAAATTCAAATAAATTCCAAAAAACCAGGTTTTGGAAGGAAAAATCAGTTGAGAAATTGGTAACACTTGGGCCGACTGCACAGGCCACACTAGTGTAAATGATAAATGAGACATGAAACATGAAGTTATAGTTCCTTGACATTCCATTAATATTTGCTACTTTATTTATTTTGATTTCAATTTATTTTAGTCCTTCATAGTTTTGAATTGCAACTATTTTGCATGTCAAACACTGAAATCATCAAACCTTGAATTGTGAATATAAAAGCAGAAGCTGCATTACACCATGATGAACTCCTTGCTGCTGTGTTGCACTTTTCTGGAGTCCTATGGTTGATTTTCCTGAAGAATTTGGTTTTTAGGGTTTACATCATGCAGTAGAAATTCCCCCACTCTCCACCATCCAACTTTTTTTTGGTATGTGGGTGTGTGTTTGTGTGTGTCTGTGAGAGAGAGAGAGAGAGAGATGTCTGGAACATTGTAATAGCACATACAATGATGCAATTTGCTTGCATTTGTGCACAACATTATGGTTTCAAATGAGTTGCATTTGGAGTTCTAGGAGATTGCAGCAAAACAAAAGAGACAGATGGGCACTCTTGGTAAGACTTTGCACATGCAGAAGATTACAAATTACAGAAGTGTCGTCTGTGTTGTTATTACATGATGAAGGTACACACCCAAGGGAGCCTGATGACCATCTCTTTTGCATGCAGATTTTTCAGTTGATCAAGGTTTTTTGGTTTTTTTCTGGTTGTGTGAAAGTTGGAAGAAAGAGGGTTAGCAAAGATGACTAGCAAGTGAAAGGGTGTCAAAGTCATGATATTTGAGTTTTTGTGAAAGGGTGTGTGACAAGCTCATGGGCAAAGGGGTGCAATTTTCATTCTTTTTTCCATGGATTTATGTGTGCGTCCAGGGTTGATGAACTACTTGTGTGTTATCATCATCACAACACATGCTTCAATGAAAAGGGTGATGATGTCAAGGAAATTTCTTGTCATGCAAACTTCACCCAAGTTTTCATTGAATTTCACTGTGCGACAAGGAGTTTGGTAATGGCATCTGCACACAATGAGACTTATGTAAAACTACTGCTTATACGCAATGATGAAAATCCAAGTGCAAGGAACCACCACCCTCAGACCTTATTTGTCAAGGGCACATGGTATTCAACACATTTCTTACTGTCAGCACTCGACGGCTGCAATATATGGACTCTGGATGGTACCTTTTGAATCATCATTTTGATGACTACCTTGTTGTTCTTTTCATGCTATCCGTTCCTGCTTGTTTAGGTAGCAACAAACAAACAAAGATGATGACATTCTGGACTGGGTGGTGGGTGGTGGTGGTGACTTCTTTTCCTCTTTTTTTTGGTGGTGGGTAGCTTCAGAAAAGCTTGTTGCAATTGCTGCAGGTGAATGGGAAATGCCAGTGGAACAATACTTGAACCAATTGCGAATGCAGTTCAGTGTGCAGAATCATGACACCAATTTCTCCTTTGTTCCTGTGTCCAACAGCATTGCACTGGCAAGTCTTCTTCCATGCAACCACAAATTTTCCAATAAAATTCATTCCTCTTTCTATTTATTTGAAGTGCGTAATAGTAGACCATGATTGCAAACATTGTGTATTATCACCACCATCTCAATTCTATTCCAATCTGAAATCAGTCTACATAACTTTGAATAGAAGTCTCCCATCAAAAATAGTTTGGTTCTCATTCTTAAGATCTGTTAATCCAAGGAAAATTTCTCTGGGCTTGCAGCTTGAGTGTGCCCTATTTGAACCAAGATCCCACATGCAATATATGGTCACATTGGAGCTAGAAAAGAAGGCAAGATCTAGTGAAGTGGCTTATGATATACTGCTCAACTTGTTGGAGCATAACACCAAACAAAATGTAAGTCAAGAATAAATTTTAGAAATTATTAGGTATCTGAATTTGAAGTTTCTTCAAAATACATAATCTGTGAGCAAATGGGTTATGCATTTTGATATATACTAAGATCTTTTTGTGCATGTCAAACAACTTTTGTCCTTTGTTTCTCATTTCAGGATGCATGTGGGTGCAGAAATTTTATTTTTTCCTTGGACTTATGCTTTGATGAGAAATGAACAAAGTGTATCTGTTTGTTTATTCTGCTTGCAGGAGGAATTGGCATACAAGACTCATGACATTCACCGAATGAATGCTGCATTGAATGAGTTGAGGTTTAAGCCCAACTCTGATCTGACTGGCCTTAGATCCAAGCTTGTGGATCAGCAGCAAATGGAGCTCCGATTTGGATCACCTTCTTCTCTCCCAACAAGTAATCACCTTCATGACTTGGCAAATCATCCACATGCAGAATCAAGCAGTCCATGGGGCCAAAGACGATCATTCCAAAAGACAGTGAGACATGGTCCTGGGAATACTGATTGTAGACTATATGGAATTCTAGATTATACAAATGAAGCAGCAACAACAGCTTCTTCTTCAGGAGGGAAGTACAACTGGGCTTCTTCTGAGGTCATGGAAGAATCACCCTCACAAGAGTCACAATCACCATCAGTCCACACCATCAGACAACCATTGTCTCATGAACATGCTCATGGAGGAGTCCAAGAAATCGTTGAAGCTCAGGTATCATCACAATCACGAAGCTGGAATCCCAAAATTGGATCTAATGGGCCTGATCATCTGAATACTGCTGAAATTCCAGTGACAGGTTTGAAAATGATCTCCAAGCGTGAAGCTGATCATGAATCTGGGTTTTGGATTGATAAAACGCAAGCAACAGGGCTGAGATCAAGGAAGGATTCAAAGATTGAACCACCACCTGATGGGCGCTCTGCTGAGCTTGGGAGTTCTGCAATTCATGCAACAGCATCATCAAGAAGGAACTCAAAGACTGGAACTTCTTATGGACTCAGACCTCCTCATGGGACTCCTGAAACCAGAGTGGCAACAAGCTCAAGAGTTAACTCATATACTGGAGATGATCACAAATCTAGGCTTGACACTCATGAGGTGCAAATCAGAGAGTTGAGGAGCAACTTACAAGACGGATTTGGAATTGAAGCATCAGCTGGGCTTGATGATCATGATATGGGTACTCAGGTATTAGGATCACAGAGGAATTTGTATACTGTACCTGATGAATCTAGCCTTGAGACTCCAGATCAAATTCAAGCATTATCTGATGAACCCGAAACTCCATCAGTATCAGGAGGGTGGTCACACAGGAGTTCATATAACAGGGGACTTGATGAAAGGAGTGTTTCTAGGCCTGAGGAGGGAACTGAAATCCAAGCAACATGGTCAAGAAGGAACTCAAGGAATGGTCAACCTCGTGATGACAAACCAGAAACTCTTCCTGCACCGTTTTTGAGGAGTCCATATGGCCAAGAAACATCTTCTCCAGCATTGTTGTCAAGGAGGAGTTCATATGGGCAACTTGATGAAACTAGTAGGCCACCTGAGAAATATGGAAAAAATCAAGCAACATGGTCGAGAAGGAACTCGAAGAATGCTGCACATGATGAATCATTAACTTCAGCATCACAATCCAAGAAGAGTTCATATGCTGCCAAACAGCTTCATGAAACTAGTTCTAGGCCTCGGAGTCCTGAGATTCAAGTGACAAGGTGGAGAAGGAACTCGAGGGAAGCATCTGATGATGAACTCGAAACTCCAGCGGCAACAGATTTGTGGTCAAGGAAGACTTCATCATCTGCTGCATTTGATGAATCTAGTTATAGGCCTGAGTGTGATGAACCTGAAATCCATGAAGCAACAGCATCAACAAGGAACTTGAAGATTGGACCTAATGATCATGAATCAGGAACTCCAGCATCAAGATCAACAAGGAGTTCATATGCTGCCAGATTTTATGAACCAGGCAGTACTACTAGGCTTGAGACTAGTCCTGAATTTCTTCAAGAGATAGTTGGGTCAAGAAGGAACTCAAAGAATGCATATGATCATCATGAACCAGGAACTCCAACATCGAGATCAAGGAGGCCAAGTTCTCATGTTGAACAGCTTGATGAAATTAGCATGCCTAGGAGTCATCAAGTACCATGGTCAAGAAGGAACTCAAGGAATGCATCTGTCAATCAACCAGAAATTCTAGCATCAACATGGTCGAGAAGGAACTCTGCAAGGAATGAGTCTGATGAACCAGAATTAGTTCCGGCTGTATCATGCTCACGAAGAAATTCAAGGAATGCATCTGATGAACCAGAAATTCCAGTTGCATCATGGTCAAGAAGGAATTCAAGGACTGTAACATCTGATGAACCAGAAATTCCAGCCACATCATGGTCAAGAAGGAATTCAAGGACTACAGCATCTGATGAACCAGAAATTCCAGCCACATCACGGTCAAGAAGGAATTCAAGGAATGCATCTGATGAACCAGAAATTCCAGTTGCATCGTGGTCAAGAAGGAGTTCATATGGGAGACTTGAGGAATCCAATACCAGGCCAGAGGGTCCTGAAATTCAATTGATGGCATCAAGAAGGAACTCAACAAACAAAGGTGATGATTTTCCAGAAACTCTAGGCTCACGGTCGAAGAGGGGTTCATATGCTGCTGGACTTGATGAAAGCAGTTCATGCCCACCTCAGAGTCATGAGATTCAAGCAGCGTGGTCAAGAAGAAACTCAAGGAATGCAACCCATGAACCTGAAATTCAATCAACATGGTCAAGAAGGAATTCACAGAATGCTGTATCAGATCATGATGAACCAGGAACTCCAGCATCAAGATCAAAGAGGAGTTCATATGCAAGTAGCCCAACACGTTGTGAAATTCAATCAACATGGTCAAGAAGGAATTCACAGAATGCTGTATCAGATCATGATGAACCAGGAACTCCAGCATCAAGATCAAAGAGGAGTTCATATGCAAGTAGCCCAACACGTCATGAAATTCAAGCAACATGGTCAAGAAGGAACTCAAGAAACACATCTGATGAACACGGGGGTCTGACTCCAGCATCATTGTCAAGGAGGAATTCATATGACAACCTTGTTGAAAGTAGTAGTAGCCCTATGGGTCATGAAATTCAAGACAAAACACAGTCGAGACAGAACTCAAGAAATGCATTTGATGAACACAGAGAAACTCCAACATCATTGTCAAGGAGGAGTTCATTTGACAAACTTGTTGAAAGTAGTAGTAGCCCTATGGGTCATGAAATTCAAGGTGAAACATGGTCAAGACGGAACTCAAGAAATGCATTTGATGAACACAGAGGAACTCCAGCATCATTGTCAAGGAGGAGTTCATATGACAAACTTGTTAAAAGTAGTAGCAGCCCTATGGGTCCTGAAATTCAAGCAACATGGTCGAGACGGAATTCAAGGAATGCATCTGATGATGAACCGAGAACTGTAGCATCATTGTCAAGGAGGAATTCATCATATGACAAACTTGATGAATACAGAATTAGGCCTGAGAATTCTGAAATCATTGGAGCCAAAATGTCAAGAGATAATTCAACGAGTGGATTTGTTGAACATGAAATTCAAGGATTGGGATCAAGGAAAAGTTCTTATACTGACTTTGATGAATTTAGAAGGATTGAGCATCCTGAAATTGAAGAGGTCAGAGGGTCGAAAAGGAACTCAAGGACTGGATTTGATGAACTTGAAACTCGAGCATCAAGAAGGAATTCATATGCCCAACTTGATGAACTAGAAAGTGGGCAACCTGAACGTTCTGAAATGCAAGTCATACGACCCAGAAGGAACTCAAGTGGTGGATTTGATGAACCAAAAACTCGAGCATTGAGGAGGAATTCATATGCCCAACTTGATGAATCCAATATTACCAGTCCGGAAATTTTTGAAACACAAGTTGCATGGTCAAGAAGGAACTCAAGGAATGGATTTGATGAACCTGAAACTCTAGCATCAAGGAAGAATTCATATGCCCAACTTGATGAATCAGAAAGTAGGGTGCCCAAAAG
>Ga0116231_10002963_pt1 | contig 35473 bp, 41 predicted proteins | sample S1TSphgellanicum_2_FD_89695 | JGI IMG/M metagenome (GOLD analysis project Ga0116231, IMG submission 89695) | Host-associated microbial communities from peat moss isolated from Minnesota, USA - S1T2_Fd - Sphagnum magellanicum MG | ecosystem: Host-associated > Plants > Peat moss > Unclassified...
ATTGAATGATAATTTGACATGAAGTCCTAGGATGTGTAGTGTGTGAACTTGAAAATATATATCCATCAGTTCTAATCATAAATGATGCATAGAAGGTGGGCTACTTAATTTCAACTACAAACGCAATCTAACATCTAGAATTACACTTGTATTTTTCCTTCATTAGTAGCATTTGTGCTTTCAAGCATAATCACCTTGTAGAACCGGGAGTAGAGGGACGAAAAGTCACCTCACACTCTGGGATGGGACTAGGAAGAGTTGACAAGCTTCACTCGTTCACATGGGCCTACACACAACTCACACAAAGTGGTTAATGCATAGTTGGAAGACCCTTGGTGCTAGGACGAGCCACGGGCAACCCGGACACATTAGACTCACCACGGCCCGGACTTGGGGAAGCCACCACCTTCCCCCTTATAGTATACTTTGTGGTTGGCCACGAAGCCTACATCCAAATGGCTTTTCTCTCTCTCGATTCCCGAGTGGGAGTCCCGAAATCGCGCCAAATGGGACTTCCATGACTTTGGAGCCCCATAATTTTGCGATCAGACATCGGATTGCGATGCGGTCTAAAGCAAAGTTGTAATTCTCATTGAAAGCTTTTCAATGGTATGTCGCACGCCCCCTGAATCTAAGTAAATCGGGTCGATTCTTGACTTTTTGTGGTCGGGAGTCAAACTGGCAGTTTGACTCCCGGCCCTTCTTTTGGCCATAACTTATGTTTCAAATGCGCAAATGAGCAATGCGAACCCATTTTAGACATCTATGTTCCAAAAGTTTTCAATTATATAAAGAACGCTACAAGCCATTGAGTTTTAACCCTTGCAATGGCTCTTTGAAGTTTTGGGAGTCCATCGGGACTCCATCTCCCAAAGTGAGAGTTGTCTTGGGAGTGTGATGGTTCACTCCCTCATACTCCCTCACACTTTCTTACACTCCCGGGAGTGTGTGATGTGACTCCCAAGCTTCTTCTTGCCTTGATTCCCGGGCTTCCTCTTGCTTTGACTCCCGGGCTTCCTTTTGGCCCGCAACCTTGTAACCCTTTTACCTTGGTCGCGCGCCCAAAACTAGGGTTGCGACACAATTTGTAATGTATTTTAGCACTTTTGGAGTTTTTCGCATGAAGTGAATTTTGTTTTGCTCAACTTTTTGCTTCGCAAAATGTGTTGAAGTGGTTTTTCCCACTTGTGGTTGTGATGGCAAGCTTTGAAAATGCTACATAATTGTTTATTATTATTTTTTAAAATAAAAAGTGGTAGGCTATTTGCCTAACTATTTTACACATGTTTTTAAAATGACTATTTGTCACTAAACACTAATATATTTGAGGTGTTCAAGTTTGTATCGATTTTCAATCAAGTACCCAAAAAACACTCTAGAATTCACCAAGTGGGCCATTCCATAAATACAAAACCAAGATTTTTGGTTCAGTTATTCTCTTGTTGACATATTCAGTAGAAGCTATTTGTTTTCATTAGAAAAATGAGTATTACTTTTTATTAAAAATTTATTGTTTGTGCAATTCTTTCTTTTGTGTAAAACTGAAAAAAATATTAAAAAATCTTTATTGTACATGTGAACCACTTTTGTTTGTGAAAGATGACAATTGCGTTGACAAGGAGTACGAGGAAGTAAATGAATGAGGCGTTATAATGAAAAGGTGAAAATGTACTTTCTGTTGATTGGGGAAGACAATTTTACACTATGGAACAAGAAGGCCTTGCTACCTTATAAGTGGCAGAACAACAGGAGGTCAAATCAACATTGAAAGAGGAAAATTGAAAATACAAATTGACACTAGAATTCACTTGATGGAGCAGTTGGTTGTGACTACAGATGCGAAACCTTTGTGAAGCCCTATTTGGACCCCTACCAGAAATGATGTTTTTTGGTACCAAAAGGTTATTGCACCTGGTACCCGAGCCATAAAGATTGAAAATTTTCAACTTAAAAAGATAATCGAGGATCTAGCAAAGATTCTAGAGAAGGCTGCTTTCAAAATTGACGGTAATGACTACTTATCAACAATGATTTTTTGTGGGGAGCACAACTCACGTTAAACGATTTTTGTAATGCTTACTTTTACTATCGATTCCACACCCATTAGCCAAATCTGCACTTTTTGCAAAGGTCTCACACGTAGTTGAAAACTGCCCCTATATATCCAGCCAAGTACCAATTTTTATAATTAAACCGATTTTTGATACCACCCAACCTACCATCTCAATTAATTCCCAGATTCCAGTGACTTAGGTTCTTGTAGTACCTGAATGTAACCTTTTTTTCATAGTTGCCCCAAGTTATCCCATAATTCAAATGTTGATAGACTAATATCGAACAATGAATCTTACCAGAAATAATATTTTACTAACCTACCTTGGGAACTATGGACCATCCTATACAAGCAATGATAATATTCCCAACCCATGGACAATGATTCTTAATTTGTATTACCTAGGTAACCCTCGTTTACTTTCTCCAACATAATTAGTTTTGTGACGTACCTTTTCCCAAATATGGTGTCTACCGGACTTGTCACAACTAGCGGAAGTTAGAGTGTCCAAGTGTTTGTGATGACTCCCTCGACAACTACTCCTATTAGTGGGTTTTCTCCCGGAAATCCAGTGCCTTATTTCCAACCACCCACATGAACCCCCCCTTAGCATTTGGTAATTCTAAGGGTGGGATATCTACAAGAGGTAGTGGTAGTCCTCCTCATGGGAATGGAGGACCACTAGGAAGGGGAAATGGACCTTTGGGAGGAGGTGGTGAACCTTCAAGTGAAGGTGGACCCTTAGGTGGAGGTGGATTTCCGGTTACAGGAGGTGCAGGTGTGCCTTTTGGTGCTCCCTAACCAAGTTCCCTTTGGAACCCATGGTACCCACCATGGTATCCACCACTGCCACCCATTACCCCTATGGCTCCTTCATCAAAGAAAGCATTACCATACCCAATTTACTTTGTTGGGATAGATCTAGATGCTCATGTCTAAATGTTTTGAAAAGAAATTCAGGCTAATGGTGAAAAGTGGGATGATGACATAGTGAACCTATTTTGTTTCACCTTAAAAGATGCAATTTTGGAGTGGGGCAAAAATTTTATACAATCTCATCCAAGTTGGACTTTTCTGGAGTTGGAAACTGCATTTTGTAAACATTATCGCACCATTCAAAACGACAAATAGGTTTACATGGCTCTTAGAATCATTAAGCAGGGTAGTAATAAAAAGGTGGAGGTTTACTATGAACGAATCCTCAAACTTGCCAATTGTCTTCACCACAAGGTGGACAATAGCTTGTTAACAACCTTGGTTGGTCCCCTACTTACGAATCATAATTGTAGGAATGAAACGAGACACCTTATTTGAGCATAAGGAATCTACAATCACTTATGAAGAGACCATGGCAAATGTAAAGGAGTACTGAAAATTGTTAAAACCACCAAAAAAACTAGAAAAAACACTAGACAACACTTGGATCAAAAAAATGTGCGGTTTTTGTCATAAACTAGGGCATCTAAAGGAGTGTTGTCATTGGAACCCAAAAAATCCTAACAACAAATTGAAGGACAAAATAAAAGTTTCAATGAACAAAGTTTCTCCTCAAGTAGGGAAAGGAATGACTGGAAACCATAGGAAACAAGGTAATTGAAATCAAGGAAATTCCCCTATCTATTGTTGCTTCGTATGTAATTCACTAGAGAAGGAGATCTATGATTACCCACGTAGATCAATCACACAAAAGATGTTCCAAGACAAAGCCTCCCATGTAAAACTGAAAAAGGATAAGGTCGTTGTCAACATGGTCTTAATTGTTGAAATAAGAAGCCAAAACGTAAGATTAATGTTGTAACAGAAGAAGGAACCACTAAAGACCAAGACTACAGATGATTGGGAAAAAGAAGAGCAATTGTAAAAGACTTTTGGATCAAAAATCCAACAAATGAAAACATTAAAATTCACAGTGGTAGCAATCCCAAGGGGCCAACCACCAATGCAAAAGCCATCTAGATTACTGAAAATTGGAACTAATTTTGGCGATGATGGAACAATTACTGAAAAACAAGACATGCTCCAAGAAATCAATCAGCAATTACTGAATAGTAAACATACTTTCACCCTAGGTCAACTTATGCATTTGGACCTTAATTTAAAATAGTATGACACACTTCAAAACTCCTTGAAAGACTCAAATGTGAATCTAAAGGTGAAAACAACGAAAGAAGGAATTGGCGTATGCTCCCTAACTCGTAGCATTTCAGGGGTTAGAGGGGCATGCTAAAGCTCCAAGATGGGATTAGGATGAATGACAAGTGAATCATTTGCATGAACCTACACAAACCAAACAATAAGTTGGTTAGTGCATAATTGAAACACTTTTGATGCATAGAGGAACCACAAGGACTCACAAAACCCACCATAGCCCGGACTTGGGGGAAACCACCACCTTTTCCCTTATAATATTTTCTATGATTTACCATGGGGGTTGCATCCAAATGTCATTTTTCTCGAGATTCCCAAGTTGGGAGTCCCAAAATTTTGAAAATTGAGACTCCTAGCACTTTGGAGGCCCATAACTTCTTGTATAGATGTTCGATTGAGGTGAAGTATGAAGCAAAGTTGTAGCCCTTGTCAAGATCTTTCCAATGATATATAGTACGTCACCTTCACGCATGTAACTCAAGGTGATTCTTGACTTTTAGTGGTCGGGAATCAAATTGGCAAATTGACTCCCGGCCCTTTTTTTGGCCATAACTTATGTGACAAGTATTCAAATGGGTTATAAGCCCATAACTTGTGTTATAAGTATTCAAATGGGTTATAAGAGCCCATGTTAAACATGTATGTCTCAAAAGCTTTTGAATGGTATAATGAACTTTTCAATCCAATTAATTTTGACGCCTAAAATCATTTTCTAAAGATTTTGGACTCCCTAAGGACTCCAACTCCCAAAGTGAAAGTCTACTTGGGAGTGTGTGGGTTCATTCCCTCACACTCTTTCACACTCCTGGGAGTGTGATTGTGACTCTCGGGTTGCACTCTCGACCCGCACCTTTCCATGCCTTTGCCTTGGTTGCGAGCCCAAGGTTAGGGTCGTGACACGGTATGTGGTTTCTAGAGTGTCACCAAGTAGCTAACCAACCCATCTTCAAATTCCACCCCCAAATGTAAGGTCAATCGCTATAAATTTTCACATGGTAATAATTCCGATGCATGTGGGGAAAAACATAGTGGAAGATATTTTGTTTGATGGGGGGTTGGGTGTTAACATTATCATCGAGGAGTTGAGGAAAAAATTAGGATTACCTATCTTGAAACCTACACTTTTATACCCTTAAGATGGCAAACCAAACCCTAACCAAACCAATAAGGTTAACCCGAAACTTGAAAATCCATGGTATTTTGTATGTCATCACTTTCACAATGATGAAAAACAACATACTGGATGCCAGTTACTCCATGTTGTTGGGTTGTCCATGGCTACAAGATGCCAGGTCACACACGACTGGGGAAATAACCTCATAAGCATTGAAGGTAATGGCATTATTTGCACCATAGTGGTAATAAAACATTTGGATAACAACACTAAACGCCTAGAAATCTTACTTTACTACGACTTTGTTAATGGAATCACTGATGAGGAAGAAGATGTGTTGTTGGTGGCCAAATTGGATTTGTTTGCAATTGGCACCATTACTTTACTAGAACATGAAGTCTTAGCAACAGTATCAATTGATGCAAAAACTAGTATTGATGCAAAAATCGGTACCAATGTAAAAACTGGTACTGATGCAAAAATTGGTATTAACATGGAAATCAATACGGATCCCAAAAACCGATATTGATATGAAAGTCAATATTGACGAACCGATTTTTGATTTTCCACACACCAGGAAAAATTGTAGTTGACACTACACTAGTTCGGATCAAAGTACAAAACATGAAGATGGCCAAGTGGAATTTAGTACAAGACATCCAAATTTTCCCTCTAAATATGGGTACTCATGACAAACCACAAGTGGTGAAGCTGAATGTCAATTTAAATTCTTCTGTAACAGATGATGTAGTGGAACAATTGTTAAAAGAATATAGATATGTCTTTGCATGGACATATAAGGATCTAAGAAGTATTCCACTTCACTTAACACAACATCGAATTGAGCTTGATACCAATATACCTACATCACATCAAGCATGATATCGGATGAACCCAAACTATGCTACGATTGTGAAATAAAATTTGGACATGTTATTAAATATAGGGTTCATCGCCCCAATGGAAGAGGCAACTTAGCTTTCTCCCATTATGGTGGTATCGGAAAAAAATGGGAAGCTTTGAATATGCATGGATGTTCGATAATTAAACATTAACACGAAAAAAGATCTTTATCCTTTACCTTTCATCAAGGAAGTACTAGACATGATGGCAAGACATGAAATCTACTTGTTTTTTGGATGGTTTTTCGAGGTATCATTAGATAATGATCGTCCTGGAAGACAAGTACAAAACTACCTTCACCACAAATTGGGGAACATTTATTTGGATAATCATGCCTTTTGGATTAAAAAATGTTCCACTAACTTACTAGCAAGCAGTGAATATGGCATTTTGTGAATACCTCGGAATGTTCATGAAATTGTTTCTGGATGACTTCAGTGTATTCAATGACCTCAAAACACACCTTGCCAAACTTCGGTTGTGTTTTGACAAATGCCATGAATTCAATATTAGCTTGAATCCGAAAAAGTGCATGTTTTTGGTTTACTTAGGGGTTGTACTTGGGTACATGGTATTTAAGGCGAGAAAACTACCTTATTTGAAAAATATATTGGTAATCATGAATATGCTTGCACCAAAAATGCCTGAAGACATATAGGTTTTCAATGGGATGGCTCAATTTTATCAATGTTTTATCAAGAACTTTGCCTTCATCATGGCCCCCATCACGAAACTCTTCCACAAAATAGAAGTGTTTGCATGGACTGCCGAATGTCAAGACGTATGGGATGCCATAAAATAAAGATATTTAGGTGCACCGATCTTAATTACAACCAAATGGGACATGGAGTTTCATGTCCGCACAAATGTGTCAAATCTAGTAGTTGAGGTGATGTTGGCTCAAAATCCTATTTGAAAATGTGATTTGTTAATTACATATGCCTCCAAATTCTTGAACAATGCAGAGAAAAATTACACCACCACCAAAAGAGAAACATTCACCATGGTTTATGTTTTGCATAAATTCATATCTATTAGGAAACAAGTTTGTTTTTTACATCGACCACATGGTCTTGTTAAACCTTGTAACAAAACCTCAACTATTAGGATGAATTGCAAAGTGGTTGTTATTCTTGGAATACAATTTTTCAGTGGTGTAAAAACCAAGTCGTTTTCATTCAATGGTGAACTCTCTCTTACAACTTCCTAATGCTACCAAAAATCCGAGGGTACACGAAAGGCCTATTGACACATCATTGTTTATACTTCAATCAAAATGGCTATAAGAAATGCATACGTACATCTCTACCAAAAAAATTCTAAGAGATATTCCATATAATAGCGGAAGAAATTAGTGCTAAAGGCATTGCCCTTTATCATCATCAATGAAAAATTGTGCAAACAAGGGCAATATCAAATTATGCACTAATGTTTACATGATGAGGAGATTTTGATAAGCCTATAAGAGATGCATGAAGGAGTTGGTGGTGGACATTTTTCGATGAACATCACAACCCGAAAAGGTGTTGGATGCTAAATATTGGTGGCCAACTCTACATAAGGATGCATAATAACATTGTTAATCATGTGATGTTTACTAGTGAACCGGAAATCTCTTACATACCCCAATGGTGAAGTTGATCACCATGTTCCCAACTAAACCATTCATGAAATGGGGTTTGGATTCCATTGGCCTGATTAAACCCATGAGTTGCTCACACAGCAACAAATACATTTTGGTTACTACCGATTATGTAACCAAGTGTGTGGAAGCAAAGGCATTAAGAACTAACACAATTGTAGTCACATCTCAATTCATTTACAAATTCATTCTAACCAAGTTTAGTTGCCCCTTCACTTTAGTTAACAACCAAGGTACCCATTTTATCAATGAGGCCATCGAAATCCTTACCACTCATTTTTTGTTTTGGCACGCTAGCTCTACAATTTTCTATCCTTAGGGAAACGGTCAAGCAGAATCTACCAATAAGGTTATTAAGCTACTATTAACCAAGCTAGTCACCAAAAATTACATGGATTAGGACAAACATCTCCACACTGTAATGTTTGCCTACAAAACAATTTTCAAGGAAGGCACATGTCATACTCCTTTTCAATTGGTGTATGGATTACATGCTTTGATGCTTACCAAATACTTGTTATTTATGACCAATTTTGCAACGTCTGAGGATTTCACCATGATAGAGGTATTTATTATACAACTGTCAAAATTAGAAACATTAGAGGAATCCTGAACACTTATAATAAAAACCATAAGCATGTGACAATGGAACCACGCACTATGGACACATAACCATTATTTAACCAAGTCCTTTTCCCTTGTTGACCATTTAATTTGGTTTCCAAAAGCACGAAAGGAACACACAAGCAAGTTCAAACAATCAATTTGGACCATACAGGATTCAATATTGTTTACCAAACAATTCAACACTTTTGGTGGTTGTAAACAAGTTTGATCCCAACCCCATCTTAGTCAACATCAACAAACTGAAGTCATCATCAACCCCATTCCAAGACACAACTACTTCTAGAGGATTGGAATCAATAGTTGAAAAGGAGAGGGATACAATCAATACAAAATAAGGTTCCACACTGCAACCCTAGGAAACGCACAAGGTATAGGCAAAAAAAAATAAAATTTGATGGATAAAACCAAAATCCAAGAGTCACAACTTAAAACCAAAAACCAAGATTCAACAGTTGGAATTGGAATTAGAAACACACTAGCTCAAACTGAAAACAAGGAAGACCCAACTAGTATCCAAACCTCAACCATAGGGTCTAGAACTGAAAACAAGGTAAACCCAACTGATACTAAAATCTTGACCATAAGGTCCAAAACCAAATATGAATTACCAACCAAAAATTTGTGTTTTAGAATCGAAACCCCAAATTCGAAACAATCCACTGGAATTTTAACTCAACTAAAATCGCAAAGTCAGTGAATATTCGTCAAATTCTAGATCCAAAATATCTAGCAGTTGATTCCCCCACAGTAGAATTGGTCGTAGATGGGAAATTATTGGATGAAAGTTGAACCCATCTTCTCGCATCCATTGGCAATTTTTGCCTTTTCATTGAAATAATATCCAACGAAAAAGAATGCGGAAAGGGCATTAGTGAACCGATGCCACATTTTGATAGCAACATGTTTTCAAAATCCAAGGAAAAAGTATGTGAAAAGGGCATTATGAGGCAACTTCCTGTCCCTCTACTCTCAGTTCTATGAGGTGACTATACTTGAAAGTACATCTGTTACCAATGAAGGAAAAATGCAAGTGTATTTCTAGACGTTAAATTACATTTGTAGTTGAAACTAAGTAACTCATCTCCTATGCATCATTTATGACTTAGAATTGATAGATCTTTTTCTAAGCTCAAACACCTCAAATCCTAGAATTTTATGTCAAATTGTCATTCATTTAAACCAACCTTTAAGGGCTCAACACCATGTTCAACTTAGTTGCAGACCACCAACCACTTGAAATATTATTCCTAACACATATGTTATTCAAATTTGGCTTGCCTTAGCTCATTGGAAAGTTAATTACAAGGCGCACTTTCCTATTAAATCCTAAACTTTGCACTTAAGCCAGTAAGAAGCTATGCCACTAAACCCGAGAGGGTTTTACAAAAGTAGTATGTTCAACTTGGTTGCAAACCACTAGTCACTTGAAATATTATTCCTAACACATATATTATTCAAATTTGGCTTGCCTTAGCCCTTTAGAAAGCTAACTACAAGGTGCACTAGCTTCCTATCAAATCCTAAGCTCTACACCTAAGCCAATAAGAAGCTATGCCACCAAACCCAAGAGGGTTTCACGAAGGTAGTAAGTTCAACTTGGCTGTAGACCACTAGTCACTTGAAATATTATTCCTAACACATATGTTATTCAAATCTTGCTTGCCTTAGCTCCTTAGAAAGTTAACTACAAGGCACACCTTGCTACCAAATCTTAAGTTTTGTAGCTAAATCAGTAAAAAGTTATGCTACCAAACCCGAGAAGGTTTGTGAGACTTTTTTGAGATTTCAACCTCCCAACACTATCCCTACTCACTTTCATTCTTTCAAAACTATTACAAATGTCCAATCTACACTCCTTCTTGCTACCATCTACCAAGATTAATCATTCTTTTCTTCCTCAACAAGGTTGTGGGAATAAGTATTCTCAAGATTTGAATTAAAAATTATTTCGGGGAAAAAAAAACACCCTCGATGATCCAAATTTGCCTTCTTAAAGAAAAGGAGAAGGAAAGAGGAGAAACAAGATCTCAACTTGGTGGCCAATGGAAGGTTCCAATGTTTGGTGGCCCTTGAAAGGTTCCATGGTTGGCGACCCTTGGAAGGTTCCATTGCTTGGTGGCCCTTGAAAGGTTCCATGTTTGGTGGCCTTTGGAAGGTTCCATTACTTGGTGGCCTTTGCAAGGTTCCATTGCTTGGTGGCCAATGGAAGGAGAAGGATAAACACCTTTTCCCCTCTTCCCATTTTCTCCCAACAAATTTTACTTAAACCTTCATTTTTTCCATTGATCTTAAGGCTTTACTTTACCATGGTTTTAGGCTATTACTTATGCATTTCCTTCCTTTTCCTTGATCTATAAATTACAACCTCGCATTTCGATGTAATAAGTTTTCCACACATTCATTGTTGATTTGATTTTGATTGAAAATCTTTTTTCCTTTCCTTAAAACTATGGCGTTGCGTATGGCCACATCTTACGGGCCTCAAATCGCATAAGTGCATGAAGAATCGGCTCCAGACACATCTCTAGATTTTAGATTGACGCAATGTCTTCTTGATGAAAATCCTGAACCTCGAGAGGTGTGCACTCATCTTGAAGTTGAACCCCCTTAAGCTTGGTATTATTGCATCTCTCCAAACTTTCGCACCCTAGTTATCTTATTGCAAGTCGACCCCGCTTTTGGCAATGAACCTGAAACCATCTGTGAAGGTTGTTACAAGACTGAAGACACCTCTATTTTCACGTGGTCTTCAATTCCTGGTGTTGGACACTACCGTTGGTTGTATAGTTCAATTCATTGACTACCTCCTAATAGCAAAGCAGATTACCTAGTTCACACCATTTGACGCACCCTAGATTTCTTGCAGTTATAAACTATCACTAAAGCATAGCATAGGACTCAACATGTAATTGTAATTCCTCGCTGAGTTTATCCCTATTCTATATAAATGTTTCGTTCACTACGACACTCACGCCACCATTGCCATCTTATCACACTATTTATTTAATCGTTAAGTTGTTTCGAATTAATCTTATGTTCATAAGGCTTGAAGATCATTCTATCTCTAATGGACCTTTCATTGACACCCCTTCAACTGCTTCATGAATCTCAAACATCCTTGTTACTTACTAAATACTGGAATAAGACCAATGTTGCTGAACACCACCAATTTTGGTGTCTGCTTCTACCCCCAACCCTCTAGAGATTTCTCAACCCTAATTACACCATTAATGTTCTAAAACTATGATTACTAGCTTTTTGTTGAAGAAAAGAACTAACCCAACATCTTATTCACCAATATCGTATTTCGGAAAAGAAAATAACCCCTCCATGCAACCACGCACATTCATCACCCTTATGAGGTTACTAAAAGCCCTTAATAACCTTACCACACTCAAATAACCCTGATGCAACTCTTAAAATTGAGACTACCACACATGGTTGTGTCGGTATGGCTCACATGCATCACTAAACTAATGTTGCATTTTGACAATTTCAGAATCCAATAAAAAAGTATAATGCTTCACCCAAATCGATATCCAAGAATTGATACTGTGTTTCACAAACAACACAATTGTTTTTGGAAATAACTTGATTGGCCCACCAAGTATAAATGTGGGACCCTCTTTCTCATTTCACCCTTTGCATTTTATTTTTTCTCATTCCTCTTGAGTAACTCCCAGAATGTAAAAAATCGGTAGATCAACCAAAGATCTAGTTTTCACCAAAATGAAAGGAGGAGTAAGTAAGGAAGAAGCAAAGAGACTTGCATAGCTAGGCAGAGATAGGATGAAAGCTACTTTAGAACAAAAAGAGGAAGAGGAAGGAACTGAAATGGAGATCGAACTGGAAAATGAGAAGAGGAGAAATGCGGTATCAATTCGATATGAGTTTAAGGTATGAGTTTTTTTGGTGGGGGTAGGTTGATGTTCGGTTAGATGGATAAGTTTCAACATTAGGCAGCTAACAAGGATGTAGCACGGGCAAAGACAATAAGGCTTTCTGGTTTGACGACCCTAAAAAGGTTGACCTAGCATGTAATCCTTTTGTTGAACATGTACACATGGTGGAGTTTTTGGACAGGCTATCAATTATTATTTTTGATGATCAGTTATGAAGGGTTTTGAACATAATTTGAGGTTTATTTGTGAATCTTTAAAGGATTGTTTTCTAGCTCCTACAATGGTTTTGCAATGATCTCATTAATCTTTATAGGATTGTTTCCAACTCTTGCAATGGTTTTCCAATGATTTTGTTCATCTTTATAGGATTGTTTTCTAGCTCATACATTGGTTTTCCAATGATCTTGTTCATCTTTATCTATGAATATTTTAAAACTTTTGCAATGGTTTTCCAATTATCTTCAATATATATCATTTAAGTTTTGTGTTGGTCCATTTTCACTAACAATTTGATCACGATTTAATAATAGATTTGCTTAGGTGGGATATTGAAATAATATATTGACTACAACCCATTTATGAGATGTTGGTATAGATTCTGGTACTTGTCCATTAACATTCAATGACAATATATAATGGGTTTTGAACTCATTGTGAGTATTTTTTCATCCTATATCTTTTATTGTGCCTTGCAAATATGTTCAGTATTCTAGTAATGTTATTGATTTTTGTGAGTCATAAGGGTATATTCAATGAGTCAATGGGGTTTTTGGAAAGGCTATTGACTTTTAGTGAGTCATCACAAATTTTGGAAGGGTTAATGACATTTAATGAATAATCATAGGGTTTTGAAACTCATTTTAAGTTCAAGTTCTTTTATTAAAACTAAGTTTTGACAAGTACAGTTCACTTTTGTATCTTTTCATGGCTATATTCTAGCTTAGTTGTCAATTTATTTCAATGATCATGAACATATATTTATATTTTCATTTATTTGTTGGTCTACTAAACTTTTAGCTTAATCTTATCAATATTTACCTATTAATAGACCAAAATTTACTATTTAAATTACATATCTTTGACATGACTATTTGGATCTTCACTAATCTTGCATTCCATTCCATTGTGTTGCAAGTTTTTGATTATTTTCCAAGATAGTCTTCCAACTCAAATGCAATAGTGTCTTATGGATCCTCAATCGTACAAGTTTTTTTATCATCTTCCTTAAATCTAGTGAGTCATTATTATTTTGATGTCAAATTTTCACAGAGTTCATTTGTTCATTTTTCATGATTGTCTTGCACCTCCACTACAACATGGCATTTTTATTAGGCCTTGCAGAAATACATGCACAAGGTATTTTTTTTAATGCTATTGATTTTAATGAATCATAAGGGTGAAATTTGGGAAAGCCAATGACATTTAATGATCTAGTAGGGTTATTGGAAAGGCTATTGACATTCAATCAACCATGGAGATTTTTGAATTGAATGTGAAATCAAGTTCATTTTTCAATACTAGGTCCCAACAAGGTTGGGTGGTGGGTGTTGTTAATCCAAATTTCTTTTAATGTTGGGAATGTGATGTAATATCTCCTAGTGGACATGTACACATGGTGTGTTTTTGGAAAGTACATAGCTATTGACATTTAGAAACTAGAAACTACACCAACGATAAAATGTTATTTGATGTCATTAATCCCCAAAAATGGAGCAAAAATCCACAATGGAAGTTCACGTGAGTACAATTTAACCATGTGCACATTTCAAAACTTTCAAAAATAGAGACATTGAATAGCTAGGAGAAACCAAAAAAAAAAAAAAAAAACTAAATTTTTTTATTAACACCCACCTAAGATATTAGAAAACCACTTGATTAAGAGAAGAAGGTAGAAATTATGGTTAAGTTTGGTTCATGAGTAAGCATAGTCTTGGAAATTGTTCCTTGTATGCATTACCCACATGTTTTATTCATTAACCTAAGTGGTATTAATGTAGATCTTAGGGCCCATCAAACTAAATTGCATAGCAAGGAAGATTGGTTCCTTTCTCTAAGGCCCAAGAGCAAGATCAAACCCTAAAGCTTAGCATTGCATTGGAATCTGAAACTCTAATAAATATTATAATTCCTCAATAGGAGGCTTGACTACAAACACCCCCTCTAACAATTTTAGTTTGTTATGGTAACTGGAAATTTGTCATTTCTAAAACAACCATGGACTACTCTCATTAATAATAAGCATGAAATTCTCAATCAAACACAAACAAAAAACCTCTACAAATTGATTGTAAATAAATCCAAGTTCAATGACTTCTAGGCCAAAAAGGATTACATTCGGAACATGGTCATGTAAAATCAATGGAGATTGAATAAGTTGTAAGCTGAAGAGGTGATGAAATTGCATCAAATTTTAATGCTTTGTAAGAATGTTGATCTATTTGCCATGGACCACTAAAATTATACATTGAGTTACAAAGCCCAAGTGGCATCTTTCCTTCAATTCTAGAAATGTGGAACTATTTTCCTAAACTAATTACATTTATATAATGAAATTCAAAAATAAAAATTTGACATATTAATTGCACAATGTTCAATGTATGGACTGATATCAATTAAGTTTTACTTCTTCAAGACTTTGCTTATCCCAAACAATGATAAGAACTTATCCAAATAATATTTGTAGGTATTTATTGGATCAAATTTCTTCAGGTTTACTATCAAGAATTATTTGATCATCAACACACATACAACAATTTATGATCCCAAACCATCAAGATCCATACTATGAACATGTTGCCATCACAATTGAAAATAGTTCAAGTATTGACTCTCTTCTAGAGACCAAAATCTTGGTATCCCAAGTGTAGTAGATATAATTAAACCCTTTTGCCGCATGGTTTGTCTCATTAAAACAACAAGAAATTCAACATGATGAGAAAAGTAGGGTGGACATTGACTTGAAAATAAGCCCACATGAAGGTACAATACGAAGCTCTAGTGATGGAAAGGAGCCCAATTGCCCACCCACAATAGTATGCCAAATGGAAGGTAAAATGCTCCAAACTTGTCATCTTGTGATATTTGTATTCCAACACTTGTGTTTGACTTTTAATTTCTAGAATTTATATTAGACACCATGTCATATGTGATATAGGGTCTAAGAAAGAAGTCAGACTCGTAAATGCAAAAATATTGCAAGGGTTTTGTTCTTGTAGAGTTAAAGCCCACACACTAACAAAGCAACATGGGTACTATGATAGTCCCAAGCTCCACATATGGTCACCCGCCCAGTTGCCCACCCACAACAAATGTTGATTCACAAGGTAAACATCCTTATATTGCATCATGTATGGATTTTTATGTTTCAATTTTGGTTGTTTTGAAAGCTTTAATGTATTTGGTGTTTTGTTGTGTTTTATTTAATTGTGTCCTAATTGTTTTTGCCCACTTGTCATCCCAATAAAGGGAAATACACAAATCCTAGCAATTTGAAGGACAAGGGACTTAAAGTTACCAATCACACCCTACACAAGGGTAAGGGACCACTTGCTTACACAACCACCGGCCTAACCAAGGACAAGGGACTAGAGGCCACCAAATGTAACCCATACAAATTAGACAAGGAGCCACCTACCAACAAGACCACCCCATCCAAGGATAAGGCCCAACCATAATCCAATGCTAAAAGCACCTCGACCAAGGACTACCTACCACCTACCAAAACAACCCCATCTAGTAAAAAGGCCCAACTAGAAGCCAATGCCAAAAGCACCCCATCCAAGGACTACCTACCACCTACTAACAAAACCACCCCATGCAAGGAAAAGGCTCAACTAGAAGCCAATGCCAAAAGCACCCCATCTAAGGACTACCTACCACCTACTAGCAAAACCACCCCATTCAAGGAGAAGGCCCAACCAAAAGTTAGTGCTAGAAGCACCCAATTTAAAGTTTGTTTGCCACTTGCCAAAATTATTCCATCCAAGGAAAAGGCCCAACAAGAATCTAGTGCCAAAATAACCCCATCCAAGGACAAGGGATCTACAATAAGAAAAACTACCTCATCCAAGGACATTGCATTAGAAGAAACCATGTCCACCCCATCTAAGGACATCACACCTAGAGTAAGCAAAGGCAATGCAAACCAATATTTAGTTGAAGAAAAATAGCCAATCCAAAAGAGCCCATGCCATAAGGTTAGCCCTAGAAAGACAACCCATTTGTGTCTTGGGCTTGGGGATTAGGACCAACCATCTAAGAAGAAGATGAAGTTGGCAATGGAATCAAATAGTTCAAATCAAGATTCAAATGAAGAGGGGGACGGGGCATCGAAGTATCAACCAGAGGTATTGGGAAGAGTGCTTGAATGAATGAAAGAATGCAAGGCAATTGTAGGAAAGAGCATGCAAACTTGATGTAGTTCTAAACATTGAGTAGGTGGTTTGCTTTAAGTAACTTATCTCCTTAGTTCATGGTTGCAAATTTTCAATATAAATAATTTTGTGTGTAGACTTGAACATGGCTATGTTCAATTGGATTTTATTACATACAAAGCCATGATAAGAATTAATCATAAATAAGCCGAATCAAGGAACATGTAGATTATGAATGATTAAAGCTTGCAATATTCTATTTTGACAATTGGCTTAAGACCTAGTGACTTGCATAAGTTCTTCATTGCAAACCTTTTTTTCAGATCAATTTTGAAAATGATGGCAAATGTCAAACAACTCAAGACTGTTAAATTTTTGGTTCAAACCCATCTCCTTAACCTTCATGGGTGGTCTACATGATGTTTTTGTTTGTGTATTATGTGGCACAAACTAATTTGTCTAGCCCTTAGGGTGGTTTATTTGTTTCAAGTTGTGTAGATTAATAAAATGCCTCCAAGTGATGTTGTTAGGATTGTAGTGTTGCTGCATTGTTGTAAGTGTTTTCAGACTGTATGCAACCCAAACCTTGTTTGAAAAATACATTAAATGATTCAATAAGGACATTAATATGTTTGAAGGAGTTGGTGCTTTAGTTATTTAGTGGAAATATGAAAAATGAAGGTACTTCAAAAGACCTTAAATGTTTTTTGAACATCTAAAATTTATACAATTATTTTTCAAGAAGCCTTTTAATGACTATATTCATGCTTGAGTGTGGTTAAGAGTTGCCAAAACATGATTATTTAACATTTGAAGTATATTGCAACCGTATACAACTATAGACCTATTCACCAATTTTGAGGTGGCCTTATAATTAATCACCTGCATACAAATTGAAAAAGTCATATACATTCAATATTCATCAAAATTTAAAACACCTTTTGATATACTCACATACTGAAAAGTTCTGATATACTTTTTTCCATGATCACGTAAACTACATTAATCTTATGTGCTTAACTAAATAGGCTCATCCATATTTTAGGAACAAAGTCACTAACCCAAATTCATTAAATTATTCGGTTCACTAACTCATGACCTTTGATCCCACTGTACACATTTATTCACTATACTTGCAAAATCTCCAGCCCAAGAAGTACCTACATCAATAGTGGCAACAAAAATAGACGCAATAGAAACACAAGAGACTTGACCTCATTAGTTTCTACAGATTAATCAAGAGATAAGAATTTGCACCCCCATAATACTCTTATAGAAATACTAGACAATAAACATTATTCATGTTGTAATGTTTCTTGAGATTCTCAAAAAACAAAATTACCACTCCCCAACTACAATGTTCAATCGTCTAATTCTTCCTCTTTTCTATTTAATTAAGTCCAATCCTACTTCCTTTGTAGGCATGTTCCCATTACTCCAATTTTTCAAAAGAGAACACATATGTTCATTGACCTTCTTCACAAAATTTCCAAAGGAAACAAAAAACTAGCAATTATATCATATTAAAGCTTCAAAATTATTGCATGTTGTCCATTAGTCAACATTTGTAACACCAGAAATTTAATGTATTCATTGCACTTGTGAAAGCTTGAGTACATATAGGGCAAAATTCTCCCTAAACCATTATGGAAGTAATTAGGCAACAAGATCCCCATCTAAGAGCCTTAGGTCTTCAAGAACTTTTTCAATCAACTAAAAAGTATCAACTGACAATTTAAATGTGGGGTGATTGCCTCTAACATTGAGGGTAATAGGTGGTAGTGCAAACTTTGATTCACACACCAAATGTGAATAAATATAAGCAAGTTGTGATTCATCATTCAAAATATGTCTTGTTCCTTGGCCAAAGTTGGTCATAGTATCACCCATGAATGACCTCATCTCCCTGATAATATGTGTTTTTGTAGGCATTAGTGAAGGTGTCCTTCACAACATGTTTTGGTTTGTCACAAAGCAATAGCCAAAATGCCTCTCCATTGCCATTTTCGCATGGTACAATGAAGTTGTCACTAACAAAAACATTGTTAGCAATGGCTTGTCCCTTGACTCCATACTTAGTTTCTTCCTCCATTTCCAACTAGACTTGATTGGTGGCTACTCTATCATCAACATTAAGCTTAAAGATCTCCCATGGTGTCACATGTGATTCCTGATCACACTTTTCAATCATAGTTTTACCATTACAAAGGTGACAAAAACATCACATATGACAAAAGTGGATCAATGTGGAATCCTGATTTGAAACACTTTTGATCTTCCCACACATAAGAGATAATTTTAGAAAGAACATCAATGTGACACAATTATTTGAACCTATTTGCTAACAACAAATTGCCCAATAAACATTTTTCAATAGAATACATCACCTGGTGCATTCTTCTACTCCCTGCCATAATTTTGCAACCATCAATTTGAGTTCTATCAATATTGTTTATGCCAATTTCCCAAAACACCTTGTTGATAATTCTCCAAGTATTTGGGTGAGCTGCATATGTCATACCTGCACAAAAAGAACTATTTAGTAAACTAAAAAACCAAATACATCAACTTCAACCCTAAAGTGTTGAATAAGGATTATGTGGGTTGCCATGAACTTCCAACAGTGTCATTTGAAAATATGTGTTAACTGGGAATATAGTGAATTAACAAGATTAAAATAGGATAAATTAAACCCAAATCATATATAAAAATGATTTGACCCAAGGCACTTGGAAAGGATTGTCCAACCAAAACATCTATAAAGGATCTAGAAAGGACTAAAACAAAGGACCTAGAAAGGACCTAAAAAGGACTACACACAAAGGACCTAGAAAGGACCTAAAAGGACTAGACACAAAAGACCTAGAAAGGACTAAAATAAGGACGTAAAAGAACCTAGAAAGGTTTAAACACAAGGACTTAAAAAGGATTTAGAAAGAAGTTAACACAAGGATTTAGAAAGGGTTGGACCCAATTTACTCAAGTGCCATTCGAACATGTGTTGGATTCCTCAATGATTTGACAACACATGCAACAGTGATTCATTTAAACTTATTACAATCCTCACAACATCACTGAACATATGTAGTTGTATACATTTGTAACATATTTCAAACATTCAATGCTTACAATGAAAAGATGTTTCATTTATTCCTTGTGAATCTTCATTTCAATATGCACTTGCATTGTCAACCTCGCCCTTCCCATGATTGAATGCAAAAAAATTCTAGCACAACTATACCCCCTTAAGCCTTTGTTCACAAATGGTAAGATGTGGATACTTAGAAACAAAGTACCATGCCCATGCACTTTTGAATTGTGCAAAACACCTAGTGCTTTATACAATGTGTTCTTTGGGATAACATCCCTAGTATAGATGTGTCGCAACCCCACTTTGGGCAAAGTGGGAGAATGCAACTCCCACTCCCAAAGGTGGGAGACTTGGAGTCTTCCGGGACTCTTGAAAAATTAAAAGACGATTTGAGGGGTCAAATCTCCTTGCATTGGTGCGTTCTTTATGTCATTGAAAAGGTCTTGAAGTGTAGATGTCCAAAATGGCCTCGCATGAGCCATTTGGACATTTGCAATTCAAGTTATGGGCAAAAGAAGGGCCGGGAGTCAAATTGGCAGTTTGACTCCCGACCATTAAAAGTCGGGAATCGACCTCCTCTCGACATCAGATTCTAGAGTGCGACATGGCCTTGGAAAGCTCTCGAAGAGAGCTACAACTTTGCATTAGATTTCGTCTTGATTGGACTCTGCAGTCGGGAGATATGAGCTCCCAAAATTCCAGGACTCCAACCTGGGACAGTTTCGGGACTCCAACTTGGGAGTCTTGGGAAAAAGTGCCATTTGGATGCAAGTCCCATGGAGAGCTATAGAGAATACTATATGGGGGAAGGTGGTGACTTCCCCGGAGTCCGGGCCGTGGTGAGTCTTGTGTGTAAAAGTGCCCGTGGATTGTCCTAACACCCAAGGGTGTTCTTGAATGCTAACTAACCCTTTTGTGGTTGGTTTTGAATGCAAATTCAAGCTTGATAATCTAGTCCCTTTTCCTAGTCTAATCCCGGGACTTCTAGCACGCCCCTCTACCCCCTTTTAGTGCTGGAAGTTGGGAGTGCCCCTCAAGTCCCAACTTTCCATAACCTTACATAGTTGGACCCTCAAGTGGGTTCGACAAGGGACTTGGGAGTGCGTCAAGATGAGATTTAAATTCTTGCAAAATATTTCACACTACTATAACAACATATTTTCATTTCACATGCATATGTTCACTATTCTTGTCTTAAGTCTCAACAAACTTAACACTACCATTCATTTCAACATTAAATTCATGTTATTACATATAACACTAGAAGAAAAACCCCATTTTTCTTCTAGTGTAACCAAAATCTACATTTCAGAATACATTGTAAAAAACTCCAAAAACAAGATTATAATTCATTTCATCATATATTATAGAAAATTCACACAAAAGATGAACATAAAATTCACTATAAAAGTCTGTGCTTCTCTATATTACTAAAAACATGAATCCAAATTACAACATAATCCCATGTTTTGTTGAAAAAAAATCCAAAACAACATTTAAAATTTGTGTTATATCAAACCAAAGTTTGCAGTTTTCTACTGCAAGTACCTATAGCTCCTCCTCCTCTTCTTTAAAATTTTGTGTTTCATCTTTTTTCCTTGTTTTCCAAAACTCTAACCTTTTGAATTATCCCGAGTCACATCATCATGATCAAAACAACAAGAATTCAAAATTCAAACTAACAAAGTTCCCTAATCAGTCCCTATCCTAATTGCTTTGTTCATCCAAAATCACATACTCATCCTATCCCCTTAACATTACCCCTTCTGTAATTTGGATTCCATCCCCAAAATCTTTGTAAAATGACAAAAATGAAATGAGAATATTTTATATCCTTTCAAACATTTGTTTCCTTTATTATAGTTTTATAATTTTAATTTACACAAAAACCAATGGTTTTATATCTATGTTTTGCTCTATAGTTCCAATCTCCTGCCCCACTAATTTAGTTTGTGGTTCTATTTCTAGATGTTGTATCTTGGATATCTTTTTTTTGGTGTTGGAATAACCTCCACCTTTTCTTGTTCTTGAATTTCCTTTGATTCTTTTTCTTTCTAACCCCCTCTTCTAAGGTCTTATGGTATTTCTAGTTATACCTCCTCCTCTTGAGCTATTCCACTTCTAAGGTCTTGTGATTCTTCAATCTGCACTTCCTCCTCCTTAGTTGTTCCACTAGGCTTTGCTACTATCTCTTCATCCTAGTTCGATACCTCTGTACTTGTTGGATTGCCACAAATGAAATATGGAAAATTCTTTTAATAAGCTTCCAATTTGTACTTCAAAATTCTTTCATCAGCTTTATGTTGAGCCAAATTCTTCTCCAATTCCTTTGTAAAATATTCCTTTACAACCTCCCACCATTCCTTAGATTCTACCTCAGAATCCTTCATCTTGTTCTTCATCCTCATCAAGCTGGTATAATACTATAACATATGTTCATAATCCTCTAGTCTTGTCTTGATACTAGTTAGATCCAAATCTTCTTCTGTTTTTGTGCCTTCTCCAACTGTGCTTGTAGGTGTTGTAGAATTTTGTAATACTCCTTGTCTTCCATTAACTACTCTCTTTTTGCTTCTATTGTCTTTTTTCTAAATTCCTCATACTACAATAGAGATACATTATTTAGATTTAATAATTCCAAATCTATTATAACATTTTCCTTCTCCTTCTTTTCTTTAGTCAGTGCTTTCACCTAACTATCCAAAACCTCATGTTGTTTCTTATGAAGAAATAGTGTGTATGTCCACTTCCTCTTTGTGGTTTTTTAGATGTCAACCTTTAGCCTTAAATTTTACAGTTCTTCATCTTGCAACTTTAGCCGTGCTATGCTACCCTTGAGCTTCTCATTATCATTTTGCAGTTTTTTACTAAGCATTTTAAACCTTAAACCCCTAAACACTTTATAGTTTTGTTGGTTTGAACTCTTCAAAAGTAGGTTATGTCGCCAGTCTCTCCATCTACAATTTAGTAGCATATAGACCTTTTTATGTCTATTGTTGTTGTTGCTACAAATGCTATTGTAAATTTTGAAAATGTTTTGCGCTTAAAATGGTCTCCATCCAATCTTCACATACATCCCCTTCAAAGTGTGGATGTTCCTCACCCTTTGGAAACCTTATGTCATATTCCCTTTTAACTCCTTAGCTCTACTCCCTTAGCTATCCTTCTTGTGGTGATGTCATCTATGGTATCTCTTGCTTCTGCTCCCTTGGTTGTCTCTCATGTGGAGATGTCATATGTGGTACTACTGTAGTTTGTCTAACTGTTTGTACCACTGTTGGCACAACAAATGGTTCCATTCTACCCCTCATCATTTTATGTGCCCTCAAATTTGTGTTCTCTTATTCCCTCTTCACTCTTGAGCCTTAGGTTCTTCCTTTTTCAACTTTGTTCTTCTTCTTAAGAACACTTTTTAGAAAGTTTGCTGCAACTTTCTTTCTATTCTCCAGTGCTATCTACATCTCCTCCTTAATTCTTTTAACCTTGGCTGGTGGTTTTTGTGGATTCTCCTTTTGATGCACAAATAAATATTGAAATATTTTTGCCTATACCAAGGCAAATTGACAAGTATCTTTTTTATCCCCTTTATTCTCCTTAACATACTTATACCACCTATCTAGCTCACTACACAGACTATTGAATATAATATGTGCTCAATTTACCTTTTGCCCCTTCTCTCCTCTCACCAATGTAATAGCAATTTTGTTGCAAAAGTATTGTACCTTTTCCCTTTAATAAATGACAAATATAATGGTAGGATATTTAACAAAAATGGCAAACCCAAACTTTTTGCATTCCATTAATTTGGAAAAAAATTTGTAGGTGAGTCTATATCTTTGTAATACCTGAATTGCTAGTGACTTATTGACATGTCCTTTCGGTTCTTCTATATACCCTTCCACACACTCCAAAAACATCTACAATAAGTTGTTTGCCAATTACATACACCTCATCCTTATGCCCAAAGTAAATATTTGCACCTTTGATCAAAAGTGTGTTTAGAAGTTCCAACATTACATCAGCCATCAATGCTTTCCACCCCATCACAAACAAAGGAACAAATTGACACACTCCCAAACTCCTTGATAGATTGAACTACGAATCTAAAGGTGAGAATAACGAAAGGAGAAGGAGTTGGGGTACGTTCTTTAATTTACAACACTTCAGGGGTAGAAGGGCATGTTGGGGCTCTAGGATAGGGACTAGGACGAGTGACAAGTAGGTCAATTATTCACATGAACCTGCACAAACCAAATAACAAGTTGGTTAGTGCGTAGTTGTAACATTTTTGGTGCATGGATGAACCACGAGCATACATGGATTCATAAAACTCACCACCATCGCCCATGAGAATATTATAAGGGGGAAGCTATCACCTTCCTCCTTACAATATTCTTTGCACCTGGCCATGGGGCCTACACCCAAATGTTATTTTGTCCCGAGACTCCCAAGTTGGGAGTCCCAAAATTCCCAAAATTGGGACTTTTGTAACTTTGGAGGCCCATAACTTTTTGTGCAAACCTCCAATTGAAGTGAGGTTTAAAGAAAAATTGTAACCCTTGTTGAGATCTTTCCAACGGTATATGGGACGCCACTTACATGCAATTAAATCAGGGAGATTTCTGACTTTTAGTGGTCAGAAGTCAAATTGGTAATTTGACTCCCAACCCTTCTTTTGGCCGTCACTTGTGTTTTAAGTACGTAAATGGGATGTGTGAGCCCATTTAAGACATTTACGCTCCAAAAAATTTCTAATGGTATAATGAACTCTTTAATCCAATGAGTTTTGGCCCCTGTAATTACTTTTTGAAAAATTCGGGAGTCCATTGGAACTCCAATTCCCAAAGTGGGAACCCACTTGGGAGTCTATGGGTTCATTCCCTCACACCCTCCTACACTCCCGGGAACATGAAATGTGGCTCTTGGGCTTCACTCTTGGCTCACATTTTTACAAGCCTTTGCCTTGATCATGAGCCCAAGGTTAGGGTCGCAACATAAACCCCATTTTGGAAGCTGAGTCTTCTTCCTCAACAATATCCTTCCAATTCTCCATCCGCTCTATGTGTTTTTCATTGTTTTTTTTTGTTGATGTCCACATGAATTGCTTAGGGTCTGGAATTTTAATACCTTTTTCCAGAAATGTAGCTATGTCCAAGATTACGCATCTTGTTTTCATTACCATTTCGTTTCATGTTACTACATCTCCATTGCCTTTTGTTCTGCTTCTGCCATTGTTTGCACTCTATGGATTGCTATACTTTCAATTGCACTTTTATGGATAGATATTCTTCCTTTGCAACAATGTTGTCTTCCCTTGTGTCCTTTTGCATTGTTTGTGCCTCCATAAAATGATGTTCCTTAGCTTTGTCTTCCTTTGATTCTTTAATGCACACCAAATCTACTAATGTAGCTCCTGGTCTTATTTACTCTCTTGCACGCCAACATTATCTACTTCTACGTAAAAACTCAATTGTTAATGTTCCAGTTGTATATATGTCTTGAATTATCGTATGCGCAAATTGTATATTTTCATTATACACCTTCCCTTCTGCACATTCTGAAGATGATGATGAATGCAGTAACAACCTTACAGTCAATGGTTGAATATTTACCACTCTTTCTTTTTTTTCTCTTTTCAACTTGTCTTCTACTTCTATTATTCTCAACAATTTCACTTCCTCCTCCAAGCTTCATCTATGCTCACTCCTCTACGCTTCCTTTTCCCTTGCTATTTGCTATAGTTTTTCAATTGCATTTTCAACATTCATACTATTATGAGCTCCAAAACTTTGATAACACGCATAACTTCCAATAATAAACGCAAATTGCTTTCAATAATTACCCCATTTTTTCTCATCCTTGAACATCCCGCCCATCACATTCATTTTTTCATCTACCCATCGTATTTTAATTAATGCATGATCCTTGAAATTAATATGGCCCATCACTACAAGTTTATGTGTCCCTTGTACAGCCACGTGGAAGCACTTAGCATCATCATTATGAATGAATGTCACATTATTTTCCACATCTATAATCTGCTTACATTATTTGTACTGACTCCACTTTGTTCACACTATACACCTTCTACTAACTATGTGCATTTATCTGTTAACTGTGAAAACACATATGGTAATTATACCAATTTCTCTATTGACTATGCCCATAATTCTAATGATTGTGCAAATATTCCTGATGATTGAGCGAATATTACTATTGATTCAGTTGATACGCCTAACATATCATCTTTTGATCTTTGCATCCTAAATCCCACACTTTTGTAATTATTGTTCATTTGCAAATTGGAAATAAAAATTATGTTCACCACTAGATCTATGATGTGGTTTTTATCTTCAGGATTCTTCATTTGTGGTTTTTATATTTCACATCCTTCATCATCCTCCTCTATGTCAAAATTTGCCGCCTGAACTCCACCTACACTCTGTTCCCAATATATTGGCATATGTTGTTCTTTTATCTGAACTTTAAATTCCATGTATTTATAAGGTTTAAGCTTATTCACATTGACCAACATAAGGTTAGTTTCAAACTTCTCAATGCTCACTAATAACATAGTGTTCTTTAGCAACACATACTGTACTTTGTACGGTCCAAACCATTTCCTAGTAAACTTCCCTAGGTGTGACTTATTACGCTTTGGAAACCATAGTACATAATCACTAAAACTAAATTGGTTTTTTGGATTCTTTTATTAATTCCATAATGCTTTATGCCAGTACTAAATTCTTATAGTTTCTACAACCTGCATTCTAGTTTTCTACAACTTCTTGAGCTTTGTAATTCTACAAGTTAAAACTTTCACTGGAGTACTTTCTCTCTCATTTCCACCAACAATTGGAACAATGTACTCTGTGGGCATTAATGGATGTAGTCCATACAGTAATTGATATGGTGTATACCATGTTGCTACTCTGTATGCAATTCTATATGAAAATAACATTATAGATAGATTCTCATCCGAATATGTTCTATTTTCACTAACTAACTTGGTCAACAATGTCCCAAGCACCTTGTTAGTAGACTCAGCCTACCCATTCCCCTGAGGATAATAAGTTGTAGAACTCACGTGTTTCATTCAAAAATAATTTGTTAAATACTTGATGGCATTATTAATGAAATGAACTCCCTAATCTATGACTATAATCAAAGGACATCTAAACTTGGTTAATATGCATTCATATAAATTTTTTGTTATGACTATTGTTGTATTAGTTTTCAATGCTCTCGTTTCCACCCACTCAGTAGCATAATCTATGGCAATAGAAATAGATTTATTCCTTGTTCTTTCATCACCATTTATGCTTCTATTATTGTCAAACATCGTCGCAGTCTATTATCTTGGCCCATTTTATATAATTCACCATTCTTTAATGTAAAAGGCTTTGCTTTCCTGACCAATATTTACTTCTGCTACACCGATAATGTGCCCTCAAGCTGTCCTGTTTTCAAAAATTCTTTTACATCATTCAACCATTCAGGCCCTGTATACAACAAACTTGCATCTATGGTTTGATCAAACACACTTGTGGGTTCTGTAATACCTGATATTCTTGACAATGCATCTACAATCACATGAATTTTACGTGGCTTATACACTATTGTGAAATCATATTCAAGGAACAATAACAACCATCTAGCTATTCTCCTTAAAACTTGTGGTTTATTGACCAAATAGACCAATGCCATATGGTCTACATAAAAGATAAACTTTTTGCCCAGCAAATAATGTTTGAACTTGTGTAAAGAAAAAACTATTGCTAAAGCCTCTTTATGTGTTGTGTTATAATGTTATTGTGCTATGTTTAGAAGTTTAGAAACATACATTATTGGTTGATCACTTTTCCTTGTTACATTTTGAAACAACATAACCCCCATAATTAATAAAGACACATATGTATGAACATGAAATTCCACTTGTCAGTTTGGTGATATCAATATGAATGCTTTCCATGTCACTATATAGTATAAAGTCATCCAAAAATATTTCATAAAATTGTCCAAATACTCTTTGAATGTTTTTGTCGCAACCCTAGCTTTGGGCTCACGACCAAAGCAAAGGGGTTATAAGGTTGCAGGCCAAGAAGAAGCATGGGAGTCAAGGCAAAGAGGTCACAAGAGTGCGGGCCAAGAAGAAGCTCAAGAGTCGCATCACATACTCCTAGGAGTGTAAGAAAGTGTGAGGGAATATGAGGGAGTATGAGGGAGTGAACCCTCACACTCCCAAGGTAACTCTCATTTTGGAAGATGGAGTCTCGGTGGACTCCCGAAACTTTAGAGAGTAATTTTAGGGGCCAAAACTCAGTGGCTTCCAGCGTTCTTTATATCATTGGAAAGTTCTTAGAACGTAAATGTCTAAAATGGGCTTGCATTGCTCATTTGAACATCTAAAAAACAAGTTATGGCCAAAAGAAAGGTCAAGAATCAAACTGCTAGTTTGACTCCCGACCACAAAAAGTTGGGAATCGACCCAATTTACTTGGATGCAGAGGGCGTGCGACATATCATTGGAAATCTCTTGACGAGAGCTACAACTTTGCTTTATACTGCATCCCAATCCAAGGTTTGCTCGCAAAGTTATGGGGCTCCGAAGTCGTAGTAGTCCCAACCGATGCGATTTCGGGACTCGCACTTGGGAATCCCGGGAGAGAAAAACCATTTGGATGTAAGCTACGTGGCTAGCCATAGAGTATACTACAAGGGGGAAGGTGGTGGCTTCCCCCAAGTCCGGGCCGTGGTGAGTATTCTAGTGTGCCCGTGTTGTCCGTGGTTCGTCCTAGCACCAAAGGTGCTCCAACTATGCACTAACCACTTTGTGTGGGTTATGTGCAAGGCCGTGTGAGTGAGTGAAGCTTGTCAACTCTTCCTAGTCCCATCTCGGAGCTCCAACACGCCCCCTACCCCTCAAATTGTTGTGAGCTAGGGAGCACACCCGACTCCTCTCTCTTCCGTTATCTTTTACTTATACTCACATTTGAGTCCTTCAAGGAGTTGGGAGTGCGTCAGTTTTGGTCATGACTATTTAATATGTTAAAGGTCCATTTTAAACTCCTAACGACATCACCTTCCATATAAAAGCCCTCCAATCTATAACAAATGCAATTTTGTATCTATCCTTTGGAGGTATAAATATTTGATGATATCTTGAATATCCATCTAAGAAAAAATATGCCTCATACATTGCTACTGTGTTCAACACTTCATTTGTGAAAAGTAATGGGTATGGATCTTTCTTTGTGGTTGGATATAGTTTTTAAAAATTTATATAGATTCTTAACTTGCCATTTTTCTTGGGTACTACTACTATGGTAATAACCATGAAGCTTCCTCTACAGATTCAATGAATCTAACTACTAAAAACTTATCTATATCGTTTTTGATTATTGTAACATAGTTTGGATTTAATTTGTACCTAGCCTAGTGTGCCGATGGTATAGTAGTGTCCAACTCAATTTTGTGTTATGCTAACTTTGGTGGAATCCTTTTCATATATTTGTATGTCCATGCAAAAACATCTTTGAATTCCTTCAACAGTTATTCCACTTCCAACACCTTGCTGGTTTCTAGCTATGCATTAATTTTCACCATTTGTGGTTTTGCATCAGTTCTTAGATTGAACTTCATCAATTGTTGATCTTCAGTTAACGTCCATCCAACTATTTTCAATCCTTGTGCTTTGATTTTGGTTGGAGTTTCATCCACTATAACACTCCCTAGTTGATGTTTGTAATATGTTTTTAGATACACCTTTTATCCTCCAAAAATACTTTTGGCTCATATCTATTGCTAGGTATCTTTTTCTCTATGTTTTGTACTTCAGATCCCTATTCTAAAATACTAGTCTTCACATTTACATCCATGATCCCCACATCTATGATTTTCACAAATTGAATTGTCTTAAGTAAACTAATAGTTCCTATGGAAACTAATTTTGGCTTTATAGTAAAGATGATATTTTCTTCTTCATCTATGATGCCATTTTGATAATTGTAGCACAATAACACTTCTGGTTTTCTAACTTCACCTCCCAAATGTTTGGTAACTGTAATTTTTTTTACTATCCCATTCCCTTATATGGTAACAATGTTACTTCCCTAATCATGTGCCACTTTAGCATCCTTCAACCATGGTCTCCCCAACAACATGGAATAATTAAAATTTACCACAATATTTTGAAGTACAATAAATGTAGTTATGTAAGGAATGCCATGAACATATATGTTTAGATCTTTGATCAACCCCACTAATTTTGTGGTTGTTTGATTTGCCATCCTTAGATTATATGGTGTAGGTTTAGGCTTTGGATGCCCCACCCTCAATTTCAAATGTTTTGTGATAATATTATTTCTAGAACCTCCATTTAACAACACATCCTCTATTATATTCTTCCCAATATGTATATGGATAACTACCATATGATTATCTATTGCTATAGCAGTTGTCCCTACTTCTAGTATTGAAGAACCAACTTGTTTATTTGTGGTTGCTTTACTTACATTCTGAATTTTTTCTAGTTTCAACTTTTGCCAAAGATATTTGTTTAGCTCAAGAGCTATTTTAAGCAACTATCATAAGTTTAAAGTATAACTTGTTTCTAGCATCTACTTACTAATGTCCAAAAAAATCTTTTCTACTATGATCAATTTCCCTTGTGAATTCACTATTTCCTGATATTTCTGTGTGTCCATAGGAATAGTATTTAGCATACCCAGCCAAGTTGTGTTCCATCCCTCCATGGATGTGGATGGCCCTTCTATCTAGGTTTGTGTTTTTTGAATATATATGTTGAATTGTCTCCACCATTGACTACTTCAATCGCTCTTCTTTTTCCTGGTCAGCAACACTTTTTATTTTTCTTGGCTTTCTATCCTTGAACACCTGTTCTTCAGTTACTTTACTTCTTGTGGTAGCATTAACATCCACCACATTCACATCCATAATAATTATTTACGTCTCAACAATAGGTTGAACCTCTACTACTTCACAAATTTCCCATGAAACATTTTCTACATCTTAGCAAACTTTGGATAATCTATCATTTTATGTCCATTCAAACCACAAATTTGACATGCATATGAAGATGTCTTTTGTGTTTTTTTATTCGGTTGTGTTGCCTCTATGGTTGCCACCATGGTCTACTACTTCTTTCTGCATGTTTCCACGTTATGATTTGTCATCCCACAATTTGTGCAATGTTTGTTAGTCTTCTTTGTATTACTTTGTGTTTTTGTTGGTATTGCTTGTTCTATGGTATTGACAATGCACTCCTTGCTTCTGTAATAGTCATACCTTCTTCACACAACATTGCCGCCTTCTTATGTTATTGTCATGTTGACCGCTTCATCCTTGTAGTCACAATTTTGAGGTATGATTATAAACCCGTTCTAAACACAATAGTTAGAAAATTATCCATGGTTGGTACTTGTAAACCATGAGCCAACTTTTGAATTTGTTCATAGTAATCCTCCACCCTTTCAGTCTCCTCCTACTTCATGTTCTTCAACTCCATGTATATTTGCTCATCATTTTGAGTCTTCTGATGATGTTTACAAAATGTTCGTGTAAGCTCCAAAAAAGTATGGTCAAGAAATTATGACATGTAATAATTGGATTAGTCCGATGCCATATTACTTAATGTATAGCTAAACACATTGATGATATACTCTTTAGAAGTCTTTACTTTTTTTTTTACTACAGAATTGAACACTCTAACATGAACATCTAAATCAACATTTTTTTTAAAATCAAGATATTTAAGAGTTACCTTATTTGGTTTAACATAATGGCCATCTTTGTGATCAAAAATTGGTGCAATTACAACAAATGGTTTTCGGTATCTTTTTCTTGGATTTGCGACATCAGTACTTCTATACCCTCAAATAGCCATTGAGTTCATCAGTGGTCGATTTATAATCATGTTTAAATGAATAGTGGTTATTGGATTAGTAAACACCATTTGAAGTGTGTCAGTAATTCTAGTAGTAATTATTAGTAGTGTCGAACTTTGAGTCAAATTCCTTACTACCGAGACTCCACCTGATTTGCTACCCAATTTTGTTACATATCTAAGTAATATTCCCCTTTTGATAACATCTATGTTGGGTGCAACAACCGTTTCCACTCATGTGGTTGTTATACTTGCATCAAGTGATTAAATAATTCTTATTCTAGCATGGTGTTTCCAGGTTTCAACAATTGTTGCTTCTAACACTATCGACGTTGCAATCTATGGTTACCCATTAGTATCCACTATGGTGTAGTATGTGTATGTGAATACCCTTTTGGTTTTTTGCTCCTAGTTTGAATAGATGGACGAATTTGTCGACTTTGTGGTCCCAATTGGCTTCCCAACTCCATGCCTTTAAATCTATTCTAGACTACAAGAATTTTTTATTCTTGTTCTTGTGGTTGATCCATTAATGCTCCTACCACATTTTGAAAATCCACATGCTTAGCAATACTTGCTCTGATGTGAAAAGGCACAAAAGGACAATCTATGATTGCATGTCCTTCTTCCTCACAGAATGCACAGGCCTTTGAAGGTAACTTGATCATCTTTGAATCCACAAATTCATGATCCCGTGTGTTCGGCTATGTACTTTGTTTGATCCAACTCCGGATTCCTTTGATGTGAATATGACTATGATATTTCATCCAATGCATTCACTTATGCCTTCACATATTCAAATGATTGTGGGTAGTTTTCTTTAGTCTTTTCAAACACATCAACATTGGTGTTTTCATCCACCTCCTAGTGTTCCATTAGTTCATAATAATTTGGAAATGTAGACTAATACATAAACTTGGGTTGTATACCTCCTGTAACATCTCTTCCTCAACTAGTCACTGACTCTAAACTTGAGATTTCCTGCGGTTGATCAGGTACTATAGAAGTCCTTACTCTGTTTTGATCTCTACAACTTTGAACCACAAACTACAGATGAGAAATATACTACATTCGCTAATTTGGATTAGTAGTCAACTGCATCTCTTTCCATGGAGATCATCATCTAGAACTATGTCTTTTCTGAAGACCCTCAATCCATACATCCCACCATACCACTTCTTGTGGTAGAAATGACTTGTGCCCCACAAGCCTTTCTTCTATTTTCAAAACTCATCTGTCCAACATCATATTCTGATATGGGGTTTTTGTAAGCCCTACATACTCCTCCCCATTTTCAAGATTTTCTTCTGTTTCACTTTCAATAACTTGTTGCTTTGCCTCCAAGTCTAGTTGTCATTATAAACTCCAAGTCACGATCCAATTCATCTTGTTTCACAATTCTTCATCTTTAGAGTTTGTAAATTGCTTTGCAGTCCTTACGACATCAACTGCGTAGACCTCTAATACTTTCTAACATACCCCTTAAAATTTTGAATTGAAAAAAAAACAACACTACTCATCTACAATATACAACAAAATTTGTAGAAAACCTTCCCATTATTCAAAGAAAGAATTGAAAAAAAAATTCCCCATAAGATGGTCACCAAATGGTACAAATGAAATTTAAATTCTTGTAGAATATTTCACATTACTATAACAAATTTTCATTTCACATGCATATATTTGTTATTCATATCTCAAAAAACTTAACACTACCATTCATTTCAACATTGGATTCATGGTTATTGCATATAACAAAAATTTGTACTTCATAATACATTGTAAAAAACTCCATAAACAAAATTACAATTCAATTTCATCATAATCTAATACTACAAAAAATTCACAAAAGATGAACATAGAATTCACTATAAAAGTCTATGCTTCCTTCTATTACTGTAATCCCATGTTTTGTTAAAAAAAAATTCCAAAACAACACTTAAAATCTATGCTATATCAAAACAAAGTATGTGGTTTTCTACAACAAGACCCTACAACTCCTCTTTTCTAAAACTTCGTGTCTCATCTTTTTTCCTTGTTCTCCAAAATTCTAACCTTTTGAACTATCCCAAGTCATATCATCATGATCAAAACAATAATAATTCAAAATTGAAACTAACAAGGTTCTGTGATTAGTCCTTATCTTAACTGCTTTGTTCATCCAAAATCACGTACTCATCCTATCCCCTTAATAATCCGTTGCCATCCAAGTACTTCCAGTGCAAGGTCAAAACATGCTGGACAAACAAACTATCATGGGTCTCGTTGTCAGAGATGTAATAATGAACATCTTTCAAGATTTGTGGACTTTTAAGATTTGTGTTATCAAAGTCTAGATTTCTCCTGTAGGTGATATGGACCAAGATGCTAATTTGGAAATTGTACTAGTGCATATCCTACACCTCATTTTGCATCTTGAAAGAATAGTTCTCTGAGAAGTCAATGCAAGAAAGGATTATATCCTCATGCACATTTTTCAAAAAACCTTTCAACTCTTATTAAGACAAAAAAAGAAAAACAATGAGCATGGCATTCTAATGCACAAAAGGCTTTCCAAAATAAAAATGCAAAGAAATTTCAATCTTCCAAGGAAGGACTACAAGGACTTTCTATTCTAGGAAAGAACTCAAAGGACTTTCAATATTTTGGGGAAAGACTAAAAAAGGCTCTCTATATTATAGGAAAGGATTCAAAGGACTTTCAATGTTCTTGGAAAAGACTACAAATGTTGCTTGTATTGCAGGAAAGGACTAAAATGATTTTTCACATTCCAAAAAGGACCCCAAGGACTCTATATATTCACTAATAGAAAACGCCCCTTTTTTAACCAAAAGTTTTCAACTACATGACATTTGCAACTATGTTTCAACTGGATTTTTTAATTTTAAAATAGAAGTATGGTAATTACCAATTAAGTTGATTTGTTTACTATATTGGTATATAGTTAAAAGCATTTTTCAACTATGTGGTCATTTGCCAAATATTCCCGGCATCAACAATGTCTCCAAGTTGAACTTCCAACTATGTTGATAAACAATGTGAAACATGGTTTAACTAAGGGGTCATTTGGAAATATTCTTGGCATCTAAGGTTATTTAGTTGGCACACAATCAAGACATTGACTAGTGTTCAACTATTTTGGATGATAAAATGAATGGATGATAAAATGTACTAAAGGATGGATGAAATACAGTCTTGTTTGTAATTATCTTTTTCAACTAGATTAAACAACTAATAGGCAACTTTAATTTTATACATATAATATTGTAATATTTATTTAAAATTATGATAACATTAAATTACATGTAAATTTTATTTGTATAAATGAATCGTGTTTTTAGTGCATATAAATATTAAACTTTAATTTCAAAATAAAGTTTTAAATTTTAAAAAAAAGATGTTAGTACTAATGTTTATGTTCAATACACATGTAATTTATTATTTCTATGTAAATCATTACAACATATCAAATAATGATACATAATGAATAATATTGTGCAACTATAATGTTTATTCGTTTTTATACACATGATATCTTAGTATTTGTTTAAAATTATGATAAAAACTCATTAAAGACTAATGTACCCTATGTCACTGGCCCAAGTTTGAACGCATTCAATTGAATTTTCCTTCCAAACCCCTTTTTGCAATTTGTTTGAATTTCCAACAACAATACGTACCCACCAAAAATTCAATAATATTGTTCACATTTTAG